>Ga0335074_10008458_pt1 | contig 14306 bp, 17 predicted proteins | sample Lox_Sample_23_FD_206715 | JGI IMG/M metagenome (GOLD analysis project Ga0335074, IMG submission 206715) | Soil microbial communities from Loxahatchee National Wildlife Refuge, Florida, United States - Lox_Sample_2.3 | ecosystem: Environmental > Terrestrial > Soil > Wetlands | place: USA...
CAGAATTCAAAGTGGCAGGGGTCCGCGAAAGAAACTGCTCGAGTTCCTCCTCTTCTCGATTCACCGCTATCCGCAGCGCCAGAAACGTTTTTGTCGCGGGATGCAGTCTCTGCCTTCCCCTTGCCTTTCGGACTCCTGCCACAACCGTTGCCAGGTGTTCGGTGTCGCGAATAGGACGCGCGCGAACAATGGCCCTGGCGATTCTGCGCGAATCGCGCTCTTCGGCCTTCTGATAGAGCAGGTCGGCCAGTTCCTTTTCCGACCAGCGATTCACAATTTCGTCCGCCGTCAGCCGCAGTTCGGGATTCATGCGCATATCCAGCGGCGCAGCCCAACGGAAGGAAAACCCGCGCTCAGGACTGTCAAGCTCCAGGCTGGAAACGCCCAGATCGGCGAGCACTCCATCGTATGGACCGGCGGTCATCGCGCCCCCGAGTTCCCCGCTCGCCACTTCTCCGATTCTTGAAAACTCTGCGTGCACCAAAGTCACCTTGCCGTCGTAAGGCTTCAACCGTTCGCGGGCAATTTCGAGCGCCTGCGGATCGCGATCGAGCGCCACCAGCCGTCCGGCGGTCAGACGCCGCGCGATTTCCACCGCGTGCCCGCCCGTTCCAGCCGTCGCATCTACATACGTCCCTTCCGGCCGGATGCGGAGCCACTCGATCACTTCCGCCGCCAGCACAGGCGTATGCAGAACGCTCAAGAGCTAAATGCCCAGATCGTCCAACGTCTTTTCGTCTTCCGCCGTAATCGGGTTACGATTCAGTTGTTCCAGGAATCGCGTGTGGTTCCAGACTTCGAGGTACGTGAGCTGCCCCTGCACGTCGACCTCGCCCTTCATTTCCGCCGATTCCCGCAAAACAGGTGGAATTAAAATGCGCCCCTGCCCATCCACCTCGACCACTTGGCCGTAGTAATTGGTTCTCGCCAGAAATTTCTGTTTGGCGCGATTGTGGGAGCCAAGTTTTGCCAGTTTCCGCTCGATTTCTATCCACACTTTCATGGGATAGATTTGAGCGCGATCGCCCGTCTCGCTGGTCACGTAGAACTTGGTTCCCGCTTTGCGCAATTCGGCCAGAAAGTCCGCGGGAACCTTCACCCGCCCTTTCTCGTCCACCGTCGCCGAATAGTTGCCCCGCAGCATGGAAAGCCTTGCCTGTCGTGTCGAATCGAGCGATCACTTGGCTTTTGGCCTCGATCTTTACCGCTTCCACTTCCCTACACCGTTTACCACTCTCAACCACTTTCTACCACTTTGGTCCCCGATTGTAGTTCCCTTCTCTCGCATGTCAAGGGGAATATTTCAAATTGAGAAACAATTTTTGAATTCAGACGATCAGCAAAAGCGGTGTGCCGTTTCGCGCCAATCGCGCAACTCCACAACGCCTAGTAGCGTTTACCGATCGGTGCACCACGGCTCGCGGCCCTGGCGCGTTCGCGACGAAATTGTTGTGAAACGGTCAATCGGGTCAGCTCTGGAAACCATCGCAGCAAGCTTTCCGTACAACCGTCCGGAAGGCGGTGGTGGGAAGTGGCGGAAAAACTTGCTGTGCCGTTTACGGGCTATTTCGCGGCGACCCGCGCCGGCGCGGTGCAGGATTTACTGCGACGCCGGAGAGGTGTTTCGCAGCGAATTCAGATTGCGCAGCATATCCTGCTCGTCTGCGCTCAGTCCGGCCATAAAGCGCGGATCGTTCAATGCGGCTTGTTGCGTGGACGGGCTCATTCGGCTCAGCATCGCCAGATGGCGCCGGATCACCTGCCTGCGGTCCATCGGCAACGCCTGCCACTTGGGCAGCAGCGTATCGCGCACATAGGCGCGCTGCTGGGGAGTCATCCGCTCCAGCGCCTCTTCCGCGCTGCGCGCCGCCTGCTTCTGTTCGGGCGTCAGGTTGTTCCATCGCTGCAGATTGCGGCGAATCTGTTCCTGGCGCTGCGGAGGCAAATTCCGGAATCGCTCGTTATTCCGCAAGAACCGCTGCTGTTGAGCGGGCGGCATATCTTGCAGCTTCTCGACCCATTTCGACGGCAGGCCCTCCATGGCGCGCACGTTGGGGCGCCGCGGGCCGTTCATCCCGCCTCTGCGCTGCGCAACCGCCTCTCGACGCCCGCGCCAGGCCTGCGCCGAGGCAGGCTGCGCCGCCAGACCCGCAAGGAGCAGCAGCGCCGTCGCGATAGCGTAAGGCTTCAGGCGCACTTATGCGCCTCCGTCGTCGTTGCCGATTGGCTGGCCCTGCGGCTGCGAGTCGCTGCCCTGCGTTGGGGCCTGGTCCGGAACAAGTTCCGAAAGCGCCCCGAGTTTCGTGACCACGTCGTAATTTTCCAGCACGCCCAGATTCTTGATGGCGTTGAAATCTTCCTGCTGCACTGCAGCTGCCGACGGCTGAACGACCGGATTGCCCTTCGGCAGCCGCACGATGAACACCGTCAACGCGGCCATCAGCGCCATTGAAAGCGCCAGCCGCGGCTGTGGAACGAACGAGAACAATCGCGGCCGCTGCGCCTCGGCGGCAATCCGCTGCCGCAAGCGCGCGTCGAATCCAAATGACGGCTCGATGGCCGGAACTTCATCCAGCACCGACGAAAGTTTGCGGAATTCTTCCGCGCGCGTGCGGCAAGCCGCGCAGCCGGCAAGATGCTCTTCGATCCCGCGGCGCGCGCCCGCGCCCACTCGATTTTCGAGAAACCCAATCAATTCACTGGAGATTTCTTCACACTTCATGACGGCCTTCCTTTCCCTGCCGGCGTGCCTGCTGACTGGGCCACAGGCTGGGTGATTACCAGCGGCGCCAACTGCACCCGCAGGGATTCGTACGCCCGGAACAGCAGCGACTTCAGCGCGCTCTCCGAGCATTCTAAAACTTTGGCGATGTCCGCGTAGTCCATCTCTTCGTATTTATGCAGCAGCACCGCGGCACGCTGCTTTTCCGGCAGTGACGCCACCGCTCGCTGAATGAACTCGACGCGATCGCGCTCGATCATGTGCTCGTCGATGCGCATCTCGCGCGCGGGAAGTTCGCGCGGCGTGGCGTCTTCTTCATCGCTGGCGGGCGCATCGATCGACACTTCCATGCGCTGGTGGCGGGTGTCGCGCAGCGAGTTCAGCGCCAGGTTCGTGGCGATGCGAAACAGCCAAGTGGTGAATTTCGCGCTGGGGGTGTATTGCTTCCGCGCGCGGTAGACGCGCAGAAACACCTCCTGCGCCAAATCCTCCGCCGTGGCTCGGTCGCGGACCATGCGGCCCAGGAAATTCACCAGTGGCAAGCGATACTTGTGCAGCAAAAGGTCGAAGGACGCCTCGTCCCCGGCCTTGACGTCCAGCATCAGATCGACGTCGGACCTGGCCATAGCCTCCACAGTCTATCGAACACGTTCCCTGCCATAAAGTTGCATACGGTCCCGTGCCCCCAATCAGCTATGAACTGGCCCGTACGGCTGAGGGAAGCGCGATATTTATGCACCAGGACGTTCCAGGTAGGAGCATGCGCCGCTGTTTGCTTTCAGCAACTTACATGTGCTGGGGGGCGATTGACCGTCCCGCCCTTTGCGGCGCGATTTATGCTCCGCGATTGGTGAGTCGTGAAGGGCGTCGCGTCCCTGTTCGCTGAAGGGTACGTTGAACGCTTCCTCCGAGCGGACACCGTCGCCGACTTCGCGGAGGAGACTTGTATCGGCGGGCGGCTTTCGGAAACCTTCCATCCCGACCTGCCGCGCACTTTTATCTCGTCCGGAAATGTCGATCTCGGCTAGCTGTTGCTCGGGCGATCTAAACCGTTCGCCGAGCGTTTTCCGGGAGCCAGCGGTTTCCATCACGCACGAAACCGTGCCTAAGAGAATGAGTGCTTTGCGACCTCGCCGGACTGTGATTCGGCCTCAAAGACCGAAGAGACAATCGGCTCGAAGCAGGGTGCGGTGACTTCCAGCAGAGTGAAAGCCTGGCTGAGGCTGCGGACCACGTGGAGATTGGGCCGTGTTGCTCTGCCAATCACGCGAAACATCCGCGCCAGAGCATACATCAGCGCGTTCGGCGCGACGACTAGCCGCGGGCGCGCAACAACCGGGTCGGCAGGAGGCAAGGCCGCCAATTCACGGATCGCGTGGGGCGTGGCGCGGACCAGAGTCGCTTCGGAAAAATCGGCAATACTGGACCGGAATTCCGGCGCCAGCAGGGCGGCCGCGCCGAGCGCCCGATAAAAGTCGCCGACCGATTCGGAGGTAACCGGCCCGTGGAACTTGGCCAGAAAAATCTCGTTTTCGGAATCGAACTCAAAATGAAAGCGTTCGCTTCGACTTATTACTTCTCGGCGCACGTGGCCGGCTAAATTGACGCTGCAAAACCTGCGTCCTTCAACCAGGCTCTCCACGGAAGATAAGAGTTCTCTACCAGCGCTTGTTTTCACCAGATAGCCGGAGATTCCGAGACCCAGAGTCTCTTCGACCACATTGGGATCGGATTCGTAGCTCATCAAAAGAATTTTGCACTCCGGCACGAGCTGGCGAATCTGGCGAGCCGCTTCGATTCCGCTCATCCTGGGAAGGCGAGCGTCCAACAAAATCACGCGTGGTTTCAGCTCCACGGCTTTCTGAACGGCTTCCCGTCCGTCCGACGCCTCGCCGACGATCTGAAATTCGGGCCTATGGCTCAGCATTTCGCGGATGGACCGCCGGAAGAGCGCAAAATCATCGACGACAAGGATGGTGATCGGTTGCACGTTGTGACTGCCGGGAACGTGCCCGTTGTCTCCGTGGGTCGACCGCGAGAGTGGGCGAAAAGTTATCAGTTTAGATCCTTTGCGAATCGAATGCGGCATAGAGCACCGAAGATCCAGCGCCGAGGAATACCAGCATTGAGGGTACTCGATTATGCGCGATCGAGGCGCATGCACGCTTCACGGTTGATCTATGTGTAAACACCGCCGCAGTCGGGGCCATTCGCAGCTGAGGCCACGCCCCTCGACGCGCGCCCAAAGCTAGCCATTCCTGGCTGGGGCGGCGGTTTCACAAGAAACGCACCGGGATGGGTGCGCTGACAAATCTATCCCGAATGGCGGAACAAAATCACATCGCCGTCTTTGACGATGTACTCTTTTCCTTCCAGGCGGAACTGGCCGCGCTCGCGCGCCGCGGCAAAACTGCCTGCCGCCAGCAAATCCTCCCAGAAGACCACTTCGGCCTTGATGAAATTTTTCTCGATGTCGCTGTGGATCGCTCCGGCGGCTTTTTGCGCGGTCATGCCGCGTTCGATGGTCCAGGCGCGGCATTCCGGCTCGCCACAGGTCAAAAACGAAATCAGCCCTAGCAGGCGGTAGCTGGCCTGAATCAGGCGGTCGCGCCCGGATTCTTTCAGCCCGTAGGCGCTCATCATTTCGGCGGCCTCGGCGTCGTCCAGGTCGGCGAGTTCCGATTCAATCTTCCCGCAGAATGGCACCAGGGCGGTGTGCGACTTCGAGGCCAGCTTTTCGAGATGGTACTTTTCGACCGCGCGATCGACTTCCGAGGCATCCTCGTCGCCAAGATTCAGGACGTAGAGCATCGGCTTGCGTGTGAGGAACATGAAGCCGGTAAGCATTTTTTGCTCCTCGGGCTTGAACTCCAGCTCGCGCAGAGGAGTTTCCGCTTCGAGGGCGGCGCGGCAGCGCAGCAGCACTTGCAGCTCGGCTTCGTGCACCGGGTCTTTTTTCTTTTTTAAGTCTTTTTCGACGCGCTCGATGCGCTTGGCGGTCTGCTCCAGATCGTTGAGCATCAGCTCGATATCGACGCTCTCGATGTCGCGCATGGCGTCGAGCGAGCCGCCTTCGTGAGGCACGGCGGGATCTTCGAACAGGCGCACCACGTGCGCCAGAGCGTCGGCTTCGCGTAATGGCACCAGCGACGCGGAATTTTTCTCGCGGTCCTTCTGAATGCCGCCGATATCGACGTATTCGATGGTGGCAAAGGTGAGTTTCTTGGGCTTGAAAATTTCCGCGAGCTTGACCACCCGCGCATCCGGCACGCGCGCGATGCCTACATGCGCCTGATTCGGCGCGCTGCGCGCGTCCACGCGAGCCCGCGTAAGAATCCTGAACAAACTGGTCTTCCCTACCTGCGGCAGTCCGATGATTCCTGTTTGCATAAGTTTTTGATACTAGCACAGCCGGGCGTCCGGCCCGCGGTTGCGCGAGCGTCGGGTAGTGCTCTAATTCTGTGTTGATCCCTTAAAGGAGAATTTTGCAAATGAAAATCGAAAAAAGGCCGAATTCGGGGTTGACAAACGCTGCCAAGCGTAATAGGATAACGCTTAGGAGCGTTAGAGTGCCGACTATCAGATATAACGGGTTTGAGATTTCGTGCTCTTCGGTGGAAGAGGCTGCGGCGCTCGTGGCCATGCTGGAATCCCAAGAGGCCAAAAAAATCAAGCGCGGAGTGCAAGTACAAGGATTGAACCCCCTCTTTTCTCGGCTGCTCGGCGGCGGCGTAGAAACCAGCCAGTGGACCAGAGAGGCATTTTGGGCGTTCATCGAACAAGTCGGCGAGACGCAGAAGCGGATTTTGGCACTGCTTGTCGAGAAACGTAAAGTGACCGACCAAGAAATGCGCAAGGCACTTAAATTGGAAAGCAATCAGCAACTTGCTGGATTCCTTTCCGGCATCAGCAAGCAGGCAGGTGCTCACAATATACCTGCTCGTTCCGTGTTCACTATTGAAAATGAATCTGAGTCTGGCGAAGTAAAAAAGACCTACGTTGTTGCTTGGGATTTTCTTAGAATGGCAACAGACCAAAATTGGCCTACAGAATGAAAACGCCCCGTCATTGGTTCGAGCCAATGACGGGGCTTGATTCAAAAGCGAGCGAAGCCCGCAATCGAACCGGAGAACTTGATTGTAGGGCTTCTCGCAAAGAAATGAAAGCGAGAAAAGCCCATGACGTGCATCCGCTGCAAACACTCTGAAGCTAAGCGTTTTGGATTCGGTCGCAATAAAGTACAGCGTTACCGCTGCCCTTCCTGTAATTCCACTTTCTCCGAACCGCGTCAAAAACCTCTCGGACGGCACTATATTTCTACTGAAAAGGCCGCGCAGATCACCCAACTCTTGCTTGAGGGAATGAGCATCCGTTCGGTGTCGCGTATCACTGGCGCTCATCAAGGAACGATTCTGTCTTTGCTTCTCACGGTCGGAAACAAGTGCCGAAACCTGTTCGACGCTAAGGTGCGGAATATGCGTCCGCGATTCGTTCAAGCCGATGAGCTTTGGACTTTCGTTCACACGAAAGAAAAGCACCTGTTCCCCGGCGATTCTCCCGAATGGGGAGATATCTACATTTGGATGGCGATTGATAGCGAAACAAAGTTGGTTTTGTCGTACTTCACCGGCAAGCGCGACGGCAACAGCGCATATGAATTCATTCGCGACCTGAGCGAGCGCGTTGACGGACACTTCCAAATCACAACGGACGGATTCAAGCCCTACATCGCGGCCATTGAGGATTGCTTCGGGGCGAGCGTGGACTTCGCTCAACTCGTTAAGTTGTATGGAAGACCGGACGGCGAAGGGCCAGATTGGTATTCGCCATCGCGTGTTACGGCGACGATTCCAACTCCTATCATCGGCAACCCGCACCCCACACGAATCTCCACGAGTCATGTTGAAAGAGCGAATTTGAGCGTGCGCACCCATCTTCGGCGTTTTACGCGGCTGAGTCTGGGATTCAGCAAGACGGTGGAACATCTCAGCGCCGCCGTGAATCTCTACATGGCCTTTTTCAACTTCTGCCGCGTGCATTCAAGTCTCCGAGTAACCCCAGCGATGCAAGCTGGAATCTCCGATCACATTTGGTCCGTCACCGAACTGCTAACATGGGCGAGCGAATAAGAAAATGGATTGCCAAACTCATTCACTCGCCACCAATCACCAACACACTTTTAGAGCACTACCGAGCGTCGCAATCAGTGAAGTTGCTGGTGGACGCGTTAGACGCTATGCTTTGTCTCCGCCATGCCCGAAGAATCGCCGTATCCATTCGACCATAAAGCCGCCATCGCGCATCTTTGCAGCGTCGATCGACGGCTGGCGCGTCTGATCGAAAAGACCGAATTTCGTTTGAATTTGCGCGACGCGGAAACGCCCTACGAATCGCTGCTGCAGGCCATCGTTTACCAGAGCATCGCCGGCAAGGCCGCGAAAGTGATTTTCGAGCGCATTCGCGCGCTCGGCTCGAATGGCATTTGTCCCACTCCTGAAGAAATTCTGCGCGTGAAATTTCACACTCTGCGCAAAGCGGGGCTTTCCAAGGCGAAAATCGCCGCGGTCCGCGATCTGGCCGCGAAAACGCTCGAAGGCGTGGTGCCCAGTCTCGAAGACGCGCTAAAGCTGTCCGATCAGGAGCTGGTCGAGCGGCTCGATTCGGTTCGCGGCATCGGCGCGTGGACCGTGGAAATGTTTCTGATTTTCCGCCTCGGACGCCCTGACGTGCTGCCCATCCATGATTACGGGGTGCAAAAGGGCTTCGCCCTGACCTACGGCAAGAAAGCGATTCCCAAGCCGCGCGAACTCGCCGCTTTCGGCGAACGCTGGCGGCCTTATCGGACCGTCGCCAGCTGGTACATGTGGCGCGCCGTGGATCACGCTGGAAAATCGGCGCGCCTGATCACCAAAAGCACGAATGCGAAGAGCAAACTTGCGAAGAAAGCAGTCGCGAAGAAAAAAGTGAAAATTGTGGTGAAGAAAGTTTCCGCGAAAAACTTACGATAGCCGTACTTTTTCGGCGGGCGCTGCCACTCGCGCGGGCTTCGTCGATGCTATCTGGCGAACGGTCAGAAACAGCGCCACAAGCCCGATCAGCAGAATCGCCACTTCAAAGTCCACCGATACGCCGTGCAGCCGGTCAAACTGTGCCCTCAGCGGATTCGTAGCCGCGGTCGTCGCCACCGAGCCCATTTGTGCCCGCAGCACATTCATCCGAGGAATCACGATTTCCTGCGAGACGAGCGTCGCCAGCAACATCAGCTCGACGCCTATGGCCGCAGCCGTCACAAGTACTTTTAGCGATCGCCGCAACAAAACCGCAGCCAGCAAGTAAATCACCGCCGCCGCGATTCCGAAATCGTGCAGCCCGCCGATCGTGTACCCAACAATCGCCCCCGCGATATCCCGATTCGCCAGCACCGCGAACGCGCCGACGGTCACCACCGCCGCGAAATACACAATCGCGCCGATCCAGCCTCCGAGCGCCAGCATCTGCAGAAACCGCAGAAAAGTTTTCATATCGCTCAATTGTACGAGCTATTGTACGAGATTGTCTGCCAAGCGGGGCCCGTCAGGACGCAGCACCTGGCGCTTGCGAGGCGGGAAGAGAGACCCTTGGCTATTCGCATGTGCAAGATTTGTGCAAAGATTCGAGCAAAGCAGGCTCGATTACGGTGCCTAACTCTGGCGAGTGTTGTCCTGTAGGTGCTCCTGCCGCGCGCGCACCCAACGTGAATAATGGTTCTCCGTGATTCGAGTATTCGGATGCCGAGCAAGATCGAATCGCGCTCGGTCAGCACTCCGGCCAGAAAGAATTTGACGGCGAACGTATGACGGGAGTAATGCGCTCCGGGCCTCACCGCAGCTTCTAAAAATCGCTAAGATAATCGTGGGAGCTGGGGATGCGCTCGAGATGCGGGAAGCGGACACCGCCAGCGTGGTGAATCACCTAGGTCTGCACGGAGTTGACGTTTCGGGCGAAGATAGTGATTTCGCCGTCCTGCGGATGGGAAATCGCTTCGTTCAGTGCATCGGCGGAAGGGGCGTGTCGATTGACGGCGAGACGCCGGCGCTGCCCGAAACGGGACGCTTACACTCACGCCGAAGTCCGAGGGCATCGCTCCGCATTCCCAAAGTATAGAGATTAGCGGCCTTTCTTGTGGCCGCGGCGCTTGTGCTGCTTCATCACCGTGCGAGCGGCCACTTCCTTGGCGCGTTTGCCGTAGCGCCCCGACTTTTGCGCGCGCTTTTTGATGTGTTCGTATTCGCGTTGTTCCTTGGTGCTGACACCGCGAAGGTGCCTTCGGTTCGGCATGTGGACCTCCGGTTCCTTGCGTACATGAGCTGGGGGAAAAGAACCTTCGGGCTGGGAGGAAGGGTATTGACAGGCCGCTGGGTGAATCCGTCAGGTATGTGGAATTATACGGTAGCGGCTCTGCCCAAGCCGCGGCCCGCGGCGCGCGGATTGATCTGTTCCGCCATTTTGGTGAGCTTGGCGTCCGTTTCTTTCTCTTCGTTGAGAGTCTGCTGCAGCAGCGAGGCGGCCTTGGTCTCGCCCAACTGCTCTGCAAACGAGCGCACCGCGCCATACGCGGCGATCTCGTAATGTTCCACGCGCTGCGCGGAGGCGATGATTGCCGCGTCCATCACCGGGCCCCGGAAATTTTCGTCGAGCACCTCGCTGCCCTCGTCGATAATTCCCTCGATGCCCTTGCACTTTTTGGCCTTCGCTTGCTCGCCCATGAACTGGAAAATCTGTTCGAGGCGCTCGGCATGTCCCTTGGTTTGTTGGAGGTGGGTCTCGAAACCGGCGCGGAGTTCCGGCGAGTCCGCAGCTTTCGCCATTTTCGGCAGAGCTTTGATCAGCCGATGTTCCGCGTCGTACAAATCGCGCAGTTCGAGGATATAGACTTCTCTGAGATTATTGGTGTCAGCCATTTCAATTCTCCTTTATCGCCAGTCGTCAACCCCGCGCAACGCTTTGAACGTCAACGCGGCTGAACCTAACGTAGCGAGAAGGAACTAGCGACACAATCGGGCCAAATCCGTAGCGCGAGGCAAGGGAAGCATAGAACGCTGAAACTGCGCCAGATGCGATTGGCATATTACGAAAGTTTTACAATGCCCAGGCGCGCTCATACCGCAGCGCAGCGGGTCTATCGCTTGCGAAACGATTTCGCGGACGCGAATTTCGCGGCAAAGTAGCCGCAGAGACCATGAACGCCGGGGCCCGGAGGAGTTGAGGCGGAACAGAAAAAGACATTGGGAATCGGAGTTCGATAGCTTCGCGAAGTCGACCTGCGCGTGAGCCGGCCGAGTGACATCGCGCCTCCGGAAATATCGCCACCGATCAAGTTCGCGTTGTGCGCTTCGAGAGCCGCCGGCGACATGACGGCGCGGCCGATCACACGAGACCTGAAGCCGCGGGCGAAGCGTTCGACTTGCTGCTCGATGCGGTCGACCATGTCGGCGGTGCTTGCGTGCGGCACATGGCAATAGGCCCACGCGGTGTGTTTACGACGCGGCGCGCGCGAGGTGTCGAATAGCGATGGCTGCGCGAGCAGCACGAATGGCTTTTCCGAAGGCGCATCGCTCCAAGCGGCACGCTCGGATTGGACGATTTCGTCGAGCGATCCACCAAGATGGACGGTTCCCGCTTTGCCGCATTCCGGCGCGTTCCACGGGATGGGAGCATCGAGGCTCCAATCAATTTTGAACGCGCCCGGACCGTATTGATACGCTTGCAGCTTCGGCCGATCGACAGGCCACAACCGATCGGCGCCGATTTTTAGAAGTTGACGCGGCGTAAGGTCGCACAAAATTATCGAGCTTTCGGGCAGATCGGAGAGTGATTCGATCGGCGTGCCAGCGACGATCGTTCCGCCGAGATGCCGCAAGTGTTGCGCCAGCGCATTCGCTATCGATTGTGAGCCACCCGCGGCGATGGGCCAGCCGACGGAGTGGCACGTGGTCCACAGCAAGATCCCGAATGCCGCGGATCCCCAGGCGGTGAGAGGCATCTCAGAATGCGCGGCGAGCCCCGCGAAAACGGCTCGTGTTTTAGGGCTGCTGAATTTTCGCCGCGCCAGCGAATCGGCGGGGAAAATCGCATTCCATCCGAAGCGGCTCGTCAACCATGGATGACGCGGCATGCGCGCCGGCCGGAGAATATCGTCCGAAAGCTCGTCCCAGTGGGTCACGAGCGGATCGAGGAGCTGGCGAACGCGCGAGGCATCCGGCCCGAAAAGCGCGCTGGTTTCGGCTAGTGAGCGAGTGACAAGCACCGCCGTGCCATCATCAAAAGGGTGCGCGAGCTCCGCTTCGGGATAGATCCATCGCAAGCCGTATTTTTCCAGGTTCGAGCGCCTAAAAAATTGAGAAGTAACCGCCATCGGATGAACTGCGGCGCAGACATCGTGCACGAATCCGGGAAGGGTTAACTGGGCAGAGCGCAGGCCGCCACCGATCGCATTTTCCGCTTCGTACACAGTAACGCTGTGGCCTGCATCCGCTAGAGTGATTGCGGCTGCTAGTCCATTGGGGCCCGAGCCGATTACGATCGCGTCGGTTTTCATCCGCACTCGATGTGAGGTTACACGAAGAGCCGGGATTTTCGCGGGCGCGATCAAGTTGTAGCAGGTCATATCCTGGGCAGCGGCTACAGACATTCTAAAAACCACGTACGGCCTTCGGTCGATAGACGCGAGCACGGCGGGGCCGCACATTCCAAGTGAAGAGTTTCTCTGACAGAGCTGCAGGGCCGCAAGCTTTCGGCGATGGCGGCGCATTCGCGAATCGCAAAGGGGACAGGATGAAGGCGATTGGGAAACGCAGGTGGGCTATTGCCGAAGGCTTTATACCTCGGACCAGCCACGGCCCTGAGCCGCTGATGGAAAGCCACGAGACTGCTTGCATCCTGAACGCCAGCGACCAGGACGCGCACGTGCGAATTACCGTGTTCCTATCCGACCGCGATCCCCTCGGGCCGTACGAGATTACCGTCCCAGCACAACGCACGAAACATATTCGCTTTAACGATCTCAAATCCCCCGAGAAAATTCCTGAAGCGACCGACTATTCAAGCGTGATTGAGTCCGACGTGCCGGTGGTCGTTCAACACACGAGACTCGATTCCCGGCAAGATGCTAACGCGTTGCTCAGCACGATTGCGTACGCGGCTGCGGATTAACGCGTCCGGCTGCAATGCAGGAATAGGGCAGCCGCCCAGCAGGCAGCAGCTATGACCAGCACCGCTCTCAGACCGAGTTCCACGAACGTTGATACTCTGGAAGTATCGGCTTACACAATCCCCACCGACCTCCCTGAATCAGACGGCACTCTCGAATGGGATAAGACCACGATCGTGATCGTTCATGCGAAATGCGGCGGGGTTTCCGGCCTGGGCTATACATATGCGGACGCAAGCACGGCGGAATTGATTTCGGGCAAACTGAAGGACGTGGTCGCTGGACGCAACGCCATGGACGTGGCCGGTTCGTGGCTGGCGATGATGCAGTCCGTGCGGAACGTAGGACAGCGCGGAATCGCCGCGATGGCCATTTCCGCCGTGGACGTCGCGTTGTGGGATTTGAAAGCCAAACTTCTTCGCCTTCCGCTCGTCAAATTGCTCGGAGCGGTGCGCGCTGCAATACCGGTCTATGGCAGCGGCGGGTTTACTTCTTACTCGCGCGAACAGATTCAAAAGCAATTGTCGGGATGGACGCGCTCCGGAATTCGCATGGTGAAAATGAAAGTCGGGCGCAAACCGGAAGACGATCCGCAGCGCGTGAGTGCGGCGCGCGAAGCCATCGGCCCAGGAGCGGAATTGTTTGTCGATGCCAATGGCGCCTACAGCCGGAAGCAGGCGCTCGACTTAGCTTTTCAGTTTCGCGACTTGGGCGTGAGCTGGTTCGAGGAGCCGGTCTCGTCGGACGATCTGGAGGGCCTTCGCTTGCTGCGCAATCAAGGTCCGCCTGGAATGGCGATCGCGGCGGGCGAGTACGGCTATTACGCCGGATATTTCCGCCGGATGTTAGATGCAGAAGCGGTGGACGTGTTGCAGGCGGACGCCACGCGATGTGGCGGAGTGACCGGCTTTCTGCAAGCCAGCGCGCTGGGCACGGCGCATTCCATGCAGATATCCGCCCATACGGCACCGGCTATTCATATTCATCTGTGCTGCGCGGCGCCGAACGCCGTTCACCTGGAATATTTTCACGACCACGTTCGAATTGAAAATATGCTGTTCGATGGCGTGCGGCAGCCGGCGGACGGCCAGTTGACGCCCGACGTGAGCCGCTTGGGTCTGGGGCTGTCGTTCGAGCGAAGTGAGGCCAAGAAGTACCAAGTTCACCAAGCTTGAATTCCACGCAATGAGGTCCTCAGCCACTTAATTCCCACAAAAAACCAGAGCCAGCCGCAAGGTGCTGACCGGGCTGCGGTGGACGTCCGAGGTGGCGGCAGATATAACTCAAAAGGCGGTCGCCTAGCAGGCCGCTGAAAAATTGAGTTTGGGTGGCAGTTCCTTTCCGCCATTGGGTTATTCGTGAGTTGCGAGTGAGCGTTCGCTCGGTTTTATTCGC
>Ga0335074_10008459_pt1 | contig 14306 bp, 12 predicted proteins | sample Lox_Sample_23_FD_206715 | JGI IMG/M metagenome (GOLD analysis project Ga0335074, IMG submission 206715) | Soil microbial communities from Loxahatchee National Wildlife Refuge, Florida, United States - Lox_Sample_2.3 | ecosystem: Environmental > Terrestrial > Soil > Wetlands | place: USA...
CGGCGAATGGGCTCGGCGTGCTCCGAAGTCCACCACGGCACGCGCGCCGGCCACCTCCACAATGCGCGAGGCTTTGGTGGCGATGAGCGATTGATAGCCGATGGCGGCGAGCAAATATGTCTCCACGAGCTGCGCTTCCATCAGCGGCGCGCGAACGGTCAGGAACGGTTCATTGGCAAAGATCGGGGTGCCTTCCGGCATGGCGAACAGATCGCCGGTGAAACGGAGCCCGCTCAACGCGTCGAAAAAATCGGAGGACGCGCGCCGGAATTGGGGCAGCCCGCGAAGGTAATCGATTTCTTCGGCGGTGAAATTGAGATTCTGGAGATATTCGACGGCTTGCGCGAGGCCGGCCGCCACCACGTAGTTGCGATAGCGCGGTAAGCGCCGGAAAAACAGTTCGAAAGTGGCCGTCTCCTGGGTTTTCCCGGCTTCGAAGTAACCGGCCGCCATGGTGAGCTGATAGAGGTCGGTCAGAAGTCCGGTCACTGGTTGTATTCTATCAACCGCTCGTTCACGCGCGCCGCTTACAGCGGGCCTGTGTCGCTGGCGGCCTTGAGCGCCAGCCCCATCGCCACGGATGTGAATTCATTGCCGGTCTTGATTTTCTCGGCGCCGAAGCGCGCGTCGAAGATGCGGCGGACCGCGGGCACGAAGGAGGAACCGCCGGTGAGAAAAACCATGTCCACGTCGCGCGCATCCATGGCGCACGATTTCAACAGCGCATCCACGCAGCTCTCGATTTGCAGCAGCTCCTCTGAGATCCACGACTCGAAATCATGCCGGTGAATGACGGAGTTCAGATGGACCGAACCGTCGGCGAAGGTGAATTCGGCGGTCTGCCGGCTGGACAGATCGGTCTTTGTTTTTTGAACGGCGCGGTGTAACTGGTAACCAAGGTCTTCTTCGACCAGGTCGATGAGCGCGCCAATCCTTTCCGGCTTGAGCGCCTGGGCTTTGACGCTCTGGAGCATGTTCATCACGTCTTTGGTCCGCAGAAACGACAAGTGATGCCAGCGCTCCAGTTTGAAATAAACCCAGTTCGGAACCGGCAGGATTTTATTCATGGACCGCATCTCGGATCCGGCCCCGAGCGCCGGTGAAACAACGTGGCGAATCAGCTTGGCGTCGAACGAGTCGCCCGCCAGGCCGACGCCGGCATTGCCCAGCAGGTCTTTCGGAGACCGGCCACGCCGCCTGATCGTTGGGCCGACTTTCACCATTGAAAAATCGCTGGTGCCTCCTCCGAAATCGCCAATCAGGATCAGTTCGTCGTGATCGAGCGCGGATTCATAGTAGTGCGCGGCGGCCACGGGCTCCATTTCAAAGCTCACCGCTTCGAATCCCGCCAGGTGGAAGGCTTTTTCCAAGCGCTCCTGCGCGTAGCAATCGTCCTGGTCGCTTTCGGAGCCGACAAAATGCACCGGGCGGCCCACTGCAGCGCGTCTGATGCCGACTCCAAAATGATGTTCGCCCTTCTCGCGCAGATCGCCGAGAATGCAGGCTATGAGCTCCTCCAGAGTCCGCCGCTTGCCGAACACCTCGGTAGTCTGGAGGCTGCGGCTGCTGAGAAAAGACTTCATGGACTGGATCAGCCGGCCCTTATGATCGGCCTCCAGATAGTGCTCAATGCCTTCCGGTCCGGACCAGGACTTAATCAGGGACTTGTTTTGTTGCTTGATGTTCTCCAGATAGAGCAGGGACCGGTAGGCCTCCGTCATTCCACCGGCAAAAGGGAATGCGGCCAAGGCGACCCCGCCAGAGCGATCCACGCGCGCGATAGAACTGTTGGTTGTTCCGAAATCGATGCCGATGGCGACATCGGTCATTCAGCTACAAGCGCTTCCATCTAGAGCGTTATTTTTTCACCGGCGGGGCGGCTTTCACGTCGGACGCAGCCTGCGTCAAATCGTCCACCGTCTTGGCATCCAAGCCGTAGAGCGCGGGTTCGTTCTCGCGTTGGGCCACGTAATCGGAGCCTTGTTTCGAGATCAACAGTTTCTCCGTGCTCTTGCCGTCGCTCGAAACCACCGTGATGTCGATGGATGGGGTGCCGAGCGATCCGGTATCGATGAACTTGCTGGCCGATAAATCGCGCAGTTTATCCAGGAAGGACTGGACGCTCGTGGCGTCCATCTTCTTGCCGTTCGAGAACCAGTCGTCCCCGCCCTTCTGAAAGCCGTAGAATTTGCCGTTCACGTGCATTTCGATTTTGCTCGGATCGTTGAATCCGAAATCGAAAAGCTTCTTATTGCGGAAATCGTCCAGGGACTTGTCCACGCCGGCGCCCAGTTCGGCGGTCACCTTGTAGACGCCGGGAACAGTGCTCGATTTGGCGTAGTAATCGTCTTTGTCCTTGCGGATCTCGATCTGCTGGGTGCCCGAAGGGTCGGTCAGCTTTACGGTCGCAATCGGTGTGCCCGCTGCGAACGCCGCGGCGGTTTTCTTGGCGTCCTCATCGGAAAGCGTCAAGTCCATTTTGGCGTCCTTCAGCTTCCGGAGCATTTCATCCACTTGCAGGCCGTCGGCGCGCAGCGGCCGCGGCTTCACGATCTGCCAATGGTCTTTGTCGCGGCCGAACTCGATGTCCTGTTTCTTGGCAAGCAATTCGACGCGGCTGAGCTTATCCTGATCGAAGGTCAGCAGGCGCTTGTCGCGCAGGTCGTTCGAGGATTTGTCGACGCCGGTCTTTACGTAGCTGGGTACGGTGTAGACTTTCGGACTGCCCTCCAGCATGGCGTAGTTGCCGCTATTGGTGGGCGTATCGTCGCCGATCAGTAGCTTGCTGACTTTGCCGTTCTTGCCGGTGATGTCCACTTCGAGACCAGGCGAATTCAGGCCGTACGCGGAAAGATTGGAACCTTTTTCATCCACCACGCGATCCGAACTGACGTTGGCCGCCGAAGAAGCAAGCTGGCTGGCGGCGTCCTGATCGGCCGGGTAGGGCTTGGGAGCGGTGATCTGCCATTTACCGTTGGTTTTCGCGAGATCTGTTTCCTCAGCGCCCTTTTTCTTCAGAACTATTTTGCTGATATCGGCCTCGTTGAGCGCGAGAATTTTGGGCGGCGTGTCGGCGGGAGGTTTGGCGGCCTCAGCGGCCTTCTCCTTGTTCGAGAAATAGAGACCCACGCCGAGCGCGGCCAGCAAAACTACAGCGACTAACAGACCACGGACCCGCATACGCCTATCTCCGTTTCACCTATCTTCGTTTCAGCCAGACCATCACGCCGCCGAAGATCACGATCAGCGGCAGGAAGAACTGGCTGGTGGCTTGCACCGTTCGGAACTGAGCGCGCGTCAGGTTGATGCGGCGATCCTCCGGCTCTTTGGGGCGAATAGAGATGAGATCCTCATCCGACGACAGCCAGTTGACCATGTTGAGCAACAGATTGCGATTGCCGCTGAAACCCAGCGCCTGGTTGGACGCCCACCCGGAATTCCCGACCACCACATAGCGGCCGGAATCGCTGGGTTTGGAGCCGTTGTAAGTTCCCGCCACGGCCAGCGTGAACGGCCCGTGCTTATCTTTATTGGGATCGATCCGAATCTCAGACGATGCCAGATTGTAAGTGGCGTAGCTATCGGCCGAGGTGGAGAACAGCTTGGTATTGGTGGTTTTGTCGGTGTTCTTGGTCTCGAGCGAGCGCGAGAGCGGGAAAGCCGTGGACACGTTCGTCAGATCGTTCACGATGGGGTGCGAATCATACGTAAGAACTACAGGCGCTTCCGGACCGCCTCCAAGGAGCTGCGATGCGGCGCTTTCGTCCAGCAACAAATCTTTATCGAGCGTAACGCCCCAGCTTGCCAGAAGATCCGTCAGCGCGTTGTTGTCGGAAATCTGCTTGCGTCCCAATTTCAACGGTGGGTCCATCATGAAGAGCGCCCGCCCGCCGGCCTCGACGTACTTCTTGATCGCGTCCACTTCGGGTTGGATGTAATCGCCGGTCGGGCCCCCTACCACGAGCACCGTGCAACTGGAGGGGACTTCCGCTTTCTCCAGTAAGTTGATGCTCTGCACTTTATAGTTGTCCTTTTCGACCACGCTTTGAAAGCCGGAGAATCCTTCGCCTTGCTGCGATGAATCGGTCAACTGATGCTCGCCGTGCCCGGAAACGACGCACACGGTACGCTCGCCGCCCTTGAGTGCGCGGATCAGCGCGCCGGTAACGCCTTCTTCATCGAAGGTCTTGGCGTCCTCGCGCCGCGTACCTACGGTGATTACCGCTTCGCCCTCGCGCGTGACGTTTTCGGCGCGCGCCAGCGTGGGATTCTTCAGCAAGTCCACGTACTGCACGTGAATTTTCGGCGAAAGGTTTTGATAACGATCCAATAGATCTTTGGCGTTTTGCATGCCCGAGGCGCGATCGAAATAACTGATGGTCACATCCTGTTTCAGCTCGCCGGCCACCTTCTTGGTTTGATCGGACAGCGTGAAGCGCTTGTTCGCCGTGGCGTCATAGGACTTGTTGTACCGATTGGCGAGAAAATTCGCCACCACCAGCACCGCCAGAATGACGATGATGTATACCGTCACATACGCCACGTACTTGCTTTGTCTGGTCTGAATCCAATGCTTAGACACTTACGACCTCCACCGTAGAGATTCCATGGAGCGCGAAGTCAGAAACAGCCCCAGGAAAATCACGGAAACATAAAACACTGCGTCTTTGGAATCGAGCACGCCTTTGGAGAAGGAATCGAAATGCGTGATTACCGACATGTACGCCAGCACCTTCGCCCAGCCGGCCGTTTCATATCCCGATACCCACTCCAGCACCCACAGCAGCAGGCACACGCCGAATGTGGCGGCGCCGGCGATGATCTGATTCTTGGTCAGCGTGGAAATAAACGTTCCGATGGCGAGCAATCCGCCGGCTTGCAGCAGCAGCCCCAGATATCCGATGGCCAGCGGCTTCCAATCCGGATTGCCGTAGCGGAACAGGAACGCGAAATTGATGGCGCTGAACAGCAGCAGGACGGCGTAGAGAATCAGCGCCGAAAGCCACTTGCCGATGATGATTTCGGTATCGCGAATGGGCGAGGTGGCCAGCAGTTCGATGGTGCCCAGGCGCTTCTCCTCGGCGAACAGCCGCATGGTGATCATGGGAATGAAGAACAGTCCCACCACGCTGATGTTGGAGAGCAGCGGGCGAATGACGTATTCGTTCACGCTCATCGGAGTGGCCTGGCCGCTCATTTGAGATTGCAGGCTGGCCATGTTGAAATATCCCACCGAGTTCCAAAAGAAGAACCCGAAGATGATCGCAAACATGGTCAGCAGCAGATACGCCACCGGCGAAACAAAATAACTGTTCAGCTCTTTTTGGCAGATAACCCAAGTATTTCTCACTGGCCGTCTCCTTGCGCCACTACTTCGGCGACCTCTTCGTGGATCTCTTCGGCGCCCGTCAATTGCAGGAAGATTTCTTCCAGGCTCATGGCGGCGGGGCGAAGCTCATTCAGATTCCAGCCCGATTCGACGATGGCGCGCGCCAGATCTCCGCGAATGAAGCGATCCTTCAGACTCTCCACTTCAAAAATGGATCGGTCGCCACGCGTGTCCTTGAGCAGAACGCGGCTGACGCCGTTGACCGTTTCCAGCCGATGCTGGACCAGGTGCGCGTCCAGCGCGCCGTGGCGTCCCTCCACTTCCAGCACCACCGACTCAGCGCCGCGCGCCCGGTTTTGCAGGTTGTGCACGGAATCCGTCGCCACCAGCTTGCCCTTATTGATAATGAGCACCTGCTCGCAGGTCTGCTCCACTTCGGGCAGAATGTGGGTGCTCAGGATAATGGTGTGATCGCCGGCCAGGCTGCGGATCAGATCGCGCGTTTCGATGATCTGCTTGGGATCCAGCCCGGCCGTCGGTTCGTCGAGAATCAGCACGTCCGGGTTGTGGATGATGGCCTGCGCCAGTCCCACGCGCTGCCGGTAGCCTTTGGACAGCTTGCCGATCAGCTTGGCGCGCACGTCCGCGACGGCGCAGCGCTCGGCCACTTCGGTGACGCGGTTGGCCAGGCTCTGGCCCCTCATGCCCTTGAGCTTTCCGACAAATGTGAGGTATTCTTGCACCTCCATTTCCTGATACACGGGCGGAGTTTCCGGAAGATAGCCGATTCTTTTTTTCACTTCGAGCGGCTGCTCCATGACGTCGAACCCGGCCACCTTGGCCGTGCCTTCGGAAGGCGGAAGAAAACATGTCAGAATGCGCATGGTTGTGGTTTTGCCGGCGCCGTTCGGGCCCAGAAATCCCACAATCTGGCCTTTCTGTACTTCAAATGAAATGTGATCCACCGCAAGCGTGCGGGCGTATCTCTTCGTGAGGCCTTGGACTGTAATCATAGTTTGACTCGGAGGAACCGCGGTGACTGGTCCAGAGCGCCTCTGAAGAGGCCTGCTCCGATCAGGCTGCTGCAATCACATGATAAAAACCGCTGGAGGCGTATGTCAATTTGCCGAGCGCCGCCAGGTTTCTGTGAAATGAGGCTGCTGGGTGTTTTTGACTTAACGCTTTTTCGCGCTCTCGATAAATTAGACGTAGCTTCCGTCATTCTGTCAGGGCAAATCCCATAATTTGTATGCCTGCATCGACAAAAATTATGTTGCCGGTAACGCCCCGGCCCAGATCGCTGGCTAAAAAAACCGCTGTATCAGCCACTTCGGCAGGGTCCGTGTTGCGGCGGAGCGGGGCGAACTTTGCGCCACCTTCCAGCATTTTGGAAAAGTCGCGAATGCCGCGTGCCGATGTAGTTTTGACGGCTCCCGCGGAAATTGCGTTTACGCGAATATTTGACGGACCCAGATCGGCCGCCAGATACCTTACCGAAGCTTCGAGCGACGCCTTGGCCACGCCCATCACGTTATAGTTCTTGAGCACGCGTGTGGATCCCAGGTAAGTGAGCGCGGTGATGGCGCCGCCCGTGGACATGAGCGGCGCGGCCATGCGCGCCACCGCCACCAGCGAGTATGCGCTGACGTCCTGTGCAAGCGCGAAGCCGGCCCGCGATGTCTCGATAAAAGGGCGGCTCAGGTCCTCGCGATTCGCGAACGCAATGCTGTGAACCACGGCGTTAAGCCCCGTTCCTCGGCCTTTCAGCTCATTGGCTAAGGCGTCCAATTGGGCGTCCTGGGTTACATCGCAGGGCAACACCTCCCGGGCCTTCAGCTCGCCTGCGAGCTCTTCCACGGTCTGTCTCTGGCGCTCGCCCTGGTAGGTGAGAATCACGTCGGCGCCTTCGCGAATAAAGGCTTTGGCGATGGCATGGGCGATGCTCCATCGGTTCGCGACACCAAGAACAAGGGCGGCCTTGCCCTCCAGCAGTTGGGGCATGAACTTACTTATTGTAACTCCTGGAGCCTTCTGACTCCAGGAGCCGGCCTTGACATGCCGGTGCTAAGCGCGAATAATCAACTCCTAAAGGGATGATGAAAAAGGCTCCGCAAGATCCCGAAGCACAGACAAGATTGCCTGTGCTACACGCAAACTCAGCAGATTACGGAGCCGAGTGGCATAGGCACTCGTGCCTGTGAGGCCTTTTTCATCCTCCTGCTAAAGGGCGAGCCGCTCGCCGGGAGGGTTTATGAGATTGGGGAGATGGAGCGTTGTCGCCATGGCATTGCTCTCGGCAAGCGCGGCGCTCGGGGCCAGCATTGGCGCCCGCGAAATCACTTTCACCAAAGACATCGCGCCGATCTTCCAGGCCAAATGCGAAACCTGCCACCGGCCGGGGGAAATGGCGCCGATGCCGTTGATTACTTATCAGCAGGTGCGGCCCTGGGCCAAGGATATACGGCAACGCGTGGCTTCCCGTCAAATGCCGCCGTGGCATTTGGATCCCACCGTCGGCATTCAGTCCTACGAGAACGACATCTCGCTGTCCAACGCCCAGATCGAGACCATCGTGAAATGGGTTTCGGCGGGAGCGCCAGAGGGCGATCCTAAGGATATGCCGCCGCCCAAGCAATGGCCGGAAGACAAAGGGTGGAAATTGGCCAGCCAGTTCGGCCAGCCGGATCTGGTGGTTTCTTCCGAGGATTACACCATGTCCGCGCGCGGCCAGGATGTGTGGTTCCGGCCATTAACCGTGATTCCGCTCACCGAACCGCGCTGGGTGCGCGCCGTGGAGATTCGCCCGCATACGCCCGCCGGCCGCAAAATTACGCATCATGCCATTGCGTTCCTGCAGCAGGAAGAGCCGGGCACTCACACCGGAGTTGTCACCCAGGGACTGCTGATGGAATGGGCGATAAACAAGAATTTCGACATTTATCGTGCGAACACGGGCAAGCTGATAGTGCCGGGCGCGCGCATCTGGTGGGAGATGCATTATCACGCCGCCGGCGAGGAGATTCGCGATCACGTGGATCTGGCGATTTATTTTTATCCCAAAGGACAGGAGCCGAAATACCGCACCTACCTGACGGCCTTCCCCGCCACTCCGGGCAGTGCGGCGTTCGGTGTTTTGGATATTCCGCCCAATTCCGTGGTGGAGTCCGAAGGTTATCAAACGCTGCGCGCGCCGGGGCGGCTCGAAAACTTTCAGCCCCATATGCACCTGCGCGGAAAGGCCATGCTGCTGGAAGCGATTTTGCCCGACGGAACCAAGCGCACGCTCAGTTATGTGGATCATTTCAGCTTCAACTGGATGACCAACTACATCTTCAGCGACGCCTCGGCTCCCGTACTGCCGAAGGGAACCATCATCCACGTGGTGGCGTGGCACGACAACACCGTCAACAACCCCAGTAATCCGGATCCCGATCAGTGGGTCGGATGGGGCGAACGCACCGTGGATGAGATGGCGCACGCGTGGGTGAACGTCACCTACATCAGCGAGGACGACTATAAGGAATGGGCCAGCAAGCATGATCCGCACACGGGCGCTCCGATCGCCCGTTAACTGCATGGCCGCGGGCGCGGCTCTGCTTCTTTGGACAGCTCCCGCGTGGGCGCAAAATCAGCAAGTACGCGTGGAGCCGGTGCACGATTCCGGACAAGGCGTTACCGCGGCGTTCGAAGGCTGGTTCGCGAATCCGGACGGAACTTTCAGCATCCTGCTGGGCTATTTCAATCGCAACGCCAAGGAAGAACTGGATATTCCGATCGGCGCGAACAACCGGATTGATCCGGGCGGCCCGGATCAAGGCCAGCCGACGCACTTCCTGCCGCGCCGCCAGTGGGGCATGTTCACGGTAACAGTGCCCAAGGACTTCGGGTCGAAGAAGCTTACTTGGACGCTCACCGCGCATGGGGTGACGACGGTGATTCCCGCCAGCCTGAATCCGCTTTGGGAGATTTCTCCGTTCCGGGATACTTCAGGGGACACGCCGCCTTTGGTCGGTTTCTCGAAGACGGGGCCGTTCGCCCAGGGTCCGCGCGAGGTGAGCACGACGCTCGATGCAACAGTGGGGATGCCGGTGCCTCTACACGTTTGGGTCGCCGATGACGCGCATCTGGTTCCGGGCGAGCCGCGGCCGGGTACACCTCCCATCACACTCGGTTGGAGCAAGTTTCGTGGGCCCGGCGCAGTGAAATTCTCCAATCCCCGGCCTGGAGTGGAACCCAGCGATTTTCCGGCGCCATCGGACCTTCCTTTTCGCGGCGAGGCTTCTACCAGCGCGACTTTCGACCAACCGGGCGATTACGAATTGCGCCTGGTGGCCGATGACTGGACCGGCGAGGGCGGCCACGGGTTCCAATGCTGCTGGACCACCGCGGCGGTGAAGGTGTCCGTTTCGGCGAACGGGAAGAAATAACCTATACGGGCGCGTCCACGCCGCTCCACAAATTCAGCGTGTTCAGCTCGTCGCGGCCGCAGGCTTTGAGATAGCAAAAAAGCTGGGTTCGATAAGCGGCGTGGCCGCCGAGCACCAGGTTGACGATCATCGCTCCCCGCGTGGTTTTGTTCCCGAACATGTCGATGGCGGCGCGGAAATCCGCATCGGTCCAGTCTTTGAGCAGGCGTGCGTATTCCACGGATTGATTTTGAATCGCAGCCACGGCTTGATCGAACGTCATTGCTTTCGCCGCCGCTGACGCCGAGCCAAAGTGAGCACCCAGCGTTTCACGGTCGAACTTCCCGGTGTTCAAAACCGCGAGCAGCGTGGGACCCATGATGGCCATATATTGCAGCAACTCGATCGTCGAGCGCTGCGTCGGAGTGGGCCGGTAGTCGAGCTTGGACGGGTCGACCTTTCCGGCCAGGTGAACCAGAATGCGCGCTTCGTGTTGTAGCGCGCCGATGAGTTCTTTTTTAGTCAGGACCATGGCTTCAGGCATGCTGGAGATCGATCTAAGCCATGCTAGCACCCGAGCCAGGCTCTATTGCGGGTGCAGCTTGAGGATTTGGAACAAATTGCTGTAGTCGTCCGTCCAGGGGCGCAGATTCGGGCGCATGCGCGCGGGTTGCACGCTGGATGATTTAAATGCCGCGTCGCGAAAGATCCCGCCGTCGCTGGCAATGTCTACCCAGTCGCTAGTGGAAAAATAATCTTCTTCTTCATCCTCGTCGTCAACATCCATGGCGGTTTTGCCGAAATCGTGCGCGTTGCGCGAGACCACCGGCACCAGGTCCAGATATCGATTGGAGACATGAACCGCGAGAATCCCACTGGGCTTCAGATGCCGGAAGTACAGCGCGAAGGCCTCGCGCGTGAGCAGATGGACCGGGATGGCGTCGCTCGAAAAAGCGTCGATCGCCATCAGATCGAATTGCTGGCTGGGCTGAGCTTCCAGCGTCAGCCGTGCGTCGCCGAGCAGCACCTGATGGTCGGCTTTGCAATCGTGCAGAAACGTGAACCAGGTGCTGGCAATTGCCAGAGCCAGCGGATTGATTTCGTAAAAGCGGAACACGTCGCCTGCCCGGCAGAAACTGGCGGTTACGCCGGCGCCCAATCCGATCACGGCTACGCGAACCGGGCCTCGCCTCTGAAGATACGTCATCGCCCGGCCCATTCCGGAATAGGGACCGTAGTAACTGGTGGGTTGATCCCGGTAGCGCGCATCCAGAAGCTGGGTGCCGTGGTTGATGGTGCCATGGATCAAGCGGCGCACGGGCGTGGTTTCCTCGTCTTCGGGGAGATCGCGCACCCGCAGAACGCCATAGAAGTTGCGCGCCGACATAAGAAAGCGCTGATCGCTCAAATGTTTTTCGTAGCCTAGATGGATCGCGAGACCCACCGTGAAGGCCAGCATCGCGATCCGCACCGCTCCGATCGGAACCTTGCTTTTCCAGGTTTGAGGCGCGATCCACAGCACCATCGCCGCCAGTGCGCTCGAAGCTACCATCCCGAGCGGGAGCTCCAGGTAGGTGTGAAAAACGTGCGGCGCGATGATCGCGACAAAGACGCCGCCTAATGTTCCACCGAGCGAAATCATCAAATAAAAGCTGGTGAGATGCCGAGGGTCCGGCTTCAGGCGCGCGAGTTCGCCGTGGCAGACCATGCAGCCGACAAACAACGCGGCGACAAACGTAGGAATGGCCCAGGCGATATTCGGATTGCCCTCTTTCGCGTAAATCGTGTACGCCGCGCCATCCAGCGCTACCACGAGCAGGGGCAGGAAAACGCCGCGATTGTAAACCTTGTCGCGCTCAAAGCACAGAATGAAGCTGAGCAAATAGACCGAAAGAGGCAGAACCCATAGGAAGGGAATCGGCGCGACGTTTTGGCTGAGATGATTGCTGATGGCGAGCAGAAGCGTGGAAGCGCAGGCAGCCAATGCGGTCCAGACCAGGCGGATTTTCCAGGTGGGAGGTGGGGCCCCGGCCGGCGCGAGCGTTTCCTCAGGCTGGCCCGGCGCCGCACGCAGCGCTTTCCACGCAATGATTGCACAGACCACCACAAACGCCGCGTAAATGGCGGACCATCCGTACGCCTGGCTGTGGGTGGTGAACGCCGGCTCCACCAGGAACGGATAGCCGAGCAGCGCCAGTAGCGAACCGAAATTCGAAAGCGCGAACAGGCGATAAGGAATCGCGCCGGGTTTTGCGGCGACGTACCAGGCTTGCAGCAGCGGACTGGTGGTGGAAAGCAGCAAGTAGGGAAGCCCGATAGTGGCAGCCAGCAGCGCCAAAATGCGTAAGGACGGATCGCCTGCTTGCGACGGTTTCCAACTGGGCGACGGCAGGATAGGCAGCAGCGCCAGACTAATGGCCATCAACGCTACATGCAGCGCCGTTTGTTGTTTCGGCTTCAGGGACCGGGTGGAGCGATGCGCGTAGAGATAACCGGCGAGCAAGGCAGCCTGAAAAAACAACAGGCAGGTGCTCCATACGGCGGCCGACCCGCCGAACCACGGCAGAATCACTTTGCCGATCATTGGTTGCACCGCGAACAGCAGAAACGCGCTCAGGAAAATAGTGCAGGCGTATAACAACATCGCAAGAGTAACCAGCAATCATCGCACAGAGCGCGCGGAGCGGAAGTGGCGGCGCGCGATACGCACCGATAGACTCATGCGTTATCCTGAACTGAAGCGTTACAAACAACTAGGAGATCCGCAAATGCGCTCTATTTTTGTTGTCCTCTGTTTCGCCGTCGCGGCCACTGGTCTTCAGGCCGCCGATGCCGCGGCCGGTAAAGCCGCTTACGCCAAATACTGCAAATCCTGCCATGGCGCCGATGGGATGGCCAATCCCGCGGTCGCAAAAATGATGAAAGTCGAAATCAAGGATCTCAAATCGCCCGATGTCCAGGGGATGAGCGATTCCGACCTGGAGAAGATCATCACCGATGGCAAAGGCAAGATGAAGCCAATGCCCGCCGCGGCCAGTTCCGCCGCCAACATCGTCGCGTACATCCGGACTTTGAAGTAGCCAGCCTAGCGTGAGCGCGCGCAACGCTGCGCGAAGTTCCTCACCGCTCGATACTGAAAAGGCCATGCGAACCGGCTTCCTTACGGTCGCGGTTCGGCAAATATCTGCAAACATGTAGTCTCAAGTCTGAGCCGCGCGCGTGAGCAAGCGGCCTACGGTGTCCCCGTGCGGCCCAGTCTTGGACGGCCATGTGCAAGCACTAAGAGTGGACTTCTACCCTTACCGGGTGGAGTCTAGAGAGGACCTGTAACATGAAAGTCCAAGGCGTTAAAGTAGAAGCTGTTATGGTAAGCGGCGTCCGATTCTGCACTCCTGACACGAATCTGGCGACCGTCGCAAAAATATTTTGGGAGCAAGGCTGCGGTGCGCTCCCCATCGTGGAGAATGGCCGAGCCATCGGCATCATCACGGACCGGGACATCGCCATCGCATTGGGTACCCGCAACGCCAAGGCCGGCGAAACCTTGGTGCGGGAAGTTGCGCTGCCCAAGGTGTTCTTCTGCCTGGCGCAGGATGACATTCACACCGCTCTCGCCACCATGCGCGCGCAGCAAGTGCGGCGTCTGCCTGTGGTGGATAACGAAGGCGCGCTGGTCGGCATTCTCAGCCTCGACGATATCGTGCTGTTTGCCGAAGAAAAACCTGCCGCCGAACTGACCTACAACGACGTCATCGATACGATGAAAGCCATCTACGAGCACCCCGATCAGGCCAGGGTGCTGGCCGTCGCGCAATAGCGGCAACAAGCCAATCGCAACCCGGCAGCGCGCGGGTTCGGCCGCGCTCTGCCAGGGTATAATCGAACCTAAGTCTCCCCCCGGTCCGAGGATGCTGCGGGCACTGTTGGCCACTTTTGTCTTGATCGCTCATGCCCATTCGCGTCGCGCTGAATCACCGGACCACTTACCATTACGACCGGCTCGTCCATCTGTCTCCGCAAACCATCCGGCTCCGCCCCGCGCCGCATTGCCGCACGCCGATTACGGCCTATTCGCTCAACGTCGAGCCCAAGCCCCACTTCCTGAATTGGCAGCAGGACCCGCAGAGTAATTTTCTCGCTCGTGCTGTATTTCCCAACCCGGTGAAGTATTTCTCGGTGGATGTCGACCTGATCGCGGAAATGACGGTCATCAATCCGTTCGACTTTTTCCTGGAACCTTACGCCGAAAAATACCCTTTCTGTTATGAGCCGGCGCTCGAGCGCGAACTGGCGCCTTTCCGCCAGGTCCGTCCCGCCGGTCCCGAACTGGCAGCTTATCTGAAGACTATTAACCTCACCGAGCGCCGTTCCATCGATTTCTTCGTGGATCTGAACCAGCAGCTCCAGCGCAAAGTGGGCTACCTGATCCGCATGGAGCCGGGTGTGCAATCGAGCGAAGAGACGCTCACGCTGTGTAGCGGGTCGTGCCGCGACAGCGCCTGGCTGCTGGTCGAGATCCTGCGTCATCTCGGGCTCGCCGCGCGTTTCGTTTCAGGCTATCTGATTCAGTT
>Ga0335074_10008460_pt1 | contig 14305 bp, 14 predicted proteins | sample Lox_Sample_23_FD_206715 | JGI IMG/M metagenome (GOLD analysis project Ga0335074, IMG submission 206715) | Soil microbial communities from Loxahatchee National Wildlife Refuge, Florida, United States - Lox_Sample_2.3 | ecosystem: Environmental > Terrestrial > Soil > Wetlands | place: USA...
TGACCTCCGGCATGGCTTCGAGCGCCAGCTCCGCACGAACCACCCGCAAGTAGTCATCACTCGGATCAAAGATTCCTCCGAGTGACGCTAAGACCTCCTTGTGTTTGCAGTCCCATCCATGTTCAGGGCATGGCCGATAGCAGATCATGCAGTAACAACTGTGAGTCTGCTTCTTCCATGACTTCTGGTCCCGGGCAGGCCAGGTCTCAACAAAAGAGTCATCGCCGTCAGGATCATCTTCGAGCCTGAATTCGATGCCTTCGTCATTGGCCCATTGCTCTGCCTGAGCAAGTTTCAGAGCGCACATGGCTCTGCCTGGCGGAGTACAGTAGCCGGCGTTCTCCAGGAAGAAACGCCAGGTGAAGACGCGCACTTTCATGCGGCCTCCTTCTTGGGATAATCCGAGATGAACGGTTTGCCAGGAACCAGGCGAGAGATCAGCTTCATGTGAACTCCCCGCGAGGCTCCTTCCAGGCAGTAGTCGATAGCTTCCTGGAGATAAGCAAACCGCGCGACCAAGACGTAGTCGTCAGCCCAGAAGCCAGAGGCACAACCGAGAGATCTGCAATGCGGTGCGATGCTGCAGATGTCTCCGTGCAGTGCGTAGCAGCTGGCGGCCACCTTGTCGGCCCTGATCCTCATGAGGCCCTCCGGATCAGGTAGTCGTGGGCATCCGCCGTGTTGTTGGCTACGACTTCCAACACTTTGCAGGTAGCTCTCAGCACTGCGGGGACGACCCTCTTGTCGATCGTGCCTTTCAACTTCACGGCCTGGTCTTTGATGAAGGGCTTCACCTGGTCGTGTTCGAAATAGAGAGCCACTCCAGGCACACCAATAGACATGCGCATCGTTGCTTCTCCTTTTATTTGTGTTGGGATTTGCTACTGAGGTAGGACTGGACTGTTTCGCCGGATCTTCTCGGAGATAACAGCCAGGGCTTGCCTTCCTGACACGTAAACAAACACCATCAGGAAGTTGATGATCGTTCCTCCTACGGTGAACATCACGCCATGAGGCGACAGCCCGTGCAGAAGGAAATTAATTCCTTCCGTGATCACGAGTGTCAGACCCTTATGGTCTTGGATCCAATCGAGGACTTCTCTCCTGGATGTGACCTCCTTGAGATAGGCGATCTCGTCCAGTTTGTGGATTGCAGCCCAGATCAGCGTCCAGAATGCGGCGCCTGCAAGCAGCAAACCCACGAACGTTGGGGTCAACAGCATAGACTTCTCCTTTAAGTCGGATTTGTCCTACGCTCCTTTCCTGTGGTCTAAACGCAAAAAGACCCACCGGGGCTCGAAATGTCCTAGGTAAATCGAGTCGGTGGGTCTAACTAGGTGTCTATCCGATTAGAAGTTTTAGCCTCGCGTGTTGTGTCCCGCCTCAGCTGGAAATGGAGTTGGCGCTCTTCGGTTAAAACATTCGTCCATAGCCGCCTCGAGAAACGAGATATTTTCGAAGGAGGCAGCGAAAGTCCGGTAAGCGTGCGCCCAATCACTCGCGTCTAACAGGCACAATCCAACGTGGGGTACAAAATGCTCATCGGTTAACGTCTGAAGGGTATTTGAGAGGATAAGGGGCTATCCAAAGGGGATATCGAGCATCGTACCGGCCTGCTTCGCTGCTACATCTCTCGTGTCGAGAATGGCCACATCGTCCCGGCGATCGAGACCTTGGAAAAGCTCACGAGGGCACTCGAAGTCCCGCTGTTTCACTTCTTCTACGAAGGTCAATAGCCCCCGTTCAGGATTTACGGCCTCACGGGACCAATTCAGTGGGATTCGATTTGGCTGTCTGCGGTTACTGAGCAGGAAAGAGAACGGCCCCGATGACTATAATCACGGTTCCGACAGCCAAGCTTGGCCTGCCTATCGCTCCAGCGAACGCCAGTAAAAAAAGTAGCCGAAGCGACAAGAGCGGCGCCTCTCGGCAATCGCTGGGTTTTCGGCAACAACGATTAGGGAAAATGCTCAGGTGGGAGCACGGTGCGCTTTGACTTTCTCTCAAGCAGCCACAGCGCCACAGCGAGCACCACCACGGTAAGATAGCCTGCGATTTGCCGCATACCTATGGCTCCGAGAACAGCGAAAAAGAGGACAAACCGGAGCACTGTTACTCCGATGCCATTCCAGTCGAACTTGAGAGTCGGAGGTTGGTTGGTTTCCACTGCTTCGACGTAGTTGGCATCTCGCTCTCGATGCAATCTGCGCGTAGCGTCATAGAGGAGCAGGACCGCCCAGCCGAAGCTGAGCGGACGCCACACTTCGCGCCCAGGAAAGCGCAAGAGCGACGCGAGTTGGTCGTTCCAACCTATGAATAGCCCGACGCCAAGAACGAAGAGGAACCCATGACTTAACACCTTCTTCGAAAACGCACTCATCGGTCGTCCCCGGCTCAAGGTACGGTTCAAACTCCAAGTAAAAAAAGTCACGACGATCGCGCCGAGAACTGGAATGATTAGCTGTCCGATTGGATCATTCATTTGCACACATAGTATCCATAGGCGAAGCTCACAAAGTCATAGGCGAGCTTGGCATATCCGAATCCAGTGCCAAAGTCCAGTGCACCTTGGCCACCAAGTTCCCCGAGTACGGCGTCTTGGATAACACCGACGGCTCCCTTGAATCCAGGCCCGCCGCCAGGCAGTCCTTGTCCTCCGCCGCTTAGAATGACTGTGCCAGCATCGCTTAGGCTCGGGTCCTCGGCTCCTGCCGCGAACATGTAAAGATGAGTCCCAGCAGAAAAGGTGTTGCCGAGAAAAAGGTTCTCCAGGAAGTTCGGAGCAGGCCCTCCTTGCCCGGCATTGCCGCCTGCTGCGACGTGGGATGCCAGACTGTTTTGGTCCGCGTAATTGGCTGCGCACTGTATTCTGCTGCGCGTCGAGTGGGGGTCTGGTCCGATAGTCTGCGTTCGCCGCGATTGCTGCGGGACCGTTCCCGAACCTCCGGCAACCTGGAGGCCGGTGGGTTCCAAGATCGCCAAATTCAAACCTTCCGGGTCGAAAGTCTGACTCACGCCGAAAATATCCGGATAGTAATTCAGAAGATATGATAAATCATCCAGCGATAAAGTATTCAGATATCCCGCGCCTTGGACGTAATATCCTGTGAAGGCCCAAATTTGGTTGAAGAACATTGAAAATTCGTCAGTAGTCGAACCTGGTTGAGACCGGAGACCCCTGCACGGTGAGCCTCTCGGGTGAACATTGCAAAGGCCCAGCGGATCGATTTGGGTCAAAGGAGAGTTACGCACATAGGCATACCGATTCAAAGTCTGTGGGTCAGAGAGATCGGAGGCACTCAACCCGGCAGGGTCGGGAGAGGGCCAGCGACCTTGAATGCCATAGTCGCGAGCAGGAAAGTCATAGAGGTTCACTGCCGTATCCTGATTCATGCCCGTGAATGAAAGATCGGTGGTTCCAGATTGTGCGTATGGCTCGCCAAACGGACCATACGCGCCATCGAAGTAAAGGCTACGGGCAGAGGTCGAAGCAAGACGAGAACTCCCGATCCAATCCGAGTGCCGGTAATATGCCAAACCGCCTGAATTGTACACAGCCACAGAACCACCTGTGAGAGGTATATATGCCACCGACAAGGCTTCACCGCTCACAATGGCCAGTTTCGCCCCTGAAGGGGAGTAGATAGTCTGAGTGTACGACCCGCCGGTGTCCTCTTCAACATTACGCCCCAAAGCATCATAAGTTACTCCGACCCCATCAATTGTAACGGGCCGATCCGCCGCATCCCAAGCGTAGGTGTGCAAGAAATCATTCGTTACGTTACCGTTCGCGTCGTACGTCGGCACCGAGCTTCCAATTTCTGTCATTTGATTCGTCAGATACGAGTAGCTCGGCTGGAACGATTGGGTTCCGCTTTTGCTGATGTTCCCAAAGACATCTGGAGTAAACGTCTGAGACCAAACCGATCCACAATTCACGCTTGCGATCCTGGACAAATCATCGTGCGAATAGGAACACGTTTGGGCATCTGAGCTGTTGAAAGGGTCAGTTATGGTCAGGCTTGCTAGGCTACCAATGGGGTTCCATTGGAGTCTTCCGCTTACGACCTGATTGTTCACGCTAAACTGGTACTGAGTCATCCGGTTCGTGTTTGGATCAAAAGTGAAGGTGTCGCTGTCTAAAGACCCCAAGTTTACCTGTGTGGCAAGGCTCGCAACATTATAGCTGGTGCTTGCGAGCGGATTCTGGCCCGACGATGCAGAAGCTGAGTAGGGGCGACCCTCGCCGTCAACTCCATAATTGATATTCGGCCACCCTGTGATTCCTAGCGAGTTGTACTGTGCGCTAAGGGTTTCGGTCTCACCGTTGGCCCAGTAAGTCTGGTTAACGTGATAGTATCCTCCAGAATGAGACGTTGATTGGTAGATGTCGCTTAGCTCACCCCGAGGGGTATAGCTGAACCCCTCGTCTGTTATCTTAGAACTGCAAGGAGAGGCGCATGTATATGCCTCGGCTAGACGCCCCGTTACATTGGTCATCGCGACACCGTTGACATTTGCTGTATCGTAGACAAAATACTTTTGCGGCGTGACGCTCATGTAAGGACCGCTTGCCACGTAAATTCTGGTTACGCGATGCCGAATATCGTAGGCATAACAAATGACGTTCAGGGCTGCATCGACCTTTTTCACCATGTCTCCCGGCGACGATCCACACGTCGCATCGGAATCGTAAATGTACGTCGTCGTGCCAGTTTCCGGGTTTGATTCCGAGGTCATACGACCGAGGTCATCATAAGAAGATGTACGTGTTTGAACCGAGCCGCTCGCTTGAGCATTTTGGGAGACGCCAGTCAGGTCGTTGAGAGCATCGTACGCGTAAGTAGTGTAGAAGCCCGTAGCCAAGTTCGTTTGGGAGCATGTGCCGCTCCCGCCTCCAGATGTCACTTCACAGACTGAGGTCAGGCGGCCCAGTGCGTCATATTCAAGCTGCCTGCTTTTGGAGTTTTCACCTGAGGGTGCAGGACCGGCAGTTTCGTAAGAATCGTTCTGGGCGTAAGTGTCTGAGACACTCCCTCCGCCGCTGTCAGACCTTAGGATAAGACGTCCAAGAGCATCATAGGTCTGGGTAATGGCGGGCGCAGATGAATTCGTTTGACCCGCGGATCCCGCGTACGGCAGTGTTGTGCGACTAAGACGACCAAGTAAGTCATAATCCGACTCAACAGAATCGTATGTATTGGACGAAGGACTCTCCCTAATCTGTGAGACTCGTTTTCGGCCCAATCCATCCAGAGTGGTTCGTACATCCACGGTCGAGGCGCTCGCATTGAAAATAAGTGAACTCTCCGCTGAATTGGCGCCTGTGTACGAGAAGGTTGTCACGTTGGACAGCTGATCCTTCACGGAATTTGGTCTCCAAAAATAAGGATCGGTGAATGAAGTCGAGGTGGTCTGTCCGTTTTCATCAGTCACAGAGGTGACGACGCCACCCGTACAGTTCCATGCAAGTGACTCAGTGAGTCCACCAGGTTCAGCCACACTTGTTGGGAATGAATTGCCGCAGGTAAAATTTGAGCTAGTTGTTTGACCCCCATTTACGTCTGTCGCAGTCTGAACGTTGCCGGTGTCAAAGTACGTGTAGGTCTTTGTTAGAGTTGTTGATCCGGAAACTAGATAGCTGAATGTCGTAGCATTTCCGCGCGAACCGGAAATTGACACGTGTTGCGGTGTTCCGGAAGTCGCGGTGACAGAACCTTGGTCGTATGTGTACGTAATCTGTGAATCTATGTTCCCGCTTCCGTTCTCAACCGTTACTTGAGCCGGACGGTCAACGATACCATTTCCTAGTGTGGCGTATGTGGTTAAGGTCTTTCGCACCAACGGAAACGTTAAATCCTGATTGTAACCGTACTCGTCAACCTCCGTTGGAAAGCCGTAGGAGTTGAAGAGTGTATTAGTTTCCGAGGACATTCCTGATGGCCCGGCCCAAGAAATGTACTGAGTGATTTGTGTGATCGGAGGAGTAGCGTTTGTTTGGTTTTGACATTGGGTAGTCACTCCGTTGTAGCAGGTGGATACCGCAGCCAGGGCCGTTCCGGAAGAGGAACCGGGAAAGATTTGGCGAAATAGCTCATATCCATTGAAAAAGTCGATGACCGTTTGTTCTCCATACGGGTCAGTAACTGTAGTCGTTGTGCTCGCACCAGATTCGACGTGAGCATAGTTCCATGTTCCGTCAGGTGTTGTCCGCTGCAGGGTTGCAGTACTACCATCGGCGCACGTAATGCCGTTATTCCCTCCAAGATATAAGTAAACTATTTCTCCGCCAGTAGGGAAGGTGACCGACTTTAACCGCCCGGTCACGTCGGACCCATAGCCGGGAGTCGCCTCGTACGAGAATGTGTAAAGAGTCGAATCTGGAAGGACGATGCTGCTCACCAAATATTCGGTCGTGGGACCGAACTCCGATATGCCGCTACAGCCGAAGTTGGTTCGGACAGTGTATTGCGAGTAGTTGATAGTGAACTTCGCGGTCGCCCCGCTTGGAGCAGTGTACGAGAGCGTCTCCGGCGTGGGGGGAAAGCCAGTACCTCCGGCGATTGTCAGGACGGTATTACCAGTCGTGTCAGTGTACACCCCACTGCTCTCAGTAATTTCATTGCCATTTCTGTCTTGTACGCTGCCGCTCTGTGTAATGATCGCCCCGTCGGGACTTGTTACCGTACCGGTCGGGCCTAGCGTCGTCAGTGTGTACCCGGAACCGTCCTTCGTGACTGCCGTGAATCCACGGTACGGGGGTGATGCACAACCGTTGTACGTCGATTCTCCAACGAAAGGGTGAGCCGTCCCGTTAGGATCGGTGTATAGCCAGTCATTATAGGTATACACTTCTCCGGCGGGTTTGCACGTGGCAGCGGTCCGAGTGTAAGAGATGGAGCCGGTGGCTGATCCCTGCCATCCCCAAGTTGCACCTGGGACCCAGGATTGACTTCCACTCACGCCGACCGGATACCACACTGAAGAGTCGTATCCCAAGTTGTAAGCAAATGGGATGCCTCTACCGGTCTTACTCAAGACAGGAATAGCAATGTGAGCGTCCAGATTTGAAAGGTTCACAACGTCTGGGCCACCTGAGTAGCTCCCGAATGGCGGAGTTCCCGTCGCGATTTGACCGTCGGTCCTCGTAGGAGAAAGACCAAATAGAAGAGCGAACGAAAGAACGATGCCTACCTGTCGCAGTCGCATTGGAATCTTCCTCCCGCTACTGAATCAAGAAATCGTTAGCGCTGAGGCCGGAATTGATAGTGACTGAGGTGATTTGAATGTCTAGGTTCAAGCTGTTATTGATGTAAAACTGGACGTGAAATGGCACTTGGATGCCGCTGACTAACTGGTAGGTTGAGAACGTGACGCGAACCGGAATGTCTACGCCAGCGTCCTGGTCAGGATGAACGTTAAAATCAAATTCGACGGGCAAGAACGAATTCGCATCCAAGTAAATATCCGTCTGACTTAGATGCACGATGAGAGTTGTGGCAGAGTCGCTAGGATAGTTGGGTAAAGGCTTCAACATGCGGATATGCTGGACCGACTCTCCTTCGAGAGTCGTCTGTCCGATATAATTCAGCAGAACATTTGAAGTGTTGGTGAATGCCGAGGAAAACGCAGGGAAGAACCATGCAGCGTCCGTGATGCAATTGTGGAAAGCCATCTGATGCGAATTGCCGTCGGTCCCCACCCACTCTCCCACAGGGGTTCCAGAACTCGCTGTTCGAGTTTCGGACCTGCCCGACGAGGAATCTACGATCTTGCTGTTGTCAGTACCCAACGCTTCGAGATTGACGGGCTCCGTCTCATCTGTTGAGCCAGCGATGCGTTCTTCCGTCCCCGAAAGCGTTGCATCTTGAACAGCCGAACCGCCAGTAAGGGCGCGCAAAGCCGTTGCGGCCAAGATCAGGGCTTGCGGATCACTGACGGGTGGTTGTGACGACGGGCTCGACGATTGAGCGGCCAGTGCAAAGGGGAAACCGAAGAGTAAAAGGAAAGCTGCAACGGACTGAACAAAGAACTTCTCCTTCCCCATCGAGGACCTCCATGATCGCAAAATATGCGTCCCTAAATACTGTCGTCACCACGAATGTACTCGCGCGAGTGCCTTGTGCTCGACGACGCGTCAGCAGACACAAGAAAGCTCGCGGGCCGAAAATACACCTGTCCAAGTTGCTCAAAGGTTTATAGCGTCCCAAGCGTTCGGTTCGCACGGCGACCAAGAAGAACGCAGCAATGACCCTGTGAACCGAAACGAACACACATTATTGCCAGATTTAAGAGCACCTATTAGATACCGTCACTTATGCATAGTATCGAGTAGGGTAATAACAACACATATTGGGCGGATAATGCGACCAGAGAAAAACGTTGTCAAGCGGTTTTTTGCGGCCAGCTCTTGGAAGAGAAAAACGGCTGAAGTCCCATCCCGCTAGTGACTGTGGAAAAGCTTCGTAGAAGAGAAGCGCCTCCAGCTACCGAATGCGAAGGCTCACTTCAAAAAAGTGCGGCAGCAGTTGAACGCCGTCGGGCGCTATCCCGCGCTTGGCGAAAATCTCTGAGAAATCGACTCCGCTCGCCATCGCATCTCGCAGCGCCACAGGCATCATGACGAAATATCCGCCTTTAACGTATCCCGCGATGCGGTCGTCCAGCCAGCGATTAGCTATTTCGATTTGTTCTAGTGGGAGCTCCATTTTGAGTCGGGCCTTTCACCTTTTCCTTGGAACCATGGATGCTAGTCCACTGACTCGGTCACGTGAAATTCCCAACCTTTGGGCGATTGCGTTCATGTTGAGGCCTTGCTCGCGTAGGCCCCGCACTTCTTCGGCGAGCCTTTGTTCGGCGGCTTGCCTGAATTCAGCTTGGAAAATTAATTCAGCCTTGCGAAGAATTTCATGAACGGGCAAATCTGAGAATTTCTCTCCCGCGATCTTTTCCAGAAGGTCTTCACGTTGTTTGCTGGTCATGTACTTTGGGTCACTAGCAAGAGCGGTGGCCAATTGTTTGACCTCGGCGGGGTCCATCGGTTCCCGCTCGTCCTCGTCGTCCTCTAAGCCTTCTTCACCGAATGTTTCCCCAAACTCGTCGAACCAGTCCGCTGTTTCCTGATACGTGTGAACCACACCGTTCACGACGAAAACAAGGTCAATTATGCAGGTCAACCCGACGTTGCTTTCGAGGTTGCGCAGCTTGCCGAGCATCTCGTTTGTGTCCGACTCATCCGATCCTTCCTCGACGGCCAGCTCCGATATTCTCTCTACGGCTTCGTCGATCTGGAATTTCTCGAACGGCACCCAGTTCAAGTAAAGCGCATTTGCATTCATCGATTTAGCACACTCAAGAAAACTCTCCCAGTTACCGCCGTGGCCCTGATTCCAATGAACGGCAAGTCCTTCGTCCCCGCTCTCTGACAACCAGCCGTAAAATACTTGGAGCCCGTGCGATTTCGCGAACTCGCGAATCTCGTCCACCGTCTTAGAAAGAGGATCGTTCATAGATCACAAAGGATCTTACCACGGGCAGAATTCTTCGAATCGCCGTCGCGTCCGCCCTGACTCTCGCAACTTAATTTCGGTTCCGATAAACGTGCATGTCAATTCGCGATTGCTTGTCGAGGTACGCCGTAACTGCGCGGCAAGCGGTGCGCGTCGGCAGATGTTTCAGGAACCGCTGGTTGAAGGGGGCGCGTTTCGAAAAGCGGCGGCACGGTCGAGGAGCCGGTGCGGGCGATACTGCGTACCGATGGTCGTTAGATCGGTTGACGAGAAACCGCCAAGTTTTGTTCACATCAACTACTTCAAGGGTGGTTTGCCCGCGTCCGTTGGCTTCTTGTTCAGAGCGGCTCGCTTCGCTTTTGCGCGCTCCGCTTGGCGTGCTGAGGTTGCGATCCTGCGCACTGCCCCTGCCCGAATCCTGGACACCCTTGTGGCTGAACCGAACATGAATCAGGCGGCTGGTGCCTTTTACGAAGGCGGAACGCCTACCACCCAACACCAGTCGAAGCAATCGCCATAAATTCCGGTACAGATCAGAATAAAAATATCGCTGCCGGGGGTGAAAATCGCCCTCAAGATACAAAGGATTTCCGTGATCTTGCAACTGATATAGCAAAGAAACCATTGAATATCGCCCACATCGCCCGTCCCGTCCCCCTGCTGTTGCTCGGCCAGGTGCTCCATCACCTTGGAAAGCCCCTCAAGCTCCGGCGCGGCTTTTGTGGAGATACTCACACCTACAGGCCGGGTGGACGCCCCTTCTCCCCACACCAGCAGCGGCCGCGGCGGCTTCTTCTTTGGGTCGTCGCAGGAACATTGATGATGCGGCCGGGAGTAGGGAAGAAGTTCCCGCCCATCCGCGAATCCGGTCACGATTGACCCGCCCATCAGCCGCTCCGAATTGACCACCAGCAGGCGCACCCCACTCGTCGCTTTGCCGTAGTGGTACTCGCGATGCGTCCTTCCGCGGGCAAACGTGGAGACTTCCTCAAAAACTACTTCCTGGCCCCAACTTAGTTTTGAGCGGAAGGGCTCCGGTCTCCCGGAAACGGCGTCGATCTGCCCGCTCAGCTCGTAGCGCATCGATTTGTAGACGAAATCTCCCTGCACGGAAATTTTCTGATCCGGGGTTCGTTTGATCACCAGGCTGGATTTTTTTACAAACTCATTGATCGCGCCGACCTTCGCCATTGGGCACCTTCCAGGTTGAGGATTCGCATTAGCGGGCCGAAGTGAAGGGAACGTTGCGCGGATGATAGCGCAACACCGAAGATTCGGCAACGACGCCTTGCGCATTGGCTGGCCGTGGATTCAATTCTTGCAGTCGGCATCGTATAATCCGCGAATGCGGGCCAGATCAAAAGCCAAGCGGGAGGCTCTGACATTCGAACAGGTTTGGCGAGCAATACCAGACAGAGCCTCGCGCATTCACAATCCTTTTCAATCTCGCGCACTCTTTTACTGTTTACGAGGGTATTCGCGATTCGTGGCTTGTCAAATGTCCGAAATGTGGGCTTGGTGATACGCAATTCATGGATACCGACGGATTGAAAAATTTAGACGACGGATGGCAAAGGCAAAAAGAAATGGAGCGGGAACTTGCAGAATCGCGCCCAAACCACAAGTCCCGCTGTACACTCACCTACGATCCAAATAGCCCGTAGCACAAGGTTGCGCCTGAAAATTGATCGTTTTTCATACTTAGGAATTCCATTTTGACTAGCTTGGCCTTCAGCTTCGGGGTTTTTCAGGACTGGAGCCGGAACGATGCGTGTGGATAGTGGCATAATCTCGCTCGAACCGCTTTACGATGTTATAGAGAAGAGCACGAATCGCAGGCTGCTTCCAAAGATCGACGGCAAGAGTGCTCCAGGAAAGGCATACACGAACGTTTGTGCCGAAATTACAAGGGCCGTTCCAGATACTCAAGGGTTCTATTTGTGGGGCACGTTTGAGACGAACAAACTCTGGCGGAACATCTATCTGGGAAAGGCTGGAACAGGACGCAACGCCAAACTTCGAAAGAGAATCCTTGAGGAGCTGAAGGATGAGCGGGCCTTTGCGTTTCGAGCATTCTTTAGCCCATCGATGCTCGAAGAAATTAGGCAGGAAATTCACGGCAATAAATATCGGAGAGACTGGAAACGATCTATCCGGAAGGAGGGCACCACATACATCGTCTGGGTTTGCACTCCACTCATCGAAGACGAAAAAGATGTCCTTCGAATCGAAGCAGACCTGATCGAATCCATGAATCCCAGCGCCAACTTAGAACGTCACGCTCCTCCGCAATCTCTCCAATCGGACACGCGAGAGATTTTTGGCCTGTTCCGTGAGCGCATCCACGAACAGCGTGAAACTGCCATCAAGCCGGTTTCCGTGGTTGGATAAATTGGTATCACCGTGATCGTTCCGGAGATCGTCGCGACCAAGCCGAGCCAGATCGAGATACAAAAGTAACGAAATGGTGTCTGAGTGCCCCCGAGTAGTAGGCGACCTTCTCAGGTGTATACTGCCCGCACGAGGAGGGAATATGTTGCAACGACCGCATCAAACAGAATCCCGGAACCTCGAGCGGTCTTGCGAAGCCGTTTCGCCCATGGATGAACCGTGCGATTCCGCCGCAACTTTTCACTGTGGTATCTGCGGGCGGTGGTTCTGTGCATTCCATGCCGAGGATGAATCCTGGCACATCTGTGTCCTCGAACCGGGGGACGAAGGTGGTGAAGGTTAGCACCACTTTGAGAAGCAGGTAATTACCACAAAAGAACTATCCTAGACTATGAGGGATTGCTCCATGGATTCAGGCAGCACAGTTTCCGGTTCATAGAGGGACTTAACTAACAGCTTCGTCAGATAATAAGCACCCGCGTCACGCCAATCCTAGAATAGCCACTTCGAGTCTTCGTCATAGGAAGCTGGCGCAGTGTTCAGAGTGTGATAAATCATTGACCAGAGCTTTGCATCCAGTGCCACTTGCAAAGCTTCGTCCACCGGGCTCTTGAAGCGAGACACGAAAATATCTTCCCCGTCAACGAATGGCGATTTGACTGGGCTCCGTCGCAATGATCTCCGGCACACCCTTGTAACTCGATATCTTCTTCGAGACGCACACGGAGGCATTGCGGTACTTGGTTTCAGGGGTTCCAAACTTCGGTCGATCACTTCCCCAAATCAGGATTGTGAAGATTTCGCGCGGGTAAGGCTTATCTAGATTTAGAAAAGTCGGCTGACCCTTTGAACCGGATGCGTAGTGAGTGCTCGCGACGTTGCCACAGACTGTTGCTTGCTCGCCGACATGGTCTTTGGCTTCCCGCGCGGTCAGTCTCGATTGGGCTGCTGTTGACAGGCCGAAGAATAGGAAAAGACCGCAAATAACAGCCGCAATTCGTAGTGTCACGATTCCTCCAAATTGCGCAGAGTCTGCCATAACCAGGCTTATACTTGAGGTCGCCTCAACATAGCCTCCGCGTTCCAACATTACAAAACCCACTCGGCCTATACGGTCGCCACCAATGCATTTGCACTCATTATCGCGATTTACCTAGGGCTCTGAGATATTCTCAGGGCGTGAGATGTCAGAAGAGTCTACACCTCAAAATGAGTTAGAATTTCGCGTGAGGAGCCAGATAGTGCCGTGATTCCACTTAATCCAAGTATGCGATACGGCTTTGTCAGGGGACGGCAATTGGATGGCACGTTTCCGGGCGACAAACAGACGGGCGTCTGGCCCATCACACATTACAGAATCAAGTATGGCTGGGGAGCTCCACCTGAAGAAGCATGGCCGTATGGCGATTCGTCAATTTGGCCTCCGATTGAACCGTCCGGCATAGACGACATCGCAAGGAAATTCCCCGGACCTCCTTACAAACGGGTTCGCACACTTGAAGCGTGTGCGGCAATTCTGAAGATGGGCGAATACCCGTCTGTCAGCCTTAGTATTTCTAGCAAGTGGGCGAATCCTCCCGGCGGCGTGATTCCGATTCCGGATCCAAAGGACATCATTACCGGAACGCATTACGTAACGCTTTTCGAATACGACGCTCCAAATCGTGTGTTCAAGTTTAGAAACTCCTGGGGACCCGCTTGGGGCGACGAGGGGTGCGGATATATTGGGCATGACGTATTGGAGGCAACTTGGTGGGAAGGCTGGCTCAATCTTCCGCCACCGCCGCCGTCGATCAAGGCCGAGCTTATTTCTCCTCTCATGCGGAAATGGAAGATCCGCGTGGAGGAGGGCCGGACGCTCCACTGGTATGAAGTTGCCGACGAAACGGGAGGGAGGTTAGCTTGGGCGTCCGCACTCGAATTAGGGTCAGGTCTTGAGATCGAAGAACTGTTCGTGTGCCCTCAATTTCGTAGAAATGGACTCGGCCGAAGTCTATTCAGCAAGATACACAAGTTAAGTCTCGACAGGGCGCTTCATCTTTGCGTTTGGATTTCATTTGCTGACGCAAGTTCAGAAAACCTCGCCATCATTGAGAGGATTGTTGCGCCTGTTGGTCTTTCCATTCAATCAAGCGGCGTGCGTTGGGCTCCGCTAGTAGCCTGGCCCATCGTCTGTAAGAGAAAAATTCCGATTCCGCAATATGAGTACCCAGCTTTCCCGCCCTCTTGCCCGTCTTCGCTTCTAAGGGTCGTCGAGGAAGTTACTACGGCAGCTGTTGCTACCCCTCAACGAGCAGGAATATGTTCTTTCGTCAGGGATCTGGTATGAAGTCGCAACTGACTTTTTGTCCAAAATCAATTCGGAAGTGGCGAGTATTCCCGCCCCCAAGATAAAACTGCCCCCT
>Ga0335074_10008462_pt1 | contig 14305 bp, 13 predicted proteins | sample Lox_Sample_23_FD_206715 | JGI IMG/M metagenome (GOLD analysis project Ga0335074, IMG submission 206715) | Soil microbial communities from Loxahatchee National Wildlife Refuge, Florida, United States - Lox_Sample_2.3 | ecosystem: Environmental > Terrestrial > Soil > Wetlands | place: USA...
ACCGGTCACGCTCAACTCGCTCGGCGTTCTCGTCCCGCCGGCCGGTTGCGGCTGCGAGATCGCGCAGGCCCCGACTGAGTACGACTACGTGCCGGCGCCGACGATCACCTCAGTGTCGACTTCGACAGCCGGCGCGGCGAACCTGGCGAGCGAGAACGGCGACACGGTCATCACAGTGCACGGCACCGGGCTTGATCCGCTCACGATCGACTGGGCGAACTTCGGTCCCGCCAGCCAGGAAACATCGCAAAATACGAGTTTCGTCTTCATGACCGGAACCGAGATGCAGATCACCGCGCCCGCCCAGCCACTGACCACCGGGACGGTCGCGGTCCCGTTCAGCGTCAGGTCGCTCGGCGGGCAGTCGGCCACCACCGCAGTCAGCTATGCGGGCATACCACGGGTGACACAGGTGATGACCACGCATCATCACAAGACCCTCGACGGCATCTCTGGCGGGCCGGATACCGGCGGGACTGCGATCACGATCGGCGGCGCGGGATTCACCGGCCAGCTCGGCGTGGTCGAATTCAACGACGCCAAGTCGCCGTTCTCCGGCGGGACCCAGTACATGTTCACCGTTGCCAGCAACCGCAGCCTGCGCACCCGGACCGTCCAGCAGAATCCGGCTCTGGTCGATGTGCAGGTCTGCACGGTCACCGGGTGCAGTCAGGCGGTCAAGACCGACAGGCTCTATCTGTATCCGCCCGGTAACCCGCACGTGACGTCGGTATCCCCGTCCTCAGGCAGGGCCGCCGGCGGCACGAGGGTGACCATCCACGGAGACAACCTCGGCTGCGCTCTCGGAGTGTTCTTCGGCACCGTCAAGGCAAGGTCGTTCACCCAAACGCCGGCGCTACTTGACTGCGGCTCGACGGTCGTGCTGAGGGCTACCTCCCCCAAGGGGAAGCCCGGTGCGAAGGTACTGGTGAGGATCGAGACCATTGAGAGCTACTTCGCAGGCGCTGGCCACGGCACCAGCAGCGGCACGTTCACCTACAGATAGGTGTCGAGCAGCTGGACTGGATAGCCGGCGCGGCACTGTCGCGACCAGGCAGGCGCCGTCGATTAGCGCCTCCTCGGCCTGCGGCGGGGCGGGGGCGGGTAGGAGGAATGGACAGCCAGGACGACCAGAGGGGGCTGCGGCACATGCGGGTTGCCATCACCGGCTCGACCGGGCTTATCGGTAGCGCACTGGTGCATGACCTGCGCACTAGCGGTACTGACGTCATCCGGCTGGTCCGGCGGGATCCGGCCGGTGATGAGGAGTTGCGGTGGGACCCGGGTGCCGCCGGGGCCGGCCTCAGCGCAGGCGCTCTTGACGGCGTCGACGCGGTCGTGCACCTGGCTGGCGCGCCGGTGGCCAGCGGTCGCTGGACCCCGGCCCGCAAGGAGGAACTGCGCGCCAGCAGGATCGACAGCACCAGCGCGATCATCGCAGCGATGCTGGCTGCGCCCAAGCCTCCGCCAGTGCTCATTGCCGGCTCTGCCATCGGCTGGTACGGCGATACCGGGAGCAATGCGGTCGACGAGACGGCACCCAATGGCAGCGGTTTCCTGGCCATGCTGGTACGGGACTGGGAGGCGGCCACCGCGCCGGCCAGCGCGGCCGGTGTCCGGGTCGTCAACCTGCGGTCCGGCATTGTGCTGTCGAGTCGCGGCGGGATGTTGCCCCGCCTGCTGATGCCGTTCCGCCTCGGGCTGGGTGCCCGGTTCGGCGATGGCCGCCAGTACATCAGCTGGATCACTCTCGCCGATCACGTCCGCGCGGTCCGGTTCCTGCTCGACAGGTCAGATCTCAGCGGGCCGGTGAACCTGACCTCGCCCGAGCCAGCCACGAACAGCGAGCTGACCAGGGCACTAGCGGTCAATCTGCACCGGGCGGCCAGGCTGACCGTCCCGGCCGCAGTGCTGCGACTGGCACTCGGCGAGCTGTCCACCGAGCTGCTCAGCAGTTGCCGGGCGCTGCCGGCCCGGCTCGAGCAGGCGGGCTTCGCGTTCCAGTACCCGGCCATCGGACCTGCCCTCGCAGCCGCCGCCGCGGACAAGACGGCATTCTGAGGCTGCCTACCCCGAGTCGGCTTTCTCGGTGATCAGCTCGGTGTGCTCGCTCAGCAGCTGACTGGGCTCTGTCAGCACGTCACTCAACGGGCGACTCGGATGGACAGCCACGAGGGGTATCTTCCTCAGGCCGGGCACTGGCCCGCAGACCCCCTGGCTGCGGAGGAGCATCGCGTTCGTCGTCCGCAGCAGCCGCCGCGCCAGCAGGATCGCAATCGCGGCCAGCGGAAGTTCGATCAGCAACGCCGACAGCAGGCTGAACAAGAACCCCTTCGTCCGGGCATCCAGTACGACATCGAACCAGGCATCGCAGCACAGCAGCGTGGCAAGCACGACAAGGCAGATGATCAGGATCTGGCGTCGCTTCCATGCCGCCCAGCCGACGGCCAGGAACGCGCACAGCTCCGCGAGGTCGAAGCCAACCCACGCACCACGCCACCCGCCGGCCCGGTAGTACCGCGGCAGCGTGGCGGCCAGCACGCCGATCCACACGGCTAGGATGACGCAACAGACGACGATGGCAGCGAGCAGGATTTTCCGCCGCCGCTCCCCTGCTTCGCTGGCAGGCACATCTTGTTCGTCGATAGCAGCGAGCGTCTCTTGCTCGTCGATAGCAGCAAGCGTCTGCCTCAGGTGTAGCCGTTCCTGCGGGGTCATGCTGCGCAGTTCTTGCTCATCAAGCATGACAGGCACCTCCTGCTGACCCTAGCCACGCACGGGGGCGGGACATTCCCGCTGATTCGTGCCCGGAAAAGCTGAACTCCACTCCAGCCCTGCTGAAGGTTTCCTATCTACGCGATGGTCACCGGCAGGGCGTCGAAGCCGCGCAGCAGGAAGGTCTCCCGCCGGACCGGCTCACCGGCCGCAGCTATCTGCGGGAACCGGGACAGCAGGCGCGGAAAGGCAACCGTCCCCTCCAGCCGGGCTAGCGCCGAGCCGATGCAGAAGTGCGCACCGCCGCCAAAGCTCAGCGGAGCTCCGCCAGCGCGTAGCGGGAGGAATTTGTCCGGATCGGTAAACTTGCGCGGATCCCGGTTTCCCGCGCCGATCATCGTCATGACTGTGTCACCGTCGCCCACTTTGGTGCCGCAGAGCTCGGTCGGGTAGCCAACTCTCGAGGTGAGTTGCACGGGCGAGTCGTACCGCAGCGCCTCCTCCACGAACGCGCCGGGCGGGACTGAGCCGTCGATCACCGCCGCGCCAGCCTCGGGCTGCTGCAGGACGACCTGAAGCCCGTTGCCCAGCAGGTTTGTCGTGGTCTCAAAGCCCGCCACCAGCAGAAGCGTCAGGTTATGCAGCAGTTCGGCGTCCGTCAGCCTGCCGTCGTCGGCGTCGCTGATCGCCAGCAGGTCGGTGATGAGGTCGTCGCGCGGGTTGGCGCGCCGCTCGCCGGCCAGCCCGGTGAAGTACGCGAGCAGTTCCACCGCGGCGGCATTGATCGCCGGCAGGGTAGCCGGGTCGTTCAGCTCGAAAACGCCGGCCAGGTCGCGGGCAACCGGCCGGAAGCTCTCCCGGTCAGCCTCCGGGATCCCGATGAGCTCGCAGATCACCGTCACCGGCAGGAGGTAAGCGAAGTCATGCATAAACTCGACCGGTGAGCCGTCGGCTCCGCTGTCGGCCATTACATCCAGCAGGTCATCGGCCATCCTGACGATCGCCGGCTCTAGCCCGGCCACCCTGCGCGCGGTAAAGGCGCGCGCGATCAGGCTTCTGATGCGCGAGTGTCTCGGCGCGTTCAGGTTCAGGATCCAGTCCATGCCCTGGACGAACACCGGATTGTCGCGCCAGCCGGGAAAGTCGCTGTCGAACGTCGCCTCGTCGGACACGCGAAACTCAGCGTCACGGAGGACTGAGTTGATCGCGTCGTATCCCGCGACGACGACCGCGCCCGGGCCGAGGCTTAGCACCTCGCCAAGTTCGTGCAATGCGGCATAGTGAGGGTACGGGTTGGCCCGGCCGTCGGGAGTTCCCAGTGCGGTGAAGATTTCCAGCGCGTCCATCGATGCTCGTTCCCCTCGTCGCACTGCCCGCGCGGTACGCCAAAACCATAAGTAGTGTCGCGTTTTGCTGTCAAGCTATATCGCGTTCGCCCGCGCGGGCAGGCTCACGACACGCGCGGGCACGGGGCGCGCGCCCTGCAGGGCTAAGCTGACTGCATGCATGATGAGCTGGTGTTCGCCCGCCTGGGCGTCGGTGCGCGCACGATCGGCTACACCGATGCCTGGGAACTGCAACGACAGGTGCACCAGCAGCGGGTGGCCGGCCTGATTCCCGACACCTGCCTGTTGCTGGAGCATGAGGCGGTCTACACGGCTGGCAAGCGAACTACACCGCTGGACCGGCCGGCTGGTGACCCGGGCGCGCCCGTCATCGACGTCGATCGCGGCGGCAACATCACCTGGCACGGCCCCGGCCAGATCGTCGGCTATCCGATCGTCGCACTCAACGAGCCGATCGACGTGGTCGCCTACGTGCACGCCATCGAGGCGGCGCTGATCGGGGTCTGCCGCGAGCTGGGCGTGCAGGCCGGCCGCGTCGCAGGCCGCAGGGGCGTGTGGGTGGCCGGCGGAAGCCAGGATCGGAAAGTTGCCGCTATCGGCGTGCGCGTCGCCCGTGGCGTCACGATGCACGGCTTCGCGCTTAACTGCGACTGTGACCTGTCGTGGTACGACCGCATCGTGCCGTGCGGCATTTCCGATGCATCGGTGACGTCCCTGTCGGTCGAGGCCGGGCGCCGTGTCGCCGTGACCGAGGCGCTGCCCGTCGTCGAGCGCCACCTGGCGGCAGCGCTGGGCGCCGCCAGGGTCCAGATCACTGACGCAGTGCCGATGCCGGCTGCAACGCCAGCGAGACAAGCCAGCTGACGGTCAGATTCCCGGCCGGGCAGCCCCGTCGCCGTCTGGTAGCGGCACGTACCGGACACATCCCGAAGCCCGCGCCGCGATGGCCGCCTGCACCCTCCGCAGCGCGAACGACGGCAGCAGGCCGGCCAGGTCCTCCTGCGCAGCGAACGTGCAGTCATCGAGTTCGTCTGCCTGCAACTCGATGCCGGACGTGCTTGGCAGCGTCCCGCAGTCGAAGATGAAGTACACCACCGGGCGCGCGGCGGGCCCGTACGCCGGCGACGAGAGCTGCCAGTCGACGGACAGTAGCCGGCCGACCGGAAGGCTCAGACCAATCTCCTCTGCCACCTCGCGCGCGCAGCCCGCGTGTGGCGCTTCACCGAACTCGCAGATCCCGCCAGGCAGACTCCAGAGCTCGCGGTAATTCGGCTTAACGACGAGCACGTTCCCCGCCGGATCGTGGATGAGCCCGGCCGCAGTCGCTACGACTCCGGGCAGGCTGGCGTGCCAGGCGACCGGCTCCATCACGTTGTTATCCGCCAATCAGCTCGCCTCGCGGCCGATGCTGGCGAAGCAGGTACCGACGTCAGCGACGGGCACCTGCGCCTGGTCGCCAGATGTCATATCGCGGATGGTCACTGTCGCCGCCTCGTGCTCCTGCTCGCCGTAGATCAGGCACCATCGCGCGCCGCTGTCGCTTGCCCACTTCAGCTGCCTGCCGAGCTTGCCTGACGAGCCGAGGTAGACACTGGCACGCAGGCCGGCCGACCGGGCCGCCGCGGCGAACGCGAACGACTGCGGGGCCAGATCACCGCGCATCACCGTGACTGCCACGTCGAGGCGTCCGGCGCTCGCGGCCGCGCCGGGCAGGAGCGGGAGTATCCGCTCAATCCCGATGGACGTGCCGGTCGCGGGCACGTCCGGGCCGCCAAGCTGCTGGAGCAGGTGATCGTAGCGGCCGCCACCGCCGACCGAGCCGGCGATCCCGGCCGCGGTGAATTCCCAGATCGGGCCGGTGTAGTAGCTCAGCCCGCGCACCAGCCTCGGGGTGAACGCGACGCGGTCCGCCGGGATCTGGCCCGCCAGCAGCGAGAGCATGGTGTCGACCTCGTCCAGGCCTGCGGTGCCTTCCTCGGTCTTGCTCAGCGCCACCCGGACCCGGTCGGCCGAGTCTGGCCCGGTGAGCGCCGCTACCAGGTCGCCGGCCTGATCAGGTGCCAGGCCCCGCTCGGTTAGCTCGCTGACCACTTCGGCCGGCGCGAGTTTGTCGAGCTTGTCAAGCGAGGCCAGCACGCCGGCGCCGATCTCCGGCTGTACGCTGAACGCCTCGAGCATCCCTGCCAGCACCCGGCGTGAGTTCAGCAGGATCCTGAACTCAGGCACGCCCAGCTCGGCGAAAGTGTCATGGTGGGCACTCAGCGCCTCCGCATCGGCCAGCAGTGACTGTGAGCCGAGAGTATCGAGGTCGCACTGCGTGAACTCGCGGTACCGGTCCTTGCCGGGCCGGTCGGCGCGCCAGACTGGACCGAGCGCGTACCTCTTGTACGGGGTCGGCAACTGACTGCCGTACGCCGCGGCCACCCTCGCCAGCGGCACCGTGTGGTCATACCGCAGCGCCAGATCGGCCTCGCCGGACGCCTCATGCTCACCCCGGCGCAAGATCTTGAAGACCAGCTTGTCGCCTTCTTCGCCGTACTTGCCGAGCAGCACGTCCAGCCGTTCGAAGGCGGGAGTTTGCAGCGGCTCGAAGCCATAGCGGGAGAACACCGAGCGGATGACGGCGAACGCATGCTCGCGGCGTTCCACCTCGGCGGCGAGGAGGTCGCGGGTTCCTGACGGCGGATCGAACTGACTGGGCATGCCCCTATCGTCGCGGATGGGGGACGCTCACGTCACATCGGTATCCGCCGCGGCCCGACGCCGCGGGACTCCGCGTCAGGCGATGCGGGTTCCGATGAGCAGGGAGTTCTCCAGATCGGGCAGCACGACCTCGGTCCACACGAGCCGGGGTTCCCCCGCGAAGAACTCGCGCTTCGGGTCCGCCTGCCTGAAGGGTGAGTCAGCCGGCAGCGCCAGAAGCGGCGTCACGTCATCCATGACGATGCGGCCGCCTGGCTTGATCAGATCCACGAGGCCGCTGAAGGTCGTCGCGTCGCGCACCCCGCTGTCGCAGAAGATCAGGTCGTAAGGGCCGAGCGCTGGCAGCAAGGCGGACCAGTCACCGGTCAGCACCCGTACCCGGTCGTCGCCGCCCAGTGCCTCGGCTGCGGCGGCTGCTCGCGCCGGGTCGATCTCCGCGGTGACCAGCGTGCAGTCCGCCGGCATCGCGGCGGCCATCCAGGCAGACCCGATTCCGGTACCGGTGCCAAGCTCGGCGATGCTGCCCCCGGTGCAGCCTGCCGCCAGCACAGCCAGGAACCGCCCGGTGCCCGGCAGGCTGGCCGATCCGCGGCCATGGCCGGGATCATCGCGGGTCACCGGAAAGCCGATCCGGCGCGCAGCGGCACGTGCCTGCTCGACTAGCGCGGGAATCTCCGTACCAGCGAGGTCCGTCATGTGCGGCGACGATACGCCCGCATGGCCAGCGCCGCGAGCCCGCAGACTGAGCGCCCCGCCAGTGGTGGCGGGGCGCTCAGGCGCGCCCTGGGGCGGGGGCGGGGCGCGCTCTAGTTGCGGCTCACCTTGGCCTCAGCCGGTCGGGCCGCTGGTCAGTGTCACGGTGGCGGTATGTACCTGGCCGAACTCGCTGGACCACTGGACCCTGACCTTGTCGCCGGGGCGATAGCCCTCGATCACCGACGACAGATCAGAGTCTGAGGCGAGCTCGTGGCCACCCACCGAGAGGATCGAGTCACCCGCGGCAATCCCGGCTTTTGCTGCTGCCGTATTGGGCACGACACCCCCGATGGCCACTCCGCTGGCCGCTTGGCCGAACCCAGTTCCGCCGTCGCCTGAGGAGGACGAGTCGACCGCAACGCCGAGGAAGGCCGTTGCGCCGATGTGGATCGTGCTCGACGACTTGCCCGCCTCGATCTTGTCAGCGAGCGAGATAGCGCGGTTGATCGGTATCGAGAAGGCGGCTGTCACCTCGTCGGCCGTGGTGCCGTAACCGGTGGAGTTACTGGTCGACGCTGCGGTGTCCATGCCCACGACTTGCCCCGCGGAGTTGACCAGCGGCCCGCCGGAGTCGCCTGGCTCGATATTGGCGTTGGTCTGGATCATCCCTGCCAGGTGCTCCTGGACGCCGTCGCTATCGTCCACCGCGGTGATTGTGGCCCCGATGCTGGTGACCGTCCCCGTCACGACTGATGGCGTACCGTCGCGGCCTTCCGCGTTCCCGAGCGCCACGATCCGCTGTCCGGCGGCCACCGTGGCCGAATTGCCGATCGAGACCGTCGCCAGGTGCGAAGCTCCGCTCAGTTGCAGTACCGCGACATCGTCGCTGTCGCTGTACCCGACGACCTTCGCGCTGTAGGTGCGGCCGTTTCCGATATCCCTGACCTTGACCGACGTCGCACCTGCTACCACGTGGTTGTTGGTGAGTACCTCGCCGGTCGAAGTCAGCACCATACCGGTGCCCTCTGCGGTCGCATTGGCGAGACCCAGCGTCGATATGACATCCACCATGCCGGGCGTCGTCCGGCTGGTGATTGCGGCGGTGCTGAGCGCTCCCCCGGTAGCCGAACCCACCGCGGCCCAGGCCGCACCGCCGGCCACTAGTGCGGCGGCAGTGACGCCGGAGGCCAGGATCAGGACCCGGCGCCGGGAGCGGCGTGGCGGAGCGGCATGCTGGCCGCCGGGCGCGCCGTGGTAGCCGAGCCACATCGGCGGAGGCGGCGGAGGCGGCGGAACTGCCCCGTAGGGAACGTAACCCGGCTGGCTCGGGTAGCCAGGAGGCGGCCCGTAACCCGGCTGTCCCCCGTAGCCCGGCTGACCCCCGTAGCCCGGCTGACCGTACCCTGACTGGGCGTACCCGGGCTGCCCATGCCCCGGCTGGCCAAAGTAACCGGGCTGGGCGGGGCCGGTCGACTCGCCGCCCTGAACCGGGCCACCCTGAGCTGGACCACTCGGTGCGCTGCTCGCCGCTGACGGGCCTGCCTCCTCGGGCACCTGCCCGCCAGCCGTGTGCTCCGTGTCGTCCCGGTCCTGCTGGCCGTGCGAGTCATACGCGCTGTTCATCGCAAATCGTTCCCCTCACAGACCGCTACTGTCTCGACCACTACGTTCGCTGCCTCGCTGCCGCGGTGGCCACACACCTGCTCTCGCTGGCGGCTTCTACACACTGATGATCGGCGCCCACGCTTAGCCAGCCCTCGCGGCAAGCTGACCGTCACCTCCCGATCGGTTGGGCGCATCCTGAACTGTGCCTCTGCAAACCTCACCAGCCACCACACCAGGCCCGGCGCAACCCGTAATAGGCTGAATGGCGTGGTACTAGCACCCGAAGGCCGCCGCCTGCTCCGCCTCGAGGCACGCAACAGCCAGGTTCCGATCGAGCGCAAGCCGCCGTGGATCAAGACCCGCCTCCGTACCGGTCCTGAATACACCGAACTGAAACAGCTTGTCCGGCGCGAGGGTTTGCACACGGTATGCGAAGAGGCGGGCTGCCCGAACATCTTCGAGTGCTGGGAAGACCGCGAGGCGACCTTCCTTATCGGCGGCGACCAGTGCACCCGCCGGTGCGACTTCTGCCAGATCGCCACCGGCAAGCCGGGGCCGCTCGACACCGATGAGCCGCGACGGGTAGCTGAGTCAGTCGCTGCCATGGGCCTGCGGTACGCGACCGTGACCGGCGTCGCCCGAGACGACCAGCCCGACGGCGGCTCCTGGCTGTATGCGCAGACCTGCCGCGAGATCCACCAGGCCGTCCCCGGCTGCGGTGTGGAACTGCTGATTCCCGACTTCAACGCCGACCAGGACCAGCTGGCCGAGGTCTTCTCGGCCCGGCCTGAGGTTCTCGCGCACAACCTGGAGACCGTGCCGCGAATCTTCCGCAGCATCCGGCCCGGCTTCCGCTACGAGCGCTCGCTGCGAGTGCTCGAGCTCGCCAGGGCTGACGGCCTGGTGACCAAGTCCAACCTGATCCTGGGCATGGGCGAGCACCGGGACGAGATCAGCCAGGCCATGGCAGACCTGCGGGCCGTGGGCTGCGAGCTGCTCACGATCACGCAGTACCTGCGGCCATCGGTGCGGCATCATCCGATCGACCGCTGGGTCCCGCCCGGGGAATTTGACGAGCTCGCCGAGGAAGCGACCGAGCTCGGCTTCGCAGGTGTCCAGTCCGGGCCGCTGGTTCGCTCGTCATACCGAGCAGGCCGGCTCTACCGCCAGGCCATGGAACGGCGTTCCCGCCCGGTATCCTCGCCGTCATGGTGAAGAAGTCCGGCACTGAGCCGAACCCGGCCGATCCCGCGTCAATGGGGCGGATCAAGCAAATACGTATGGTCGCGGGCATTATCCGCAAGCAGGACCCGCGCGCCCTTCCGCTGGTCGTGCTGGCCGGCCTCGGCATCGCGGCCGTTGTCATCGTCATCGGCTATTTCGTCGGGCTGATCTGGGGTTTCATCCCGCTCGGGATCCTGGCCGGTGCCACTGGCGCGATGCTGCTCTTCGGTCGCTACGCCACGTCGGCGCAGTACAAGGCGCTTGAGGGCCAGCCGGCCGCCGCCGCGGCGGTTCTGCAGAGCCTGCGTGGCGGCTTCACTACGACGCCCGCGATCGCCGCCAACCGGAACATGGACGTCGTGCACCGGACCGTCGGCAAGCCCGGCGTCATCCTCGTCGGCGAGGGTTCCCCGACCCGCCTGCCCAGCTTGCTCGCCGCCGAGAAGAAGCGAATCTCGCGGATCGCCAGCCAGGTGCCGATCTACGACTTCCAGGTCGGCGACGGCGAGGGACAGGTCCCGATCAGGGAACTGAATAAGAAGATCATGAGGCTGCCGCGCAATATCAAGGGTCAGGCAGTCGCGGAGCTCAACTTCCGGCTCAACGCACTGCCCGCCCAGTTGCAGATGCCCAAGGGCCCGGTGCCGCGATCAGCCCGGATGCCCAAGCCGCCGCGGCCGCGAATCCGCTAGCGTGACCGGCAAGCGCGGCAGCGTAACTCCCGGCCCTATCTGACCGGGAACGCGCCGTTACGCACGAATCACTACGGTACTCGCTGCCTTGTCCTGAAGGCCGCGAAGATCGCGATCCATCATCATCGCGGGCAGCACCAGCATCAGCAGGAAGGTGCGGGCGAATGCTCTGGGCAGCCCGACCGGCTGCCCGTCGAGCCGCGCGACCCGGAGCCCGACGAGCCGCTTGCCGATGGTGAACCCGGTGAGCGCCGTCAGCAGCCAGTCCTCGGCGCCGAACACAGGCAGCGTCCACAACCTCGACTGAGTGAGGACGCTCGCGGCGTGACCTGCGTGCGGGTGATAAAAGAACGCGATCGCGATCACACTGCAGACGATCCAGTCGATGAGCAGGGCGCCGAGCCTCCTGCTCCAGCCCGCGACCGAGCCGCGACCGAACTCTGGCAGCCCGAACTGCTGGCCCGGATAGTATTCAGTGTCGGCAGCCTGCTGGTTCGATGCAGGCGCCCGCTGGTTCGTCACAGGCTAACGGTAGCCGGTTTGCCGGGGCAGGCAGGCAGCGCCCGCCGTGGTTTGAAGCGCTGTGATTTGGTGCGCCGTGGTTTGGGGAACTGCAGTTTGGCGCATTGTGACGTGGTGCACTGCACCGGCGGGCGGCAGCCGGCATCAGGCGCCCGGTGCTTACGACCCGCGAGCTTCCGGCGTAACACCGGCGAAACATGGGGGACACCGTCAGGAAACTGACTGGCGTTAGCTTCCTAAGCATCCCGGAGTCTGCACAGTTTGCGCCGCGCCAGTCACCGTGGCGGCGCGTGAGGAGAGTTGATGTTCACAAGCGGCGACGAGGTACTGCGGTTTATCGAGTCCGAGGGGGTGCAGTTCGTCGACGTACGCTTCTGCGACCTGCCTGGCACTTTGCAGCACTTCACTGTGCCTGCTGAGTCGTTCGACGAGAGCGTCTTCACCGAGGGCCGGATGTTTGACGGCTCGTCGATCCGGGGCTTCCAGCAGATCCACGAGTCGGACATGCTGCTGCTCCCCGACCCGGCGACGGCCGTGCTTGACCCGTTCCGGACACACAAGACGCTGAACCTGACATTCTTCGTGCACGACCCGCTGACCGGGGAGCCGTACAGCCGCGACCCACGCAACATCGCCCGCAAGGCCGAGGACTACCTGCGTGGCAGCGGCATCGCCGACACGGCCTACTTCGGCCCGGAGGCCGAGTTCTACATCTTCGACTCGGCCCGGTACGAGACCGGCCCGAACCAGGGCTACTACCACATCGACTCGATCGAGGGTGCCTGGAACACCGGCCGGGACGAGCCCGGCGGCAACCTCGGCGCCAAGCCGGCCTACAAGGGCGGCTACTTCCCCGTGCCGCCGATGGACCACTACACCGACCTGCGCTCGGAGATGGTGCGCAAGCTGATCGAGGTCGGCATCACCGTCGAGATGCAGCACCACGAAGTCGGTACCGCCGGCCAGGCCGAGATCGACATCAAGTTCGACACGCTGCTGACCATGGCTGACAACCTGATGCTCTACAAATACGTGGTGAAGAGCGTCGCACGGGCGGCCGGCAAGACGGTGACGTTCATGCCGAAGCCGCTGTTCGGCGACAACGGCTCTGGCATGCACTGCCACCAGAGCCTGTGGAAGGACGGCGCGCCGCTGTTCTACGACGAGGTCGGCTACGCAGGCCTGTCGGACATCGGCCGCTACTACGTCGGGGGCTTGCTGAAGCACGCGCCCTCGCTGCTGGCATTCACCAACCCGACGATGAACTCCTACCATCGGCTGGTGCCCGGCTTCGAGGCCCCGGTGAACCTGGTCTACAGCCAGCGCAACCGGTCAGCCTGCATCCGGGTCCCGATCACCGGGCCGAACCCGAAGGCAAAGCGGCTGGAGTTCCGCGTCCCGGACCCGTCGGCCAACCCGTACCTGGCGTTCGCCGCCATGATGATGGCCGGCATCGATGGCATCAGGAACAAGATCGAGCCGCCCGAGCCGGTCGACAAGGACCTGTACGAGCTGCCGCCGGACGAGGCAAAATCCATCCCGCAGGTGCCGGGCTCGCTGGAGGCCGTCCTCAACAACCTGGAAGCCGACCACGAGTTCCTGCTTGAGGGCGGCGTGTTCACCCCGGACCTGATCGAGACCTGGCTGGACTACAAGCGGTCTAACGAACTCGACGCGATCCGGCTGCGGCCGCACCCGCACGAGTTCGAGCTGTACTACGACGTGTGACCGTCGCATCCTGAGCGTCCTTGCCGGAGGGCACGGTTAGGCACGGCCAGCGGGGTATATCCGCCTAAAGGCTGTGCATGCCGTGCCTGTCCGGCAGGAGCTCAGGGGGAAGCCAATGACGGGTCCAGGGGTCGACTTTGCGCAGGTATTCCGCCAGATCCCGATGCCTGTTCTGCTGGTGACACCGGATTTCGTCATCGCCGACGCGAATAATGCGTATCTGGACGTGACCGGACGCACGCGCGCAGAGCTGGTCGGGCACGATGCCTTCGACGCGTTTCCGGACAACCCGTCGGATCCTCGCGTAAGCGGGGTACGCGACATGCGTGACTCGATGCGCCGCGTGCTCGACACGGGTGAACCCGACGCAGTGGCTTTCCAGCGGTATGACGTAGAAGTACCGGGCAGCCCGGGTGTGTTCGAAGAGCGCTTCTGGTGCCCGATCAACGCTCCGGTATTCGGGCCCGATGGCCGTGTCGTGATGATTGCGCAGTGCGTGGAGGAGATCACCGACAGGTTGCGCCGGTTCGTCAAGGGACTATCTGCGGGCGTCTCCGAGTAAGCGCAGGTGCCCGCCCCCGGTCGCAGTTAACCAGCACTCGTTTCGAGTTCAGCGTTGCGGAGCTCAATCTGTCCGGGGCCGGTCAGGAAAACGCCGAAACTGACGGTGGCGGCATCGCCCGGGATCTGCGCTGCAACCTCATGCCGGATCCAGTCGTTGCTGTCGCTGACGGCCGCGAAGTGATTACGAGGGTCGTGCCGCGGGTCGTAGCGGGGATCCAGGTCGGCTGGCCGTGGCCCCGCAGGTCCGCGGTTCACGTGGAGCAGCAGCCCGGCGCGGTCTGCCACACCGGTGCTGTGTAGTTCGCCGCGGAAGGTGATCGTCAGGCCGCAGTAGTCCTCGGCGGCGATGTCCTGGCTAAGGAATGCAAATCCGTACGGCTCGCGTACGGCCGCTGCCAGGATCGCCCGCCGGTCCTCGAGTGCGCAGTAATAGTCCTGCTCGTGTGAACCGACTACCCCGCGCCTGAAGCTCCCGTCCAGGCGCCACCCGTCGAGGCCCTCGGTGAACGC
>Ga0335074_10008463_pt1 | contig 14305 bp, 10 predicted proteins | sample Lox_Sample_23_FD_206715 | JGI IMG/M metagenome (GOLD analysis project Ga0335074, IMG submission 206715) | Soil microbial communities from Loxahatchee National Wildlife Refuge, Florida, United States - Lox_Sample_2.3 | ecosystem: Environmental > Terrestrial > Soil > Wetlands | place: USA...
GCAAGGGATCGGCGTTTCAACTGGAACAGTTTCACGATGCGGCATTGAAGGAGAGCGCTGTGCCGCTGCCGGTGCTGGGGCCGCTGCTGCAGTAGCCCTCCATCGACTGCTCAAAACTTCAGAACGTGCCAGAGACTCGCGAAGTCGTCGGTCCAGACGATGGGCGCGCGCGAGCTCCAGCCCGAGAGCTGATGCGCCAGGCCCGTACGTTCGAGGAAATCCTGGTTGGACGTGATCAGGACCCAGCGCGAGCTGGCCTCGCCGGTCGATGGATCGTCGCCCGCGAGGACTTGCACCGCGGTCCATCCGAGACTTTGCGCCACCCCGCGCGCCACCGGATCGAGATTCAGCGCGCGATTGGAAATGTGCAGCGCGAGCACGCCGCCGGGCTTCAGACGGCGCCCGTAAACGTCGGCGCATTCGGCGGTGAGCAGGTGCATCGGGATGGAGTCGCCCGAAAATGCGTCGACCGCGATGAGATCGAAATCCCGGGCTTGCCCCGCGGCCAGTTCCTGCTGCAGTTGGACCCGCGCGTCGCCGAGCACCACCTCGGTTCGCGCCTGCGAATCGGCGAGGAAGGAAAACCAGGTGCGCGCGAGCCGCTCCACATCGGGATTGATTTCGTAGAAGCGAAAAGTATCGCCGGAACGCCCCCAGGCCGCGAGAGTGCCCGCGCCCAGGCCGACGATGGCGACCCGGCGATGGGGACCGTCGAGAGCGTTGAGGGCAATCGCCACTCCGCTGTGCGGGCCGTAATAAGTGGTCGGCCAATCCTTGCGATCGGCGCGCAAATATTGAATGCCGTGGCGCGTGCGGCCGTGCTGCAGTTCGCGATAAGGGCCGTTCGGATCGCCTTGGGCCGATTCATCGCGCGCCATCACGCGCAGGATGCCATAGAAGTTGCGGGCGCTCGCAACCGCGCCCTGACGCCCGCCGGTGACGGTTGCAGCGATTGCGGTGAACCCTCCGATCAGCAACGCCATCAACGGCAGGCGTACCGCGAAATTTCGGCTGGTCCATTCGCGGATGGCGCCGGTGCGGATCCATCCGGCGAAGCCTAGCAGACAAACGGCCGCCAGTCCGATGGGGTACTCGCTGAATTCGCTAAAAATGCGTGGTGCGATCAGTGTTACGAACACGCCGCCCAGTGCGCCGCCCGCCGCGATCGTGAGGTAGAACAGCGTCAGATAGCGGGGCGTGGGACGCGACCGCGCCAGCTCGCCCTGCGCGAGCATGCAGGTGAAGAACAGCGCGATCAGGTAAACCATGAGCTGCGAGCGTAGCGAGAGCCCGATTGAGATGGTGGGCAGCGCGCAGGCCAGGGGCGCGAAAAGACCGGCCGCAACGGCGAAGAGCGTGCGGCGATAAAAGCGGTCGCTTTCAAACGTGAGCACGAACGTGAGCAGATAAATAGCCAGCGCCGCCACCCACAGGAACGGACTGACGGCAATGTCTTGCGAAATCTGATTGGTGGTCGCCACGAGAAGCGTCGAGCCGCAGGTGGATAGCCCCAGCCAGAACAGCACCATCCCTATGGAAGGGGCCACCGACGGCTGTGCGGCCGGCTCCGCGGTTTCTTTGGCTTCGGGAGCGGGCGCTGCCCAAGACCGCCAGGCGATCGTCCCGCACACCAGGGCGAACAGCACATAGAAGATCGACCATACCGAGCTTTGCGTTTTCAAGCGCAGCAGCGGCTCGAACAGGAACGGATAACTGAGCAGTGCGAGGAACGAGCCGAAATTGGACAGCGCGTAAAGCCGCCAGGGCGGCCTCTCAGGATCGTTCAGCGTATACCAGCGCTGCAGCAGCGGCGTGGTCGCGGATAGCAACAAGTACGGCCCACCCACTGTCACCGTGAGAAGCAGCAGGATTCGGCCGGATGGATCGGCGCCGGGCGCCGCCTTCCACAGCGCTGCGTTCGGCCGCAGGGGCAGAAACACCAGAGACGTCGCGAGCAACGCCAGGTGGATCGCGGCCTGCACACGAGGCCGCCCGAGCCCGCCCAGCCAATGCGCGTAAGCATAACCCCCTAGCAGGCAGGCCTGAAAAAACAGCAGGCACGCGGACCACACCGCGGGTCCGCCTCCGAACCAGGGCAAAATATATCGCCCCATCAAGGGTTGCACCTGAAATAACAGAAAAGCGCTTAAAAAGATCGTGATCGGAGTCAGAACATGATAGGTTGGGTGAAGTGAATCCGATCGAAATTTCCGAGCCCTCGACGCCTGAGACGGAGGCCGCTCGGGAGTTGGCTCCTGGGACAGAGTTGACCGCGATCGTAGAGGCGGTGGCTGGTCCCGATGGGTTGAGTCCATCTCCACAGAGTCCGTCTCCGCTAATCGTCTCCGGGATCAATCCGTTGTGGCTGCGGCTGGGCTACGCCGTCGAATTTCTGATCGCACTCGTCGCCATCATCAGCATGTGGAGCGAGGTGGGCGGCGAAGGTCATCTCGATCTGATGCCCTGGTACCTGAAGCTGGGCTGCATCCTGGGCCTGGCCTGGTGCGCGGTGCGATTCACCGCCAGCCTCGTCGAGCATGAGCGGGCGTGGAGCGCGCGAAGCGTCTCCTGGTTGCTGGGAATTATACTGATCTGCTTGCTCATGGGTGGGATTACGTATTATTATCACCTGCACGAAGACACGGATGATGGAGACGATGATACAACCGCGGCCGCGGCGGATACAACTTTACTAGGAACTTATTTCTATCATGGCAGTGAAAGAACTTGGCCCGCTCTTCCAATTCGCCTCCTGGAATATCCCGCAGTTTCCACGCGCGATCGAGTATCCGCTGGAAGTGTTCGAAGAGATCCGCGCCTTCGCCTGTGACGAGTTGTTGCAGCTCTCCCACGGCGGCAACGAAGTGGGAGGGATTCTCTTTGGCACGCGGCGCGAGGATCTGGTCCGCATTCTGACCTGGCGGCCGATCGCCTGCGAGCATACTCACGGCGAAGGGCTGCTGTTGTCTCATAACGACCGCATCAATCTGGCGGTGCAGCTGGAGCTGGCCAGAAAGACCGCGGATTTGAAGGACCTCGTTCCGCTGGGCTGCTTCGTTTCGCACCTCAAAGAGGGCGTTGCTTTATCGGCCACGGACCTCGAGATCTACAACGGATTTTTCCCCGAGCCTTGGCAGGTGGCGCTGGTAATTCATCCCCAGGGCGGCGGCCTCACGGAGGCGGGGCTTTTCATGCGCGAGGGCGAGGACCGGCTGCGGTCGGAGTCGAGCTATCACACCTTCGAGCTGAGGCCCCTGCGGCTTCCGCCGGAGCCCGCGAGCGCGGCGCCTCCGTCGCGTGGACCGGAAGCCCCAGCGAAGCCTGAAAACATGCCTAAGCCGGAAAACATGGCCAAGCCGGAGACCGCGCCGCACCCGCACAGCGCGCCGGCGCCCCGGAATCTAGCGGCGCCTGAAAACGCGGGTGCACTGCCCGCGATCGCAAACTCCCCTGTTGCCGGGGCATCGCTGGGCATGCGTGAGGATAACGAACCCCAGCTCGCAGCCCCGCCGGCCCGGCGCGTTGGCCCGGCCAGCTCCGCACCGGCTCCGCGGGACATCGCATATCCCCAGCTTCCAACGCCGAGTTTTGAAATCGAAGAGAGCCTGCCCACGCGGGAGCGCTGGCTGTGGGCCATACCCATTCTCCTGGCGCTTGGCATCGCCGCTTTTGTGCTGTACCAGCGGCGGGCCCCTTCGCCCAGTTCCGCCCTCGCGCTGCACGCCTGGAACGAGGCGCAGACCGTGCAGCTGGCCTGGGACGCGAATTCGCGCGTCGTTCGCGACGCCTACCGCGGAGAAATCGCGATCGACGACGGAGGTAAAACCTCCCAGATCGCTTTGACCAGCGATCAAGTGCACGCCGGCAAAATGTCTTATCTGCCGCAATCGAACGACGTCGGATTCGAGATCACCGTGTACCCCACGAGCGGCGATCCGATTCACGATTCCACACGGCTGATCGCGCCCGGCCTTCACGCGCCCACCCAGCCGCCGCAGCTTTTGCCCGCGAATCCGGCTCCGCCGCCGGCGAGTCCCGCTCCGGCCGTTCCTGCTCCCGCCGCGGTTGCTCCGGCCGCGGTTGCCCCCACAACCCCCGCACCGGCCGATGCCAACGCGCGCGACCAGGAGGTGCAGCAGTTGAGGCAGGAGGTGGCGAAGCAACGCGCGCGCGCCGACGAGTTGCAGAACCTGGTGCGCATTCTGGAGAATCGTCTGGGCATAAAGCCCACGCCCGCCGATACCGGTCCTCGGCACTGACGCCGGAGGCGCTGACGAAGCCGCGTCCGTTACAATAGAGGAGTTTCAGCTTCCAACCTGGATTTTGGTCCAAGGATTTCGGGTCCAAAGGTTTTGGGATCAAGCAACTCCTGCGTTGCATCCAACTGGATTCGGGCTAAAGGCAGTTCATGGTATTGCGCCGTTTTATTTACACCACAAATCTGGCGCTGGCGCTCATGGGGCTGGCCGCGCTGTGCGGTTGCCAATCGGCCGCGCAAAGCCAGCGCGCGGAAGCCCCGCCGCCCCTGGTGGTGGTCACCACCCTAAGTGCAAGCGATGTGCCCGTGGTGTCGGATTATCCGGCGCAGACTTACGCGCGAAACACCGTGGACGTGCGCGGCCGCGTGGACGGCTACCTCGACAAATGGCTGTTTCATCCCGGCCAGGAAGTACATTCGGGCGACGTGCTGTATGTTCTGGATGTGCGCCCGTATCAAGCGGCGGTGGAACAGGCCAAGGGCAACGTGGCTCAAAGCGAGGCGGATCTGGAATTCGCCCGCAAGCAGGTGGCGCTCTTGCAGGCGGAAGCGAGCTTGGCCGCGGCGCAAGCGAATCTGATCAAAGCCCGGAAGCCGCCGCCCAGCAGGAGTTGGACGCGGCCAGCGCCGCCCTGCACGCCGACGAAGCCAACGTCCGGGCCGGCCAAGCCACCGTGGATCAGGCCCGCATCTCCACCGAGACGCAGATTTCGTCCACGGCGGCGAAAGTGGACGCCCAGCGCGCCGCGCTGAAGACGGCCCAGTTGAACCTGGATTATGCGACCATTCACGCGCCCATCACCGGTTTGATCGGCGACACACTGGTTCCCGTGGGCGGCCTGGTCACCGCCAACGCGGCGCAGCCCTTGACCACCATCGTTCCGCTCGATCCGATTTGGGTGCGCTTCAAGGTCACTGAGTCGCAGTATCTTTCTTTCAAGAAGAACCCCACCCTGTTGCAATCTCCGCTCACGCTGATCCTGGCCGACAACACGGAATTTCCCGAGCGCGGCCGCATCCAAAACACGCTCAACCAGGTGGATGCCAGGACCGGTACGCTCGAGTTGCAGGCCAGCTTTCCGAATCCGCAGCACACGCTGCTCCCCGGACAGTTTGGCAAAGTGCGCGTCGAGACCGATTTGCGCCGCAACGCGATCCTGGTGCCGCAGCGCGCCATCCAGCAACTGCAGAGCCAGCAGACCGTGCTGACCGTCGGGGCGCAGAATACGGTGGAGCTGCGTCCCATCGTCACCGCCGAGCGCGTGGGCGAAAACTGGATCGTCCAGCAGGGGCTGAAGCCGGGCGACCGCGTGATCGTGGAAGGGCAGCTCAAGGTGCGCCCGGGCGCGCGCGTAACGCCGACGCCGTATCATGCTCCGCCCGCCGCGGGCGAAGGCCGCTAATCCCGATGGCGCGATTTTTCATTGACCGGCCGGTCTTCGCCATCGTGATCGCGATCGTAATCGTGATCCTGGGTGTGGTCGCGATTCCCAATCTGCCCATCGCGGCGTTCCCCGAAGTGGTCCCCCCGGTGGTGCAGATCACGGCCAGCTATCTGGGCGGCAATTCGATCGATCTCGAGAAAACCGTCGCGCAGCCCATCGAAGAGCAACTCGCGGGCCTCGACGGGATGATGTATTTCCTGTCGAGCAGCGCCAACAACGGGTCCATCACCATTTCAGTGACCTTTCAGCTCGGCACCAATCCCGACACCGCTACCGTTCAGACGCAGGACAAAGTGAATATCGCGCTGCCGCGCCTGCCTCCCGAAGTGCAGCGCCAGGGCGTGGTGGTAAAGAAGGTTTCGAGCGCGTTCCTGATGGTGGTGGGGCTCACTTCGCCCGACGACCGCTATGATTCGCTGTTCCTCACCAACTACGCGCAGATTAACTTGCTCAATCAGATCGGCAGCCTGCCCGGCATCGGCGATTCGCGCCTCTCGTCACAGCAGGTCTATTCCATGCGCGTGTGGGTGGATCCGGACAAAATGGCGAAGCTGGGGCTCACCGCCACCGACATCAGCGACGCTATCAACGCGCAAAACCGCCAGAACCCGGCCGGCGCCTTGGGCCAAGCTCCAGCGCCCACGGGGACCGCGTTTCAATATGCGGTGACCGCGCCGGGCCGGCTGACGGATCCGAAACAATTCGGGGATATCGTGTTGCGCGCGCAGCCCGACGCTTCGCTGCTGCGCATTCGCGACGTCGGCCGCGTGGAGCTGGGCGCGTTTACCTACCTCGGGTTCAATCGCATCAAGGGCAAGCCGTCCTGCAACGTGATCGTGTTTCTGTCGCCCGGCGCCAATGCCGTGGCGGCCGCCAACCAGGTGCGGGATTTCATGGCTCGCGCCAAGCAGAATTTTCCCGCCGGCATCGATTACACCGTGGTGTACGATTCCACGCGGTTCGTCCGCGCCTCCATCGCCGATGTCGTGTTTACGCTGCTCGCGGCCGTCGGCCTGGTCATTCTGGTGGTGTTCATCTTCCTGCAGAATTGGCGCGCCACCCTGATTCCGCTGCTGACTGTGCCGGTAGCGGTGATCGGCGCCATCGCCCTGTTCCCGCTGCTCGGCTTCTCTATCAACATCACCAGCATGTTCGGCCTGGTGCTCTCCATCGGCATCGTGGTGGACGATGCGATTGTGGTCGTCGAAGCGGTGCAGCGCAACATCGATGAGGGGTTGCCGCCGCGCGAAGCCACCATACGCGCCATGGACCAGGTCTCGGCGCCGGTGGTCGCCATCGCCTGTATTCTGGCAGCGGTGTTCATTCCCGTTTCGTTCCTGGGCGGAATCAGCGGGCAGATTTATCGCCAGTTCGCGCTCACCATCGCAAGCTCGGTGCTGCTGTCGGCTTTTAGCGCTCTGTCGTTGAGTCCGGCGCTGAGCGCGCTGCTATTGAAGCCGCACCGCAAGAGGCGCGGGCCGGTGGCGTTCTGTTTCGGCGGGTTCAATCGCGGATTCGAATGGGCCACCAATCGATATCTGGGCGGAGTGGGAATGATGATTCGCCGCTCGGCGCTGGCGCTTGTGGCGCTCGGATTGTTCTGGTTGGCCGGCGCGTGGCTCTTCAAGATTCTGCCGTCGGGATTTTTGCCGGATGAGGACCAGGCCGCATACTTCCTCCCCGTGCGATTGCCGGATGGAGCATCCATTGATCGCACCGACGCCGCGGTGGCGAAGATCGAACAGCGCCTGGCGAAAGTGCCGGGGGTGGAGACCTGGTTCGTGATCGGCGGCACCGATTTCACCACCGGAACGCAGGCCTCGAACGTGGCGACCATCCTGGTGATGACCAAACCTTGGGAAGAGCGCAAGTCGAAGGAACTGCAGCTCAATGCGATTCTCGCGGAGACGCAGCGCGAGATGGCGGACGTTCCCGAAGGCTTCATCACCGAGTTCGGTTTGCCGCCCATTCTCGGCTTGAGCAACACGGGCGGTTTTCAGTTCATGCTGGAGGACCGCCGGGGCGGGGAACTGGACCAGCTCGCAGCCGTGGGTGATTCGCTGGTGGATGCGGCCCGCAAGCATCCCGAGATCGGCAACGTCGTCAATACCTTTCGCTCCGCCGTGCCCACCTACAGCATCGACATGAACCTGGACAAGCTCGAAACCTTGGGCGTGCCGGTAACCGATGCTTACAACACGCTCCAAACATTTTTGGGCGGTTTGTACGTCAACGATTTCAATCTTTTCAGTCACACCTGGCAGGTGCTGATCCAGGCTGAACCCGACTTTCGCAGCCAGCCGTCGGATATCGACCGGTTCTACGTCCGCAGCGTGGACGGGAACATGATCCCCATGGGAACGCTGGCCTCCATCAAGGCGTCCAGCGGGCCCGAAGTGGTGTTTCGCTACAACCGCTTTCGCGCCATCCAGATTCTGGGATCGCCCGCGCCGGGCGTAAGCTCCGGCCAGGCCATCGACACCATGGAGAAAGTTGCGGCCGGCACTCTGCCTCCCGGCTACGGCTACGAATGGACCGGCACCACGTATCAGCAGAAACTCGCGCAGGGGCACGAGGGCGTGATTTTCGGTTTCGCGACAGTGCTGGTCTTCCTGTGCCTGGCGGCGTTGTATGAAAGCTGGTCCATCCCGATGGCGGTGCTGTTATCGCTGCCGCTGGGGCTGTTCGGCGCGCTGCTCGCGGTGCATTTGCGTGATTTTCCCTACGATGTCTATACGCAAATCGGGATCGTCACGCTGATCGGATTGGCGGCTAAGAACGCGATTCTGATCGTCGAGTTCGCCAAAGACAGCCACGACAAGGAATTGATGCCGGCGCGCGAGGCGGCACTGCACGCGGCCAAGCTGCGGCTGCGGCCCATTTTGATGACGTCCTTCGCGTTCATTCTGGGCGTGGTGCCGCTGTTTGTGGCGACGGGTGCGGGCGCGGCCTCCCGCCGCTCGCTCGGTACCGCGGTGTTGGGCGGCATGCTCGCGGCCACGCTGCTCGCTATCTTCTTCGTGCCGGTGCAGTATTACGTGATCGAAACCTTGGTGGAACGGCGCGGCAAGCGGTCGCGAGGCAAGCTCGAGCGGGAGCGCGAGCCGGTGGAGGCGACGGATTGAAGCCGCGTCTGCTTGCTCCGGCGGCGCTCGCGCTTGCCCTCAACGGATGCCTGGTGGGGCCGAACTATCATCGGCCGGCAACGGACCTGCCTGCGCAGTTTCCGGACGCGCCGCCCAGCGCGGAATCCATCGCCGATAAGAAATGGTTCGACCTGTTCCAGGATCCGGTCCTGAAGCAACTGGTTCAAACCGCCCTCCAAAAGAATTTCGACGTCCGCATCGCGGCCGAGCGAGTTCTCGAAGCGCGTGCGCAATACGGAATCACGCGCGCGAACCTGTTTCCGACGCTCGACGCGCAAGGGTCCTACAATTCCGTGCGAAGCTCCTCCATCGGCGCGGCGCCGTTCCTTCCCGCGGGAACAAATTTCGCCACCACCTATACGCAAGCCGGACTGCAGTTCAACTGGGAATTGGATTTGTGGGGCAAGCTGCGGCGTTTGGATGAAGCGGCGCGCGCGCAGTTCCTGGCATCGGAAGAGGCGCGCAACGGCGTGGTTATTTCGCTGATCTCCGACGTGATGACTACGTATTTCGAGCTGCGGGAGCTCGATTTGGAGCTGGCCATCGGCCAGCAGAACAACGGCATCGCGCGCGATAACCTCCGGCTGATCCAGGAGCGCAAGAATCGCGGAGCCGCCAGCGGCCTGGATGTTCACCAGGCCGAGCAATTCCTCTATACGACGACGGCCGAAATCGCCGCCTCCGAACGGTCCATCGCGCAGGCTGAAGACGGGCTGAACCTTCTGCTCGCCAGCGCGCCCGGCCAAGTGCCGCGCGGCCAGACTTTGGAGCAAATCAGCGCGGCGCCGGAGCTGCCTGCGGGTTTGCCTTCCTCCCTGCTCGAGCGCCGTCCGGATATTCGCCAGGCCGAGGACAACTTGATCGCGGCAAACGCGCAGATCGGTGCGGCGCGCGCCCTGTTTTTTCCGGACATCACGCTTACCGGGATACTCGGAAGCCAGAGCCGGTCGCTGGCGGGAATGTTCACCGGCCCGGCGCGCAACGAATCGATCGCCGCCAACGCCCTCCTGCCCATTTTTCATGCCGGATTGCGTGCTGGCGTCCGCCTCACGGAGGCGCAGGAGCGCGAGATGCTGATTACGTATCAGAAAACCATCTACGGCGCGCTGCGCGAAGTGGCCGATGCGCTGGCCGCTCACACCCGGACGCGCCAGCAGCGGGCCGAAGAGGAAAAACTGGTGGGGGCGCTCGTGGAAAGCGTGCGGTTGTCCAATCTGCGCTATCGCGGCGGCCTGGACAGCTATCTCCAGGTGCTGGATGCGGAGCGCGACCTGTTCGCGGGGCAGCTTACGCTGGCGGAATTACGGCTGCTGGAGTTGCAGTCCGTTGTCGAGCTCTATCGGGCGTTAGGCGGCGGCTGGCAGTCCTAAAAGGCTGGCGCGTCGCCTCTTAGCTGATCGCCATGGAGCTGGTCAGTTTCGAGAAAATCGTGCTTACCGAAGGCATGACGCTGGGAGGAAGAAAACCTGCCACGACGATCGCAATAGCGGCCGCGAGCAACGCATATTCGATTAGATCCTGCCCTAGCCGGTCCCTCCACAATCGCAGCAGCAATCCGTACATAATGATCCTCCGCCTGTGATTCCATGATGGCCCAGATACGCGTTACGAGCAACTAAGAAAATGCCGTAGCTCTGCTCGCAAACGGCCTTAATACCCATGCCCTTAATTCGAGATCCTGTAAGAACAAATCAGGGTGTCGCTGGTTTGGGGGACCAGGCCGGTGGTGAACGTTATGGTCGCGCCGCTAAGCGTGTAATCGACCCCCGAAGCGAGCCTAAGGCCGTTGCGGTAGACCGCCAAACTGGTTGCCGGGCTGGGCGTCATGCTGAGCGTGAAGGTGCCGTTCACGCCGTTCAGGGTGCCCGTAGGCGTCTCCTTATCGACGAAACCCACGCCGGGAATGCTGACGGAGAGCCGGTAGGTGGCCAACAGCACATCGTTGGTCTGCGGCAAAAAGCCGCTTTGAAACGTGACGGCGTTGTTGACGATCGTATAGTCCACACCCTGATCGAGCAACAACCCGTTGCGAAACAGGGAGAGGCTGCTGGTGGGATTGGGCACATTGGCGAGGGTAAAAGCGCCGTTGGTGCCGTTGATCGTCCCCTGCGGGACTTCGCCGTCGATGAAACTGATGGAGGTGCTGGCGCAGGGGCCCGAGGTCCCGTCCACGTGCAGACAGTCCGAGAGATTGCCTGAGGCGGCGTCAATGGCGCCGGTGGCGTCGATCACCGCGGATCGGGAAATGCCAAAAGCGGTGCCCATCGGCGGCCGGACGTTAAGGGCGTTTTGGAGGCCGGTCACGTCGGCGATCGAAATCAGGGTTGCGGCGGCCGGCGCCGATCCGGTCACCGATCCGGGCGCCAGCGCAACGTCGCGCACTCGGAAAGGAAGCGTGCTGGGCGGCGGCACGGCCCAGGTCTGGGTGAATTGCGTGACGCCGAAACTGGTGTATTGGACGGTGTAAACGGCGGCGGTGTCGGCGTTGGTGGTGGGCACCAGCTGGACGTACAGAATGCCCGCGGTGACCTGGATGTTTTCGGTATCGGCTGCGATGTTGGACGTGTCGGAGGCCTCGAAAGTGGGCCAGGAGATCACCACCACGCCGTTGAAGCGAGTTCCATCCGCGTTGAAAAGCGTATCGCTGATGGTGGCCAGGGGCGGCGTGGCCCCCAGGCGCGAGGTCAGCGCCAGAGCGCAAAGCAGCCACAATCTCGAACGGAACATTCGGCCTCCCGGTTCAAGTTACTCACGACGAAAAGCAGCGCCGGCGGGCGATGCCGGGGCCGAATCGAATCAACTTTCAGCCGCGCAAAGACTTGGGATGACTGGAATTTTAGTGGAAGGTCTGTGACTCAGGCTTGAGCACTTCGGCGCCGAGATAGGGCTGAAGGGCTTCGGGGACCAGCACCGTGCCATCGGCCTGTTGATAGTTTTCGACGATCGCGACCCAGGTGCGGCCCACGGCGAGCCCGCTGCCGTTCAGGGTGTGCACAAAGTCGGTTTTTTTGCCGGTTTTGACACGAATTGACGCCCGGCGGGCCTGATAAGCCTCGAAATTGGAGCACGAGGAGATCTCCTTGTAGCCCTCCTGACCGGGAAGCCAGACTTCGAGATCGTAGGTTTTGGCCGATGAGGCGCCCAGGTCGCCGGTGGAAAGAACCATGGTGCGGAACGGGAGCTTGAGGCGCTTGAGGATGTCTTCGGCGTCGGCGGTTAGCTTTTCGTGCTGCTCCCAGCTTTGTTCGGGGAGTGTGAACTTCACCAGCTCGACTTTTTGAAACTGGTGCTGCCGTATGATGCCGCGCACGTCGCGGCCGTAGGATCCGGCTTCGCTGCGGAAACAGGGCGTATAGGCGCAGAGCGAAATCGGAAGATCGGACGCATTGAGAAATTCGTCGCGGAAAAGATTGGTGACCGGGACTTCGGCGGTGGGCGCGAGGAAGAAATCGAAGTTCTCGATTTTGAAGAGATCGTCGCGGAACTTCGGAAGATTGCCGGTGCCGAACAGGCTGGCTGAGTTGACCAGGAACGGCGGCAGCACTTCGGTGTAGCCGTGTTCGCGGGTGTGCACGTCGAGGAAGAAGTTGATGAGTGCTCGCTCGAGGCGCGCGCCGATGCCCCAGTACACGGCGAAGCGCGCTCCGGTGATTTTGGTGGCGCGGTCGAGGTCCAGGATTTTCAGCTCGGCGCCAAGATCCCAGTGCGCTTTGGGCGTGAAATCGAACTCCCGGGGCGTGCCCCAGCGGCGGATTTCGACGTTATCGTCGGAGCTTTTGCCGACCGGCACGGATTCGTGCGGGATATTAGGAACGCCGGCCATCAGATCGCGGAAGGACTCATCGGCCTCCTTAGCCTTTTTATCCAGCAGCGAGACGCGCTCGCCGATGGCTCGCACCTCTTGCTGGATGCCGCCGGCGTCCTGGCCTTGGCGGCGGAGTTGTGCGACCTCAGCCGACTTGGAATTGACCTGGGCCTTTAGCTCTTCGGCTTCCCTAAGAGCCGTGCGGCGCTCTTGATCGAGTGCGCGGAACTGATCGAGATCCAACTGATAGCCGCGCGTGGCCAGACGCTGGGCGATGGAATCCAGGTTGGCCCGGAAGAACCCGAGATCGTGCATCAGCGCTCGCTGATCGGGATCCACTTTTCGCCGACCGGTTTCCCGGTGTAATCGGCGCGCGGACGGATCAAACGGTTGTTGCGGTATTGTTCGAGCACGTGCGCGGTCCAGCCGGACATGCGGCTGACGGCGAAGATGGGCGTGAACAGATCGATGGGGATTCCGAGCGAATAGTAGGTGGAGGCGGAATAGAAGTCGACGTTGGCGTTCAGGCGCTTCTGATCCTTGATGGTCTCTTCGATCTTTTTGGAGGTGAGATAGAGATCCAGGTGGCCGGTGCGCTTGCCGAGCTCTTCGGAGAGCGCGCGCAGGTGCGTGGCGCGCGGATCTTCGGTGCGATAGACGCGATGGCCGAAGCCGGGGATCTTGATCTTGTTGGCCAGCATGTTCTGGACGTGCGCCAGAGCGGTTTTCTCGTCGCCCGCGTCGAGCAGCATCTTGATCACTTCTTCGTTGGCGCCGCCGTGCAGCGGACCTTTGAGCGCTCCGATGCCGGCGGTGACGGCGGAGTGAATGTCGGAAAGAGTGGCGGCGACCACGCGCGCGGCGAAGGTGGAGGCGTTCAGTTCGTGATCGGCGTGCAGAATGAGCGCCACGTCGAAGACCTTCTCCATCACATCGTCGGGCTTCTTGCCGGTGAGCGTGTAGAGAAAATTGGCCGCGAAGCCGAGCTTGGGGTCGCCGTCGAGCACGGGCTTGCCGGTACGGAGCCGGTCAAACGTGGTGACGATGGTGGCGGTCTGGGCCATCAGGTGCGCGGCTTTTTCGACGCTCGCGGGCAGGGAATTGTCGCCTGCCTTGGGATCGTAGAGGCCCAGCATGGAGACGGCCGTGCGCAGGACGTCCATAGGTACGCCCTTGGGGACCTTCCCTAAAAACTCGACAACTTCTTTGGGGATGGGACGGAACCGAACCAGATCGGCTTTGAGCGCGTCCAGCTCGGATTGGGTTGGCAGCTTGCCGTGCCAAAGCAGATAGATCACTTCCTCGAAAGTGGCGTGGTCGGCCAGGGTGTGGATGTTGAAGCCCTGATAGCTGAGGATTCCCAGATCCCCGTCGATGAAACAAATATCGGACTCGGCGGCTACAATTCCCTCGAGACCCGCTTGTGTGACTGGCATTGAACTTTTCTTGAGCTCCCTGTGCGCAATTAGCAGCTTCATCGCCGGGCGATGAAGTCGCGGCGTGAAATTACATTTTACCGATTTTGCGGCGGGCCTGGGTCAGGAGTGGTGGATCAGTTTGAATTGCATCGCTCTCACTCGTCGTAGAGCCCTTGGATTTTTGCACGCTGCGCTTGCAGCCTTCGGACCGCCCAGCGTTCGTTCAGCCAGCC
>Ga0335074_10008465_pt1 | contig 14303 bp, 12 predicted proteins | sample Lox_Sample_23_FD_206715 | JGI IMG/M metagenome (GOLD analysis project Ga0335074, IMG submission 206715) | Soil microbial communities from Loxahatchee National Wildlife Refuge, Florida, United States - Lox_Sample_2.3 | ecosystem: Environmental > Terrestrial > Soil > Wetlands | place: USA...
GGTCGCGCAGCTGCGCATGCTGCTGGTCGATCCGTCGGCACGCGGCCTGGGCATCGGGAAGCGACTGGTCGAGGAGTGCGTCGCCTTTGCGCGCAGCTGCGGCTATCGCAAGATGACGCTCTGGACGAACGACATCTTGCACACCGCGCGTCATCTGTACGAAGACGCGGGCTTCACGCTCACGAAAGAAGAGCGTCACCACAGTTTCGGGCACGATTTGGTCGGTCAGGTGTGGGATTTGGAGCTGCGATGAGCGAGCGCTGAGCGCGAACGGGAATCGGACCGATACACCTGTAAAGAGGCTGCGAGCGTTGCTTGCTTGGAGGGTGTAGGAAATGCTGCGGCGCGTGAACGCGTGGTCCATCGTTCCGGTTGCGCTGGCCGTCGTCGCGTTCGCGGCGTGCTCGGGAGGCGGCGGCGTCAGCCAAAATCCTAAAACGACGGCGTCACCGGGGGCGACCGCGACGCCGAAGACCTCTCCGGGCACGACTGCGACGCCGTCGCCCCCGGCGAGCGGGACGGTGCTGAGCTGGCCGGTGTTCGGGCACGATCCGGCGCGTAGCGGCGTCGACGTGGGCGATACGACGCTCACTACAACCAACGTTTCCCAGCTGGTCGAGAAATGGCAGATCTCGTTTGGAAGCGGGAACGTGGCGGACTCCACACCGATCCTGTTGGCGAACGTCGAGATCGGCGGCACCGCGCAGCAGATGCTCTATCAGACCGACAAGAACGGCGAGACGTTCGCAATCGCAGCGCAGACGGGAAAAATCGTCTGGACGTATTCGACGACCGGATCGAATATTACGGACTCGACGCCGGCTGCCGACCCGTCAGGAACGGCGATCTACGTTCCCGGCATCGACGGAAAAGTGCACAAGCTCAACGCGGCGACCGGCGCGGAAATGAGCGCGTCGGGATTTCCCGCCACGATCACCGCGATTCCCGGTACGGAAAAAGACGCGTCGGCGCTCAACGTGGGAAACGGCTACCTATATGCGACGACGTCGGGATACTACGGCGATGCGCCGTACTACGACGGTCACGTTGTGAGCGTGAATCTCTCGACCGGCGCGACCAACGTGTTCAACTCGCTCTGCAGCACGACGACCACGCTGCCGACGGACACGTCGTGTACGAACAGCGACTCGGGCATTTGGGGACGCGGCGGCGCAGTCGTCGATCCGTATCCGTCGATGAACGGCGACGTGTACGTTGCGACGGGCAACGGCTTATATGACGGGACCAACAACTACGGCGACTCGGTAATCGCGCTCTCGGCCAACGTTTCGAAGATGCTCGGCACCTACACGCCGACAAATTATACGACGTTGCAGGATGATGATACCGACCTCGGCTCCACCTCACCGACCTTGCTTCCGGCCCAGAGCAATAGCGGGACGCCCCTAATGCTCGTCCAGGGTGGAAAAGACTCGATCCTGCGCTTGTTAAACCGTTCGCCGCTTCCCGGCGTTGCCGGTGAGCTGCAAGAGATCACGCTACCCAGTCGATTGTATGCAACCCCCGCGGTCTGGACCAATAGCGCGGGCGTGACGTACATCTTCTTCGGCTTGCCGAATCAGATCGATGCGTACGAGCTCGAAACCAACGGGGCCGGCGTAAGTAGCCTCGTGCAAGCGTGGACAGCGGCAGACGGATCCACAAGCGGCGAGGGAACCTCGCCGGTGGTCAGCAACGGCATCGTTTTCGTGGCGATGGATAACGCTATCTACGCGCTTTCGGCACAGACTGGAAACGAACTGTGGAGCAGTGCGACCACCGCGCATTCGATCGGGCCGGTGCACTGGCAGAGTCCGATCGTCGTCAACGGCTGGGTCTACTGCTCGGATCAGAACGGGAACCTTACCGCATACGGCTTGCCGTAACGTGCGACGCCCTCGCATAGCCGATGCGCGTAAGGGCGGTTACAGCGGCGATTGCCGGTTTGTATCAAGATCGTCATGTCTGTTCATGAGAGGAGCGGCATGACGTCCCTATATGACCAGCTGGCCGCATTGCGGGAGCGTGTGAACTTGAAGCCGGAGGTGTTGGGACCGATGCGCCGGCATGTCGAAGAGCTGCGAAGGTCGCTTTATGAGGTCGGCGCGGTAGGATTCGGCGACCGCTTTCCAGGCTTCGAATTGCTCGACCACCAGGGAACAATCGCGCGCAGTGAGGATTTCTTAGCGCAAGGACCACTGGTGGTCACGCTCTTCCGCGGGACATGGTGCACGTTCTGCGACTTTGAATTGCGCTGCCTAAACCAGATCTACGGCGAAATCCGGGGCCTTGGTGCTCAGCTCGTTGCCATTTCACCGGAGTCTCCAGAGAGCGCGAGAGGCTATCTCGCAGAGCATCCTATCCTCTTCCCAGTGCTCGTCGACGCAAATGCTCGCTTTGCAACGACCCTGGGCCTTGGATACGGATTCCCTGACTATCTCGAAGAGCTTTACCGAAACATCTTCAAGATCGATCTTGCAAGAATAAATGCCGGCGGCTTGTGGCGCCTTCCGGTACCGGGTCGCTTTGTCGTCAATCAGCGCGGAATCGTCGCCGACGCTCAGTACGATCCCGACTATCGTTACCGCCCTGAGCCTGCAGATATTCTCTCTACCCTCGGGGCTCTTCGGGAGAGCGTCAGTTTCGGCTGAGCTGCGTCAATGGCGGCTCGCCTGTCGGCAGTCAGGCGATGGCAACGCGGGAACGCCCGGGGTCACGAAGAGGGCAAGCCCGGAACCGCCGGTGGTTCAGAAATGATACCGGAGGCGAACTTGCACCGTGCGTCCCATCGGCCAGTTCTGCGGGACATAGCCGCCGCGACCGTAGGTCCACGGCACCGCTTGCGTCTGGCCGTCGTTGGTTGGGACGCCGTTGCCCAGTGTATACGGAACCGAGTAACCGCCGGCCGCTTCGTAGGCCGCTGCGTAGAGAGGATTGCCCCCAACGTAACCTGGCGGACCGATCAGATAGGGGTTGCCCTGAAATGATGTCGGGGCATTGTTGTTCAGCAGATTTGCGACGTCGAGGATCAGCGTGATATGCGGCGTGACGTCGTCTTCGACGTGTAGATTGACGAGGATCTCGCCGGGCGCGTGCAAAGAATTTGGGAAGTCGGCTTCCGGCGTACCGAGATTCCCGACGTATGGATTGGTCTGCGCATTGTACGGCAGCGCGGGGTTTTCCAGAAAGTAGTAATTGTAGCCCGGGTCGACATAGTTGTCGTTGGGAACCTCCTGCGGCTTGCCGGTAGCCGGATTGAAGATCCATGCCATCTTGCCATTACCGTACGGGTAGCCCGATTCAAATGAAAGCGATGGCGTGATGCGGAACCTGCGATCGCGCGAGTGCCACTCGTACGATAGGCTGCTGGAAAAGTTCGGTAAATAGCTAACTGGAAAGAGCACACCAGCGGCGACCGCGGGCGCGTTGAGATCGTTGTACGCAAACTGTGAGGCGCTCGACGAATAGGCGCGAATAAAGTTTGTATCGAGCGTAAACCCGGCTTGACTAAGCCAGAGCTCTGCACCACGTGCGCGCAGGTCGCCGACGTTCGTCGGTACACCGACGCCGCTTGGCACGAGACCCGACTCCAGTGCCGAATGGAAGTTGTAAGGTAAGACGTCGATCAGATTCTGCTCGTTGATATTGAAGAGTGTCGCGCGAAACTGCAGCCGCGTACCACCTTCCAGTGAATAGGTGACATCGTTGCCGACCTCGGGCGCCAGCTCGGCGAAGGGCGCGGGCACTTCCGTAACCGGATCAACATTGGTCGAATCCACGCGGTCCGCTTCTAGCGGCAGCGGCGCGACGGTATTCCGGTCGTAGGTGGTCCGTGCTGCGATGCTGTTGGTGAGATTGTACGCAGCGGAGACGTGTGGATCGAGCGCACCGTCGTCATAAGTTGACCCGAAGCTGGGAATGATGTGCGTATCGGTGAAGCGCAGCGCGCCCATTAGGTCGAGCCGAGGCGTTGCGTGCCAGGTGTCTCCAAAATAGGCAAGATACGCGATCTCCGTTGGATTTGAGGTGATGAACTCACCCGCCGTTGGAACGACCTGATCGAGAAATGACGTTTCCGTGCTGTACTCGGCTCCGAAACGAAGGTCGTGGTGCTCGCCGATGAGATCCTCACCATCGTAGCCCACGCCCGTCTCCCGGTCTCCCTGCGTTTCGGAAAGCGAAACAGCACCGTCGGGCCAGCCGTTTTCATCCCAAAATGGACCGCCTGCTTGCGAACCGGACTGCGTTTGAAAGGCTTGTATTCGAGAGAGCGAGTGCTCGCCGTTGCGGAGCCATTGGGCTTTGAGCACGTTGAACGAGCCACGAACCCCCGAGGCGTAATCGGCCGGAGCGTTGGGATTCGTTTGGTCCGGATAGGTTACGGGCTTGCCGGTAGCCGTCGCGCCGTCGAACGCGCCGACGGTTTCGCCGCCGTAGGGCGAGCCGTATTGATCGTATGCTGCTTGGCCCACAAGCCCCAAAATTGAAATGTCGTCATTCGAATCTAGCCGATAGTGAAGATTCGATTCCATCGAGTACTCGCCGCGGTTTTGCAGCGCGAGCCCGTATGTGCCCGCCTCCTCCGGATAGAACGAGCCATTGCCGTAAAGGAAATACTGACTGCCGGCCATCGTCGCAAAGGCGTAGCGCCACTTCAGATCAGGCGTGGCGCCAAGCAGTTGCAGCGAGGTCTGCTGGAACTGCGCGCCCACGCCGAGGCCGCTCTCGAGCGTGACGCTGCCGGGGAAGGTGCCGACCGCCGGAATCTCATTAACAACGCCGCCGAGCGAGTTTTCCCCCTGCGTCTCGAACCCCGCCAACGTCGTCGTCGTTGTCGCAACGCCTGTCGTCGGAAGTTGCGCACCGGCGATATTGCCGCCCGGTTCAACGATCAGGCCTTGCGGAAGCGGCACGGAATCGTAGTCGAAGATCGCGTCCGAGACCTTACCGCCACGCAAGATTGCATTCGAAAACGAATCGAGGACCACACCGGGAACGGACGCAATCGCCCCCTGCACCGTGCCACCGATGTAGTTCGAAAGCCCGGACGAGGAGACCGGGGGGGAAATCGCGCTCGCTTGCGCGCCGCTCACGCTGAAGGAATCGCTCGTGCTCCCTTTCGTAAACGCCCGGCTGGTCGACTGGACGCTTGCGACTGTCAGAAGGATCGAAACCAAGTGGAACGCGATGTACTGCGTCTGCCCGGGCAGCAGGACGACGTCGTCGTGTTTTACGGACTGATACCCCGTCGCTCGAACGGACACAACGTAAACACCGGGCTCGACACCGAGCACGCGAAAACGCCCGCGCTTGCCCGAGACGCTGACGTAGACGCCCGATGGCGATGACAAGGTGAGGTGGGCGCTTGCGATCGGTCCCCCGTTGCCATCGACCGTTCCGATGAGCGTACCGGTCGTAGCTTCGGCCGCGTACACGGGGTTGGCAGGCTGGACGCAAGTGACCGCCAGCACAAGCAGCACGCATCGCAGAAAGTAGCAGTTCAAGGTGGATGCGACCTACGGGGAGACGATGATCGTGCCGTGCATCGACTCTTCGAACTCGTGTGGCTTGCAAAAATACGGGTAGGTGCCGGGCCGCGTAAGTCTGAGGGTGAAAGTCTGTCCATCCGCGATGAGTGGCGAGCTTTTCCAACGGCCGTCGTCCATGTTGTTGGCGCCGCTTGTCACCGTGTGAGGGTCTTGGTCGGTATTAATCCATACGATTTGCTGGCCGACCTTTACATGGATCACACGAGGTTGAAAAGCGTGGTCATGAATGATAACGTGCACCACCGCGAGCTTCTCGGTAGCAGCGGCGGCTGCCGCCGACCACCCAAAAAGGAGGCCGGCAAGCAGCGCGAACTGGCGACGTGTCATCGATTAAAAACGTTGTCTGCGAGGTCTTTGTCGGGACGTTGATTGACAAATGCTACCGGCGGGCAATTCACAACGAATACCGAGCCGTACGGTGCACCTCCGGGTCCGGTTAAATCACCTTCACCAACCAAATTGAGGATCTGATTCTCATCTGTCTGACGTGTGTTCTTACCGGCTTTTGCCGCGGCGGCGGTCCACACGCCAAGCTGGACATCCCACAGCGGGCTGTAGGCGTTTGCGTGACGAGGGTCGTCAAGCGATGGGAAGTCACCCTGCGCATTTAGCGGCGAGCAAAGCTGCGCTGAATTGGCCAATGTCGCGTCTTCGCCCAAGTGACAGCGCAAACCAAGATACATCAGGCCTTGAGCGTTTTCGCCGGAAGTTTGCCCGTTGAGGAAAACGAATATGCGTTCACGAGCCGAGCCTAGATTGTCGTCCCCGTTTGCGAAAGGCGCATGGTTAAGCAGCGGCACGTATATCGCGCGTTCGACCGTCGCGGCTCCCGGATCCGAGGCCTCAGTGCTTAGGTACACGATCGGCTGGCCCGAATCAAATCCGTGGGCCAGGAGCATCGTAACTTCCGGTCCGTCATTGTCCTGCCTCGTGTCGATAGCCAGAACGCGGTCGGCCGTGTTGGTGTGGTGAGTGACGTCGTAGGGTCCGTCGCCGGTCGCGACGATCGACATATTGTAGATTACGTTCGAGCCGGCGATTCGTACGAAGGGTGTGTAGTGGGCATCGCCGACCGCACCGGGTGCTGCTTTCAAAGGAGGGAATCCGGTAGCCGATGGCTCGTAGACGCGCGTCGGGCTAAAATCGGGCGCGCCCTGGAAATGCACGATCGCGTCGTTATTGAATTTTCCGCTCGGCTTGCCCAAAGTTACGGTCTCGACGCATTCGGGACAGTTGATCGCCATATTGTTCAGCTTGGGTGCGTAAAGGACGTTGAGGTCGTGGGCGATCCCGTAGTCGGAGGCGTCGGTGATGATATACCAGACGGTCTTTCCGTTGGCGATCCCTCGATGAATCGGAATAACTACCGTACTCGCAGCGACGTTAACGTCCCGGGCGCTCTTAAGGACAAGATGGCTCTCCGGTAGATATTGGGATTCGGCAGAAGCGCGGTGAGCCGGAAACGCGTGCACCGCGATGGTTATTACGCCAGCTATCGCGGCGAGCGAAAGGGCCCCTTGGCGCCATGGCAAGGTGTTTTTCATGTAATCTTCTCCGCGGTTTCAGTTAGAATAAGAACTCCGGCGCAAAGCATAGCCTGGGCGTAGGGCTCTGTCTGTGACGGTCCTTACTAAGCCGGGATCGGATCGGCCGACGGCGCTAGATCTTCAACAGCTCCTCGAGGGCGCGTTCCGTGGACCACGCTGCTCCCTCAAGCAGCAAGTCGTCGAGCTCGCGCCCGAGTACTCGACTCAGGAGTGTTAGCATCTGGTCGTATTCCTGCTGTTCTGTGTATCGACGTGAAGCTTCGAGCTCAGCGAAGAGCAAGTCGGCAAAGCCGAGCAGCTTTGCTGCAAGCCCTAGATCCGCCCGCTGAAGAGCCGCGATTGCCGCGAGATGCTGGGATGCCCAGGCGAATTGCAAGCTAAAACCGGCACCTGACGCAAGCAGGGCGGCTTCGCGCGCGTAGCTTCGCCCATCTCCGAGGCGCGTGAGCGCGATCGCATACGCGGCCGCGTTGTTCAGCGTGAGTGTAAGGTAGTACAGCAGTTTAAACTCCCGCATACTTTCGACGGTTGAAAGCGTTACGTCTAATGCGGTCTGCGCGTTGCCGGCTCGGAACTCGTATTCGGCGAGGCTCACTCGTAGCATCGCTTGCTGTCGGGCGCAACCGGCCGCCTCGTACATCGCCAGCGCGTCACGCATCAGCGCTCGAGCAGCATCGAGATCGCCTGCGAGCGCCCGCGCGATGCTGAGCGTGCGAGTTATGTACGCGACGAGCCTTTGCGCGCCACCCTCCTGCGCTGCGGTAAGCGCGCTTCGTAGCAGGCTCTCGCCTTCGGCGACACTCTGCTTGTAGATGAGTCCCTCACCGATGAACATCTGCGCAACCGCCGCGCCGAGAGGATCTTTGGCTGCCTCGAACAGATGCAAGGCACGCTCGGCTGAGGCGGTTGTCTCAGCCGTGAGCAGCCGGCCGAGGGGCAACGAGCAGATGACTTGCGCCAGTTCTAGCTTAGCTTGTACCGACGCCGGGGTTGCATCGTCACAACTTTCTATCGCCCTTCGTACCCAGCGCATGTCCTCGGCTGAGCTTTCAATTGCGTACAGCGCATTGATGAACTCGCCGGCCAATCGCTGACCGATGAGTACGTCACCGCCGGGGGCGAACGCCCATTGCAGGGCAGCTCGCCAATTCTCGCGCTCGAATTGTACCTGCGCCTTCCATACCGCGTCGGAAATAAAATGCCAGTCGGCGAAGCGCTGGACAAGAGCCAGGAGTGCCTGTGCGTGCGCTCGAGCGGCGCTGTCGCTCTCGCCCCGTTGCCGCAGCTTTTCACGTGCGTACTGACGCGTCGGCTCCAACAACCGGTAGCGACTTGCTCCACCTCGCGCGTCGCATTGCAGCAACGACTTGTTCGCCAGCGAACTGAGTAAGTCGATCATGCCGCTCTCGTCAATCGACCGATCGAGCGCAAAGAGGTCCGTCGCTAGCTCCAGCGTGAATCCACCGGCGAAGACGGAGAGGTTACGGAGAACGCGCTGCTCTCCCCCGTCGAGCAGCTCGTAGCTCCAGTCGAGCAGCGCTCGCATCGTGCGGTGCCGCGGCGGCGCAGTACGCTTTCCTCCGACCGAAATCAAAAAGTGCTCGTCCAGTTTGCGCGCGAGGACCCCGACCGGCAGAACGTTGACTCGCGCCGCCGCCAGTTCTATCGCTAGGGCGATACCGTCAAGGCGATAGCAGATTTCCAGAATTGCCGCCACAATCGGTTGCGCGAACTCAAAGCGACTATCTGCCTCCATGGCGCGCTCGACAAAAAGCGCAACACTCCCATAGCTGAGTGCCTGGTCGACCGTGAGGGTCTCCGACAAATCTAGTGGGGGGACGCTCAATGTCGAAACGCGGACGGTTTTTTCGCCCGGAGTGCCGAGCAGCTCCCGACTGGTTGCGAGTATGTGCACATTTGGGCAATGGAGTAAAATCTCTTGGGTCGTAGTTGCGGCGCTATCGACGACATGCTCGCAGTTGTCTAAAATCAGCAATGCGTGCTTGTCCTTCAAGAACGTGACGATTGACTCTAATGGCGTCCGGCGCGGAGACTCCGGGACATTCAACGCAGCCAAGATCGCAATCGGAACAAGCGACGCGTCATCAAACGACGCCAAATCGATAAACCAAACCCCTTCGAATGCTTCAAGCAGATCGATTGCAGCGTTGAGCGCGATTCGCGTTTTGCCGATTCCACCGACGCCGATCAAGGTAACGTGGCGATGCTCGTTGACGAGCTCACGGACCGCCTCGACATCTTCTTCGCGTCCGATGAAACTAGAAACCTGAGCCGGTAAATTGCTGATGCTCGAGCGGACGCGTGCTGCACCGGCGTGAGCGCGTGCGCGCGCTCGAGAGGCCGACTCCTCGAATTCACGCAATTGCGCTTCGTTGAGTTCGAGTGCGATACTGAGTTGAAGAAGGGTGCTCCGCTGCGGAGCTCTTCGGGTTCCGCGCTCGAGCGTACCTATCGCCTCGGGACTGACTCCAGCTTTTTCCGCAAGCGTTCCCTGCGAAAAACCGCAGCGAAGCCGGTGCTCGCGGAGCAGATCGCCGAATCGCTTTGGTGTCGTAAGCACTCGGGCAAAGTTCGGCGCGCTGCACCCCGCTCCTTACGAGCCGTTCCTAATTGTACGAGTAATTGTACGGATCGGACGTGGTGGGAGAGGCCCTGCGCCGGTACGATCGGACGTGTCAAGACAGAGCACTTCGAAGCCGGGTTTCTTGGGTGCAAAGCGTCTCCGCAACCGACGACCGCATCCTCGGCTCCGCTTAAAATGGCGAGGCGATGATCTAATGGCACGAACGACCTACCGCGACGTCGATGTCGACGGCATAAGACTGTTCTATCGGGAGTCGGGCCCCGAGATGGCCGAAACGATTCTGCTGCTACACGGCTTTCCAACCTCAAGCCACATGTTTCGCAATCTCATTCCGATGTTGAGCGAGCGGTATTCCGTTGTCGCCCCCGACCTACCGGGGTTTGGGCAATCCGATATGCCGTCGCGTGACCGTTTCACGTACACGTTCGATAATATTGCGAAGGTAATGACACGGTTTACCGAGAGCATCGCGCTCGATAGATTTGCGCTATACATCTTCGACTACGGTGCGCCTGTTGGATTGCGAATGGCGCTGGAACACCCGGAGCGTATAACGGCGATAGTCTCGCAAAACGGTAACGCATATGAAGAAGGCCTGAGCGGGGGATGGAACTCGATCCGCACGTACTGGATGGATCCGACGGCTGCGAACCGGGAGGCGCTGCGTTCGATCTTAAAACCCTCGTCGACCATTTGGCAGTACACTGAAGGGACGCCGGACAGGGCACTAATAAGTCCGGACGGATACTCGCTCGACAATTTTTATCTGGCTCGGCCCGGATCAGACGAAATCCAGCTCGACCTGTTTCTCGATTACGCGAGCAACGTCGCGCTTTACCCAAAATTCCAGCAGTACTTCCGAGAAAAGCAACCGCCTTTGCTCGCGGTGTGGGGAAGCAACGATCCCTATTTTCTTCCGGCGGGGGCCGAGGCGTACAAGCGCGACAATCCGAACGCGCAGGTGCGCCTATTAGACACGGGTCACTTTGCGCTCGAAACGCACAATGACGCGATCGCAGCGGAGATTCTAAAGTTTTTGTCCCTAAGGCCAACGGGGATCGCAACGTGACTCCGCTAATCGTGTTCGACGTAAACGAAACCCTGCTCGACCTGGAATCTCTGTCGCCGATTTTTGAGCGCATTTTTGGCGACAAACTGGCGATGCGCTTCTGGTTTGCCAACCTCATTCTCTATTCGGAAGCGCTCACGCTGGTGGGCATTTACGCTCCATTTACCGGCATTGGAGGCGCCGTGATGGAGATGCTGGCGAGAACTCGCGGCATCAAGGTGACGGACCACGATAAACACCAACTCACCGATGCCTTCGCATCGATGCCTCCCCATCCCGATGTGCCGATAGCTCTTAAGCGCCTATGCGAAGCCGGATTTCGACTCTTTACCCTGACTGACAATCTCCTCGAGGTTCAGACCGAGCAGCTCCAGCAAGGTGGTATCGCCGAATACTTTGAGCAACGCTTTAGCGCGGCCGCCGCTCGGAGTCACAAGCCGGGGCGCCGCGCTTACGCGTATCTCGAGGCGGAGCTGGGCGTAAAGCCTCACGACCTTCTGCTCGTCGCCTGCCACACATGGGATGTGCTGGGCGCCCTTGGTGCGGGGTGGCGTGGGGCGCTGATCAAGCGCCCGGGAAACGACGTGCTGTATCTCGGGCCGCAGCCAGATTTTACCGGAGATGATTTGAACGATATCGCCGATCAGCTGGTCGCACGCTACTCGCTCCAATCGCCGCACTCGGTGTGAATTGGAGGCTGCATGCGCGGGTTAATGGAGCTTTCCCCAGAGATGAAAACCAATGGCTCACTGTTTCTGCTGCTCCGCGAGAACAAGCTCTTTGCGGGCATGTCCGACACGGCGGTCGCAGAGTGCGCAAGACAGTTTACGCTCATTCACTCCCGGAGGCGGCAGCATTTGTATCGCCAGGGAGATCCGTGCGGGCAGGTCTACTGCTTGCTGCGCGGATCCGTTAGAGTTGCACGCCTAGCCGAAGACGGATCGGAGTTCACAACACGGATCGTGGCGCGCTGCGACGTTTTCGGCGAAGAAGCGCTTTTTGATAAGGTGCCGTACTCGTCGACAGCGACGCCTGTGTGCGACGGAATCGTCGCGGTGTGTTCGGCGCCGACAATGAGGTCGCTGATCAGCCGCTACCCAGCGCTCTCGATCAACATCGCGCATTGCCTGCGCGAGGATCAAAATCGAACGCTTAACCGCCTCGAACAGGTGTCGTACAAGCCGGTGCGAGAGCGCCTGCTTTCGCTTCTCCACGAGCTTGCGGCCCAGTGTGACGCCGGCGACGTGCGCGGCGGGAAGTACGAGATCAAGTTAACGCACGTTGAGATCGCTTCGCTTATAGGGTCTACTCGCGAAACGGTCTCACTAGAGTTGAACAAGCTCGTGCGGGCCGGCTTTCTTGGCAAACGCGGACGAAAGATTCTGATCGACCTTGCGACAAACGATGCGGCTTAACGTGCTCTGCTCATTTGAGAATGTAAGCTCGCACACGTGTTCGGCGCGGCGAAGTTGCTATGTTGGTTTCAAACCTTGAATGGAGGGTTCCATGAAGTTGAGTGTTCTTCGGCTTGTTACGGCCGCGGCAATGCCGCTGGTTGCGCTTGGGCCGACCTTAAATGGCACAGCCGCTCGCGCCGATTCGTTGTCCGCCCCGATCCAGGTCCAGGGCTGCGTATCGACGCCTGCGACCGACGAATTTACCTTTCCAGGTCTGGAAAATGCCCCGATCATGACGCAGTTGGCGATGCCTGCTATGGTCATCGTCCGCTACGTCAACGCTTCCTCAAGCCCGATCGCGACAATAGATTTTGGCCTGGTCAGCGACGGCAAACTTACCGCGATGTTTCGGGACAATGGAAGCTTCGCTCCGCAAGCGGAGGTGATGCACGCCTTTGGGATCCAAAACAGCGCGGTAACAACCGCCGGCGCGCCGGTGTCGTGTGTGCCCCTGCGGGTTCACTACGCTGACGGCGAATCTTGGACTAATCCGGCGCCGCCCTCGCACTAGCTGCGCCGTTGCGAGACCCCGTTACTGTATAAATGGGGCGCGGTTCAGGCCTTCTCTCGAACGGTAAATCCAAGCGCTTCGAGGACTTTCACCGCGCCGGTTTTTCCGCCTTCGAAGTCACCCGACTGAAGTCGCTTGCCGGTCGCAAGCTGATAGGCCGCACCAAGGATAGCCTTTGGCGGGTAACGGCGTTGATTCCAGACGAGTTCATAGGTCATCGCGGGGGCAAAGCCATACCGGGCGAAAAACTTCGCAGGCCCGAGCCGATCGTACTCGCCTATCGCGCGCGTCACGTCCCCGTGCGTGACGTAATCCCACAATCCCATACGGTTCTCACTCGCCTCCGCGACGAGCACGATCATCACGGGCCACGGTCATTATTTGATTGCAGGAGCTTGAGGGTTGGTCCAAGCGGTACCGTCCGCATAGCGCACGCGTAACGGCACGCAAGACATCGACGTGCCGGTACCGAGGAGAGCCGTGGGTTTCACAAAGAAGGCATGCATGATCGCCACATGCGGCGCGAAATCTCCGTCGTCTCGTACGACGGCAGAAACCTTGTTATTTTGGAGATACGCGATTTCAACCGAACTTATGGGCTTGCTGGACGAGTTTTCGAAGTCGACCATCAACATCGGTGAGGTGGGAAGCTGCGTCACGTGCTGACCGAAATAGTCAGTGAAGGTCTGTGCGGCGTAGGCCGGTTGCGCGGCGCATCCGTGAATATGTAGGATGTCCGCCGCGGACATCATCGGCTGCGATGAAGCTGGACTGAGCGAGGCAGTCCCGACGACTAATGCGAGAGCGACGATGGTCTCGATTCTTTTTCGCACATGAACCCCCTGACTTGAAGATAGAGACGGTTCGACTCTAGCAGACTGGTAAAGGGGGGGCCGTAAGGCGGCCTACAACCGCAAACGGAAAGGCTTCAGCCTGCGAAGACTGCCGCACATTCTGAGGATCGACTATCTACATAGTACTAATATCGCGCGTAGACGACGAGCGGTCTCCACGAATACGTTGATCCTTACGCGGGACGAGACGATGGCGAGCGCTCTTACTGCGCCGCGCTTGCTTTTTGAGCCGGGAACGCAATACGACTAGCGCTCGATCGGGTCACCAATGTCCACGGTTGCAACCGAGAGCATGCCGCCTACCGCGCCGATGCGCGCTTCCAGTTGTTCTAGATCGCCGCTTCCCTGGATCGTCACGAGCACGTTGACGACGTCTCTCTCGCTATCACCGGTCTGCTCGACGCTCAAATCTGAAACGGTAAACCCTTCGCGCGTGCACAGCGACAGCGCATCACGAAGCGATCCGCGACCCAACTCGTAGAGTAGCCGAAGCTGTGTGGAGCGATAGTGCGATCGCGGCAAATGGTGTGCGATCCATGGGAAGAAAAAGACCACAAAGAAGTGCGCGCCGGTCACCGCAATTGCAAGAATAGGAAGGCCGGCTCCGCAAGCCATCCCTATCGCTGCAGTTAGCCAGACTATAGCGGCGGTCGTTAGGCCACGAACGACGTCGCGGCGCATGAAGATCACACCGCCGCCGATAAACCCAAT
>Ga0335074_10008466_pt1 | contig 14303 bp, 9 predicted proteins | sample Lox_Sample_23_FD_206715 | JGI IMG/M metagenome (GOLD analysis project Ga0335074, IMG submission 206715) | Soil microbial communities from Loxahatchee National Wildlife Refuge, Florida, United States - Lox_Sample_2.3 | ecosystem: Environmental > Terrestrial > Soil > Wetlands | place: USA: Florida...
CCGCGGACCTGAGCACGTGCTGCATCTGATGTCGATCATCTCGCCCGTCGCTGATGACCTCGCCGTGGTGTACCCGCCGCTGGCCCCGGTTCCGCTGATGGAAGAGCTTGCCGCGCGGAGCATACGCATCGTTGCGGTGCCTGAGCACGAGTATCAGACCATGGCGTGCAACGTGCTGGCCGTTCGGCCGGGCGTCGTGGTCATGCTCGACGGCAACCCCCTAACCCGCGCTGCCCTGGCTGCCGCCGGCTGTGAGGTCCACGTCTACGCCGGTTCAGAGATATCGATCAAGGGTGACGGAGGGCCCACGTGCCTGACCGCGCCCATTCTGCGCGGGTGAGCGGGCCTCGCCCGTGCGGGCGAGCCCCCCGCCGGCGCCTGGTAGTGTCATGATTTAGACTAAATCACTCGGATAAATTGATTATCCCAACCCCTGTTCAAGGAGTCGTCACGCATGCGTAAACCCCGCCGACTGGCCGCGCTGGCAGCAACCCTGGCCCTGGCGACTCTGGTCGCGGCATGCGGTGGCGGCAGCGTCAAAGTCGGGTCCGGTACCACGGTCAAGGGCAAGATGATCAAGGGCGGCACGGTCACCATTGCCGAAGTCGGCGTGTCGCCTAACTTCATCTTCCCGCTCACGCCGGCCACCAACGAGAACGGCTACAACGAGAACCTCACGATGGGGCTCTGGCCTTCGCTCGTGTACGTCGGCGACGGGGGCAAGTCGGCGGTTAACCCGCAGGAGAGCCTGTACAGCTCACTGAAGTATTCGGACAACGACACGGTCGTCACGATCGTGCTCAAGCCCTGGAAGTGGTCCGACGGCGTGCCGATCACCAGCCGGGACTTCACTTTCACCTACAACCTGCTGAAGACGAACTACGCGGACTGGATCGACTACACCACGGGCCTGTTCCCGGTCGACGTGAAGAATGTCAGCACGCCGAACGCCCACACGGTGGTACTCGACCTGACGCGCTCCTACAACCCGTCCTTCTACACCGACGACGTGCTCGCCTCGATCCCGCTGATGCCGCAGCACGCCTGGGACAAGACGTCAGCGACCGGCAAGGTCGGCGACTACGACGAGACCACGGCCGGCGCGAAGGCGGTCTGGAACTTCCTCCAGAAGCAGGGCGGCGACATGGCTACCTTCGACACCAACCCGCTGTGGAAGGTTGTCGACGGGCCGTGGCAGCTGGGCACGTTCGACAGCGACGGTTACTACTCCTGGGTGCCGAACAAGAACTACTCCGGGCCGGACAAGCCCATACTCGACAAGGTGGTCTGGACGCCGTACACCACCGACACCGCCGAGATGGACACGCTGCGCTCCAGTACCAGCCTCGACCTGGCCGGGCTGCCATCGAACGACGTGCGGCAGATCGGCGCGCTGGAAGCTGAGGGCTACTCGGTGGCGGTTGAGCCGATCCCGGGCGTGGCCGAGATCATCCCCAACTTTTACAGCCCGGCGGTGGGGCCGGTGCTCCAGCAGCTGTACATCCGTCAGGCGCTTGAGGACCTCATCAATCGGCCCCAGATAGTGTCGAAGGTCTTTGCCGGGTACGCCGATCCGGGCAACGGGCCGGTACCGGTGCTGGCCAGCGGCTCGTATGTGTCGCCGCTAGAAAAGGCGGGCGGGCCGTACCCGTACTCGCCGTCGAAGGCGATATCGCTGCTCAAGGCGCATGGCTGGAAGGTCGTGCCGAACGGCGTCTCGACCTGCCAGCGGGCAGGCACCGGCGCGTCGGACTGCGGCGCCGGGATCAAGGCGGGCGAGCCGCTGCAGTTCAATCTCGAGTTCACGTCGGGACTAGCCTCCTTCGATCAGCAGGAAGCCGCGATCCAGTCCACCGAGGCAGCCGCCGGCGTCAAGATCGTCTTGAAGTCCGAGCCGTTCAACACGCTGATCGCCACCACTGGTACCTGCAACGCACAGTCACACCCGGCCTCGACCTGCAGCTGGCAGCTGGCTGACTTCGGTTACGATCCTTACTCGCTTGACCCGTCCGGGGCCAGTTTCTTCAACACCGACGGCGTCAACAACCAAGGCGGGTACTCGAATACCGAGGAGAACACCCTGATCAACGAGACCGAGTACGGCTCGAGCTCGTCGGCGTTCTACGCCTACGAGGACTACACCGCCAAGCAACTGCCGTGGCTCTGGTTGCCGAACGCGTCCAACCTGTTCGTCTACAGGAAGAACCTGGCGGGGGTCACGCCGCTCAACCCGTTCTCCGGGACGCTCAACCCGGAGGTCTGGTACTACACCAAGTCCAGTTCGTGACGTGATAACTCGCTGTCCGCGAGGCGGCTAGCTACGACGACAGGCAGGTGAGATCCCGGCTGCGAGGTTTCGCAGCCGGGATCGCCTGCATACGACCTTCTGATGCCCAGGGCAGAAACCCGGTGGCGCTCGGCAACAGCGTCGTGGTCAGATGGCCGGACGCCTGAGCTAACGAAAGGAAATGAGGCGATGACGACGGCCGCGACGGCGCTGCCGCTGCTTAGACTCCGGATCACTGCCGGACCTGTCGAACTTCGGGGTATCACCGACGACCTGATCGTGCCGCTCGCCGAACTGGCCGCTGCCGGCATCCACGACCCGGACTTCATGCCGTTCTACACGCCCTGGTCGCTCACGCCGCCGGCGGAGATGCCGCGGTCCATGGGACAGTTCCACTGGAGTCAGCGGGCCAGCTTCTCGGTGGCTAAGTGGGGAGCGGACCTCGCGGTCTTCTACGACGGTGACCTCGTCGGAGTGCAGGGGCTTAGTACGCATGACTATCTGATCACGCGCACGGCTGAGACCGGGTCCTGGCTGAGCCGCCGCCATCAGGGCAAGGGCATCGGCACTGCGATGCGGCAAGTGATCTGCGCGTTCGCTTTCGACTGCCTGGACGCGGAGGAGATCACCTCAACTGCCTACGCCGACAACCCGGCCTCGCTGGCAGTGAGCAGGAAGTGCGGCTACACCGAGAACGGATGCGAGCTGCGGGTCCGCATGGGCAAGCGCGCCATCCTCCAGCGCATCGTCCTCAAGCCTGCCGACTTGGTGCGCTACGAGCACGAGCTGACAGTCGAGGGGCTTATTGAGTTCCGCCGCTCGATCGGCCTCGACCTGCCCGACGAGACCAGCTAGCTGGGCGCGGAAACCGCATTTCGAAGCGGGGGGCAGCTAATTCGGCTGCCAGGTGGCAATTAGTTGCTGCGGCTTCGCCATCACGGTGTGCATGCTTCCCTCGGTAGGTATATGGAAAAGTGTTGGGGCTCTCCCTCTGCCGCCCCGAGTTTCGATTACTTCCCTGCCCACGGAGGCTGCGGACCCACGCGACCAGCGGCGGGATCAGAATGGCCGCTGCTATGACGGCGAGTACGACCCCGACGATCAGGACGGCCGGTTTCTTCTTCCTGCTCACCGGGTAACCGTTCATGCCCCGTACCCCTCCCCCGCCGGCAGTCCCGTCCTTCACCTTTAGACGTCTTAAGGCGACTGGTGTATTACGCCAATCCATTGGGAGCCGGAAGCAGGCCAATAGGCAGGGCCTGGACGATGAACTAGAAACGCACCGGCATGTGCTTGATGCCGTTGATGAAGTTCGACCGGAGCCGGTCCGGCTCCCCGTCGAGCCTGATGCCCGGCATCCGCTCGGTCAGTGCCTGCAGCAGGACGCGAAGCTCGAGCGCGGCGAGGTGCCGCCCGAGGCAGAAGTGCGGGCCGCCGCCGCCGAAACCTAGGTGCGGGTTGGGGTCACGGCCCACGTCGAACTCCTCAGGCTCGGCGAACACTGCCTCGTCGCGGTTGGCCGAGGTATAGAAGACGACGACCTTGTCGCCTTCGGCAATCTGCTGGCCGCCGAGTTCGGTGTCCGCCATGGCCGTGCGCCTGAACATGTTGACCGGGCTGACCCACCGCACGATCTCCTCTGCCGCTGCCGGGATGAGGCCCGGGTCCTCAATCAGCCGCTTCCACTGGTCCGGATGCTCAAACAACGCGAGCATGCCCCCGGCCGCCGCGTTCCTGGTCGTCTCGTTCCCGGCCACGGTGAGCAACATGAAGAACAGGTCGAACTCGTCGCTGGTCAGGGCCTCGCCCGTGTCGTCTGGCTGAAGCAGGCGAGTAACGATGTCGTCGGCGGGCGCCGCCCGCCGGCGCTCGGCGAGCGCAGCGCCATAGGCGTAGACCTCCGCCGCCGCGTTCCGCTGCGCTCCCGGCTCTACCTGGAACTCCGGGTCAGCGCTCCCGATCAGCAGGTTCGACAGTTCGAAGATCCGGCCGCGGTCCTCGACCGGCGCGCCGACCAGTTCGCAGATGACCCAGAGCGGTAGCGGCGCCGCGATCTCGGTGACGAAGTCGGCATGACCCGCGGCCTGCACGTCATCGAGTAGCGCGTCGCAGATCTGCGCGATGTGCTCTTCGAGCCGTCCGATCATCCGCGGCGTGAACCCGCGGTTGACGAATGCGCGCTGCCTGGTGTGCTGCGGCGGATCCATATTCAGCATCATCAGGCGCTGCAGTTCGATGTGCTCCTGCGGCACTTCGCCGAACAGGGACAGCCGCTGCGCGGAAGAGAAGATCTCCGGATGCCGGGACACCTGCCCTATGTCGGAGTGCCTGGTCACTGCCCAGAAGCCAGGCCAGCCGGGCTCGCCGCCGTTAGCGTGCCAGAACACCGGGTCGTGCGTCCGGAGCCAGGCAAACTCGGCATGCGGCGGTCCGCCGCGCCGGTAGACGTCAGGGTCGATGAGATTGATCTCCGGCGCCATCGGCTCCGCCCTTCGCCGCGCAGGCTGACATCGCCAACAATAAGGCCATCGCTAATCGGCGCGGGAACGCCCACTAGCCAGCTGATCAGCTGCGCCCAACGATCGGCTTGCGGCATATTCGGGGCCGGACGCTCTAACCTGAAGCCGGAGGCTCGCTGATGAATCCACTGTCGCGTATTGCCGGCCTTGCGGTCGATGCAGCGATCGGGCTGTCGGGGCGCCCCGAGCCGTTCACCCTGCGGCGGGACGTCCCGGTGCCGATGCCGGACGGCGTGGTCTTGCTCGGCGACCATTACCGCCCGGCACGCAACGACGCTCCGATGCCCGCCGTGCTGATCCGCTCGCCATACGGCCGGGCCGGGCTGGCCGGGACGGTGTTCGCCGCGCCGCTGGCCCGCCGGGGATTCCAGGTGTTCATGCAGAGCACTCGCGGCACGTTCGGTTCCGGCGGCCAGTTCCGTCCGTTCCTGCACGAGCAGGCAGACGGGCTGGCGACCGTAGCGTGGCTGCGCGAGCAGCCGTGGTGTGACGGCCGGGTGGCGATGACTGGCGGCAGCTACCTGGGCCACACTCAGTGGGCCATCGCGCCGTACGTGGATCCCCCGCTTGAGTCAGTCTCGCTGAACATCACGGCCGCGAAGATCACCGCTGCGTTCTACGAGCACGGCGCGCCCGGCCTGCGCAACGCGCTGAACTGGAGCGGCCAGATCGGCCGGCAAGAGCGCGCTGCGCTCGGGCTGCTGCCGAACCCTGTCCAGATCGCCCGCATGAGAAAGGCGCTGCGGAAGCTTCCGCTGCAAGCCGCCGACGTGGACGTCGCGGGCGCGCCAGTCGCGTTCTGGCGGGACTTCGTCGATCACTCGGCGCCTGGTGACGACTTCTGGGCACCCGCAGACCACGACCGTGCGGATCTAGGCAAGCTTCCGCCGGTCAGCATGGTGACAGGCTGGTGGGACTTGTTCCTGCCAGAGCAGCTGCGCGACTACGCGGCCATCAGGGCGGTGGGCGTGACAGCGACTCTTATCGTCGGTCCGTGGCTGCACGGTGAGCCTGGCGAGCTGAGGGCCATGACCCAGCAGGACGTTGCCTGGCTCCGGCGGCACTTCGACGGCGGTGCGCCGCCCGATGACCCGCCCGTCCGCGTATACCTCCAGCAGGCCGGCAGCTGGCTCAAGTTCGGCCAGTGGCCGCCACCAGGGGTGGTCGCGACACCTTTTTACCTGCGCACCGCCGGCCGCCTCGCGCCGGAAGCCGAGCCAGGCGATCCAATGCCTGCCTGGTTCGTGTACGACCCGGCCGAGCCGACACCGTCAGCTGGCGGGCCTGTGCTGCAGCCACCGGGCAAGCAGGTCGACAACGGCCCGATCGAGTCCCGGTCCGATGTGCTCACGTACACTTCCACGCCGTTCGCGGCCGATCAGGATCTCGTCGGCCCGGTCAGGGCCCGCATCTTCGTGCGCACCGAGACTGAGCACGCGGACGTCTTCGTCCGGCTGTGCGACGTGGACGAGAAGGCCGTTTCGCGCAACATAGTCGACGGGATCCGCCGGCTGAGCCCGGATACCGTTCCTGCCGCTGACGTGCAGGCCGGACCCGACGGCGTCCTCACCGTCGACGTCGAGCTCTATCCGACGGCCTACCGGGTGCTGGCCGGGCACCGCCTAAGGCTGCAGGTGAGCGGCGGCGCGTTCCCCCGGTACGCCCGGAATTTCGGCACCGCTCAGCCGTTCGGCACGGCGCGCTCGGGACAGCGGTGCCGGTTCGAGATCTTCGCGGACGCCCAGCGCCCGTCCTGCGTGGTTCTGCCGTTCTGGCGTTGACGCGCTCCCCGCCCTGAGGGCGGCGATTCATATAGATGGCTTCATGGTTAAGTATGCTTAGATTCGTGCTGGCAGGCACGGTGTTTCCGAACTGAATCCTCATTTGTCTTCGTCATGAAACACCGATACGCGGCGCCGCTACATCGAGCAGCAGAACCAGCAGGCTTGACGCGGGCTGAGGTCTAGCCATTCACCACCGGCCTGACGTCGGCGCACTAGCGATCATTTCGGTATCTAGCCCGGCATGCCTGATTTGCGGCTTGACGGGCGGGACGCGAGGGACGACGCTCGACTGTGACCCTACCGAGTTCCCGCCTCGGTCACGTTGCATGCAAAGCCAGGAAAGGACAACTCAGCATGCGTGAAGCCAGCCAGTCTGGATTCGCTCACACCCGGTCCCGAGGCGGCGGCCACCGAGTGCGCAGGTTCGGCGCGCTCTTAGCATCGTCGGCACTTGCGGCCGCCATCGTAGCGGTGTCGGCAGGCGCTGCGGCAGCGGCGCCAGCGGCCAGCACAGCGTCTACGGCCAGCACAGCGTCTACGGCCAGCACAGCGTCTACGGCCACGTCGCTCTGCCCGGACGCGAACGTCCCGGCCTTCGGCCCCAACGTCTGCGTGTTCAGCCCGAGCATGAGCCAGTCGGCGATTCAGACCGACCTCAACAACATCTCGACACAGCAGGTGCCCATCGCGAGCCAGTTCGACAGCAACCGGTACGCGATCTTCTTCGAGCCGGGAACCTATGGCTCAAAGGCCGACCCGCTGGTCTTCCAGGTCGGCTATTACACCGAGGTGGCCGGCCTTGGCTACATGCCGCAGGACACGGTTGTCGACGGTGCGATCGACGTGTTCAACAACCTGTGCACGGCCGGGACATCGAACTGCAACTCCGATGACAACTTCTGGCGCTCGCTGTCCAATCTCACCCTCAACGTGGACCTGCCGAGTTCGACGCCCGATTACGCTCCGCCAGCCGTGGATGCATACGGCGCAGGCTGCGCGAACTCCGCGGAGATGTGGTCGGCGTCCCAGGCCTCCCCGATCCGGCGTGCGATCATCAACGGCAGCGTCGTCTTCCAGGACTACTGCGCGGCCGATGACTACGCCAGCGGCGGCTTCATTGCCGACAGCGAGGTCAGCGGCGACCTCGATTTCTACGGCAACCAGCAGTACATGGTCCGCAATAGCGAGATCGGCGGCGCGAGCGGGTGCCCGAACGGCCTGTGGAACATGGTCTATTCCGGCGTCCAGGGAGCGCCATCCCCGGTGTTCACCGGTTCATGCCAGCAGAACACCGTGCTGTCGACGAGCCCGGTGACGGAGGAAGAGCCGTTCCTGTATACCGACTCGAACGGCGGATACCGGGTATTCGTTCCGGCGGTGCAGCACAACACAACTGGACCGTCCTGGGCCAGTGGATCTGAGGCAGGCACGTCAATGCCGTTCTCGAGGTTCTTCGTGGCGTCGCCGAGCACGCCTGTGCCGGCGATCGATGCCGCGCTCGCGCACGGCAAGAACCTGGTCCTGGCGCCCGGCGTCTACGACCTCAACCAGCCGATAGTGGTTAGCCGTCCGGACACTGTCGTCCTGGGCCTGGGGTTCGCGACGCTTGTGCCTCAGGATGGGAACGCGGCCATGGTCGTCGGCGTGAACAAAGGCGTCAAGCTGTCGGGCATCATCATCGACGCCGGGCCGGTGAACTCGCGGGTGCTGCTGTCGGTCGGAGTGCCTGGCTCAAGCGGCGGAACCGCGGCCGATCCCGACACCATCCAGGACGTGTTCTTCCGTATCGGCGGTGCGGAGACCACGCCTGTCTCGGCGACCGTGAGCCTGCTCGACAATGCCGATAACTCGATAATCGACGATGTCTGGGCTTGGCGAGCCGACCATGGCAATGACGTCGGCTGGACCCAGAACACCGGCGACACAGGCCTGATTGTCACCGGCAATGACGTCACCGCCTACGGCCTGGCCGTCGAGCACTACCAGAAGAACGAGGTGATCTGGAGTGGTCAGGGCGGCACCGATGTGTTCTTCCAGAACGAGTTGCCCTACGACCCGCCAAGCCAGGCCGACTGGATGGCGAGCCCGAGCCAGGACGGCTACCCGGCCTTCCTTGTCACGAAGAACGTGAAGACGTTCCAGGGCTACGGGATGGGCAGCTACGTCGTCTTCATTGACACCTCGGCTACCTTGTTCGATGCCGAGGCATTCAAGGCGCCGGATACCCCAGGGGTGCAGTTCCACAACGTCTTCGGGGTATGGATCGCCGGGTCGGGCGGCGACAACTCGGTCATCAACGGCGTCGGCGGACCGGTGACCTCGACTAATCCGGGAAGTGTCGAGCCAGTCGACGTCACCAGTTATCCGTGACCGCATTAGCAGTGATGGCCGTCCCTAACCCCGGCGGGGGTGACGCCCCCCCGGGGGGGGCCACGCCGGCGGGTCGTCGAAAGGCAGAGAGACCTCCAGGGTCGTGCCCTCCTCTGGCGGGCTGTCGAGCCGGAGATGGCCGCCGAGCGCCTCGGCCCGGTCCTTCAGCCCGACCAGGCCGGAGCCGTGGCCGAAATCGGCACCGCCGCGGCCGTTGTCGCGGATGAGCATCCGCAGACTGCCGTCACGTTCGGTGACCTGGATGCCGGCGGTGGTGGCACGGGCGTGCTTCGCAGTGTTGGTCAGTGCCTCGGAGACTGTGTAGTAGGCGGCGATCTCGACCTGCTCGGGCAGCCGCCGGTCGACCTGGATGTCGAGGTCAACAGGGATAGGGGAACGGCGGCAGAGGGTTTTCAGTGCCGGGCCGAGGCCGCCGTCGGCCAGGATTGCCGGGTGCAAGCCGCGTGCGATCTCGCGCAGTTCGTCAAGTACGCCGTCTAGGCCGGTGGCTATGCGGTCAAGCTGCTGAGCAACTCCGCCGGTTACAGCCGACTGGGCGGCACGCAGGTCCAGAGCGAGGGTGACCAGGCGCTGCTGGGCGCCGTCGTGCAGGTTGCGCTCGAAGCGGCGGCGGGTGGCATCGGCGGTGGCCACGATCCGCGCACGGGAGGCAGTGAGTGCGGCTTGTGCCTCGGTGTTGGCGATCGCCGTGGCGGCCAGTTCGGTGAAGCCGGCCAGCCTCGTCTCGGTGCCAGGCGGCAGCGGCCCGGTGCGGGATTCCACCGCCATGAGGCCCCATAGCCGGCCCTCGACGCTGACCGGCACACCGACGGCCGCGCAAACGCCCAACTCACGGGCAACTGCGGCGACCTTGCTCGACAGGCCAGCGGGATTGTCGATCCGCGCCGGCCGACCGGTGTGGAAGACGATGGTGTGGAGATCCTGCTCGCCGATCTTTGCACTGGCGCCAACAGGAACGGCTGCGTCGCCGCTGCCCCAGTTCGCAACTACCGTTAGCGTGGCGTCGGGGCCGTACCGGCCCATCGTCGCGTGATCGGCGTGTAGCAGTCGCCCGGCTTCCTCGGTGACCGCAGTGAGCACATCGCCCGGCGGTGCCGCATGGGCGACCAGCGTCGCGACGCGGCGAAGCGCGGCTTGCTCCTCGGCGATCTGGTCGTTGCCGGCTTGCCCCGGCAAAGCAGTCATCTTACGGAGTGTATCAATATCGTCACGACCTGTAATAAGCGCGAAACGCGGCCGTCTAGTCGCAGGCAGGCGTCGCGCCGCGCCGCATTTACCCAGGTACGCGGCATGTTTGGGGCGGATTTGTGGCGGGTAGCGCTCAGTTTTATCTCCTGTGGCGGCCAGCTCGACTCGATCCGAGAGGAGCCGTTGTCGTGAGGGATGTCTCTTATGCCAGAATTCCGCAGGTCGCCGCGACGATCCGCGTCAACGGCAGGCCCGAGCAGCTGCAGGTCGACGCGAGAGTCACGCTGCTGGACGCGCTGCGTGACCGGCTCGGGCTGACCGGCACGAAGAAGGGCTGCGACCAGGGCGCATGCGGCGCCTGTACCGTCCTGGTCGACGGCAGGCGCGTGCTGTCCTGCCTGACCCTGGCGGCGAAATGTGACGGCCGCGAGGTAGTGACCATCGAGGGCCTGGCGAGCGACGGCCTTCGCCACCCGGTGCAGGATGCGTTCATCCGCCACGACGCGTTCCAGTGCGGCTATTGCACTCCCGGTCAGATCATGTCAGCGGTCGGCCTGCTGGCCGAGGGGCGAGCGGGCACCGACGATGAAATCCGCGAGTTCATGAGCGGCAACATCTGCCGCTGCGGTGCCTACTCCAACATCGTCGGCGCGATCCGCGAGGTCGCAGGGCGAGGAGGTGCATAGTCATGCGCCCGTTCGAGTACATCCAGGCCACTGAGCCGGCGCAGGCCGTCGCGACGGTCACGGCCGACCCGGCTGCGGACTACGTCGCAGGCGGCACAACCCAGGTGGACCTGATGCTTAGGGACGGCATCCTCTCGCCAGCGCGGCTCGTCGACGTTACCAGGCTCCCGCTGCAGTGGATTACCGCCGATGCCACGGCGATCCGGGTCGGCGCGACCACCACCATGGAGGAACTCGCCGCCGACCGCACGGTGTCCTCCCGCCTGCCGTTCGTCCGCGAGTCACTACTGCTCAGCGCTTCGGTACAGCTGCGCAACATGGCTACGATCGGCGGGAATTTGTTGCAGCGCACTCGCTGCCGGTACTTCCGCGATCCTGCCGCCGCGGCCTGTAACAAGCGGCAGCCAGGCAGCGGCTGCGCTGCGGTGACGGGGCCCGCCCGGATGCACGCAATCCTTGGGGCGTCGCCGGACTGCATCGCGCTACACGCCTCCGACCTGGCCGTGGCACTGGTGACTCTGGATACCGTCGTGCACATCCTCGGCCCCCGCGGGGTGCGCAGCGTCCCGCTGACCGAGTTCTACCTCCAACCCGATGGCAGCCCCGACGTCGAGAACGTCCTGGCGCATGGCGAGCTGATCACCGATATCGAGATTCCGCTGCTGCCTGCACGCACGCGGCAGACCTACCTCAAGGTCCGCGACCGTACCTCATACGAATTCGCGCTCGCATCGGCTGCGGTAGCTGTGGTAGTCGAGAACAACGTGCTCCGCGAGGCGCGGATCGGCCTGGGCGGTGTCGGCACGATCCCGTGGCGCGCATTCGATGCCGAGAACGTGCTGCGCGACGCGCCGGTCAGCGACGAGATCTTCCGCGTCGCCGCCGAGGCCGCTGTGCGCGACCCGTTCACCGTGCCCGGCACGGCGTTCAAAGTCGAATTGGCAAAGCGGACGCTGGTGCGAGCCCTGCAGATGGTGACAGGGGTGACGCCATGACGACGATCGAGGCCGTCCGGCTGATCGGGCCGGGCGTTGACCGGGTGGACGGCCCGCTGAAGGTGACCGGCTCCGCGCCATACCCGGGCGACTTCGGCTTCCCCGGGATGGCGCATGCGGCGCTCGTGCACGCGACGGTGGCCGCCGGGCGGATCCGCGGGATCGACTCCGCTGCCGCGGAGGCCGCGCCGGGCGTGCTTGCCGTCATCACGCATCGCAATGCCCCGCGCCTAGTCCGCGGTCCCGACACCCCGCTCTGGCGGCAGCCGCCGCCGCCGCTGCAGGATGACCGCATTCTGTACCACGGGCAGTACGTAGGCGTCGTGGTGGCCGAGACGGCCGAGCAGGCTACCGCGGCGGCTCGGCTGATCGAGATCGATTACGAGCCGGCCGAGCCGCTACTCGATCTCGACGACCCGCGGGCGGAAGTGGTGTCCAACCCGTGGGGGATGGACGCGCATCGAGGCGACGTGGCAAGAGGGCACGCGTCCGCCGACTTCGAAGTGGACGCCCGTTACAGCACGCCTGACGAGACCAACAACCCGATGGGGCTGTTCGCTACGGTCGCGAGCTGGGACGGTGACTCCCTTACTGTCCACGACTCCACCCAGTGGCCCCACGGCGTCCGGGCAGCGCTCGCGGTAGCCTTCGGGGTCCCCGAGAGCGGGGTGCGGGTGCTCGCGCCATTCGTGGGCGGCGGGTTCGGTGCCGCGCTGCGGGTCTGGCCGCACGTCCTATTGACTGTGCTGGCAGCGCGGACTGCGAAGCGCCCGGTGAAGCTCGTGCTGACCCGGCCGGAGATGTTCACCGGTGTCGGGCACCGGACCAGGACGCTCCAGCACATCAGGCTCGGAGCCGACCGCAGCGGCAAACTGACCGTGCTTGACCACGAATCCAAGAACTCGCTCGCGATCGAAGACGACAATTACGAGCCGGTTGCCGCGGACTCGGCCTGGGCGTATGCCTGCCCGAACGTTGAGGTCCGTGACCTGCAGGCGCGGCTGAACATTCCGTACCCGACGTCGATGCGTGCGCCCGGACAGGCGCAAGGCAACTTCGCGCTGGAGTCCGCCCTCGACGAGCTTGCCTACGCCATCGGCGTGGACCCGCTTGAGTTGCGGCTGCGCAACTACGCAGAAGAGCAGCCGCAGCTCGGCTTGCCGTTTTCCAGCAAGGCGCTGCGTGCTTGCTACGAGCAAGGGGCTGAGCGGTTCGGCTGGCAGGCCCGCGATCCCCGGCCAGGCTCCATGCGCGACGGGAACTGGATGGTGGGCTACGGCATGGCCGGGGTCAGCTTCTTCTGGTTCCAGCCGCCATGCCAGGCAAGAGTGTCGATCAGGGCGGACGGGACCGCGTACGTGCGCAGTTCCGCTACCGATATCGGGACCGGCACCTACACCGTGATGACCCAGCTGGCAGCCGGGCTGCTGGGGCTTGAGCTCGATCAGGTCCGGCTCGGTCTCGGCGATACCGACATGCCGGCGGGCGCGCTGGAAGGCGGCTCTGGGCTGACCGCGGCACTGGGTACGGCCGTCAGGGCGGCCTGTCTGGGGATCATCCGGGCATGCCTTGACACTGTCGCGAACGATCCCGGCTCACCGCTGCGCGGGTGCCGCCTCGACGAGCTATCGGCCGCGGACGGTCGGATCCAGCACGTCTACGACGCGGCGCGCGGCGAGAGCTACTCCGACATCCTGACCCGCCACGGCCTGGCCGAACTGACCGCAGACGGCGACAGCGCACCGCCCGAGCCGCAGGATGTCGGCATGGCACCCGCTGGCGCCTTCGCCGCCCGGTTTGCCGAGGTGCGCGTCGACCCCGATCTCGGCCTGGTGCGGGTAGCGCGGGTGGTATCGGCGGTCGACGCTGGCCGCATCCTCAACGAGAAGACCGCCACCAGCCAGGTCATCGGCGGGACAGTGGGCGGCATCGGGATGGCACTGCTTGAGGAGACTGTCACCGATCCGGCGACCGGCCGCATCGCCAACTCGAACCTGGGCGACTACCTCGTCCCGGTCAACGCCGACATTCCCGAACTAGACGTACTCTTCGTCGGCGAACCCGACCGGTTCAACCCGATCGGCGTCAAGGGCGTCGGCGAGGTTGGCCTGGTCGGCATGGCCGCCGCCATCGCCAACGCGGTCTTCCACGCCACCGGCAAGCGAATCCGCTCGCTGCCCATCACCGTCGACCAGCTGCTGTAGCGGCCTCGCGGCGGGAGCCGGACGTTCCATCCACCGCTGTGCACGGACGAGGTCACCGTAGCCGTGCCGCCGGTAGATGGTACGGCCAGGTTCGGCCATGAGGACCTGGCGGATGTCAGCGACCGCAGGATGGCCGATAGCCTGCGCGACAAGGAAACTGCCGAGGCCCCGGCCGCGCGAGGCAGCATCCACGAATACGTCGCATAGCCAGGCGAACGTGGCCTGATCGGTGACCAGACGGGCGTAACC
>Ga0335074_10008467_pt1 | contig 14303 bp, 10 predicted proteins | sample Lox_Sample_23_FD_206715 | JGI IMG/M metagenome (GOLD analysis project Ga0335074, IMG submission 206715) | Soil microbial communities from Loxahatchee National Wildlife Refuge, Florida, United States - Lox_Sample_2.3 | ecosystem: Environmental > Terrestrial > Soil > Wetlands | place: USA...
GTTTATTTGAGCAGGAATACGCACTAAACCTATAGTAAACATAACACAATACAGGGCCATTCAATATGTACAACAGCAGACAGATCTAGAAGCCGCTTTTCACCTCTCAAACAATCCCGCAGCAAGCGCCTCCATCTCGAGCGCTAGGGAACAAATCCAACTCAATGACCAACCACATTCACGGCTCAAAGGGAAGAAAAAGGCCTCTCTTAAGCCTTCAGAGTCAAGAAATCCCGTATTTTTTAACATACTTCAACGTCAATTAGAAGATAGCCAGCGCCACTATTGCCTCTTCCTTTGCTGGGAAAATGGTGCCGACGATCAAAGGGCGGTACCGTTACTAATCCAAGATCTAGAAGACGAAGAGAAGATCTATCAGGAATTGGGTTGGACATAGCATAAAAGGTGTAAATGGTAGTGGAGATACTTCCCATTCTATGGTATCCTAGGTCTAGAGGAAGTAGAGGTATGCACAAGGCGAGCCAACATCACTACCGCTAACCCAACATAAAACAGTTTCGCTTCCTAAGAAAGCATGACAATAACTTCTCTGTTCGCATCGAGAAGTTAGACATCTCCAGGATCGAAGAACAGCTCAGGAACGAGCTAAAACAGGCCAAAAACAACACTGATCTAATTACAGATCCCGTCTTCCCTAACCAATGTCATAAAGATGTTGCTATTAGATCATGGGCTCATAAAAGTCCAAATTGTCTAGCCGCAACTAAGCCAATTGCAATGTGCCCCTTTTAGTGGAGGCAGGAATGCGAACGGAAACTCGATCAGCTGAAGTTAACTTCATTGCTATTACTATGCTTTTAAGACCCTAAAAAGGCGGTTGATTAAAGGACGTTGGAAGGTATAGCGCAAGAGAGTTGCATTTATAGGACTTTGTGAGTTCTAGAACATATAAGTGTAAATCGCGCTGACACAGGATGTAGTGAAATTAAATGTAACCCTTATTTTAGGCTACGAGTAGCAGAACAAAGATATCGAGGTCTAATGGTTCACTAGGGTTGGAAGTGGAAGCAGGAGCAGCTTGATACGTGTGCTATAAGGGTGATGATTGTAGTGCTATGGAAAGTGACTGGAGGTAGTTGGGAAGCTGCTTTCGCTGCTGGTAGCTTCTATATTATGCTAGTTTCCCTTTCGCTGAGGCTACGCAAGTACCTAGCCGCTCTATTGCTGCAGCCACTAGGGGCCGGACCTGGTCCCACATAGCTGGCAGGAGCATACAGAAGAACTAGAGACGCTAACTAAAATAAAGACTAACTAGGGCTTATTAACCGCCAACTAGAATGGTAGTCGACATGATTCGGCGAACAATGGCGGGATAGGACAGGGGAAAATAGGTATTATTACTTGTATAGGCGGTTGGGCTGCGGCAGAAACCCACTTTGCACTTTTAAAGATTCGTTGCATGAAGCAGCGAACGTAAGGTTATATCACAGAAAGGGTCACATGACAAGAGCTAGGAACTAAGGATTACATGATCTATTAACTAAATAGGTAATCTAAGCGAGCCAGGAAACCTCCTTTTCTAGCTCGTTCGTAGTTAGATATTATTAAGAGCTTTTCCCACCTGATCTTCCCTGATTCGCGAGCTCCCCGTAACAGGTTACTATACTAGCAGCACTTGCCGAATGCTAAATCAGCATGAACGCGTCTTCCCACCAACTCCTAAGCAGTCGCATTAATAATAGCATTTCAAACAACCGCTTTCCCTTACAATGAGTCTATTCTGCCAATAACGTTCTCACTACCTCTTTGATCGCATACGCTAGTCCACGATCCTGCTTCTAGCATCCCCCTACTAGGAAGTATTGTTAATAGATGGCTAGAAATCAAGGCACTCCCCTCCAATCTTGACTTTCACGAGCATCTACGACTATTAGACACTGAACTTGAGCCACTTATTCGTCACTGAGAAATCCAGACTCAACATCGCCCATGGCTGATGTAAATAATGTCCAAAGCTTTTCGCGCTTTCCACAGCTGCTAAAAGAGGTACGGCTTATAATCTAGGAGATGGCGTTACCGTGCCCGAGAATTGTGAGTGTGGAGATGAGATCGCTAAAGAAGACATATCTGGAATGGGAGCGGGAAAAGGAGGTTAGCAATAAGACAGCGGAAAATACTAGGGACAGCAAAACAATGCTTGAAGCGTCTAAGGCTACCTCTTACAACTGTGAGCGTCTTAGGGTTGATCCACCAGACATAGATGGGCCCCTTCTAGGGATCAAGTCGAATACTCCTCCACCACAAATACTACTCGCCTGCCGCGAATCATTTGCTGCTGCAACAAAGTTCTACGAGCGCGTATTTTCTATTGATCCTTCGTCTCTAAAAACCTATTTCAACTTCTATTAGGACACTTTATACATCTAGCACGACACATTCAGTTGGTATTCTAAGGGCGCTAAGTCAATAATCGACGGCCTCGTTTGTTTCAGTATTTACAACAATAAAGAGTTGAATCGTGTCAAAAATCTCGCAGTTCTATTAGATCCTAAAGGCACTGTCTCTGTCGAGGAATGGTTAGTTAGCCTATTATGCTTCTTTCAAGGAGTCGAGAGACTCTCGCTTGTTGTACAGCACTACCATCAAGATGATATCGCCTCTCCTCTCTGTCTGATCGAGCCGATCGACGTCGATGCGGCATAGCTTGATCTCCAGCTCTTCTTGTCGGACCCATATAAACTGGACGAGATACTAGAAATACTAAGTAATAATAACATTAGATTGGCGGATGTAGACCTAGAGGTGCTTAGGGTTGCAATTGAAGCTGAAATGGGCTAGGACTATATCCTCCTAAAAATCGAATGTGGAGTGATTGTCACTTAAGACTTCAAAGAGTACTTGGATTCTTTACTAGTAAGGGGTTTAGGCGATTCTGGATAGGGATTTAGGAGGGGCGAGAGAGCTAGTAGATGAATTCAAGGCACGACTCTCTGTCCGGCATGGGAAGAAGAGCGGGCAAGGCAAGACTGATGTTACAGGCGAGGTCCCCAAGTATGTTCGCTATTGCGCCCTGCTAGTGCATCCCTTCTAGTGCTAGCCCTAACCGGCAATATCTCCTCGAGATCTAACGCGCGTGTCAAAATATTATGAGGGTTCTGCTTTCATGTTAAGATAAAGCAGATCTAGGACCCATTGTCGTTGTATAAGATATTCCATCGCGGCTTAGATGCTAAATGTATAATAATCTCAATTACAGTTGCTATACGAATCACGCATTAGATCAATTTCTAGAGCATCTCGTTGCTATTAGTATCAATAAGATTATTCGGATTGGAAGACAGAGTTAGTCAACAATACTCGAAGAGTTACATTTGTTGCAAGTGAGATTATAGATGTTTTAACCAGTTGCTGATCTAGTCCTTGCAGGTATCATTTGCTGTCTTAAGCTAGAGGCTAACATACACTTAGTTGTTGTTAGCATAATCCTCCCACTCCCACACCATATCCTGTTTAAGCTCAGACATGCGATCTACAACCACGTACTAGTAGTTATAGTAAGCTGCTAGCAGGTAACCTACAAACAGGCGGTATCCTTCTTCTGCCAAGCCGGCCATATTTCCATCCAACATCAGTACCACTTGTTGCAGGAAGGGAATTTCGGCTTCGGCAACCGGAAAGTCGGGCTGGGGCCAGTTTGGAGCCGGGTCACACTGATAGAAGGTGCGCGAAGCATGGTCGATGCGAGTAAGAATGACTTGGCTTGCTAGCGGCTGCTAGGCAGACATAGTAATTGATTGTTGAGTGATTTGATAGTTTGACTGATTGGAAAGTAAGAGGGTTTATGAAGAGGATGAATAAAGAGAAGAACAAGAGAAGAAATACAGTCTTTTAAGTAGGCAGTAGACTAGAAACAGAGTACAATAGCGGCTATTCATGACAATAGCGGCTATTTATGACAATAGCAGCTATTTATAACAATAGCAGCTATTTATAACAATAGCAGCTATTTATAACAATAGCAGCTATTCCACCTACCCTCTAATAACTCTCGTTTCTAAAGGGCCGCTGTGTTCCTTTCAACAAAGACCATTAGTCCCTCACCTAGTGTTACGGACCGCAAACCAGGCAACGGTCCGCAACGGCCCGAGTAGGGGCCCAAAGCTGCCCTTACAGACGGGGTTTACGGGCGGTTAGCTATAGCCCGTTAGCACTTGGTTTACGGACGGCCTGTAAACGACACGTGACCTATAAGGGACATATAAACCCGTCCGTAAACCACTATCTTCTTCTTCTTTCCTCAGCTTTAGATTCTTGTATTATAGGACTACTAATAGCATCGGCTTCACCCATTCGCAGCGTCCCGGTGCCACTTATTAACTGAGTTCGTAACACCTAGTACTTGTCTTATTGCAATAAAATCCCCTCTCGTATCTTAATCGCACTCACTATTAGCTCTATACTAATAAAGGGGGAAAAGGGAAATTCCAGAAATGATAAATTGCACGTTCTTTGCTTTGCTGTGTTTGCGCGACTAGCTTGGCTAGAGTCAGCGGAAGGCAGGCGGTTTAACTCCCCAATCTGCAAGTTCGTATAGTGCAACTTCCACTATAGTATCCTCCTCCACAGCCACTGCAGCATTCTCCATAACAGCGTCTCCACCACAGCATCTTCCACAACAGCATCCTCTGCTGCTATTAAAGAGTATGAAAGATTAAAGGCTAAAGCATATGAGTTAGGAATAGAATAGCTTTTGTGTAACAGCTCAAGCAAAGCTTACTTATAGCTAGTCCAGTCCTGCCTCACTATGAAAACTATTTTCTTAATTTAATACTTACTTGCAGTACTTAGAAAAATTTAAAAAAGGAATTTTAAGAGTTGCTAATCCCTTGCTCTTAGTATTCCATTCTAAATTTAAGTCTACCTACATTAAGCATTTGTACAAGAAAGGCAGCGTGCACTTCATGCTCTCCAGCGCCTGCTAGGGCTTCCACCAACAACTGCTTTTCTGCAGGGGACCATTCTCCAACTTCCACCAACACTGCCCTTACTCGACCTTGCCGAACTGCTTTATCCTAAGCTGTTTGAGAAGCCAGAGCCCAAATCCACCGCTAATCTCTGCTGGGGAACTATACCATGTTAGTTTTTGAGACTTTTTAAGGGGGAAATGAAAGTTAGTTACTATTAATAGATTCATGGTTGGTTGTGAAGCTGTAATTTAAACTGTTGCACTATTAGTACGTATGCTTTATGCATGCTACCTAACTCCTTATTTTAATATATCAACTTATTTTTAGGAAAATATGTTCCAGCAACTCCCAGGTCGCCCTGCCATGCTAGTTAAACAATATAAGAGAGGGTTTATGTCCATAAAGCTAGATATGGACTGTAAAATTGGCTTTGACGATAAGACGCTTATAAGAGGAGCTGAGTATAAAGCCCCCACTTGGAATATGTCTGATACATTCTAACAACAAGCAGAAATCTTCAACCGATGTTGAAGTCATCTCCCACTTGGTCCAGTCGTACAGTCACTAGTAATAAGTTGTAGAAGGAGAGTCTTAAGACTCTGCCTTCCTAAGGCGGGCCCTGCTGGAGGCTGGGATTGGAGCGGCGTCTCTATGCCCTGGCTTCCAATTCCAGCCCTCGACGACGACGGCTGTCCTGTAGTGCTAGTAGTACTACTACAGGGTGCGACCCACCACCCTGCTACCTCAACTAGAAGCCAGCAACTCCCAATCTCCCAAACCAATCACTCCCTAAAGGATCTTTGTAATTAAATGGGCCACTTTCGTGGTATCTGTAATGGATAGCTTAGCGCAAAGCTTGTCGATTAATATAAAGTAAGGGTTCAATTTTCCGAAGTTCGGCTGGGCGCGTCCGGATAAGCACTCGTACTAGAGGATTAATCAGGTGCAGATTTATCGCTTGAGGTTTAAACTTTTACGGTGTTACTAGGCGAACCCGACTCTACGTGATGTGAGTATGGGTGTAGGTTTCATTCGCAGCAATTAAGTCACATGAACGACAATTTTACTGCACTTACATAGAATTAGTGGCCATACAATTAGTTTGTGTAACTCTATAAAACGCTAACTAGGGTGAATGAGCTACAGTGCGTGGTTAGCGCCACAGAGAGCCAATTCCATGCGCAAGACATTATAAGACTCTTATACTAAACTCATATTCCTTCTTGATATTCAAGTCTATTTCTTAGACTAACGCCTCTATTTAGTCTTCGATCCCTAGCCCAGACGCTTTTTAGAGGCTACAGGCTTTGCGTATGTGGTATGGTCGAGCTTATTAGCTAAGATATCATGCTCAACGAGGTGCGAGAACGAGGTAAAGACCAGCTTATCAGCCGAGCTTTCAGGCTCCTTAACGGGGTACGAGGACAAGTTAAGAGCAAGCTCATCAGTTGAGGTGTCAGACTCCTTAGGGACGTACGTATCTGTGTTGTTTGATGGACGACTATAATTGGATGCCTTAACAGTTAACAACTCTGCGTTTTGAGAATCTACTATCTCATTTGCAACGGAGATGAATCTATTACGCTATTCCTTGGCCAAATCTCAGCCATTCCGGAAAGCGGTGGCACCTTGTTGAAAGGCGTTGATATTGCCAGTTAAGCCCTATGTGTTGATCAAAGTCATATGGTACTCTAGTCGCTTCCTAGGGCCTGCTGGCGGGGTGATATAGGTAGTGTACATTTGCAATTAGCCATTGTGATAGATTGAGTTAATAGTATATGCATTGTTATTGTAAATAGGTCCATCTTGCCTGTATGACTAAAGACTTTGCAAACCCCTTGCTCCTACTGCACTATCATAGCAAGCCTGTCTTTTTGCGACTGCAGTAGATCCATTTGGACCTTTTGCTTCCAAGTAGAAATTTGGTGCTATTAGTTTATCTTCCATCGTTGACGGGATAATAGAGCCGCTAAGCTTATTGCGAATTCGCCGATCGAGTTGTTTAGGACGAGCGCCATAAAAGAGGTCTAGGTTGGCAGGGACTATAGTGCCATCTGTAAGCGGATCTAGGTTTTCAAACTTTGTTTTTCTTGCTGAGAAGTGCTTGTCTTAGTGCGCACTAGAGATAACTAGAATGACATCAATTATAACATCGTCTTCATCCTTCGCTTGGAAATCGCTTGCCTGGAAGGCCTTAAATGCAGCCCCAGAGAATTTGGAAGGCGAGAGTGAGGATCTTAGATTTGCCAATCTCTCGTTTATTTCCTCCTAGTTCTTAGGCGTTTGCGCTCTATTATCCAAGTATACACCATAATCGATCAGATTCTGTTCAAATCCACAGTTATAAGGCGTAGTAGATTTCCTACTCTTACTGGTTGCTGAACTAAGATCCGTTGACCTCTGTCGTTTTAAATTGGACTGACTCGAACTCATAATATGCCTGGAATACTAGAGGAAACAGATGTTAGTGATAAGTGCCAGTTAATAATATCAAATAGTACGTACTCCTCTTAGGTCGGTTAAGTCTGGGCTGCTACGCCTAGCATAGACTTTTAATCGAGCGATATCTGCTTGGGATGCCTTTAATAGATACTTGGACACGGGTAAAGCGGGTTGAGTCTTCTGCTCGAGTTTACGAATGGCGCTTTGAGTGCGTGGCTTCCTAACTTTGCGTTGTATAGGAGATTGATTGGAAGTAGATTGAGCGTTTCTCCGACCCAGCTCCTTTAGAGCCTGCCGTGTCAACTAAATCTTAGACAGGTTATCCTAGAATGCTAGTAGTAGAAGGTTTGAAGAAGAATGAGGTTCTCTAGCTAACTTGAACTTCTTTGAAGGCAGTGAAGGTAGATTGTCTTGCAAAAGTCCTGCTTCGGTGTGTTGCCTCTTCTAATTATATAGTCTCAAATTTGGATGGGTGGCCATGAGCGATCGTTCGTTGAGGAGGGGGGGCCGGGAAGCTGTTTTATATTGCCGCCAAGCTTGGATTAGATGAAGGTGGACGGAAGGATTGGAGATACACGCAAGACGAGGATGATGAATGCGCTAGTATAGCAAGAAATATCGCAGCGGCATCTATTACTAATTTCGTTATTAGCGCACACAGTAACCTCCTCTAGACCCACTCACATTTGAGACTAGCCCATAGAAAGAAGGTAGAAATCAAGCCGGGATTGGGTCAGCGAAAAAGGTGGGTGCGGGGATGCCGACTTGGGATGAAGGAAAGAAAGTTGAGAATTAAGGGACTAAAACTAAAGTGTGGCTTGGAATATCATTTAGCGCTATGCCAAATAAATAATAGTTGGCAACCGAGGTACGCGATTCCGCCTAGCAAGACGTACTGTATGTGAGTCACCCTAAGTTTCCAAAATCACTTAAGCGCTATGCCAAATATATATTAGTTAGCAACTAAGGTACGTTTTAGAGCATGTAACAAGATTTACAAATCGTTCCGAGGCAAACATTAAGGCATCAACGATAACAGATGGTGAAAGTCGCTAAATTTAGCTTATAAGTATCATGTGACCTTGATATCTGAATTCATTGAAAGCCTAGCGCAAATACCTAACAGGTACCTATCACTTTGAAAGTTATAGTTTAAAAGAAATGAATGTGAAAGGAAATCTTAGATATAAAGAGCCTAAGATGGGATTAAAAAAACCCCAACACAAAAACCAAAGTTGGGTGCCGAGAAGAAAATGAAGTAAAACCTAAGATGGGTGTAAGGATTTAGTGGCTTGGAAATTTTAGCTAGGATCGTTTGCTAAGGTTCTACGGGGGTTACAACATTTCTACCCTTAGAGTTGTATGCCTTCAACAACATGCAGCCCGACAACTCCGTATAGAAGCTAAATAAGCTCTTGCGCCGTGTATGGTCATGCATGCGAACGGCATTGCTATGGGACGTAATATTGCTTAGTCGCAGTATCAGACTCGACTACAACCCTCTGCCCTAGCTCTATTCGAGACACCTGCTTATATAAGTTCACTTCTATTTCTGTTCATTGTAATGTTTCAACTTGATAACACCTGTCTTAGACACCTCAAGGTAATCCTTCATCAAAATGGAACTTTCAGTTTGATGAACTAATAATATTAGCATTTCAACTTCCACATCCAACGGCGCGCGAAAGATGAAGTTCAACGAATTCATCGCCCAGACAGCCCTTCTAAAAATTTAGAACTTGGGAAATAATACTAGAAACTCCTAGCATAATAATTGGCCGGACGTTACAGCTGCTAATGTGACGGATTGGGAAGAGTTTAATGAACAGACTTTCAAATATCTTTACGGTAACCTCTAGAAGTCATCTGTAGATTGTCCATCCCTCAGAAAACCTCCAAACCAGATGACGTACGTTACTGCTAAGGACTCAATTGAAAACCTCCTCGCTGCAATTTTCCAAGTTAGTATAGGGCAACTCTTTGAGAATCTCAAGTCCATACTAGGCTGAGAGATCTGGCTTGGAGCAGGTAGTCTTTGCGACCTTAGATCTAATGTAATAGCCCACTTTTCACTGATGTTGTACAAAGCTTACCCCGCTTAAGGTCTCCCTGTCGAACTCACCAGATTGGACTTGTACGGCCTTACAAAACAGTAACTTAATTCGCCGGGTTTGCCACTGCCCGGGCGATACAAAGTCTGGAAATAAGTTTTACCCCAACCTCATTTGGAATAGGAACGCTTAAGAACAGAAAGATAACTTGCCGCCTTTCCGCTAGGGGGCTCATTATGCAAGACTGGCTAAATCTCGATATGCCTTTATCGTCAATAAGCGTGAGATAGTAGTGATAAGGGTCTCCTTTGAAGGTACCAATTTAAGACCCTAAAGCCGCCAGGCTATCCTGCAACGTGCTGTAGCGCTGTTACTTGGGACACAACGTCTTTCAGGACATTCCAGTGTTAGTGAGGCATTTTCAAGCATGAGTCTTAACTTATTTGCGCTAGAAGATGCTTTTAGAGTTGAAATGGCAGTCTTCCTGTAGGCGACGAAGCATAAAGGTCTTACTGGCTTTAGCGCCTGGATTATGCTCTTAATTATCGCAATAGAACCTGAAGAGCATGGCACTAGCCGTAGCCACGCGCCATCATACTTGCCTCTCCATACTATGATTGTAAAGGAAAAGCCTGCTAAACTTAAAAAGGGCAAGATAGTTCGCCCTGCAAAGAAAACCTATACCTTTATGTTAAACAGAAAGAAGTATAGCTTCGCCCCTAAGTTTGTAAATTTGGTGGATTCAAACAGTAAAGAGGGTGACTTTGAGGAGGATGATTATTATGATGAATAGGAATAGGCGAAGTCTAAATATGCTTTCTTTAGCTACTTGTCAATTTTACGACGCTCATTCAATCTGCCTTTAAATGTGTTATATGCGTACATATGCTAAATTTAGAAGGTAGGTCTTAGCCCGGGTTATTTTAAAGCCGAGATTTATCCGATCTAAAGCTATAAGCACTTGAAAATCTACTCGCTCTATTTTCGTTCATTAACTATTACACCCATAGTTTGTCACATAGCGCTACCACACTTATCAACAATAAAGTCAAGCGATATCTCTATTACAAGGAGGCTTGGTAGTAGGGATGCTGGTGATGTATATGAAGGTAGAATAGCTTCGTATGCTAATAGCAACGCTGTAGCATTAAAGGTAGTAGGTATTCCTATATGCGCTTCCTATCTCTATGTGTGTTTATACTTATTAGTTTCTTAGTTCAAGGCCTATTGTTACCCTAATTACGGCTACATTCTTTTAAAAGACGGCTATGAACTTAGTCCGTTCGATTGCGAGTTAAAGGCGTATTCAGTTATTAAAGGCGACTCCGAAGCAAAAGTCAACTTACCAGTTATTGAAGCCTACGGCTAGTTTGAGGTCCCTTTAGAGTTATACATCGGAAGGTTTCAAATTTCGGAGAAGGATCCGTTGAAGGTCATAGTGAAGAAGGTCGTTGAGGGCCCTCATTTCAACTTCAACCTTGTCACTTCAAAGCAGATGATCGAACACTAGAACATGTTAAATCGTCTTCAAATTTACAATACCGATATAAAGGAAGAAAACTTCTTAATGGGTCGACTTGTTGATCTTTCAGCTACTTATATGTTGTTAGATCTTATGCGCCTACAATCTTACAATATTAATGATCAATGTTGTCACTTAAAGGGGGCAATCTTGCGTCATCATGGAATTTTCTTAAATATAAGCTTACCTTCAAGTGAGCTCGTTAAGCAAGAATGGGAAATATTTCTAGAGAAGTTTATGAAAGACCCTAGCATGCTGTCCCGTGCTGCAGATCAGCATCGCGCTTAAACCTTCATCGTGAAAATCTACTAAAGAAACTTCTAGTAGTCTTAAGGCACTATAAGATGTTAGTTAGCTATCAGCGTTCTACATCTGCTGTAGATTTTTGTTGATAAATAATAATACAATCTTGCTTGGTAACTTCTATAGATCTTATCTACTGTTGCTGCAGCCGAGTCACATGTACTATTTAATGCCCCCACATCTAAGTTTCAGTGAGCTCTTTCCGCTTAGCTTCATGCAGAACGTTCTAGAAAGTTATTAGCCTGCATAAGGCATACCGTGCGTCATCATGAGACTTTTCGGTTGAGACTTAATGAGCATGTGGGAAGGATTTGCCAAACTAAAGACCTAGCCTCACTCCTAGGTGGCGCATTGAAGCCTAAAGTGCGCCCGGATTCTTTGTCGGCCACCTTCAGATCGCTTTAGTAAGCAGCAAATCACAACAAGTACTAAATGCCCGCTGTTAAACAAACACAAATAAATGAATCTGCTCGTCTGCTATTCTTACAACATCTACGATCGCAAGCAACGGACTAGATTTGGAGAACGACAGCAATGCCTTAGTTGTCTAGCTCCGCTCAGCTTTGCCAGTAACACCACCCGTTCCGCTGTGAAGTCTAGCAGTCTCACTGTATCCATCTGTCGGGCATCAACGTTTGCGACTAGCAATATATTTCATCAAATCCACCTTTCTCCTATTTCTTGCGCAGCGCGCCTCTATTTAACATCTTTCCAACCCACAGAACAGCTTTCTCTTCTTCTATTTCGCGCAGATAGGCACGTCGACCTGCAATCCCGCTGCTAATGTAGCTTTGAATCGCTCTCAGCTAAGGTGAATACTAGATGACCCATCCGATTCCGCCACACAATTATATACCGCTAACAACGACGTAACAGTAATTCTTCACACTCCCTAGCAACGTTCTACAACGTAGCGCATAGTCGAAATCAAGTTGTTACTCAATCAAGCTGGTGTTGTTGCTCGACCTACTCTGACATCAAAGACATCATCCGCACATAATATTAACGATTGAAGTAAGGACACATTTTATAGTACAAGGGAGTTTCAGTTGACGCGGTGTAGAGAAACTCTTAAAACTAGTGCCTTGTATCACATAGTATTGCTATCAGTCGATTATAGTGGAGGTAGCAACATACAAATTCTACAGTATTTCTATTCGAGGCTAATTTGTAACTACAAATACAGGGAGACAAAGCACTTAATAGAGAACTAGAAGATATCATATCAATCATATTTCCGCCTAATGACAAAAATAGACAGATAGAGGCAGTCAAAGCGGCCTACTTGAGGATCGAAGACGAGGATTTTTTCAATGTCACAAACTTCTCTGCTAATGTTCCAGCTAGATCTGAGGTTGAACTGATTCGGGGCAAGGCAGTAAAGTTCATTAAAGTTCAAGATCAATAAGGTCGAGAGCGTTTCGCACGGCGTAGCAGGCTTGCGACCCAGTAACTATGTTGATGCTGCCATCCAGCTTCCTTGGTCGGATGAACACAGTTATACATCCTGTACGTAGTTCTTGCCTTGCCCTTTCCTCGGCATACAGCAGGCTGCTCTCTATTACTTTGAGGATCAAGTTTACTAAGAGCGGTAGCTTTTCTATTAGTGCTTGTGAGAATGCGAATTCGATTTCTGCTGTATATATATTGTTAGTAGCACACTGTATATAATAGAAGTCACTTTCTTACGCTTGTCTATCTGAGCCACCAGCTTCTTAGATCTAACCTCAACGCGCTTTCGTTTCTTAGTCCGCGTAGGACTTGAGGCGTTTGCTCTATCTTTAAAGGCTAGTGACTCGTTAATTTTCTTGCTGGGCTTCTCACTAAAGGTGTCCTTGCCTTTAAGAAACTCCTAGTATTTGCAAGATCCTCGCAATAGCTCTTCGGTTCCTAACTGATCTAGTATGTTGTGAATCCCTAATGGCCAGACCTGGGCTTTATCCGGCTCGATATTCTCAAGTAGGTAATCACATAGCCCCCCAAACATCTGATTTGCTATCTATAGGGTAGGCATAAAAGCCGCTGCCTAGGAAATCAACCCATCCGGATTTAAGTTACAGATACGCTGGCATCTGTCCCGAGTCAATTGCTTCCTCTCTTTAGTCTTCTTCGAATTGATAGCCGAGTCCTTTGGCCCTTCAAAGAACAGTACTATATTTCTCCCAAACACACTTCGATTCTTCAACTGGCTAGAGTTAATGACATCTCTTCTATCTGATTGCGCTTGAGATATGAGTTTTTTGCCTTCCGCTAAGGCCGCTGCATGTCGTTCACGAAGACCATCAATCTCTAATAGAACGTTTGCGGCAGCCTTAAAGATCCTAGCGCCTAAAACATCAAGGCTCCTATATTGATCGTCTGACGGCTGAATGGTGGCGCATTGCAGGCTCTTAATCAGTGATTCTACTTTCTTGGCTAGACTCTTAAGACGTAAGATGTATGTACACGTCGCTATAAGCGGCTCAGATGGGTTCTAAGAGGTGAGAGGTGGGATGTGAGAGATAATACAGGAGAGTTGATGTGAGAGGTTCACGAAGTTGGGCGAGGCTAATAAATAGTTAACGGATTAAAACATAGGTAGTTACATGCATATTTTAGCCGGAATGAACATGGGCGACTAGGGTCAAAAATTAGCGTTCCCCATGTTCGTAGCTGAGAGCCGTTTTTGACATTCACCTACTGTCACACTGCAGCTTTTCGCCTTACCTGAACTTTTTCTAGCGATTGTGTGGGCTTTAGTTGCTGCATTGTACTGTTTTCAATGCATCAATGCACTCATAAGCTGCCAATCAGCTTCTTACAACGCTGAAGGTGTCAATTCAGCGAATCTAGCATTTTCTAGCAAGGGGGTGTTGTGTTAGTAGGCCAAACGCTATTAATACTCCACGTCAATATATCATTCCACCCCGCGTTATCTATATAGTAAATCAAACCTATCCGGCTTATGCAGGCCAATAATGTGTTCCTAAGACGGGAACCCGGCTCAGTAAACCGATGTTGGCTTGCTAGAATGGATTAAATCACTGTTGTGCAGAATCATAGGAGCCAATAAACACC
>Ga0335074_10008468_pt1 | contig 14300 bp, 8 predicted proteins | sample Lox_Sample_23_FD_206715 | JGI IMG/M metagenome (GOLD analysis project Ga0335074, IMG submission 206715) | Soil microbial communities from Loxahatchee National Wildlife Refuge, Florida, United States - Lox_Sample_2.3 | ecosystem: Environmental > Terrestrial > Soil > Wetlands | place: USA: Florida...
AGTGGGGACTTGAAACCCGATTCTGCTCATCCAACTGCAGGTCTTTTCACCATGAACGCGCAAGCCATCGCGGATTCTCTTGCCTCGAAGGAAGTATCACCGCAAGGGCCTGCCTCAGGAATGAGACTGCTGACTTTTTATCTCAGCCATTCGGCGAAGAGGCTAAGCCCTTCACGGCTGCGGAGCCTGGAAAAGGCCCGAAAGATCCTGGCAGCTCGATTGGACCGGGAACTTCGCAAAAAGGACGCCGCCTGACTGCTTGAATCCTGATCGCATTTCTGCCCCGCAAGGCGCTACGGCGGGTTAGAACCAGCAGTGCGGCACGTCAGTTTACGATATGCAGCTCGATGAGCGGACCGCTGCAGACTCTCGCCCCGATTCCCTTTTCGGGCGCGCGCCTGAGCCTCCTGCCGCCATCTGAACCCGGAAACCCTCGGATCGTCCCCACCCCTTCGACCCATGCCACAACCCTGTTTCTGCAACTATTTGCAGCCCGTCTTCGTCCATCAAATACCGTGCCCGGGCAGGGCCGGGCGAATTGTCCAGTTCGCACCTGGGCCGCTGCGGTCGCGGCTGAACCTGAATGCAAGGCTAGCCGCCGGGCATCTTTATGCGTGCTTCGGCGCAACTGATTCTCGATACTTTGACTTGTAACCTCTTCCTGCCAATTTGAATATGAGAAAATGTACCTGACAAGCGCGTGTTCACTGAACATACGAGAAGAAGAAGACGATGGACCAACCTCTGCCTGTTTCGCATTCTGATTTGGAACCACCGCCCCCCAATTCCGCAAAGAAGCGCCGTCACCTTTGGATTTGGGTGATCGTCCTGGCTGCGTTCGCTCTCTTGTTTGTCTGGGTGTGGCGCCAGCACAGCGTCAGCGCCTCAGCGCCGGCCGGTGGACGTGGGACCTCGGGACGCCGCGGCGCTATGGCCGGCCCCGTTCCCATCACCATTGCCACCGCGACCAAGGGCAGTATAGGCGTTTATCTCGACGCCATCGGAACGGTAACGTCTGTCTACACCGACACCATTACGGCGCAGGTTACAGGCGTGATCACCGCGGTACATTACCGGGAGGGGCAGGCTGTCCATAAGGGCGATCCGTTAGTCGATATCGATGACCGGCCCTACCAGGCGCAACTCGAGCAGGCACAGGGCGCGCTGGACCGCGACCAAAACCTGCTCGCCGAGGCCCAGATGGATCTGAAACGCTATCAGGATGCCTGGGCCAAGAACGCGATCCCACGCCAGACGCTCGAAGATCAGGAAAAGCTGGTCCTGCAGGACCAGGGAACCGTGAAGAACGACGAGGGCACCGTTCAATATGACAAGGTACAAGTGGCCTACTGCCACATTACCTCGCCGATTGACGGGCGCGTCGGGTTGCGCCTCGAGGACCCCGGGAACCTGGTAACGGCCAACTCCACTACCCCGCTTGTGGTGGTTGCGCAAATTCAGCCCATTACCGTGATCTTTACGCTGGCCGAGGACAGCCTGCAGCAGGTCCTCCAGCAGATGCGCAGCGGCAAGGCGCTCGAGGTGGACGCCTATGACCGCACCAATACGCTGCTGGCCAAGGGAAAACTCATCACCATCAACAACCAGATAGATACGGTTACCGGCACAGTAAAAGTGCGCGCGGAATTCGATAACTCCAAGGGCATGCTCTTTCCCAACGAGTTCGTCAATACTCGCCTGCTGGTCAAGACTCTCGATAACCAGATTCTGGTTCCCTCTTCGGCAATTCAGCACAACGGCTCAACTGACTTCGTTTACCTGGTCCAGGGACTGAAGCCCAGCGCACCCGGCAGTTCTACCGGTCAGTCAAGCGGGGCCCAAAGCGGAGGCCAGGGCGGCGGAAAGCATGGAGGTGGAGGTCACGGAAGCAGCGGTGGTAGTGGCGCTGGCGGTAACGGCCAAAACCAGCCCGTGGGTAAAGCCGTGATGACGACCGTCAAATCGGGCGTCTCCGACGCGGGCAACACTGCTGTCACGGGCCTCAACGCCGGCGATATCGTGGCCAACAGCAGCTTCCAAAAGCTGATCAATGGCTCTCAGGTCACGCAGTCTCCGGTGGTCATCCCGGCGACGTCTTCCGAAACCTCCGAGGGAGCTCCATGAGTCCTTCCCGCCCCTTCATTCTGCGGCCGGTCGCCACTTCGTTGCTTATGGCCGCAATTTTGCTGGTGGGAATCGTCGCTTTCACGCAGTTGCCGGTTTCTGCTCTGCCGGAGGTCGATTACCCGACCATCCAGGTGCTCACCTTCTATCCCGGCGCCAGCCCTGACGTTGTGGCCACCACCATCACGGCGCCGCTTGAACGCCAGTTCGGCGAGATGCAGGGCCTGAGCCAGATGACTTCGACCAGCGCCGGCGGCGTCTCGGTCATCGTGCTGCAATTCAGTCTGTCGCTTTCGCTCGACATCGCCGAAGAAGAAGTGCAGTCGGCCATCAACGGAGGGGCGACGTTTCTGCCTTCTGATCTGCCGGTGCCGCCGGTCTACAACAAAACCAATCCAGCCGACGCGCCCATCCTCACTTTGGCCATCAGTTCCGACAGCATACCTCTGTCGCAGGTCGAGGATATGGTCGATACGCGCCTGGCGCCCAAGCTCTCGCAGTTGGCCGGAGTGGGACTGGTCAGCATCAGCGGCGGCCAAAAGCCGGCGGTGCGCATTCAGGTGAATCCCACCGAACTGGCCTCGTACGGCCTGAACATGGAGGATATGCGCACGGCGCTGGTCGAGGCCAGCGTCAACTCCGCCAAGGGAAATTTCGATGGGCCGCGCCAGGATTATCAGATCGACGCCAACGATCAGATCAACTCGGCTGATCAATATAAGGATGTCGTCGTCGCCTATTCCAACGGCGCGCCGGTCTTCGTCAAAGATGTCGCCAATGTAATCAACGGCGTGGAAAACACCAAGCAGGGCGCTTGGATGGGCTTCTCCAATGCGAACTCTCCCGCCACGATCACGCCGGCGGTAATTTTGAACATCCAGCGCCAGCCCGGCGCCAACACCATCACCGTCGTCAACTCCATCCAGAAAATCCTGCCGCAGCTGGAGGCGAATCTTTCCGCTGGAATCAAAGTCACCACCCTCACCGACATGACCACCAGCATTCAGGCTTCAGTACACGACGTTGAGTTTGAGTTGATGCTGACCATCGGGCTCGTGGTTTTGGTGATTTTTCTTTTTCTCCGCAGCCTGCGCGCCACGATCATTCCGTTCGTGGCCGTCCCGCTCTCGATCATCGGCACTTTTGCCGTGATGTTCCTGCTTGGGTACTCGCTCGACAACCTTTCACTGATGGCGCTCACCATCTCCACCGGGTTTGTGGTCGACGACGCCATCGTCATGATCGAAAACATCAGCCGCTTCCTTGAAGAGGGCATGTCGCCGCTGGAAGCCGCGCTGACTGGCGCGGGCCAGATCGGGTTCACGATCGTTTCGCTCACGGTTTCACTGGTTGCGGTGCTCATCCCGCTTCTGTTCATGGGTGACGTGGTCGGCCGCCTGTTTCGCGAGTTCGCCGTCACGCTGGCCGTCACCATCATCATCTCGGCGGTGGTTTCGCTTACCCTCACGCCCATGATGTGCTCCCGCATCCTGCGCCACGACGCCGCAGAGAAGCAGACCCGTTTCTACCGCTGGTCAGAGAAAGTATTCGACAACCTGATTGCCTTCTACGGGCGCACGCTGCGCGTAGTGCTGCGCTTCCAGACCATCACCCTGCTGGTGGCGCTGGCCACGCTGGTGCTCACCGTGGTTCTCTACATCGTTATTCCCAAAGGCTTCTTCCCGGTGCAGGATACCGGTGTCATTCAGGGCATCTCCCAGGCTTCGCAATCCATCTCATACCCGGCCATGGCAGAAAAGCAGATGGAGATGGCGAAAATCATCCTTCAGGACCCGGCCGTCGAGAGTTTGTCTTCGTTTATCGGCGCCGACGGCATCAACACCACCCTCAACAGCGGCCGCATTTCCATCAATCTCAAGCCTGTCGACGAGCGCATCGGCGCTTCAGACGTGATCCGCAGACTGCAGACCAAGCTGCAACAGGTACAGGGCATGCACCTTTACATGCAGCCGGTGCAGGACATCACCGTCGACGACCGCGTGAGCCGGACGCAGTACCAGTACACGCTCGAAGACCCCGACACCGACGAACTGAATACGCAGACCGCCAAATTTGTCGCGCAGTTGAAGCAAATGCCAGAACTGGAAGACGTGGCCACAGATCAGCAGACGGGAGCACGGGCGGTCCAGATGGTCATTGACCGCGTCACCGCGTCGCGGCTCGGCATTGCGCCCACCACCATCGACAACACGCTCTACGACGCCTACGGCCAGCGCGAAATCAGCACCCTCTATACGCAGCTCAATCAGTATCACGTGGTGCTGGAGACCGCGCCCCAGTGGCAGGCGAATCCTGCCAATCTGGGCGATCTTTACATTCAATCCAGCGCTTCTTCAAACGCTACCGGCGCCAGCGCAGCCACATCGTTCTCGTCCTCCGCTTCGGCCTCAGCTGGCTCCAACAGCCTTACATCGTCGGTCAGCTATACGCCGTCTTCCGGGGTCGTCAACGCGCCTTCCACCGTGCTGGCCGGCTCTACGACCGGCGCCTCGCCGAGCCTTTCTGCGTCTTCATCGGGCGCCAACGCCATTCCGCTCGGCGCCTTTACCAAAGTGTCGGACACCACTGAAGCTCTCTCCATCAACCATCAGGGTCAGTTCCCTTCAGTTACGGTGTCATTCAACCTTGCCAACAATACTTCTCTGGGCACTGCCATCAGCGACATCAACAAAGTGGCCAAGAACATGAACTTCCCCGCAAGCCTGCAATCCGATTTCCAGGGCACCGCGGCCTCCTTTGAGAATTCGCTCTCCAATGAGGCGCTTCTCATTCTCGCCGCTCTGGTTACGGTTTACATCGTCCTCGGCGTTTTGTATGAGAGCTTCATCCATCCTGTAACCATTCTTTCCACGCTGCCCTCGGCCGGCGTGGGAGCGCTGCTGGCACTGATGCTCTTCCATCAGGATCTCAGCGTGGTGGGCATTATCGGCATCATTCTGCTCATCGGCATTGTAAAGAAGAACGGCATTTTGATTGTGGACTTCGCGCTCGAGGCGGAGCGCAAGCATGGCATGGATTCCACCGAAGCCATCTACCAGGCCAGCCTGCTCCGCTTCCGTCCCATCATGATGACCACAATGGCAGCATTGCTGGGCGGAATTCCGCTGGCGGTGGGCACCGGACTGGGCTCCGAACTGCGCCGGCCGCTCGGCATCTGCATGGTCGGCGGCCTGCTTCTCAGCCAGATCCTTACGCTCTATACCACGCCGGTCATCTATGTCTTCTTCGATCGTCTCGGGCAGCGCGTCACTGGGCGTAATCTTTCCCAATTGCCGCCTGACCACGATCTGGAACCCGGCACGGAGAGTGCATGAACCTTTCGGCCCCATTCATCCGGCGGCCGGTGGGCACCACGCTGCTCACTGTCGCGGTGGCCATCGCCGGCGCCATCGCTTTCGTGGTGCTGCCGGTGGCGCCGCTGCCGCAGGTGGATTTCCCCACCATCAGCGTCCAGGCCGGCCTGCCCGGTGCCAGTGCCGAGATCATGGCGGCCTCAGTGGCTACGCCATTGGAGCGCCAGTTCAGCCATATCGCCGGCATCACCGAGATGACTTCATCGAGCCAGCTGGGCTCGAGCAATATAACCCTGCAATTCGACCTCAGTCGCAACATCGACGGCGCGGCTCGTGACGTGCAGGCTGCGATTAACGCCGCGCGCACCTACCTGCCGGCGAACCTGCCGTCCAATCCCTCCTACCGCAAGGTGAATCCCGCCGATTCACCGATCATGCTCCTCAGCCTCACTTCGAACAAGTACCCAGTTACCAAGATCTACGATCTTGCATCCACCATCCTGGAGCAAAAGCTCTCGCAGATTCAGGGTGTGGGTCAGGTGGGTGTGCAGGGCGGCGCTACCCCCTCGGTGCGCGTTGAGGTCAACCCCACCAAGCTGGAAAGCTTTGGCCTCACCCTGGGCAGCGTGCAATCGGTGCTGAGCCTGCAGAACTCCCATTCGCCCAGAGGCCAGCTTTCGAACAACGGCGTCAGTCTCGATATTCTCGACAACGACCAGATCTCTGAGGCTGCGGATTATCGGCCTCTGATTGTCGGCTATCACAACGGTGAGGCGGTGCGTCTTGAGGATGTTGCCGATGTCGTGGACTCGACGCAGAACCTCCGCTCCGCTGGGTACTCGGACGGAGTTCGCGCCATTTCCATCACCATCTTCCGCCAGCCCGGCGCCAACATCATACAAACCGTCGACCGCATCAAGGCACAACTGCCGTTCCTCGAAGCGACGCTGCCGAAGGGAATCACGACCACGCTCATTCTTGACCGGACCACCACCATTCGCGCTTCCGTCAATACCGTCGAAAGAGCGCTGGCCGGTTCAGTTGTTCTGGTGGTCCTGGTGGTCTTTCTGTTCCTGCGCAGTCCGCGCGCCACGCTTATCCCCATTGTCGCGGTTCCGGTTTCGCTCATCGGGACCTTCTCGGCGATGTACATTTTCGGCTACACGCTCGACAATCTGTCGCTGATGGCGCTCACCATCGCCACGGGGTTTGTTGTAGACGATGCCATCGTCGTGATGGAGAACATCACCCGGCACGTCGAAGCCGGCATGGAGCCCTTTGCCGCCGCGCTCGAAGGCGCGCGCGAGATTGGTTTTACGATTTTTTCCATCAGCATGTCGCTGATTGCCGTCTTCATTCCCATCCTCATGATGAGTGGCATCATCGGCCGCCTTTTCAGGGAGTTCGCGGTCACACTTTCCACGGCCATTGTTATTTCCATGGTTATTTCGCTCACAACCACGCCCTGCATGTGTGCGCACGTGCTCAAAGCGGAAAAAAAGGATGCGAAGCATAACTGGATTTATCGCGCCAACGAGAAAACCTTTAACAGCTTCGTCTGGATCTACCGGCAATCACTGCTCTGGGCGCTCGACAATCCCGTGCTGATCCTTATCGTGCTGATCCTTACCATCGGGCTGAACTTTCTGGTCATCTACAAGATCCCCAAGGGCTATTTCCCGCAGCAGGACACCGGAGTGCTACAGGGCGGCGTGCAGGGGCCGCAGGACGCATCCTTCCCCTTGATGAATTTCTCTATTCTGGAGTTGGTCAACGTAGTTAAAGCCGATCCTGCTGTGGCGCACGTTAATGCCTATACCGGGCAGGGCAACGGCGGATTCCTTTTCATTGCCCTCAAGCCACTGGGCAGCAGTTGCAAGGAAGGCGCAAAAGGATGCGATGTGCGCCAGTCTTCTGCCGCGCAAGTGATCAATCGTCTGCGCGGGCCGATGAACCGGCTGCCGGTCGCTACCGCCATCCTTCAGGCAGCGCAGGATCTGCGCATTGGCGGCCGCGGCAGCAACGCCATGTACCAATACACCATCCAGTCAGACAGCATTACCGATCTGGCGCACTGGGGACCGATTCTTTTGGAAAAGATGTCACACCTGCCAGATCTGACGGACGTGAATAGCGATCAGCAGAATGGCGGACTGCAAGAGATGCTCACTTACGACCGCGTGACCGCGGCGCGCCTGGGCCAGACTGCGCAGTCACTCGACAGCTCGCTTTACAGCGCCTTCGGACAATCTGAGGTTTCGGTCATCTATACGCAGCTCAATCAGTATTACGTGGTAATGGAAGTAGCGCCGCGATTCTGGCAGGATCCGTCGGGATTGAAAAACATCTACTTCACTCCCACCAAGTCCTCAACCACCGCGGGCCTCAATACGGTATCGCCGCTGTTCACCACCGTGAAGGCCAGCACCAACACCACGCCGCTGCAGGTGAATCATACCGGACTCTTCCCTTCCGTGACCCTTTCCTTCAACATGGGAACCGGCGCGTCGCTCAGCGACGCCACGCGGGAGGTCACCGAGATGGAACGGCAGTCCGGCATGCCAGCCACCATTAACAGCTTCTTCGCCGGAACCGCCCAGGCCTATCAGCAATCCTTGTCAACCGAGCCAATTCTGATCACTACCGCGGTATTTTCGGTCTTTATCGTGCTTGGCATTCTTTATGAAAGCCTGGTCCATCCTTTGACCATCCTTTCCACGCTGCCCTCGGCCAGTGTTGGCGCCATGCTGGCGCTCATGATCTTCCACATCGACCTCAACGTGATCTCGATCATCGGCATCATCCTGCTTATTGGCATTGTGAAAAAGAACGCCATCATGATGATCGATTTCGCGCTGCAGGCCGAGCGCCTGGAAGGAAAAAATACGCGCGATGCCATCTTCGAAGCCTGCATGCTCCGTTTCCGCCCCATCATGATGACTACAATGTCGGCGATCTGTGGAGCCTTGCCGCTGGCCTTCGGAACCGGGACTGGATCGGAATTGCGCAAGCCGCTCGGCATCACCATTGTGGGCGGACTGCTCTTGAGCCAGGTGCTTACGCTTTACACAACACCCGTGATTTACCTGATGATGGACCGGCTGCGCCTGCGTGCGCTGGGCCGGACGCACGACTTGCTTCCGTCGGCCGCGGATTGAACTGCATCGTAATACTTGAAGGACGTTGACCATGCTTGAGATGAAGAAACGAATCTCGCTTTCATTCACTGCCGGCACGCTGGGCTTGCTTGCCGCGGTTTCAGGATGCCGCGTTGGACCGCCTTACCATCCGCCCGCGCCGCCTGCGATCACCGCGCCGAATTTCAAGGAGTCCACGGTCAACTTTAAAGACACCGAAGGCTGGAAGGTCGCCAGCCCGCAAGACGCCATGATCCGCGGCAACTGGTGGGAGGTGTTCAACGACCCCGAACTGAACGCACTCGAAGAGCAGCTCAACATCAACAACCAGAACCTCAAAGAATATTTCCAAAACTACATGTCAGCCCGCGCGCAAATTGCCGAAGCGCGCGCTCAGTATTGGCCCACTGTAACGGTAAATCCTTCATTATCCGGGTCGCACACGTCGAGCAATCAAAGCGTTTCGTCCACTGCAACGACCGGCAAAACCACTCCTCTCTGGAATGTCCCGTTCGATGTTTCGTGGACTCCCGACTTCTGGGGCAAGATCCGCAACGAGGTGCGCGAGGCGCAATATGCCTCGCAGGTCAGCGCCGCCGATCTGGAGGTCGAAAAGCTTACTGAGCAGTCCAGTCTTGCCGAGTATTTCTTCGAAATCCGCGGCCAGGACATGCTGCAGCGAATCCTCAATGAAACCGTCGCGGCCGATCAGCGGTCGCTGGATTACAACCAGGCCCAATACGACACCGGTGTGGGCGATTACATCTCGGTTGCAGAAGCCAAAACCACTCTGGAGTCCGCGGAGGCGACCGCGGTTAATGTAGGCCTGTTGCGCGCACAATACGAACACGCGATCGCAGTGCTGCTCGGCAAATTCCCTACCGATTTTTCCATTCCCGTCAAGCCCATGCTCTACGCCCCGCCTTCAATCCCCACCGGCGTGCCCTCCCAGCTTTTGGAACGGCGTCCCGACGTGGCCGCTGCCGAGCGCACCCTTGCCGAGCAGAACGCCCTCATTGGCATCGGGTACGGCGCGTTTTTCCCGCAGGTAACCTTATCAGCCAGCGCAGGCTTTGAAAGCGCCACGTTCGAACATCTCTTCGATATAGGGAGCGGCGTTTGGTCAGCCGGCCCGTCCGTATCGCAAACCATCTTTAACGGCTGGCTCTACCGCGCCGAGCTGCACCAGTACGTCGCCGCCTACAACGCGGATCTGGCCACTTACCGTCAGGACGTGCTCACCGCCTTCCAGCAAGTGGAGGATGGTCTGTCGAACACTCGCGTTTACTCGCAGCAGATTATCCGCCAGCAGGCGGCCGTGAAAGACGCGCAGGATTATCTCAATCTGGAACTGGTGCGTTACAACACCGGTGTCGATCCGTACGTCGATGTTGTGATCGCTCAGACCACCCTGCTCACCAACCAGGAAACGCTGAACGCACTTCAGGTGGAGGAGATGACTTCGGCTGTCGAATTGGTGCAGGCTCTCGGTGGAGGATGGGACACTACGCAGCTTCCCACGCCTGCGCAGACCGGCGCCAAAACCACCAGCGCGGACTACAAGCTGCAGCAATAACGCTTATTGCGCTGGGCGGTAGCAGATGTTGTCGCCGTCGAGACGGTACTCGGCCGAGCAGGAGTCGCCGCCGCAGATCATCGCCTCACCGCAGTAAAGCTGGCGGCGCGTGATCAATCCCAGGGTTCCGCAGTGCGGGCACGACATCACGGCCACATACGGATTCTGTGCCTGGCCGAGCTTTTCCTGATTCTCCAGCACAAAAACCGTTCCCGGGTCCATTCTTTCGGGGATCCACTCTTCCAGAAACTGCAAGTCGGCTGACATCGTTCCCTCCTGGCTCGGTTTTCCATCAATAGCAGGCTGCGAACGTCGTATCGGAAGACTATTACCGGAATCCGCATGCTCCGGTCAAGCACAGTGTTTACGCGCGCGGGTATAGAAGTCAATGCGAATCGAGATCGGGGAGTAACAAGTAGGATTCATGCGCCTCCCACGAAAGGGCCACAGGGGCCAGTGACCTACCGCGCCGCTGCTGTATCCGTCGTGCCGCGGGCGCGCGCAAAATTGTCGATCGCCCGGTACATTTCCTCGTTACGGAGAATCGCCTCGACATACTCGCGAGTCTGCGTGAATGGAATTGACTCCACAAACTCATCCATGCCGGAATAGGGGCCGGCCGCCTCCCAGTCCACCACGCGATTGTCGCCGGCGTTGTATGCAGCCAGCGCGTATTCCTCGACGCCCCCAAAGCGGTCGAGCATCTGGCGAATGTAGCGCGTACCCAGGCGGATGTTCATGGCGGGGTCGAGCAACTGAAAAGTCTGGAAGTGGGCGATGCCCTCCTCCTTCGCCATCTGCCTGCCCACCGAAGGCAACAATTGCATCAGGCCATACGCGCTCTTATTCGAGATCGCCGAAGGGTCAAACTCCGATTCCTGCCGGATGAGCGAAGCCACAAAGTACGGATCGAGATTGTTTTTTGCCGACTCGGCTTTGATGGTCTCCCACCACGGTTCCGGAAAAAGAATACGCCAGTAAACCAGCGGAATGGACTGGATGGACGCGGATGCCGCTCCCGGCAGCGCCCGCTTGATGGCGCGGACAGCACGGAAAGTTTCCCCATAGGACGAATAAATCTGCGCTTCGGCCAGCGCGCTCCACGAAGACGAATTGGGATCGGCTTTGATCTCCTGCGCAATGTATTCATTCAATCCGGCGTTGGCCAGTAGCCGCGCCTTGGCCAAATGGGGGCTGTCTTCGGGCGACGTATCCACCAGGTGCGGCTCCGGCATGGGCTGAAATTTGTCCAGTTGCGGCGCCGACGCCGGCTGCGTAGCGCCCAGCGATTTTAGCCGTACGCGCGCCATCTGCGCATAAAAGAAGTGCTGGTAGACGCGAACGATAGTGCGGTAATTGGCTGCGGCCAGCGAGGGATTGTGGTCCAGCGTTTCGTAGAGGCGGCCGCGCCAGTAGAGCGCCGACACGGTTTCAGTCGCGCCCGGATAGAGCCGAATCTGCTCGTCGAAAATGCGCGCTGCATCACCGTACAGCCCCTGCCGGTAGCTCAGCCAGCCTGCGCGCCAGTGCGCCGCGGCTGCGTTCTTGTCGCTGGGAAAGCGCGTGGCCAGATCGCCGTAATATCGGATGGCGTTCGGGTAGTCGCGCTTGAGCAGGTACATGTTGCCGCTGGAAAAAAGCGCATCCGCAAGCCACGGGCTGTGCGGGAATCTGGTTTCTATCTCCGAGACTATGCGCTGCTGATCGGCAGTGTCATCGCGGTTGCGGGCCAATTCCATCAGCAAATCGAGCCGCCGCGCGCCATTTTCGTCGTTGGTATCGGGCAGCGCCTCAGCCTCGGCCGGAGTCAGGTGCTTCAACTGCAGCTCGCAGGCGGCCTCGGCCACGGCAAAGCCGTCGTGCGTCGCTTCATCCAATCCGGGCTCACGCTCCAGCGCGCGAAACTGTTCGGCTGCCTCCTGGTAGTGTCCGGCGTTGTAGTAGGCATCGCCGAGGCTGCGCAGCTCCGCGACCGTCAATGTTGCCTCAGCGCCCATCTCGGTCAGGCGGGCGCGCGCCGTCTGCGCCTCGCCGCTCAGGGGATGCGCGAGCAAGAGGCGCTTGAATGTCGCTTCCGCGGCCTGCTGCTCGCCGAGCGCAAACTCCACCTGGCCCTCCGCCAGTTGAAAGCCTGCCCGTTCTGCGGCAGCGGTGCCTTCATTCGAGGCCAGCACTTTGCGCGCCCCGGCAGCGTTGCCCATCCCCATCAGCACATCGGCTTCCAACTCGGGCTCTGCGGTGGTAAAGATGCTCTCGGGATAGCGCGCGCTGAAGCCATGCAAAATCTTCTCGGCGGCAGCTTCGTCTCCTGCAAGGTGGCTGGCCTGCGCGTCAAGATAATCCGAGTAGTCGGCCAGTTCGCCATCGGCGCGCCTGGCTTCGGCGAGCGCGGTTTCCGCTTCGGAATAGCGTTTGTCGAGCAAGTAGGCGTGGCCCAGCGCCAGATCGGCTGCCGCCGCGGCCTCGCCGGTGTGGCTGTGCGCATAGGCGGCCACGGCTGCATACGCCTCCGGCGTGCGCAGAAGGGCCAGTTGCTGAGCCATGGGCTCCAATTCGGTCGAGGCAACAAAAGCTCTCTTGATCCGCGCCGTTCGCGCCACACGTGATGCTCGGCTCGGCTGCGTCCGCGGCTTGTGCCGTGGCGTGGTCTTTTTCGCCGTGCTCCGCTGGGAAGGCGTTGAAGAGCCGGCCGCGCTTGCGCCGGACGGAGCAGGTGTTTGCGCAGGGGTTTGCGGAGGATCTTGCGGCGCAATCGGACCCGCAGCCATCAGCAGTGAAAGCAGAACGCCCAATCCGCGGGATGCAGACCCAAATCCAGAGACCGGGGAAGAGGAACCACGCATAACTTTACTCTATGACGGATTGGACGCAACCGCAGCATGAATGGAACCAGTGGCGTAACGGCCCGTGTCCAAAACTCGCCCGGCTTTGCCCGCTGCCCCTGAAGTCCGTTACACTTATCTTTTGCGGCCCTTGCCGGCCGTTCACGGCCGACCTTGCAACTTTCCCCAACGATTTTCGCGACCTAACCCCATGTCGACCATCCAATCGGTAGCAGCACAAGACGAGCAGCATCCCGACGTAGCCCTGGTAGAAAGGGTCCGCGGGGGTGACGTTGCGGCATACGATACGCTGGTTCGCAAGTACGAGCGGCAAATCTTCAGGATTGCGCAGCACATCACGCAAAACCGCGAAGACGCCGAAGACGTGATGCAGGATGCGTTTCTCAAGGCTTATGAAAAGCTCGATCAATTTCAGGGGAACTCGAAGTTTTACACATGGTTAGTGCGAATCGCGGTCAACGAGAGCTTGATGCGGCTGCGCAAGCGGCGCACCGGCAAATTGGTCTCAATGGACGAGGACGTGCCGACCGACGAAGGCTCTGTACCGCGCGACTTCGCCGACTGGGCGCCGAACCCGGAGCAGAATTACAACCAGTCCGAGCTGGCCGAGATCCTCAAGAAAACCATTCAAGGATTGCCGCCGGGCTTTCGCGTGGTTTTCGTGCTGCGCGACGTCGATGGGCTTTCGACCGAAGAAACAGCGGAGACGCTGGGCTTGAGCATTCCCGCCGTCAAATCGCGTTTGCTCCGCGCGCGGCTGCAACTGCGCGAGCGCTTGAGCCGCTACTTCAAGAGAAAAACTCCGGCAGCTTCGCCGGCAACAGCGGCGCCGCGGGGAAACGGAGTTGAAGCATGACCTGCACTGAGTTTCTCAAAATTCTCGACGATGTGATCGACCAATCCATTGCGGCGGAGACGCGCATCGAGATTGAAACTCACCTGCGAAAGTGCGGCCATTGCGAAGTCGTCCTGAACACCACGCGCAAGACCATCGAAATTTATCAGTGTCACGAGATTTACGAGCTGCCCACAGAAGTGAGCGAACGCCTTCACACCGTGATCATGGCGAAGTGCAAAAAGGCCTAGAACTCGTTGCATAAATGTCTCTGTGTCAGGGCACGATTTTACAGCTTGGTGAAAAGCTTGCTCGAACAACAACTCGTAGAGGTTCTGTAACAAGGGCACGGCTTCAGCCGGGCCGCAAATGCAACAAGACATGTGAGGGCTTCAGTGTCTGCGTGAGAACGGCTATGAGCCCCGGTTAATTTGCGATCTTGAATCAGAATCTGTGGATCGCGGTTGCGGT
>Ga0335074_10008469_pt1 | contig 14299 bp, 14 predicted proteins | sample Lox_Sample_23_FD_206715 | JGI IMG/M metagenome (GOLD analysis project Ga0335074, IMG submission 206715) | Soil microbial communities from Loxahatchee National Wildlife Refuge, Florida, United States - Lox_Sample_2.3 | ecosystem: Environmental > Terrestrial > Soil > Wetlands | place: USA...
CAGTGACCACGTCCTGCACGAGCTTCTGCGAGCCGAAACCGACTGCGATGCCGACGATTCCGGCGCCGGCCAGGAGCGGGGCGATGTTGACGCCGATCGCGCTCAGGGCGGTGAGACCGGCAATGGTGAGGATGGTCGCGATGAGGGCCGTGCGCAGCAAGGGCAGAAGCGTCCGGAGGCGGGCGGCGCGCGCGTAGGCGCCTTCGCTCGTGTAGCGAGCGAGTTGCCGCTCGATCGCGCCATTGCAGGCTTCCCAAACGACGACCGCGATCGCGATCGCGAGGATGACCGACGAGAGCTCGGAAACCAGGATCGCGCCGACGTGGCCGGGATCGAACCAGCTCAGAGTGTCGACGCCCCACGCCTCCAGCAGAACGCCGATCGCAATGATCGCGATGATCGTCGAAATTGCGAGACGCAACACGGGACGGTAACGCGCGACGAGAACCTGGGCGATCGGATGGCCCATGAGAAAACCCGAGCCGGGATGAAGGGCCCGGTCGACGCCGCCCACGGCGACCGCCCACGCTGCTCGCGCGCCCGCGAGAACCAGGATGGCCGCCGACGCGTAATAGGCGACGACGCTATAGCCGTTCGGTATCCTGAACGCCCAGATGGCCCACAGCGCGAGGTTGGCGAAAATGGCGACATAATGCCAGACATTCGCGAAGCGGTTGCGCAGGAGCGCCAGGAGGCCGCTCTGCCCGGCAGGCGCGCGAATGAACGAGGCTACGGCGTGGCGATAGCGGAAAGTCACGACGACGAGCAGGAGATGCGGGATCAGGACGACAAGTTTCACCAGCGCCCAATATCCCCGCCGCTCGAGGCCGAGCGCCCTCGCGATATTGGCGAGAGCCAGGCCGAAAACGGCGACGCCGACGATCCTTCGCGTCCAAGTCTCGGCGGCCGCGACAGCTTCGGCGGGCAGGATGAACAAGCTCGTTCCCGTGGCCCAACCGCCGATAAACGCACGCAGAACGCTCATCACGACGCGGCAGACAACGTAGGCGTTCACCAAGCCAAGGATCCCGATGCGGGCGATCGGATCGGCGCCGATGTCGGTCGCGAGCAGAGAATTGCCGACGGCGGCGAAGGCCGCGATCGGCGCGAGTTCGAGGAAGAGGCGCGCCACGACATATGGCGTCCGGGCGACAGTTCGCCGCAACCCCGTCGCGCGGCGGGCGTCGGAGACCGCAGCGAGGTCGTCGCCGAGCGGCTCGACGGGGCTCGTCTGAACGACGTCGCGGGTCGCGCGCGCCTGCAGTGCGGCGACCGGGCGGCGCAACGCGAACTGCACGACGCGTTCCGTGAGCAGCGCGAGCAGGGCGACGGTCACCGCCCGCCAAAGGAGGCTCGTCAGGAGCTGTTGCGCCTGAGGATCGCGCGCCGTATTGCTGAGCCATCGCCAGAGCAGGTGGAACTTGGTCGTTGCGCGGACGGTGTGGCCGAGCTCGGCGGACAATTCGCCGATCTTGCTCGACGCTTCCGACAGAACATCCGCGCCGACTCCGTCCGCCGCTGTGGCTGAGGCGACCGCGGCCGGCGCGACCTTCGCGACGGGGGCGGACGAAACCTTGGCGATCGTGCGTAGCGCGTCGATCAGCTGGTCGCGCTTGCCCGGGTCCTGCAAAATGTCGAGAGCGCGTTGGGCCTCCGTAGGGCTAAGCGTCGCACGAGCGTCCGCGGGCGGCGGCGGGGTCTGCGCGCGCGCCGGATGGAACGCCGCCAGAGCGAAGATCGCGAAGAGAAGCGCGCCGACGGCCGCGGGACGCGGACCGCGTCCTCTTTGACATTGATTGCGGAGACCCATGTTCCTCCATCGTCAATTCGTGGCTAAGAGCCGCCTTCGAGGCGCGCGTTTTGAAGCGATTTGCGGGCGACTCTATGGCGGCCGATTCTTTGGTTCAGCCTCATCGAGGAACGTCAGTCAGAGCGCCGTTGGCTCCATGACAGGATCGATGAGGCGCGAGCAGCGCGCCTCGCCTGGGGATGTTGGCCGGCTTCTCGCCCGGAGGCGTTTGACGCAGCGTCGAGCGGGCGCGCCCTGATTCCCGCTCCTGCCTCTCCCGTAGGTTCCATAATAACTCTTATGCGAATCGCGCCCGCCTCCCTGAGAGCGGACTGCCGATCGCGTTATGGCTGCCGGTGCCTCTCGACTCCGGGTTCACGCAGGGCGCGCCAGGCGGGCCGCTGAGCCGCGCGGAGGGCATCTCTTCGGACGGCAGCACCATTTAAGGGTGCCGCCCTTCGGCGATCATCTGGTAGACATGGTGCAGCACCTTGGCCCGCCGAGTTACCCCGATTCGAACCCCTCTTTGCCTCGCGAGCCAAGCCCTAACAGGGCCCACGACGGTCCCCAGCGGGCCTGGATCCGACTTAACGTAGAAATTGGTTCCCGTTACGGGGATGAAGCCGCTCAACGTGAAGCCTTCGTAGCGTGCATTTCCTAAAACAAAAAAATGGAAGGATTCGTCATTGTCGTCTAGTCTTTCGCAATTGAACTCGAATCCGACGAGTGGCGGCGCGGTAAGCTCTAGGATGAACGACGACTGTCCACGGTCCGTCTTCCTCTCATTGACTATGCCGATTTTGTTGTGCAACTGCCTGATCGCATCGAACGCGTGACCTTGACCGCCGGCGACCGCCGCCTGGTCGATCCGATGAATAAACTGACCGATAGCTATCGCGACTTCCGTTGCCTCTTTCCGCCCGAACAAAGCATGCCTCCTAGTTCGGTTCGAGCGCCCGAATTGCAGCTCAAATTCGATCATCGGTTGCGCAGCGTTCCAGGTCAAAACGCCTTATTTGCTTTTACCTCGAAGTCTGGAACGAAATCCTCCGCGTACGCTCTAAAGAGCATCTCCGCGTCAGCCAAGGTGTTGGCCGTTACGCTACTTGGATAGTAAACCCCAGCACCGGTAGTCGGTTTGTAATGGTGACTAATACTCCACATGTAGCTGTCTTTATATTTCGCAATCTTACCTTTTACAGTGAATGGGATACCTTCCACGTGCACGTCAAATTGCTTGATGATTTCTGCAACCACGGCCATTTTACCGTTCCCTTCGTGTCTCGCCCGGCCCGCGCCGAGGGGGCCTGCCCCAAATCAACAGGCCGGGTTGGCCTTTCGCTGTGGGATTCTGTGCGCCGATTTGGCGTTTTTTGTCCCGGAATCCGGGACTTTGGTCCTTTTTCGTTCTCGCTCGAGGTCCGCGGCTCAGAGCCAAAAACATGATGTTTGTCAATGAGTTGGAATGGTCGGAGTGGCGGGATTCGAACCCACGACCCCTAGTCCCCCAGACTAGTGCGCTAACCGGGCTGCGCTACACTCCGACAGGCGTATCGCCTTTGAGACGTCTAGGTTTTTCGGCATCCCGCCGTCAAGCCCCGCGGAACGGAAACGAGACAAATCGCGGCAAATCCCCCGAAATTGGGCGAGATCGGGGGGGCGCCGCGGGGGACAGTCGCCGCTTCGCGTTCGCGCGACGTTCTCCCCTGCCCGCTCACCGCGCCGCTCAGTAATGCCCCTCCGCCCGACATCGCGACGCGGCGGCCTGAGGCCAGGCGCCGGGCGGGCGAAGAAAACAATCGAGGAAGACCCTGATCGTTTCTTCATCGTCGTCTGGCGGGCTCTGGTCAGCGTGCTCGGTTACGGCTCCCGCGAGGCCGGGTATCTCGCCGCGCATCTGGTCAGCGCTGAGCCGATCATGATGTCGGACGTCGAGGGCGCTCTCAGGATCGCGTCGACCACTGTCAAACATCATGCCGACACGTTGGAGACGCGCATCGCCGGGCTGGTGCGGAAGGCGCAGCGATCGTCGGACTCGGACCCGTGGATCGAGCGGTCGGAGACTGCGATCGAATCGCTCATCCTGGCGGCGTTCATGCTCGCCCGATCCCACCTGAGCGACGATGCCCATGAGAGACTGCCCGCCGCCGCCAAGATTTTGGTCGCCCAGCTTCATGAGCTCGGGTGGGGCGAATTCTTCGCTCGACTCGAGACGCGGATCAGCGCCGCGCTCAAGAGCAATCTGCCGCCCTGTGACGCCCCGCTCGGCCGTTCAGCCCGCCGCCTGTTGGACACGCTGAAGGAGCCGCCGCAAAAAAGTTGAGGCGTTTGATTCTTTCTCGTCGCCGTTTTCGTCGGGCTTCGGGCATACGATTGGGATGGAAACGACTCCCTCCCAACGCCGGGCCCGCCGCGAACGGCGATCCGCCGCCAAGCGCGCCCAGGCTCTGGCGATGCGCCAGGCCGGCGCAACCTACGCTGCGATCGGCGTCGAGCTCGGCGTCTGTGTTGAACAGGCGCGCGGCATCGTCCTTAAAGCCGAGCGTCTGACCGAACATCCCCACTGGTCGGACGCTCTCCCGACGCGGGCGACAACCTTCCTCCGCCTTCGCAGCCTTTCCGAACTGCCTGAGGCCGAAGCGGCGCTGGCGGTGGCGAAATTCACCCGCAAGCAAATCAAGGCCGAGCCCAATCTCGGCAAGGGCGCGATCGGGGCGATCAAGGCCTGGCTCGCCGGCCACGGTCTGACGCTGCGCGACGAAATCACGGTCGAAACCAACAAAAAGGGCGTCTCTGTGCAGGGACGCTCTCGTGGTTCTCGCAACCCGTCGCAAGCGGGTCGGAAAGCATCAAGCCAATGCGATATGCCAAGGAACGCGCCCTAAAACAAGCGCCGGTCCCACCTGAGAGGATGCGCCGCCTGGCGCGGCGCCTTCATCGCCTCGGGCCGAGGCCTCTGTACGAGTTTCTCGTTGAACTCGACGCCGGCGCGCCGCTGCTCGAGCGCCTCGAGAAGTACGCCGCGCTCGACGGCGATTTCATCCGAACACTCAACGGCGATCATCTCCCGGTCGTACGCCTGGCGGCCCGGCGAAAGCCCCAGGGGTGGGCATGAGCGCTCTGCGCGACTACGCCCGGCGCCTTGGCGGCGATCTCGCTGGCGACCAGGTGCTTTGTCCTGGCCCCGGCCATGACCCGCGCGACCGCAGTCTGAGCGTCCGCCTGTCTACGATCGCGCCCGACGGCTTTGTCGCCTTCAGCCATGCCGGCGACGATTGGCGCGAATGCCGCGACCACGTGCGCCATCTGCTCGGCCTGCCCGCGTTCAAACCGGACGCGCCGCCGCCGCCCCCGCGTCCGGTCGCCAAAGGCGACCCTGAATATGAGCGGCGCCAGCATGAAAAGGCCGCTTGGCTGTGGGGGCAGCGCCGGCCACCCGAGGGGTCGATCGCCGAGACGTACCTTCGCCAGGCGCGCGGGTATGGCGGCCCTCTGCCCGCCACATTGGGCTTTCTGCCGCGAAAGGGCGAGCATTCGCCAGCGCTGCTCGCCGCCTTTGCCCTGTCGCAGGAAAGCGAACCCGGCGTCCTGGCCGCGCTCAAGGACGTCGGCGCCGTTCTCCTGATCGCGCTCAAGCCGGACGGTAGCGGCAAGGCCGACGTCGAGCATCCGAAAAAGATCATCGGCTCGCCGGCTGGGCTGCCGATCGCCGTCGCGCCGGTCAATGACCTGCTCGGGCTGGCGATCTGCGAGGGCGTCGAGGACGCGCTCAGCGTCGTCGAGGCGACCGGGCTCGGGGCTTGGGCCGCCGCCGGCGCGTCCTTCATGCCCAAGCTCGCCGGCGTCGTCCCGTCCTACGTCGAGTGCGTCACGATTTTTGCCCACGCCGACCAAGCCGGGCGGAAGGGCGCGGGCGATCTTGAGCGCCTTCTTCTCGACCGTGGGATCGAAGTTCGCCTGGATGAGGAGGCGCCTGATGGGATTCCAGGACGTCAATGACACGGCGCGCGCCCAAGGCCCTGAGGGCGTCCGCAACCGCAGCGACGGAGCCAGGCCGAGCCGCAAGCCCAGCGCTGACGCCCGGTCGACCCCGACGACTCTCGCCGCGGTGAACGCAGCCTTTCGGAAATGGCTAGTGCTCAAGGACCTGACGCCAGTTCATGCGGTGCTCGGCGCCGTCGCCGCCAACTTCCTGCCCGGCGACCCTGTTTGGCTCGGCCTCATCGCCCCGCCGTCAACCGCGAAGACGGAAATCTTAAACGCGCTCGCCCGCATTCCTCACGTCGAGGCGGTCGCCACGCTCAGCATGGCGGCGTTGCTCTCCGGAACGCCGAAGGGACAAAAGGCCGCCGGCGCCAAGGGCGGGTTATTGCGCAAGATCGGCGACTTCGGCGTCCTCGTCCTGAAGGACTTCGGATCGATTCTCAGCATGCAGCGCGACGGCCAGGCCGAGACGCTCGGCGCGCTGCGCGAAATATTTGATGGATCGTGGACCCGGCATGTCGGTTCGGATGGCGGCAAGACGCTGCACTGGGAAGGCAAGCTCGGCCTCGTGTTCGGGGCGACGGAGGCGTTCGACGACCGGCACGCGGTGATCAGCAGCCTCGGCGACCGGTTCCTCTCCTGCCGCCTTAACCCCGCATCAGGCAGACAACAACTCAAGGCTGCGTTCGACCATACCGGCGCAGCAACGGCCACCATGCGCGCGGAGCTCGCCGACGCTGTCGCCGGCCTGTTCGCCGTCGCGGTGAACGAGGCGCCAAGGCCGCTCGCCGAGACCGAGCGCGAACAACTAGGCGACGCCGTTAAGCTGGCCGTCCGCCTGCGCGCCCATGTCGAACGCGACCGCCATTCGCGGGAGATCGAGAGCATTCACGGCGCGGAGGGCCCGGGCCGCATCGGCCTCTGTCTCGAGCGCCTGCTCGCCGGCCTCGACGTCATCGGTCTCGACCGGGATGCGGCGCTAACGCTGGTTCAGACGGTCGCCAGACATTCCTGTCCGCCGATCCGCGTGAAGGCTTTCGACCTTCTCAACGACACGCCGCAGACGACGCGCGCGATTGGCGACGCGCTCCGCCTGCCGACCACGACCACCCGCCGAATTCTCGAGGACTTGCTGGCGCAGGGCCTCGCCGTGCGCAAGCGCGGCAAGGACGAGGCCGGCGAGGAAAAGAAGGGCGGCGCCGACGAATGGCGCCTCGACGCGGAATGGGGGGATCTGTGGGAAAATGACTAAGTGTTTGTTTTTATTGGCGAGCGCCGTTCCCGAGATTCAGGGAGTCTATGAGAGAAAAAACTCTGAATCTTTCTCTCTTTCTCTTCTAACTGAATTTCGGGAACGGGTCGTTCCCGCCAGGCGGCCCCCTCTGGCCAGCCGCCAATCGGGGAGCGCGGCATGAGCGCGCCCGCCCTCGCCCGCAAGGTATTCTCGGTCTCGCGCCTGGCCGAGTTCGCGTCCGTCTCGGAGCTTGCCAGGCAAACCGGCCAGCCGCCGCAGAACTGGCCGCTGACGATCGTGAAGGAGCTTATCGACAACGCGATCGACGCGGCCGAGGAAGCAGGCGTCGCGCCCGACATCAAGGTCACCGTCGAAACCGACGGCTCGATCACCGTCGCCGATCAAGGTCCCGGCCTCGCGCCGAAGGTCGTCGCCTCGCTGGTCGACTACGCGAAGAGAACGTCGAGTCGAGCGCTCTATGTCAGCCCATGCAGAGGCGCGCAGGGCAATGCGTTGCAGACCCTGATCGCGATGCCCTATGTGCTCGACGGCGCCTGCGGCGAAACGACGATCGAAAGCCGCGGGACCGCTCACCACATTGTTTTTACTGTCGATCCGCTGCGCCAGACCCCGCGGATCGAGCATACGAAAAGGCCGTCCGCGGTAAAAAACGGGGCCCGGATCACGATCGGCTCGTCGGATCGAGCTTGCTCACTGGTCGACGCCGCCAAGGGCCGAATTTTATCGCTGCTCTGCGACTTCGCTTGGCTCAACCCCCATCTGCGCTTGTCCTGCAATTGGGCCGGCGAGGGCGAGCGCCTGGTCGGGGCGCCGACCGACCCGGCATGGAAGAAATGGCGCCCGGACATGCCGACCTCGCCGCATTGGTACGACGCGGGGCGCCTGTTCCGCCTGATCGCCGCGACCGTCGCCCACGCCGAGGACCAGCGCCAACCCTGCCCGAGCTTGCGCGATTTCGTGCGCGAGTTTCGCGGCTTGTCGTCGACCGTGAAGGCGGCCGAGATCGCCGAGGCGATCGGCGCGACCGGCATGTCGCTGGCTGACTTTCACCGGCTGGGCGAAGGCATGAGCGCGCGGCTTCTGATCGCCATGCGCCGGCTATCGCGCCCGGTTCCGCCGCGTGATCTTGGCGTCATCGGCAAAGCGCATCTTCTCGAAATGGCGGTTACGACCGTCGACGCGGACGCCGAGTCATTCCAATATCGCGTCGCCACGCCCGAACACGACGGCTTGCCTTATACGATCGAGACCGCCTTCGCGCTCCGCACGGAAGACGGCGCCATTACCGTTGAGGGCTTCAACTTCACGCCCGCCGTCGGCGACTCGCCGTTCCACCTCGAAGGGAAGCTCGCGCAACAAATGATCGTCGACGACGACCCGGTTTTCGCCTTCGCGCATGTGGTCTCGCCGCGGCTTGAGTTTCTCGATCGAGGCAAGGCGCGCGTCGCCCTGCCGTTTCCCGTCAATGAAAAGCTCAATGAGCTTGTCGGCGCTGTGACCGATAAGTGGCGCAAGCAGCGCAAGGCCGAGGAGCGGCACGCGAGCGCGGCGGCCAGGCGGCGCGAGGCGATGACCAAGCGCGACCGGCCGGTCAGCATCAAAGAGGCGGCGTTCGCGGTCATGGAACGGGCCTATCTCACAGCCAGCGCCAACGGGACCCTGCCGGCCAACGCCCGACAGATTTACTACGCGGCGCGTGGCGAAATCCTCGCCAAGACGGGCAAGGACACTCTCAGTAGTGACTATTTCACCCAGACGCTTCTGATCGACTACGTCGAGGTGAACGATTGCGATTGGGATGTCGTCTTTGACGCTCGCGGCCGCTTTTCCGAGCCGCATGGCGGCCAGACGGTGGACCTCGGGACGCTGGAAGTGCGCGCGTACCTCGCCCGCGTCGCCTCGCCTCATATTTCGCAGGCGTCGGTTATGCGCGCCTCGGTCGGGCTCTTTGGACCGTCCGGCCGCTACAGCTCAGCGCTATTCGTCGAGAAGGAAGGCTTCGATCCGATTCTCGCTCGGGCCCGGATCGCCGATCGTTTCGACATTGCCATCATGTCAACCAAGGGCATGTCGGTTGTTGCGGCGCGCCGGCTGGTCGACGCCCTCGCCGGCCTTGGCGTGAAATTGTTCGTCGCGCATGATTTCGACATTGCAGGTTTTTCGATCAAAAAGACCCTGACCGAAAGCGGGCGGCGCCACCAGTTCGCCAACAAGCTCGATTTCGTCGATCTTGGCTTGCGGCTGGCCGATGTCGAGCGCCTCGGACTGCAGTCCGAGCGCGTCGGGATCGACCCAAAGAAGCGGGACGCCACACGCCGGCGCCTGCAGATCAATGGCGCGACCCAGCGCGAAGTTGACTTCCTGATGGCCGGCCAGCGCGTCGAGCTTAACGCCATGCCGTCGGACATGTTTATTCAGTTCATTGAGGACGGGTTGCGCGCGCACGGCGTCGCCAAGGTCATTCCGGGCGCCGATCTCCTCATTGAGACCTATACGGCGATGAAGCGGGGCGCCGCGGCCCAAGCGGCGTTGCGGGCCGAGCTGGAACGGCTCAACGCCGAGGCGGTGGCGACGCCGGCGGATCTCGCTGATCGGGTGCGCGCCTATCTCGTCGAGCACCCGACGGCGTCATGGACAGATGCGGTCACGGCGATCGCTGGCGCGGAAGGGAACGAAGGCGACGACAATGATGATGATGACGCCTGAGGCAAAGCGCAGCGCGAGCCGCGCACTGACGGCGGCGAGTCGTAGGTGTAATGGTGGCAAGTAGAGGAGGCCGAGATGCTCGGCAATCACGGCGACGGCGACGCGATCGATGAGCTTCTCGGCCGCATCAAGGAACGCGCCGGCGGGGGCAAGGGCGCCGGAAACAACGGCGGCTCCGGAGACGATAACGGCGGCGGCCATCACGGCGGCGGCGGCGATGGCGGCGAGGATCCCTATAGCGCGCCGGCGACCGTCAGAATGCTGCTCGACGTCGCTAAGCAAATGGCTAATTTCCAGAGCGATTTCACCATGCGGACGGCGGAAAAGCTGACCGAGGCGATCGTGAAGGGGCGCGAGGCCGGGCAGGAACAACTGGTCGAGGTTGCAAGGCAGCTGCACGAAAGCAACATGCGCACGATAGACGCGAGCGCGCGCCTCGCGGAGGGCGCCGCAACCCGCCTTGAACGGATCGAGCAGCGCCTCGCCGCGATCGAGCGCGCGTCGAGCGCCGCGGACGACATTAGGGACTGACCATGGCCTCGTACACCGTGCACATGATCGGTCTTCCGAACAATCCAGCGCAGGAGCAGGACGCCGCCGAAGCCACTGAGGCTCGCGAAGCCGCCGATACGTTCGACTCCTGGATCGCCTGGCTCGACGACCTCCGCTCCGCGATCGACCAGGGCGGCGGCGATTCCGAAGACCCCGACAGCCTTCTCGCGAGCATTCTGCACCACATCGCCACGGAGACCGAAGCCGCCGTCGCCCTCGGGGAGGAACGCGCGACCAAATACGCCATGGATGTTCTGCACGAAGCCAGGGATTCCAACAACAAAATCGCCGCCGTCCTGCGCCAGCAGCGCGAGGCGCGCGAGCAGCGGACGGTCGAATCCGCCGCGCTTGCCCAACGTCTCGATCGCATGGCCGCCGCGATCGAGGCGGTGACGCAGGAGAACGTCGAGCTCCGGACGAAACTGACCGCCTGCGAGCAGAATCTCACCAAGGCGACCTCTATGCTCGAGAAGGAAATCGCGAAAGAACGCGCCTTGCGTCGTTTGTTGGACAGCCGGCGCGATCGGCCGAACGGTCAAAAAATTGCGTCTGAATTGGCCAAGCGCCACGCCGCGAAGGCGCTGGAGCGCGCGGCAGGCAAGGCGGAGGCCGCTATCCAATGACCTACCACGATCCGGAAGGCGATCGGCTCATTCGCCTCGCTGAGAGCCTCGGAGGCGCGGAGAACCTGAGCGAGGGCGAGAGATGGCGTTTGGCGAACACGCTCGAGCGCCGGCGGATGCGGGAGGCCGCGGGCGCTGACGTAGGGCGCACTGACGCCCTGGGCTCCCAACGCCTGGAGGCCATCGAGTCCCGGCTGACGGAGCTAAAGTGGAAGTTCGACGAAGTGCTCCCTGAAGTCATTGGAACCGTGATCGTCGACGCGGAACAGCATTCCGCGGCCGAGATGAAAAAGCTCCTGGCCGCGCAGCGCGGCGAAACCGATCAGAAACTGAACGCGCAGTTCTATGGTTTCGAAAGAGCGGTCACGCAACTTCGCGACGAAGATAGACGGGCGCTGTTCGAAAATCTCCGCGAGACGCTAGGCGACGCAGAGGCGCGCATCGACGCTGCGCTCGCGAAAGCTTTGGAAGCGGAAAAGGAAAGGAACACGCTCGAACTCGCCTTGGTCCGGGACGAACTCCTGATCGTCATCAGCGAGAAGCGATACGCGCGGTTCGTCGACGACGGTCCCAAACTCGAGTTGGCGGAGAAGGCGATCGCCCGACTGCGCCGGCAGGTGACCTCGCTCGAGAAAGACAACGCGCAGGCCGCGAAGAACGATCGGCTCGCTGGCGTGGCCAATCAGCTCGCCGCCCTCGACGAGGCCTATCACAAATCGACCAAAAGCCTGCTGATTCGCTGCGCCGCGAACCATCTCGCTGCAAAGAAGGAGCGCGAGCGCGCCGATGAATTGGCCAGCGAAGTCGCGCATCTCAAAGCGGAATTCGAGCGGCTGACCGCGGCGCTCTTGGATCAAAAGGTGATCCGCTGACCATGGCCGACGACTTTCAACTGCCGGAAGTCTTCGACGTCGACGGCCTCGCGGTTCGGCTCTTTCCGGCCGCGCGCGCCATCGGATTCCCACGTCTGCCGCAAGCCGAACGGCGCGCGACTCCGGCGGTCATAAGGAGGCTTTACAAGCTGGCGGCCGATACCGCCGCGCACGACGCCGAGTGCCTGATCTGCGAGGCGCCCGCGCCAGTCGAGGGCCGGGTCATGATCACGGTCGAAAGGGATGGAGGTCATGAACTCGGCGCCGTCTGCGCGGCTTGTGCGCGGCTTGGGAAACTGGATGCGTCTCAACCGGCGTGCGCCCATCGACCGCCACGCAGCGTCACGATCTCAGGACGGCGCGGAGACGGCGCAGGTTGACGCGCTTCGCGCCGAGGTCGACAGGCTCGAGAACTTGCGGCGACACATCGACGCTTGGGCCCGTCGGTGGGCCTTAAGGATTTATCGCCGCCGTCGCCTTCGCCTTTGGCGTCCTGGTCGGCCGGTACGGGCTAGGGTCAAAACCCATGTATGGATGCCCCCGTTCGCGCAAGGTGTTTTATGAATGGCTTGGTCGCGTGATCGGGTGCGGTCATGTATCAGGCCTCAGATGCGGCTGTGACGCGCCGCGGGCCGGTATGGAGATGCGCGGACCAGGCGCAGATCAATCAGGCGAGCTGTGAGCTCGAAGGGTTTTATTGCATTTCCTGGTCCGGATCTGACCGATCATTTGCCCTTACCGTTCGCCGACCTCCTCACGCGCCCGACGTTCCCTTGGCCGCAGAGTCCGATCGTGGATCAGAGCGCCGCAGCTGCAGGAACCCGATAATCTTCGCCTCTCGTCAGCATAGCCCAGATCGCGCGCGCCATTTTGTTGGCGAGTGCGATCGCCAACAACATCCGCGGCTTGCGCGCCAACATGCGATGCAGCCAGCTTCCCTCTGCCCTTCCCCTTCGGGAGGCCCCGCGGATGACTGCCATCGCCCCGATGATCAACAGGCGCCGGATGTCACGCTGGCCCATCTTCGAGGTTTTGCCGAGAAGCGGTTTGCCGCCCGTCGAATGTTGCCGGGGAACAAGCCCGAGCCAAGCGGCAAAGTCGCGGCCGCGTCGGAAGACGGCCATCGGCGGCGCGAAAGTCTCAATCGCCATCGCTGTGATCGGTCCCACGCCCGGCATGGTTTGCAGGCGGCGCATCGTCGCTCCGCGCGTGGCTTCCTGAACCGTCGCCTTCTCGAGTTCGGCGATCTTCTTCGACAGCCCGTCGATCTGGTCGAGGAGGACGCGCGAGAGCTCCACGACGAGAAGCGGCAGGGACGTCATTTCCGACTCGATTGCCTCTGCAAGGCCCTTCACGTTCGCGGGTCCCTGTGGGGCGACGACGCCATGCTCGGTCAAGTGACCGCGTAGGGCGTTGATCAGTTGCGTGCGCTGACGAACCAGGAGATCGCGGGTGCGGAACAACATGGCGCGCGCTTGCTGCTCCTCGGTCTTGACCGCCACGTAGCGCATGGTCGGCCGGACCGCCGCCTCACAGATGGCTTCTGCGTCGGCCGCGTCGTTCTTCTGGCGCCTGACGAACGGCTTGACATAGACAGGCGCAATCAACCGAACTTCATGGCCAAGAGCGCCGATGGCGCGTCCCCAGTGATGGGCGCTCCCGCAGGCCTCCATAGCGACGACACAGCGCGGACGCTCGGCCAGAAAAGCGAGGACTCTATCGCGCGAAAGCGTCTTGCGGAACGCCACGCCGCCGTCAGCGCGGGCGCCATGCATCTGAAAGCGCCGTTTTGCCGGGTCGACACCGATAATGCTAACTTTTTCCATGGATGCCCTCTTCATTCGTGGGATGCGCAAACATCGCCACCTTGGCACATTGCGATGCCGTCAGGAGGGGGCATCCACTCCATCAAGCAGACCCCGCCAAAACGGCTCCTGACAGCTGCAAGCGCTGCCAAGCGGCCAAGCCCGCGTCCGTCTATCTCGTCGCCGGGCATCATCGCATAGCGTGCGGCGGACTTGATCCGGACTGGTCGCTTGGTTTGGCGCCGCCTCCAGGTTGATCGACATTCGCGGAAGCGCTGGCTCCACGTCGGCCGACCATCCGTATCAGGGGCTTTTTTCAGGGATGTGCGTCTCCTTGCTCAGCGCGCTGAACCAGATGCTCGCGTTGATGCCATCGCGCAGGAGGACGAGGCCTTCGGCGACGCCGCCTTCGACGAAGGCTTGCAGCGCTTCTTGCAGGAGAGCGGCCTTGAAGGCTGGGTCGCGCGCGGCTCGCGCCGCGACGGTCTCGCGGAAATCTCGGGTCAGAGCCATGACGCTTCTCCTAAGGGGCGGCTGCGCGTTTGCGCTGCTTGTGGTCTGTCCATCGTTGTTGATCTCCGTCCGCCCGAGTTCCACGACCCTAGGAGCCTGTCCGAGTAATAGCGGAAACTTCTAGCGTGGGCGGGGCGAATCGGATTCTGCTTGGCTATGAGCAAGACATTCCGCCCCTGGACGATCGATCAGCCGCTGTT
>Ga0335074_10008470_pt1 | contig 14299 bp, 13 predicted proteins | sample Lox_Sample_23_FD_206715 | JGI IMG/M metagenome (GOLD analysis project Ga0335074, IMG submission 206715) | Soil microbial communities from Loxahatchee National Wildlife Refuge, Florida, United States - Lox_Sample_2.3 | ecosystem: Environmental > Terrestrial > Soil > Wetlands | place: USA...
GGTTCTGCGCAGGCGGCGGGGCTGCCGGCGGGGCTGCCGGCGGGGCTGCCGGCGGGGCTGCCGGCGGCGGGGCTACCGCCGGCGACGCTGCGAGCGCCCTGGCCACCGCTGGAGGAGCGGCGCCCGCGCTGACCGCCGCGGCTGGCGCGGCCGGCTCCGTTGATCGTTGAAGCTCTACTGGCGTAATAACGCCAGTAGAGCCACTTTCATCGGCCGCGACCGCAGGCCGACCGGCTGGCGGCTGGGCGGCTGGTGGCTGGGCGGCTGGTGGCTGGGCGGCTGGTGGCTGGGCGGCCGCAGGCCGCGACGTGGCAGGTGCGGCTGTGCTAGCGGCCGCTGGCCTGCTCGCGGGAGGTGCTGCGACCGCTGGGTGGGCGACGGCGGGGCGCGCCGCCGGAGGCTGGAAAGCCGCAGGCCGGGCGGGCGGAGGCGTCGCGGCTGGCGGCTGCGGGGTCGTTGGCCTGCTTGGCGGAGGCGCTGCGACCGCTGGCTGGAAAGCCGCGGGCCGGGCGGCTGGAGGCCTGGCGACGGCTCGCTCCGCGACCACTGGACGGGCTGCCTGAGGCGTCGCGGCCGCTGGTTGCCGGACCGCTGGCCTGCTCGTTGCGGGCGCTTGGACCGCTGGCTGAGCGGTTGCGGGCACTGGGCTCGCGGGCACTGGGCTCGCGGGCACTGGGCTCGCCGGCACTGGGGCGGCGGGTCGGACCGTCGGCGGGCGCACCGGGGCGAGTGCTGGCGGACGGCTGCGGGGCGGGCCGGTCAGCTCGGGCCGGGTCAGTTCGGGCCGGGTCAGCTCGGGCCGGGTCAGTTCGGGCCGGGTCAGCTCGGGCCGGGTCAGCTCGGGCCGGGCCGGTGCGGGCCGGGATGAACGAGCGACGGCCTTACGGGCTGCCTTGCGGGCCTGCCGCCGGCGAGCCGGGGGCGCTGCCCGCTGGGCCCGCCGCCACACACGTGCTATGACCACGATGTGCTCGGCTTCCCGCAGCGGTGCCATCCGGCACCAGGTTCGCGGCTCGAACAGGTACCGCACCTGGGAGACGACGAGCTCGGGCAGCCGCTTGCCCTCGAGCACTGGCCGGGAGACAAGCCAGGTGGCCACGCCGGGCGGGAGAACGTAGATCCAGAGCAGGGTGTGGCTGAACGGCAGCCCAGCCATCTTGAGGATCACCACGTACGGCACGGTAAAGGCCGCGAAGACGGCAATCTGGCCAACCGGAATCGGCATCGGAAGGCGGAAGTCATACAGCTTATAGAGCCGCTTCTCGATTCGCCAGATGCTGGTATAAGTTGGCAGATCCAACCCTGCTGCGCTCCTTCCTCTCCCTCCGCCTAATTGCCCGGTTCAGTGAACGCCGAGCGCGTTGGCAATGCCGGTGGCAAGAGCCTGCACGATGCTGGGGGTGTAGAACACCACGGCGATCGCCACGGCGAGGACGAGGAACTGCACGAATCTGGTGATCTCCCGGGTGAACAGGAAGAAGATGGCGACAATGCCGACGATCCCGAGGAACAGCGGTCCAAAGAGGCCTTGCAGATAGGTCACAAGGTTGGTGGTACTCAGCGCCAGGGGGGATGCCGAAATAAGCAGGTGGGACTCCATCGCCTTCACTCCGGGTTATGGGGGGCTGGGCTTGCGCACACGCACCGCGGCGTGCGAACGGGTTCGGTTCATGGCCCCCCCGGCTGCTCTGCCGACGGGCCGATGGCCTTGACATACCAGGCCCCATGAAGCCGCACGACCGTCATGTCATACGTCATCTCCACAGCGGGCGTGACGGGCGGGGGGGTCGGACTGGCTGAGGGGGTGGGGCTCGCCTCGGCCCCGGTTTTTGACCGGCGGGTGGTCACCGGGGGCGGCGCTGGCGCCGGCGGTGGTTCCAGCGCAGGCATCTGCCAGGCCACGGTGACCGCGATCTGCCGGGTTGCTCCCCCGGCTGGCACCTGGATCGCGTTCAGGGAGCCGAACGTGACAGTGCCGCCAAGGCCGGTGACGACGGCACCGGGGGCAAGGAACCGGGCCAGCGTTTGCTGGTCACCGCTGGCGTAGGCGCGGAAGAAGCCAGGAAGCTGATCGGAGAGCGCGGTCCGGGCGGCGGCGTCCCCCGGCATGCGGGGCGCCGGTGGCGGGCTGACCCGGCCGGGCGCGGGGAGCAGCGCTGGCTCGGCCGGCACGACCAGGCCGCCCTCGGCCGCGTAAACCGGCACCCCCAGCTCGACCAGGCCGCTGTTGACCCGCGCGAGCAGTGTCACCGTGGCCTGGTGCGCGTTGTGCACCGATACCGAAGCGACCTGCTCGGACTGGAGCTGCTGCGATCCCGAGCCGTTCCAGCCGAATTGCGGATCCGAGCCAACGGGGATGAACGGGGTCAGGTCGGCGGCGCGCTGGGCAGCCGCGCCCGGGCTGAAGTTGAGGTAGACGTACCCGAACTGCAGCGCGAACGCTTCGGCCGTGGCTGTGGGGAACTCGCTGGCCGGCGCGGAACTCGGCGCACCGCCCGCTCCCGCGCGGCCCTGCCGGAAGCTGCCGACAATCGACACAACGCCGCGGAACCCGATGACGAGCAGGACAGCCCAGAGCACCGCCCGAAGCGACCAAACCAGCCAGCGGCCTCCGGCACCGCCGCCCGGCGGTGGGCGCCGCCGGGCAAGTCCGGAGAGCTTCGTCGCGCTGGGCACAGCTCCGCCCGGTCCTGTCCCGCCCGGCACTGTCCCGCTCGGTACTGGGCCGGTTTGGACTGGGCCGGTTTGGACTGGACCATTCGCGACCCGGCCGGTCGCGACCGGGCCGTTGGCGGCTGCCCAGTCGTCGGCAAACTCGTCAGCAGCAAATTCAGCCGGTCGCAAGCCGTCTTCGGGGGTCGCCTTGCGAACCATCGCACCTCCGCCCGCTCTCCTGCGCCTGCGCAGCAAGGAGTTGCGGCGCACCGTTACCCCTCTCGGGGTCCATTCTGCGGCAAAACGCCCATCCGTCCGGGGACCTGCGCTTGCCGGCGCGCCGGCGACTTTGGGATTGGTTCGCGATTCAGAATCCCCACTTAGAACGTTTTCCGGGTTCTCGTCCCATATGCCGGGCGGGGCTTGGCCGGCATATGGGAGTATCCGCCTGGCGCCCGGCGGTATGTACCCGGCGCCCGGCGTCACCTGACCGATATCTGGCGCCGTCTGGCCGCCAGCCGGCGGAAGCTGCACGGCGCCCGGCCACTCGCCGGCGTAGGGCCATTCACCTGGTTCCGGCTCGCGCTCAGCTGGTGGCCACTCGGTGCCCGGTGGCGGTTGCCCGCGATCGGCCGGCGGCCCTGGCACGGCACCGAACGCGGCGGGGCGCACTCGGCCGTTGGTTCCGCGCATGGCCTGACCGTCCTTCTCGCGTGGCCCGGCAGCTTCTTCGGCCTGCGCCGCCGAGCGGCGCCCGCGTGAAGGGCCGGGACGAGAGCATCAGACCCCGCCGGGTGTGACATTGCTGTGACAGGCACCGCGAACTGCCACAATCCGCACCGGCAGGCAGCCTGTGAACAGCTAGGACGTACGCAGCGCGCTCATGATGCGACTCAGGTCGGGCGCAGTCTCCAAGTGGTCGAGCGCGTCGAAAAGGTCATCGGTCGCGGGCTCGTCCAGCACGGCCGAGGCATTCGTCCGGAATTTTCCGACCCAGGCCTCACGAGGCAGCGGGTAGCTCCAGTGACTCATGGGCCTTGTGACCGACCGGGTGAACGCGCGTCCGTCCCGGCAGGCGATCGTCACCGGGTTGTGGGCGATGTCAGGGTTGGCGGGCAGCTTCGGCTCCTGGTACGCGCTGATGCGAGCCAGGAGCGACTGCACTGGCGGGCTGAAGACGATCTTCTCGTCGAACAGGTCAGCGGTCAGCCGCCGGTAAAGAACTGCCATCGCCGCCATGTACTGCACGCTGAATTTGGCGTCCAAAGATGAACGAGGGAATGGCCGGTCGAACCGGCTGCCCGGTACTCCGATCCGAATGCTCTCGATGTCATCGGGACCGATCTGTTCGTCCGTGATTATGTTGAGCGCCGCCTCGAAAGACTGGTGCATGTAATAGCCAGCCGGGTACATCTTGATGCCAATGCCAGGATTGAGGAGATAGAACGAATTTCCGAGGCCGGCCGTCAGGCGCCACATCTGTGGACTAGCAGCGCCGAAAAACGCATCAAAGAATGAACGCTTGCCGTCAAAAACCCTCTCTGAGGCGGTGAAGCCATCCGCGGCCAGCAGCGCGGCCTGCACCCCGCCACACGCGGCCAGGCCGGCGTGCAGCGGCTTGGTCATTGTCCCGGAATGGCCGTCGATTCCGCCGGCCGTCGAGCTCGCGATGCCGAACGCCATTGCCGTCTGGGCCCCGGAGAGCCGCAGCAGCCGGCTGGCGGCAGCGGCCGCGCCGAAGGTGCCGAACACGCCGGTCGGGTGCCAGCCAAAGCGCCCGGACACCACAGAGTGCAGCCGGCCCATGACCTCGTACCCGGCGGCGAGCGCCGCGATCAGTTCCTGTCCCGAGCTGCCGCGGGCCTCGGCGATCGCGAACGCCGCCGGGACTATCGGCGCGCTTGGATGCGCGCCAGGCAGCCACATGTCATCAAAGTCCAGCGCGTGAGCGGCGGTCGCGTTGGCACGGGCTGCGTCTGGTGTGCTCGCCGCGCCGGCCGTGCCCCAGACCGTCGCCGGGCCGGAAGATCCCGCCAGCCGGCGGACGGCCCGGGCGGCGGGCTCGCTGGACCCGGCCAGGGCCACCCCTACGAGGTCGATGCACTGCCGGATAACCCGGCGGACCAGTTCTTCGGGCAGGGCGGCGTAGTCGACGGAGGCGACGAAGTCGGCGAGGACGCGCGTAGTGGTCTGGCGGTCAGGCGACTCGGCGGTCATCGGGGCGGCGTCCTCCGCTCGATCTTCATGGCTCGATCACCCGGACCGGGTTGCCGTCGAGGTACGCCTGCACGTCTTGCACAGCCTCCCGGTAGAACGTGGCGAACGTGCGAGCCGTCACGTAGCCGATGTGGGGGGTCAGCACCGTGCGCGGGGCCGATCGCAGCGGGTGATCGGCCGGCAGCGGCTCCTCGCCGTAGACATCGAGGCCGGCGCCGGCGATGCCGCCGTCAGCAAGCGCGCGCAGCAGCGCGTCCTGGTCGACGAGCGCACCCCGGGAGGTATTGACCAGGAAGGCGGTCGGCTTCATGGCGTCGATCTCGGCCGCGCCTATCAGCCCCCGGGTGCTGTCGGAGAGGACCATGTGGACGGACACGACGTCAGACTGGGCAAACAGCTCCCGCTTCCCGACCAGCCGGGCTCCGCACGCGGCCGCCCTGTCCTGCGTCAGGTGCGGGCTCCATGCGAGCAGTTCCATCTGAAAGGCACGGGCGACGGCAGCCACCTGGCCGCCGAGACGGCCAAGCCCTACCAGCCCCAGGACCGCGCCGTCCAGGTCCATGCCGACGGTGGGCTTCCACCGGCCGGCCCGCATCGACGCGTCAGCCTGCGGGATGCCCCGGGCCAGTGCCAGGATCAGCGACCAGGTCAGCTCGGGCGTCGGCGACTGCAGTCCTTGCGTTCCGCAGACCAGCACCCCGTTCCGGGAAGCTGCGGCGACATCCAGAGCGCGGTTACGCATGCCGGTCGTGACGATCAGCCTGAGGTTCGGCAGCGCGGTGAGCACGTCCGCGGGGACCGGAGTGCGCTCGCGCATCAGCATGACCGCCCCGAACGGCGTGAGCCGCTCGATGAGATCGCGCGGGCTGGCCAGGTGGTCAGTGAAGATCGTGACCGAGACAGTGGGAAGCTCGCTGCTCCAGTCGACCACGTCCCCGGCTGCGCCCTCCCAGTCATCGAGCACGGCCAGCCGCAGCTGCGGGCCCGCCACCTGACTGTCGTTCATGCGCCTGGGTCTGACTGCCGCACCTCGAGCTCGCGCGCGATGAGCTTGATGCGGATCTCGGCGGCAGCATTCATGTGCTCGGTGCCGATCGCGCGGGCGCGCTCGGCGTCCTGGCTCCTGATCGCATCGATGAGCTCGCGGTGCTCACGCACTGACGCCTGCCACCGGCCGGGGAAGCTGAGCGTGGTGGACGGCAGCTTGGCTACCTGGGCCGTCAGCCGGCTCTGCAGATCCTGCAGGGTCTGGTTGTGGCAGGCCGCGGCCAGAGTGCGGTGGAAGGCCGTGTTAGCTGCCTGCAGCAAGGCCGGGTCTTCGGTACCGTTCAGCTTTTCGCCGACGGCCGCGGCCGATTCCAGCCGCATCAAGTCGGTCTCGCTGCGCCTGTGGGCGGCGTCGAAGGCGATCGCACCCTCGAGATAGACACGCACGCGGTAGATGTCGATGGTCTCATCGGCCGTACGGTCGCGCACGTACAGCGCCGAACCGCGCCGCTCGATCAGCCCGTCCTGCTCGAGCCGGGCCAGGGCCTCGCGGATCGGGGTGCGGCTGACCTCGAAGCGAGCGCAGAGATCTACCTCGGATATGCGCGCGCCCGGCGAGAACTCCTCTTCGGCCAGCGCGGCGCGCAGGCGCTCGTACAGAGCGATCGTCTTAGGGGTCGACGGAGCAACGTCCAACGTGCACTCCTGAAGCTTGCGGCGGGCCGCTACCGACATAGCTATATACCTCAAACCTCGCCGTCAACGGGTCCGCCGACATCCGCTCGGCGCTGGTATACCCTCAGAGGCCTAGAGTATACGAATATGGCTTTGCGGTATACACTGCCGGGTTAAGTCCGGAGAACGTTCGGATCGCGGGCGAGCGCAAGGGTGAACGCGACGGTGACGACAGTTCCACCAGGTCAGGCGCTTCGCGATCTCCTCGCCCGGCCCGCGATCCTGGAGCAGCCCGCGGTCTGCGATCCGCTCACCGCCCGGCTAGCCCGGGACGCGGGCTACGAGGCTGTGACCCTGACCGGTCCCGCCATCGGCGCTCACCTGCCCGCCGGCAGCGCGGCCGACCTCGACGACGTCGAACGGGCTGCCAGCGCTGTTGTCACCGCGTGCGCCGTCCCGCTGCTGCTCGACGCCGACGCATTGTGGGGCGACGCCGCAGCGCTCGCCGCGGCGGTAACCCGGCTCGACGCCGCAGGCGTCGCGGCGATCGGTGTCAGCAGCCAGTACCTACCTGACCACGCTCCGGTCAGCCTTCGCGCCGAGCGCCGCTGCGCTCACGCTGACCTGCTCCAACGAGTGCGGACCGCCTGCGCCGCCCGGAAACACGCGCTGGTCATGGCCCGCTGTGACGTGATCGGTGAGCTTGGTTACGGCGACGCGAGGGAGCGGGCCGCGGCGCTGCTGGCCGCGGGCGCGGACGGCATCCTGGTGCACACCGCGTACGAGGATGACCTGCGCCGCCTGCCTCAGGACCTGCCGGGCGCGACGCTCATCTGCACCGGCTCACCCACGGCCGGATGCGAGCAGACGTTCTTTGCCCCCGACGTGCTTGAGCGCTGGGGCTTCAGCGCGATCAGCAACAAGTACCACAGGTGCTACTGCTCCCGCCTGAAACCGGTGACGCGGAGAGCATCCGCGCCAAAGGGCCTCCAAGCGGCCCGGCGGCGCAAGGCAGACTCAGCGTTATACACGATAGTGGACCGACCGCAACGCGAAGGGACTACATGAGCGCCCCTGAGCCAGTCACCCCCGACCTGCGCCGCGAGCAGGGCCTCGCGGTCCGCGCCACGATCATGGGTGCGGCGTGGGACCGGGGATCGCGTGTCTCGCCCGGCCTGGAGGCCTTCACCGAGCTCGGCATCCAGAACATCTGGTGCGGCAGCTGGATCGATCCGACCCTGGAGCTGCGGCTCAAGAGCGTCACCACGATCTCGGCGCTGATAGCCCTGCGCCACACCGGGCTGCTGGGCTTTCACGTAGCCGGAGCTCTGCGTGAGGGCCTGCTCAGCGCGGCCGAGATCCGGGCGATCGCCCTGCACCTGAACCCGTACGTGGGCTACCCGGTGGCCCGCGACGCCATGGTCGTCATCGACAAGGAGATAGAAAGACACGAGCAGGGCGATCCGGCCGAAGACGGAGGAACAGGGCGTGACCAGTAACGGCGAGGCGCCCGGAGCCATCGACGTGCACGGGCACTGCGTCCCCGAGGCCTTCCTGAACGAGGTCGTGCGCACACAGCCGTTCGGTGTGCAGGCCGAGCTGGCCGACGGCAGGTACATGGTGACGTTTCCCGGTTGCAAGTCTCTGCGGCCGATCGCAGGCGTGATGGTCGACACCGCCGACCGCAGCGACTGGTTTGCCGCCCAGCAGGTCACCCACCAGGTGGTCGCGCCATGGCTGGACGTGGCCGGCCAGGAGCTGCCGGCAGCCGATGGCGCCCGGTGGGTCGCCATGCTGAACGACGCCCTGGCCCAGTCGGTGGCCGGCAGCTCAGGCCGGCTATCGGCCCATGCCACGCTGCACCTGGCCGACCCCGACGCGGCGGCCAGGGAACTCGGCCGGTCCGTCGGGGAGCTGGGCATGCGCAGCGTCATGCTGCCGACCAGCCTGCCAGCCGGCCGGCTCGCGGACGAGCGTTTTGATGTCGTGTGGGCTGCCGCCGCCGAGCTTGACGTGCCGGTGGTGCTGCACCCGACGACGCGGTCACCCGCTGCCGACATGATGGCCCATTACCCCACGCTGAACGGCCTGTTCGGCCGCCAGGTGGACTCGACGCTCACCACGGCCGAGCTCATCACGGCCGGGGTCTTCGACCGGTACCCGGGGCTGCGGCTCATGATCGTCCATGGGGGCGGGTTCCTGCCGTATCAGGCCGCCAGGTTCGACCGTGACGCCAAGCGCGGCGCGGAGGCCCCCGGGCGGCTGCCGTCGCAGGTCATAGGGTCTCTGTACTACGACACAGTGCTGCTGTCAGCGGCCGCCGTGCGCTTTCTGCTCGACTGTGCCGGCCCGGAGCACGTGCTGACTGGCTCGGACTTCGGCGCGGCGGCCAGGGAAAGGGCCGGCGTGGCGCTCACCGCGGCCATCAGGGAAGCGGCGCCGGACGCCGCGGCCGCCGACGCTGTGCTGGCGGGCAATGCCCGCCGTCTCTTCAGGCTCAGCTGACCGGCGAAACGCATGCCAGGAAGGGGGATCAGATGAGCCGACGGCTGGTCGTGGGTGTGACCGGATCCAGCGCTCCGCAGCTGGCTGTCACGCTGCTGACCGTGCTGCGCGAACTGGGCGGCATAGAGGTGCACCTGGTGGTGTCACAGGGAGCCGTGCGGACCATCGAGCTCGAGCTGGGCATGAAGCGGGCCGAGGTCGAGGCGCTGAGCGACGTCGTCTACGACCCTCAGGACATGGCCGCGCCGATCTCGTCGGGCTCGTTCCTTGTGGACGGCATGGTGATCATGCCGTGCTCGATGAAGACGCTCGCGAGCATCGCCACCGGGCTCAGCATCGACCTGATAGCCCGGGCCGCCGATGTCAATCTCAAGGAGCGCCGGCCGCTCGTGCTGGTGCCGCGGGAGACCCCACTCAGCCTCATCCATATCCGCAACATGGAGACGGTCACGCTCGCCGGCGCGACTGTGCTGCCGCCGGTTCCGGCGTTCTACCACAAGCCGGAGACGATCGAGGACCTGCTGCGGCACACCGCGGGCAAGGTCCTGGACCAGTTCCGCATCCCTCACAACGTCTTCGAGCGCTGGCAGTGACCGTGACCGAGCCAGCCACCAGCTCCATCAGCCTCACCGTGAACGGGACGGTGCACCGGGTCACGGTCGAGCCGCGCCGGACGCTGCTCGACTGCCTGCGTGACGACCTCGTCTTCCCTGGCACACACGTGGGATGCGAGCACGGGGTCTGCGGCTGCTGCAACGTCATCGTCGACGGCACGCTGATTCGCTCGTGCCTGATGCTGGCGGTGCAGGCCGACGGTGCGTCGGTCGAGACGATCGAGGGAGTGGCCGCCGGCGACGAGCTCAGCGCCGTTCAGGAAGCGTTCTGCGCCACCCATGCCATGCAGTGCGGGTACTGCACGCCGGGCATGATCATGACGCTGGAGGAACTGCTGCGGGCCAACCCCCAGCCGACCGAGGAAGAACTGGTGGACGCCCTGTCCGGCAACTTGTGCCGGTGCACCGGTTACCAGCAGATCCTGCAGGCGGCCCGGAAGGTGATCGCCAGCAACGCCGCGGAGGGAGGCAGGGGATGAACCCACCCGCAGCCCGTTACAGGTACATCGGCAGGCCCATGCCGGTGGTGGAAGACCGCCGCTTCGTACGCGGCGGCGGGCGGTATATCAACGACCTCAGCCTGCCGGCGATGCTGCACCTGGCGGTCGTGCCGGCCCCGGTCGCGCACGCCCGGCTGACCGGACTGGACACCAGCCAGGCGCGGTGTGCGCCCGGCGTCGTCGCGGTACTCACCGGGCAGGACCTGGCGGCGATGATGGAGCCCGTGCCGCAGGAGCTGGATCTGCCCGCCGTCGTTTGGTATCCGCTGGCGGTCGACAAGATCCGGTTTGCCGGCGAGTGGGTGGCGGCGGTGGTCGCGACCTCCAGGGCCGCGGCCGAGGACGCGGCCGAACTGGTGCTCGTCGACTTCGACGAGCTCGAGCCAGTGGTGGACCCGCGCCGGGGCATGCAGCCGGACGCGCCGCTGCTGCACGAGGCGCACGGCAGCAACGTGGTCTGGAACGAGCGGCACACCTGGGGAGATGTCGACACCGCGTTCCAGCGCGCTGACCACGTATTCGAGTACTCCTACCGGTGGAACCGGCACTCGGGCGTGCCGCTGGAGACGTTCGGCTGCGTCGCGCAGGTCGATCCGACCGGCATCCTGGAGATCTGGGCCTCGCACCAGAACCCGGACATCCAGCAAGAGGTCATCAAGGTCATGCGGACGTCCAAGGCCAAAGTGCACATGGACATCGACATCGGCGGGTCCTACGGCTCAAAGCGCGGCCGCAAGCAGATGTACCTGACAGCGGCAGCGGCTATCCGCACCCGCCGGCCGGTCAAGTTCATCGAGGACCGGATCGAGAACATGCAGGCCAGCGACGGTCACGGCCCGGACCGCTACTACACGGTCAAGGTGGCGGCGTCGGCCGCTGGCATCGTGCAGGCGCTCGACATCGACCTGATCGAGGACCTTGGCGCCTACTGTGGCCGCGGGCCGAGGCAGATCACCAAGCCGACCTCGGCCGTCGTCGGACCGTACCGGATCCCGGCGGTACGGTACGGCGGCGCCGGCGTCCTGACCTGCAAAACCAACCAGGTGCCTTTCCGCGGTGCTGGGCAGTCGCCGCACAACTTCGCGATCGAGCGGACGATGGACCTGGTAGCCCGCGATCTCGGCATCGACCGGGTCGAGCTACGGCTGCGCAACTTCATCCAGCCCGAGCAGTTCCCGTACGAGATCCCAGGCGGCGCCGTCTACGACTCGGGCAACTACCCAGGTGCGGCGGAGATCGCCATCAAGCAAGCCCGGATGGAGGACCTGCTGGCCGAGCAGGCGCAGGCGCGAGCGGCGGGCCGGCTGTTCGGTATCGGCATTGCCGGGGGCATCGAGCCAGGTGGCGCAGCGGCCGAGCATGGTGAGGGCGTGCGGATCGAGATCGACGCGACCGGCCACGTCGTGGCGACGATCGGCTTCCAGTCTGCTGGCCAGGCGCACGAGAGCATGGTCACGCAGCTGGTCTGCGAGGAGCTTGGCGTCGAGCTCCAGGACGTGATCGTGCAGCGGGGGCACGGGCTGGCGGGTATCTACGCCGGTGCGCCGACGGGGGCCAGGATGACCCAGATGCTCGGCACCTCGGTGCACCAGTGCGCCGCCAAGGTGCGGCGCAAGCTCACCGAGATCGCGGCGTTCACCCTGCAGGTCCAGCTGGAGGAGATCGAGGCCGACGGCGCCGTGTACCGGGTGACTGGGGACGCCGGGCGGTCGCTCACGATCAGGCAGCTCGCGAAGATCGCCTACGGGCCGCGGATGAAGTGCCCGCCTGGTATGGAGCCTGGAATCGTCGAGCAGAACGTCTACGCGGGGCCGGACATCGTGACCAAGCGCAAGCTCACGACGGGTGCCAAGCAGTTCCCCACCTACGGCTTCGACTTCCACGTCGTCGTGGCCGAGGTCGACCCGGAGACCTTCCATATCGCTCTGCGCAAGTACCTCGTCGTGCACGACTGCGGCACCGTACTCAACCCGCTGGTCGTGGACGGGTTCGTCTACGGCGGCGTTGGGCACGGCATCGGCGGTGCGATGTTCGAGAACTTCGCCTATGACGAGCGCGGCCAGCTGCTGGCCGCGAGCTTCATGGACTACCTGATGCCGACGGCGGCCGAGGTGCCGCCCATTGAGCTGCATGAGCAGTGCACACCGACGCCGCTGCATCCGTACGGGGCCAAGGGCGCGGCCGAAAGCGCGTACCTGACCGCACCCGGCGCGATAGCCAGCGCGATCGAGGACGCCGTGACGCCGCTCGGCATCCGCATCACCGAGATACCCGTCACGCCGCAGCTGCTCTTCGACGCGGTAACCGCCTGGCAGCAGCGCCCATGAAGCCGGCCCCGTTCGCCTACCACCGGGCCACTGATGTCGACGACGCCGTCCGCGCCCTGGGGTCGGCTGAAGAGAGCAAGATCATCGCGGGCGGGCAGAGCCTGGTGGCGCTGATGAACCTGCGCCTCGCCCGGCCCGAGCTGCTTGTGGACCTGAACCCGCTGCGCGAGCTTGACTACATCGAGCCGCGCGCGGACGGCGGGCTGGCTATCGGCGCGATGACCCGGCAGCGGTCACTGGAGCGTTCCGGGCTTGTGCGTGAGCGATGCCCGGTCATGACGGAGGCAATGCCGCACGTCGCGCACGCCGCTATCCGCAACCGCGGCACGATCGGCGGCAGCCTCGCCCATGCCGACGCCGGCTCCGAGCTGTGCGCGATCAGCCTCGCGGTCGACGCCCGGATGCGGGTCCACGGCCCGGACGGCGACCGCGACATTCCCGCGGCCGAGTTCTTCCAGGGCCCGTTCACCACCTGCCTCGACGCCGACGAGATCCTCACGGAGATCATCATCCCGGCCGGGCCGCCCCGCGGTGGCTACGCGTTCACCGAGGTCGCCCGGCGGCGCGGCGACTTCGCACTGGCCGGCGTGGCCGCGCTGGTCGGCCTGGCCGAGGACGCCACCGTCAGCCACGCCCGGCTGGCCTACCTCTCGGTCGGGCCGAACGCGCTGCGCGCGCGGCGAGCCGAGGAGTCCCTGCTCGGCTCACGGCTGGACGAGGCAGCGATCCAGCAAGCAGCCGCCCTGGCCAGCGAGGACATCGCGCCCAGCGACGATCTGCACGCGACCGTCGCTTACCGGCTGCATCTGGCCCGCGTGCTGACCGCCCGCGTCCTGCGCACCGCCGCCGACCGGGCTCTCCATGATCGCGGGCCCAAACCCACGCCCTAGGGCGTCAGCATATGGCTATCCGCATTATGACTGATATGTCTACAAACTGGCAGTCTGATGTGCTTCCCAGTTATGCCGATGGGCTTGCCGGATTCCGGCCACCGGCCGCCTCCCTCATCGCGGAGACTTTTTCGCTGATATGGCTGAGAACTCTCCGGCTTACGCCGACAGCCGGCGATGGACGGGTTCCGGTGAGGCCGTATTCAGCTACCGCGCTAGCCGGAAAGCAGGCCAGCACCCGCGCCCAGATCACAGCCTCACCGAAACCCCCTTTGCGGCGTGAGCAGAACCCGCCCTGCTCCTGAGATGTCACCGCCTGGCAGCACCCGGGTCAGCAGGCCCGTAACCGGCCCGGCCACCTGAAAGAACAGCGACGCACCCTCCAAAAACGAAGATCAACTTAAGCTGAGCGGCATTGTGCTGCTACCACAGTCTTCGAACACAGCTACGGTGACCGAATGTCCTCGTACATCATCGCCTCGGACTGCCTGCTGGCGAAGCTCTGGCCCGCCCACGAATAGTCGCGGTCAATCCGACGCAGCCTGCGGCGCAGCCGACGCTTCACCAGCACCGACCGTGGCCACCTGGCAGCGATGACTTCCTCCAGCGCAGAGATACGGTTCTCGCGCGCGTCATCAAACCTGTCGTCTAAGTCGTGCTGCCAATTGTGATCGATCTTCCACTGGTCGGCCGTGGGCGCAACCTCTCCACGAGGCAGGCCCGAATCCTCTGCGCTGATGCCGATAACTTGATCCACAGCCCCTCCTAGCAGAGTAGGAGCACCCGGAGACCCCATCGCTCCGCCTAGTACCCGTTCCACTCACTAGCTTATTCTAGCTTATTCTAGAACATTCCTACTTAGTCTCGGACGGTTACGGTCGGGGTCATGGGCCCGATCGACCCGACTGCACGCGTCCCGCCATATCAGC
>Ga0335074_10008471_pt1 | contig 14299 bp, 8 predicted proteins | sample Lox_Sample_23_FD_206715 | JGI IMG/M metagenome (GOLD analysis project Ga0335074, IMG submission 206715) | Soil microbial communities from Loxahatchee National Wildlife Refuge, Florida, United States - Lox_Sample_2.3 | ecosystem: Environmental > Terrestrial > Soil > Wetlands | place: USA: Florida...
CATCTACGCTCCAGTGGACACTTATTCCTAAGTGTCCACTTCGGAGAATGCCTCTCATTTAGGTGATTGTCGAGACGGTCTCAACCGGACGCTTACGAAAAAATCTGCAGGAGGTGCATACTTCCGACCCGTCCTGTTCTCAGCCCAATCCTTTGACGGGGTGAGAACAGGACGGGATGGAATATGCACCCTGCGCTCTCACGACCATGGCGAGTCTAGGGTCTGTTCCGTTCTCCCAAACAAACTCTAGAACTGTGAATGAGCTAGATCGTTCCGGTTCGTTCGAAGGGGCACTGAAGGGCAAGATCCTTTACGGCAGGTCCCCGGCTATTGTATCTGTTCGACCGTAAAGAACAAGCTGTAAGGAGCGCAAACGTTATAGGAAAACACTTCGTAGCTCAGCGGCGCTCCGGCCAAATCCCTTACGACGCTACTAAGAGTATATAAATTCCCTATAGCGATACTGCTTCCCGCGTCGAGGGCGATGTACCCTCCATCTGGACCTGTATCATCAGTCCAAGTAAAGTAAACGCCGTAAGGGGGGCAGTTTGTACTTTCCACGGTGCCGGAGATTCGAAATAATCCGTTCGATTGAGGCGTAACCAACGTAGTAAGAGGTATCCCGCCGGTCTGATTAAGGAAAGCAACCTGTGCCACAATATTAGGCGCCGCAGAGATTCCTACGTATGCGACCGCAGACGCTTTGCCCGCTTGAACAACGAGTCGATAGGTGCCGGGAGCCGGTAATTGAGCTAAGCTCGCGACGATTTGTGTTGCTGAACTGCTCACGACTGTCAACGGTTTTCCGTTGAAATCGACGCTTAGCGGTGTTCCCGATAACCGTGTGCCAGTGATCGTCAGCTGGCTTCCAGCGATGGTGGTGCCGTTAATGACCGGGGTGGCCCAAGAAGTGGTTGCCAGCAGCAGGAGCGCAACGACGATGATGAATGGAATTGGGAATGTTCGGCGCGACATTTTGTAGTTCTCCTTCTCCCGGTGAGGGCCTGAAGATGTTCGAGTCCTGTTTAGCGTAGCGAAACGAAAGCTCCAAGCGCGACACAGCAGGAACACAAATCTCTCGAAGGTCCGCCAGTTTACGCTCGAAACACGACGCATATTAGCACTGATCTCGCTGAATTGATGGACTGTTATCGACCCTATCGACCGTACGCCATTTGAGCTAATTTGAGCATTTGAGCGTCGTTATCAACTTCGGAACCGTGAACCGTGAATTGTACGAGATCATTTTCGAACTGGCACGCGGCGGATATCGCCCACATCCACGGCACTGGAGAGCATTGGCCACGCTGCTAGGTATAACGGCAAAGCGCTATTGATAGATGGCACAAAACCTATTGACGGAGGTTCCTCGTCCGGCAGCAAATCCTTTGGTTTGTTCCAGTTTCGGAACAAAAATATCGAAAGTAGCAATTTGGTGGGCCACAATGATACAAAATCACTTCTGGTTCCCAACCATTGTGATATGGCGACCAATGCCCCGACAAGCAATTAAGAATGCCGCGATTGAAAAAGCTCCGGCTGAATAACTTTTCCATTTACAGCAGCACACCGGTAATTGATGTTCAATTTAATGATGGGGCATTTTGCTTGGCAGGTGCCAATGGCCTTGGCAAATCAACCTTCCTGAATACGCTGAATTTCGCTCTTACCGGTATAGTTCCTGATCCGGAACGCACATTTCTTTCTGTTGACGAATACTATAACTTCAGCAAAGACTTCGCTGACAGTTACTTTGACGGACGAATTGACGAGGCGGAGCGCGAAGTTGCCGAAGTCTCGATCGATTTTGAAGTCGGAGCAAAGGTCTTCCATGTATCTCGCGGCATTTTTGAAAAAGGGGAGCTTCGTGAACTCTCGATTACCGATCAGAATGGATCTGTCGTGGGCAAAGATCGGTCAATCACATCTGCTCAAAGGCATCAGCTATATGTCGAAACACTGCCTCGAGACATAGGCCTGTCGTCGTTTGAGCAATTCGTTTTTCTGCAGCACTTTGTATTCACCTTTGATGAGAGGCGGCATCTCTTGTTCTGGGATCAAAAACTCCTTGAACAGGTTCTTCATCTCTGTTTCGGTGTAGACCCAAGCCGAGCACAACGTGCCGATGAGATCAGACGCGAAATTGAGCGCGCCGATTCTCTTGCCAGAAACTATCAATGGCAGGCAACAGAGTTGCGACGAAAACTTGAAGAACTTGAGGAGATCGTCAAAGGTGATAAGAAAAGTGGAGATAAGGGAAAGAAACTCATCGAGAAGTTTACCGAGCTACAAGCGAAGAGAGATGCTGAACAATCAGTTTTGATTAAGACCCGAGCGCAACGGGATGATGCCGAGCTAGCGTTGGCCCAAGCTACCGCGTCATTCATGACTAAGAAACAGGAATATGAGGCGGAATTTTCGCATAGTTTTAGCAAACAAGGCAACGTAGAGGTTAACCCAACGATTGTCGCTTCGGTCGAATCAGGACAATGCGAAATCTGTGGCACTGCTTCCGATTCCGTATCAACCAGCATACGTGACCCAAAACCCAAAAACTGACACAGAGGAGATTAGAGGTAAGCTGGGGCAGGAGTCCGGACAAGGAGACGAGGACGATGCCCAAGAGTGGTCACACGGAAGAGCAGATCGTTGCTGTTTTGCGGCAAGTGGAAGCGGGAGCGCGCGTGGACGATGTTTGCCGCAAGGTCGGGATCAGCCAAGCGACTTACTATCTCTGGAAACGGAAGTATACCGGGGTGGGAGTGAGCGAGTTGCGTGAGCTGCGGCAGTTGCGGGACGAGGTTGGGCGGCTGAAGCGATTGGTGGCCGACCTGAGCCTGGATCGGCAGATCCTGCAGGAGATCGTCTCAAAAAAGCTGTAAGGCCTCGTGCGCGTCGGAAGTTGGCGCGCTGGGCGCAGGAGGCCTATCGGATCAGCGAACGGCATGCGGCGCGGATCGTGAAGCTGGCGATCGGGACGCTGCGCTATGAAAGCCGGAAGGTATTCGATGAAGTGTTGCAACATCGCTTGCGGGAGCTGGCCGGGATGCATGTGCGCTACGGCTATCGGCGATTGACGGTGTTGTTGCGGCGGGAAGGCTGGCACGTGAACGCGAAGCGTATCTACCGGCTGTACCGAGACGAAGGGTTGATCGTGCGGACGAAGCAGCGCAGGAAAATGGCGCGCCGACGGCCAGTTGCCAGCGGCGTCGCGGCGCGACCGAACCAATGCTGGAGCATGGATTTCGTGAGTGACAAGTTGGCCGATGGGCGTTCGTTCCGCATTCTGACGATAGTGGACCAGTTCACACGGGAGTGCGTTGGGCTGGAAGCGGATCGTTCCATGACGGGGATGAAAGTGACGCAGGCACTGGAACGCGCACGACACGAACGGGGCCATTTACCGGAGAGCATCACGGTCGACAATGGCAGCGAGTTCTGCAGTCGTGCGCTGGAAGCTTGGGCGATGAGCAACGACGTACAACTGTGTTTCATTCGGCCAGGCCGTCCGGTGGAGGACGGCTTCATCGAGAGTTTCAATGGCCGGCTGCGCGACGAGTGTTTGAATGTGGAATGGTTCTCATCGCTGGACGACGCGCGGCGAAAGTTGGCGAAGTTTCGTGAGCATTACAATCGCGAGCGTCCGCACAGTTCGCTGGCGGATCGGACGCCGGCAGCGTTTGCGGCGCTGCACCAGACGAAAGCTAGTACATTGCTGGGGCGCGCACTCCAGAGTCTCTTGATGGAGCCTCTGGAGTGCACGAAACCCGCGTCAACAGCGGAAGAAAGGACTTACACTACCCCGAACCTCTAACCTCGCTTGTGACAGAAAATGGGAGCGGTTCAAGTTGTAACTTGTCGTATTCTTACGTGAACGAAAGCTTGGGGCAGGTCAGCGGTGTGCGGTTTAGAGGGGAAAGGTCAAATACGCGCTTCATTTGCGCGAATGAATATGTGAGGTTTATCACATACTCTCGTGATTGCACGCGTACAGTGCACTTTTCTGTTGACTTTCATAGGTACACTCGACTAGTTTTCTGTGCAAACTTGATGACGAAGAACTTGGCTCAGTAAGAGTCGAGAGGGCGGCTGATCAATAGATTGGATTCTTCCTCATCACTTCCCCTTGAAGTCTGAATTTGTCGAGAACGCGGTTTGGCGGAGATCGCGCTCCCTAACTATAAGTGTCTTTCTTGACACCAAGCCGACGGACAGTTTGCCAGTTCTTCAACTGAGCGAACACCAAAGTCCCTCGACTTCCCAAGGGAGGATCCATGTACCGCTTATCTTTTTCATCACATGAGTGTAGCCCTTCTCCGCTGACCCTCTTCTGTCCTGCCTCTTATCGGGCTGTAGGGCTCTGTGTCTTCCTTATCTTCCTCGTAATGGGAAAATCGGGACTCTGCCAAACCAGCTTCGGTTTCGTGAACAATATTACTTCCGTCCCTATTCCGGGTGTGGGGCACGACTACATCCATGATCTCAATGAGATCGTTAACCCTGCAAACGGTTCTCTAAGTGTACGAATTGAAGCGCCTCGCCCAAAAGAGCGCGCTTTCAATTATCCACTCTATTCATTTATGTACGATTCAACTCAGCAGTTTTTTATCCAGTACTCAGTAACGTACACCGGCATCTCCTATTCCTGCGGGCCTGACACTGCTGGTGATGAGCCATATGGAGAACCTCCCCAGCCGATTAACTGCATTTCAGAAGTGTCGTTCTTTAATCAAAGCCCTTTCTATCCGAGCCAGATTCAGGGAGTGCTGAGCGGTCCAAATAGCATACTATCGTCGTACCAGTACGCTTACTCACGGTTTTACGCTGCCGGCCAATATAAGACATGCGATGTATATCAGGGCTATTCCTACGAGGACCCTTACGGCGTAACCCACAATCTCGGCGTGTATTCCATAATTCAAGGGGAACTCGAAAATAACAATAGCTGCCAATACATGGGTGTCTACGACAATCCAATTGGAGGAGATGAGCAATACAAAATCGTGGTCGAGAATCCCTACACACTTACGTTTCCTTCTGAAAACACGCTGGTTCCAGGTATTGGGTATATGATTGACATCCACGGTAATGCAGTTCAAGTTCCGACAAATGGACCAGCCGCTGCCTTGACGATGGAGGATACCAACGGCAATGCGATAAGCAGTACCGGGCGAACCGGTTCCTATCAAAGTTTCCAGCCCTGGGGTGACTCGTATAATAAGACTCCGAGCCGTACCTTTCCTGGCGGAGCCACCTACAACTACACTTGGGGAACAGCTGCAACGCAATACACCCCTAATTCAGTTGACGAAACAATTGGCGTGAATGGATGGGATCATCTTTGCACCGCTCCTGTCTTGGGTCCTCAAGGCTCTACCAGTAATAGGGTCGTCACTAAAATGCAGGAGCCGGACGGGCTCTACTACACGTTCTTCTATGACCCTACTTATGGTTTTCTCGACAGAATTACCTACCCGACAGGTGCCTGGGTCCAATACACATGGGGAGTAAATTCGATGTCCGATGCCACTGGGTTCAAGACTCCCCCCGCCGTCGTAGGTAATTACAACGACTACACTGATCCGATCCATGTCGCGCCAGGTTATGAAATGAACACCTGGTGCATGTTTGAACACGATACCCCGGCAATCACAAAGCGCGTTGTCAGCTATGACGGCGTTCATTCTGCCCTCGAACAGGATTTTTCTTATTCGACAGTCTGGTCAGATGCGGCGCAAGGATGGTGGACTTCCAAGCAGACCATCGTTACAACCAAAGATCTGCTGTCACCGGGAACTCCTTCCTTCAAAACAATCTACAACTACTCGTATTGGCCAGCTTACCAGTCAATCGGCAGCCACCTCATATCGTCGGGGCAACCTCTAGAGAGTTCGATAATCTACCAGGACACAAACGGAACCGTGCTGAAGACCGTAACGAAAGCATGGAACAGCACACTTCAGCTGGCCGGGGAATGCACGACTTTGCCCAATGGAAAAACCTCGGGGACCTTTTACCAGTACGAGCCGTACGCGCTATCTGGCCAAAACGGTTCTCTGGGGGCACCGGGCTCAGCCAGTACGAATTCTCCAACCGATGTAGCTGAATACGACTATGGACTCGTGACTACGCCCTGTCAGCGTCCGACCACGACACCCACAAGAGAGACTGTTACTACATATGCCTCGTTCTCCAACACTCCAATTTGGCCAACGTTCACAGAATTGAACGGCAACAGTCAAGTTCCGATATCGATGCCGCCCATAGCGGATCGACCCGCAACAATCGTGAAATATCAAAGTGGCACGAAGATTTCTGAGACGGATTACAGTTACGACCAGACGGCGGTAGCATCGGTTTCTCCCACTCCATATGGACACGACGAAACGAACTACGGTAATAGCGCACCTACAGTGGCGAGAGGAAATCCGACCACAATCACCCGCCAATGCTTCCAAGGCAGTACAAATTGCACCAATTCTGTGACGACAGTTGCCTACGACACAACGGGTCAGCCTGTCTCGGTGACAGATGCAAATGGAAATCAAACGACGCTATCCTATTCCGACAACTACACGACCGATGACGGGACGCCTCCAGGAAACACCAACACCTACATCACAAAAATTACATGGCCAACAACGAACGGCGTCCCACACGTTGAATCTTTCCAATGGGATTTTGACAAGGGAGAGTTGCGAACTCTCACAGATGAGAACGGTAATCCGACCTCATATCAGTACCTAGACCCGTGGTGGCGTTTGACCCAGGCTAATTTTCCAGATGGCGGGCAGATTACGAAAACCTATGTTGATGCGGGGCCAAACCCGAGCGTAACAACCAACACGCTAATCAGCAGCAGCGTTACGATGACCTCAGAAACCGTCATGGATGCTGCGGGGCACGTCACACAGACCCAGCTTTCTACCGACCCAGACGGGACAGACTATGTTTCTACAACTTATGACGGCTTGGGACGTGTCGCATCGGTCACGAATCCCTATCGAACTACATCCGATCCAACGTATGGCGGGACCTCGTATCTCTATGATTCTCTCAACAGAAAGACGATACAGACCCAGCCCGACGGTAGCGTGATCCAGTGGTGCTACAACAATATTGCTAGTAGCGGCCAAACAAATTGCACAGCTAATGCGAGCACCCAGACAAATGATGAGTGGATCGATTTCTCCGATGAAATTGGGAACCACTGGCAACGTACATTCGATGCTTTGGGCAGGATGACCGCTGTAATGGAACCCAACGGGCTCACGCCTAGTCCGTCGATGGAAACAGATTACGGATACGACGGGCTCGACGATTTACTGAGCGTCGTACAGAATGGAAACAACTCATCAAACGCTCGAACGCGCAGTTTCCTATACGATTCTATGGGTCGGCTCACTTCCGCAACCAACCCGGAATCTGGAACGCTTACATATGGCTATGATGCTAACGGCAACCTGACCAGTAAGGTTGGTCCCGAGGCGAACCAAACTGGGACCTCGCAAACGACAACGAACTATGCGTACGACCAGTTGAACCGTTTGACGAAGAAATCCTATGTGGATCCCACCAAGGGTACGGACATCTACGGCTATGACGGCGTTGCCGTCACCGGCTGTCCTGGACCTACTCCACCAACAATCTCACAACCCACCAATCTCATTGGACGCAGATCTGCGATGTGTTCTGGAAACAGCGCTTCGGCCTGGAGCTTTGACCCTATGGGCCGCCCTGCTATTGAGGCTCGTACGAACAAGGGGACATCAGCCAAGCAATACAACATATACTACATGTATTATTACGATGGATCATTGAAAACGATCACCTATCCAAGTGGAAATTTACTTACTTACCTTGTAAAAGGTGCTCAGCGCTCCACTCAAGTGAGCGATTCGGCCAATACCTACATCACTACGCCTCCCAATTGGCCAAATCCTCCGATGTATACAGCCAACGGTGCTTTGGCAAACGCATCAGAAGGCAGTGGCATTGTTGTCAATAATATCTTCAATAATCGTCTCCAACCCACACTTCTGTCAGCAGTGAACAATCAGGAATCGTCCATCTTCAGCCTCTGCTACGATTTTCACTCCGGTGTCTCGATCAGCCAGGCTGCCTGCAAATTTAGCGCCTACGCAACCGGAAATAACGGAAACCTATTTCAAGTGCTCAATAACGTCGATTCGACCCGCAGCGCCGCATTTTCATATGACACTCTGAACCGTATTGCTCAGGCGAAGACGATCAACACGACATCCCCGAACTGTTGGGGCGAAGTCTATACAATCGATGCGTGGGGCAATCTTACGAATCGATCCGGTCCCTCGGGAATGGGAGGGTGCTACACCGAGGGACTGAACGACGCCCCCGCAAGCACTAGCAATCAACTCCCGGGCCTGAAGTACGATGCGGCGGGAAACGTCACCAACGACGGTAATGGGAACACTCCGACGTACGATACTGAAAACAGAATTGCAACGGACGCGGGCTACACGTATTCCTATGACGGGGACGGTCAGCGAATGGAAAAAGCCGACGGATCAAGTGGCACAATGTTTTGGTACGGTCCGAGCGGCGAGGTTTTGACTGAGACGAGCCTTACGGGCACCATCAATGAGGAGTACGTGTACGTAAACGGCCAGCGCATCGCCCGCGTGGATCGTCCGAGCGGTACGTCTCACTACTATTTTTCGGACAATCTGAATTCGGCCAGCGTGATTACCGATCCAATCGGGACGATAGTGCAGGCGACGTTCTACTATCCCTACGGAGGGATGGAATCAAGTTCGGGCAGCGATCCAAATAATTACAAATTCACCGGCAAAGAACGGGACACGGAATCTGGCTTAGATAACTTTGGGGCTAGGTACAACGCATCTACGATGGGCCGCTTCATGACGCCCGATTGGTCAGCCAAGCCGCAAGGAGTACCTTATGCGGTTCTTGACGACCCACAGTCGCTCAATCTCTACGCTTATGCGCGAAACAATCCCACGACCTTTTACGATCCCGACGGACACTGCTGGAAGTGGGCACAATTCTTCTGTAATGCGGGGCAGAGCTTCAACAACCTATTTCATGGTCTGGGTTTCAACACAAATGCGCGGGTAGACGCTCTAGTCAAACAAGGTAGGGCGAACTTACGACAGCATGGCTTCTCTACCGAAGGCCTCTCTAGAGCTGCCGTCATGGGTGCAGCGAGAACCGGCAAGACGTTCCAAACCTATCTAAAGCGCCATCCGAACCTAGAACCGTATTCAGGAAGGACGAGCGGTTACGGAACTCCCGAAGAGAATGTGCAGGCGCGCGATGTCAACCACCATATGAATGAAAAGGGTTACGGCGAGGCTGAGCTGGACAAATCTTCTCCCAACTCAGATGCGATCCGGGGAAGGGAGCAAATGAATATCGAGGCCAATGGCGGTGCTCAATCGCAGGGTGGGACCTCCGGCAACGCTATTAACGGCATTAGCGATAAGAATCCAAACAAACCGGGATACATGAACGCCGCAGAAGAAGAGTTCGGCCCTGTCGAAGCGGCAGGGGCAGCGGAAGGAGCGGAAGGGGCTGAGGGTGCGGAGGAAGTCATTGAGGTGATAGAGATTTTGAATGACATTCCAGAATAAGCTACGCAAGAAAGGGTTGGGTAAAATCGTTTGAGGACTTCGCAATGAGCGCCGAAAACAACTTCTGGCAGTGGTTTACGGAAAATGAAGAAGGGCTCTTCAATGCAGACTTTGAAGAAGAACTATTTGACAATCTTGCGACGAGGTTGCAACAAGTCGATCCACATCTCACTTTTGAGCTTGGTTCCAAGTCCTCTCAACGGGATTTCATTATCAGTGCTGGTGGAATAAAGAGCTCATTTCCAGCGGTAGAGTCCCTGGCGAGTTCAGCACCACAGCTACCTCGCTGGAACGTAATTCCTTTTCGTCCGCGCCGACCGTTGCCATGTGTTCTTGAGATAGGAGGGGTCAAAGTTAGTTCGGAGGATGTTCAGTTTTCTCTACTCGACAATGGGAAGACCGCTGGAGTCCGCCTGTTCATTCCGGGTTTTCAAGAACAAGACTTGAACTGGAAGCAGATCGGATATCTGTTGCTCGACGAGGCGCTTGGAGAGTTCGACGTTGAGTCTCGCCTTGGGCTCATCAAGATGTACCCACCTGAGGCTTCCACGCAAGAGAAACGGTATCCCCTAAGCGAACTCCCGCATGCGTTCGATACATTGGTATCTCGTCTCGCGGAGAAGAACATGGCGACCTGACCATTCTCTGGCCGCGCCGATCTGTGGCGCGACGTACCGTCTGCAGGGTGTCGATCCGTTCCTGATTCCGGGGTGTCATGGCCTGCCGATTCCGCGCCGTGATCCGGGTCCGATTAGCCGTGCTTTCCGGTCCCGATTCCGCCGCTGATTCCTGACCCGGAAGTGTGGCGATTCCGGCACGGTGAGGGGTGAGGTTTTTGCGTTCCCGGAGTCCTGGACCGCGAAAGCCGAGCATATGTGGTGTTCGAGGGTGAGTTTTACGGATGCCCGTACCCACCCAAGAGGAAATTGAATTCATGCGAGCATCCCTTTTTTCATTGCCAGCACGAGTTTGTAGCGTGATTGTTTCGCTGCTTGGACTACTGAGCTGTGGAACCGGCGGCTCGGATTCAATCACGCCCCCACCTCCTGCGCCTGAAGTCACCTCTGTCATTGTGAGTCCCTCCAGCGCTGAAGTTTTCACCAATCAGAACCAATCGTTCAGCGCGCAGGTGTCAGGAACCGGGGCATACAATCCGGCAGTGAACTGGTCAGTAAACAGCATTGTTGGCGGAAACAGCGCGGTCGGAACAATTTCCAGCGGCGGTCAGTACACAGCACCCGCAACCCCGCCAAATCCAAGTAGCGTCACTATTACCGCTAGCAGCGTCGAAACGCCAACCGTGAGTGGTACTTCGACGGCAACGGTTGAGTCTCCGGTCGTGCTTACATCGCTCTCGCCAAACGCTGCCAGTGCGGGTGAGCAAATCACAGTCAATGCGACCATTAATGTTGGGGACATATATGGCGCTCCGCAAGTGGTTTTTCCGGGTATAAATAGCACGAGCATATCCGCGACATTGCAAACCGGTAACGGTCTATCGGTAACGGTTCCGTTCGGAGCAACCTCTGGGCCCGTGTACATCAGCATCGTGCAAAATCAGGGCCCGGTGGTAACAAGTAGTTCGGTAGCATTCAACCGGCTTCCAAATTTGCGTGTTCATGCGTCAACGAAAGACCTCTCATCGGACGAGAGTCTGCAACTTGATTGGCGGTTGCTGGGAGCCAGCACCCCGAACGTTGTGACGTGGACAACAGATTCGGGCAGCATCAATTCCCAAGGATTATTTCAAGCACCAACGGTTTCCAGCGAAAGCTATTCGCATGTAACGGGTTGCATACAAGGAACGAATTCCTGCAATACAGTTCTGTTGCGCATCCTGCCATTTCGGATTGAGCCAACCTACCCGATTGTGAACGCGGGAAGCACACTCCAACTCAGCGCGATTAAAGGACAATCCTCGCTTGCACCGCAATGGTCCGTGCTGGCCGGAGGGGGTAGTGTCAGTACTGGTGGTCTCTTCACGGCTCCAACGGTTGGCTCTCAAGCCGGGGCCGTTCCCATCTCGGCCGTTGTGGGAACAACGACCGAGACAAGCTCAGTAGCCGTATCTGGGACTTTTCCGGGATTGGTCAACCGAGTTTACGACTATGCCAACTTCAATACGTTCACACCTGCAGAGGCGACTTTCGTTCAATCCGTGGCAGTGAGCGGGAATCGAGCTTACGCGCTCACGATTGGAAACCCCTACCACAATACGGCTTCTTATGAGGCGATCGATGTTTTCGACATTACCAACCCGGATCAGCCGGTCTGGCTCGATGCGGGAGAGTCTGCGAATAACTCTTCTCTTCAGATATCCGCTTACGGAAACACACTGTTTAGCCTGGGCACAGGCTATTTGGACACTTATAGCCTGAACACGCAAGTTCCCACCTTGACCGCGATCACTCCGATTCCGAATCTAGCCAGCTGGTCCTTCAACAATGGTGTTCTATACGTGGTAGAAAGCCAACCCTACGGCATAACGACGATGCCGGTCGATACCTATACGATGAATAACGGAGCGGCGGTTCACAACCATTATGACCTGCCCCAAACTTCCAACATCACCGCATTGCAAACCATCGCCGTGAACGGAAATTTCTTGTACGGTGCAACCTCGATTAACTCCAATAACAATCCCGAGTTCACAATTCTGACGTACGACATTTCGCAGTCGCCGCCAAGCCTAGTATCGTCAGTGTCGAGTGCCTCGAACGACGGGCAAGGTACGGACATTGATTACCTGTATGTAGTCGGGAATCAGCTCTTCGCCAACTCGCAGCTTTACGACATCTCGAATGGAGCGCCCGTCCTGGTTACGACAATTCCCGTCACCCTGGGGAGGATATTCGGAGCTGAAGGGGATGAAGTACTAGCTGCGGGGGGATTCTTGACCTATGGCGGCTCTTCAAATTATGTCGTGATCAACGTGAGTTCTGCATCCTCACCAGTTGTGCAGGCCAACTTGGTGGATCTGCCCTCTTCGGACGTCTTCAATCCACTTGATGCGGCTTGGGTGAACAAAAACACCTTCTATGCGGCGGACGGTACAGGCGGAATCGCAATATATGATGTCTCGGCATCAGGAGGTCCGGCTAACGCATCGGTTCAAGGTCTATTCCCATATACTTACGCTCAGACGCTCAACCAGCAAACGCTGTATTTGGCATCGGTATACGGCTCCGGAGCCGGAGTTCTGGCATGTTTCGATGTGGGCAACGGCAGTCCCAACCTTTTAGGAACACTTTCATATGCCGACGATGCAGCGTATGCAGTTCAAGTTTCGGGAACAACAGTATTCCTCGGCTTAGCGAATTATCTGAAAGTCATCGATGCATCAAATCCGGTGGCCCCAGTCGAAATCGGAAGCGCGACGATTCCCGTCGGTGCTTTGGCCTTGCGCGGCAATTCACTCTTTGTTGGCACAACTGATGGTCGGTTGGTTGTTTTCGATGTGACGACTCCGGCGTCACCGAATCAACTGACGAGTCTCTCTATGCCCGTCGCATCCGCGATGGCAGTCTCGGGGTCGCTATTGCTCGTGGCGGCTGGAGACAGTGGTTTGCTGGTCTTCGACATTTCGAATCCGAACGCGCCAGCGTTGCAGTCCCGGTTCATGCCCAGTGGGAGCGCTCCCGTTTGGGATGTGGTCGTGCCGGTAGTCGGCGAGGCTGTCGTGGCGGCTGATAGCGACGGTGTCATCATTCTTGATCTCGCAAGTCCGTCAAATCCTCAAATTCTGAGCCAACAACAACTGCCGTTTCTGAACGCCTTTCCAGCCCCATCAACGGGGGCAGGAATCCTGACGGCATTCACAGTCGCGTACCAGAACGGGCTGACATACATTGGCACAGGCAATGCGGGAATCGTCTTCGCGTATGATACATCGGTCCCTGCAGCGCCAAGATTGATGGAATTGAACGTTGTCAGTCCGTATGGACTTGATGTCGTTTCTGCGTTGACGCCAGGACGAGACAACATTTACGCGGATGTCATCGGTGAAATGATTCAGATCGACAACACGATTCCTCAGAATTCCATAGAGCTTTATTACCCACCGGCAGCGCTTTCTTATGCAACCCCGATCACAGGAGACGAATCGCGCACAAAGACGGGTTATCGTTCAAGGCTTGAAAAACATTCATTGACGAAGACTGTCAATACTTATGAACGCTTTGGCATCGTACAGCAAGGGAGGGGAGGGGCCCAATAAAACAGGGGCTTCCTTACGTCGAGATGAAAGGCCCCACTTTGATGCATCCTTGGATGCGATCGGGGTGCTTCCCTTCTCGTTCGTGGTTCCTCGGCAAGAACCTTTTCGAGCCAGAGCGCATGTCGCTCCGCCGCTTTCTTGTCCACGAATGCAGGGTCATGAAAGACGACAAACTCCTCGCCGCAACTGTCACACCGAAGCGTGCCCATCTCCTGGAAAACTGGTGCCCGCTCTCTCATCTGACCCTTCTTGATCGCCGGTGCTTTCATTTACTGATTTTTATCCCGCTGGGTGCTTCGCGTTTTCGCTGTTAGGACCTCCGGTTCACTCCAGAAACTCGCTTGTGTAGCTCGCCGCGTTTCTGCCGCGTTAACGCCGCGCATACCTGGCCGATTTTCCCTTTGATTTCTCCTGCCAGTGAAGTGCCCCCGTTTGCTGTACCACTTTCGAT
>Ga0335074_10008472_pt1 | contig 14299 bp, 13 predicted proteins | sample Lox_Sample_23_FD_206715 | JGI IMG/M metagenome (GOLD analysis project Ga0335074, IMG submission 206715) | Soil microbial communities from Loxahatchee National Wildlife Refuge, Florida, United States - Lox_Sample_2.3 | ecosystem: Environmental > Terrestrial > Soil > Wetlands | place: USA...
TCCGGGGCGCGGCGGGCGCCGCCGGAACGGGTCCGCCAAGACGCCCGGCCGCGGCCCAGAGCCGGCTCCGTGCTTCGTCATAGGCCGCGGCCGCATCCAGATCGCCGCGCGGCCAGACCGGCGTCACGAGAATAATTTCATCGCGGATGTTGTCGAAAATTGCGGTGATGGTCGGGCGCAGCAGGATCGCGTCGGGCAGATCGAGCGGGTCGGGCGGGGAAGGGCCCAGCCGTTCGATCAAGCGCACCATGTCATAACCAAGATAGCCGAACAGACCCACTGCCATGGGAGGCAGAGCCGCGGGCAATTCCATGCGGGTCGCAGCGATATACATGCGCAGCGAGTCGAGCGGGCGGTCGGCGGTGTCCGCAGGCGCGAATTCCTGCGCGCCGTCGCGTGCGATCTCCGCGCGGCCCGAGCGGCAGCGCCAGATAAGATCGGGATCGGTTCCGATGATCGAGTAGCGGCCGCGGGTTTCGCCCCCCTGAACGCTCTCGAGCAAGAAAGTATTATCTCGGCCATCCGCAAGTTTCAGATAAGCCGAAACCGGCGTCTCCAGATCCGCGATGCGCCGCGCGAATACGGCCTGCCCGCGGCCCGCTTTGTAATTCTCCGCGAAGGCCGCGAAATCCGGTTCCGCTTTCATGGGACGGCTGTTATCCGCCGGTCACGCGATCCGCCTGCGCCTGGTTGACCTGCACGCCAAGATGCGCGCGTGCCGCCAGAGCGAAAGTGGAGTCGATGTCGTCGGCCGCTTCGTTGCTGAGCGTGTTCGACAGCTGGAAGTAGACCGGATTCGCCATCGGATCCGGCGGCTGCGAAATCCCCGTCACCTGCGCGATGACAAGTCCATTCGCGGATTGCGCCGAGACGATCTTTCCCGGCGGAGCGTCGAACAAATTTCGCACCAGTTGGTTGGGCCAGCCGGCGACCTTGCCGTTTCTGGTCAGTGCTCCGGTGGTCTGGACGATGCTATGTACTTTTGCCGCGATGCCCGCGAGGTTCTTGGCTTCCGTGGCTTCCCGCACGAGTTGCTTCGCCATGGCTGCGAGCTGCCGGCTCTCCCAATCGGCCGTCCAGGCCGTGACGGCCTGCTGACGGACGGCCGAAAGCGGTTTCAGTTTCGGCGGCGTGACGCCGTTGACCTTGATGACATAGACATTGTTGTCAGTCGACGGGAACGGATCGCCTTCCTCGCCGATTTCCGATTTTTGCAGCTGTTCCACGAAATCCGCCGTGGTCGGCAAATCTGCTTTTGTCCCATCGGGCGTGAGGCCATTCTTGTCGACCGCCGCGACGTGGACCACGCGCATCCCCGCGCGATGCGCGGCCTCGGCGAGCGTGGCTCCGCCGGCGCTGGCATCGTCAAATGCGTTGGTGACGTCGGTCAGTTTCGCGGTCGCGAGTTGGGTGAGCACATCTTTTCTGAGTTCGTCCTTCACGGACGCATAGGATTTGTTGATCCCCGGCGTGATTTTCGTGACACGCAAAAGCACCCAGCCGAAATCGGACTTGATCGGTTGGGTCACGGCGTTGACCGGCAATGCAAAGGTCGGCGGACCACGATCCTTGCCAAGATCCGCCTCAACGACCGTGCCGAGCGAAGTATCGGTCGACTTGAGTCCGCGCTGGAAGGCGAGCGCATCGAAGCCGGTTCCGGCATCGAGTTTGGCACGGGCGGCCTTTGCGCTTGCTTCGTCCGGGAACACGATCTGCTCGACGTCGCGCTTTTCCGGAACCTGATACAGGTCCTTGCGCAATTCATATTGCTGCTGGAGTTCCTGATCGGTGACGTGTACCTGATTCATGACATCCTGCGGACCGGCGACAGCATAAGTCACGTCGCGATATTCCGGCGTGCTGAACTGGGACGGATGCGAACGAATGAACGCGTCGAGTTCGGCATCGGTGGGCGCAGGCGCCGTGCCGGCTGCTTCTTTTGGTACAACGACGTAACTGGCGGCGCGTTGTTCCTCGACGTAATCGAACAGCAGCGATGTGTATCCGGGCGGCAGGGCGAAACCGTCATGCACCGCGACCATGAGCTGATTGCGCGCGATGTCGTGCCGCTCGACATCCACGAAGCTGTCCTCGGTGAAGCCGGCATTCGTGATGCGGTCGAGAAATGTCTGGTGATCGAAGTCGCCGAGCGGGCCGCGGAATGCCGATATGGCGCGGATCGCGCTTGAGACCTGCGCATCGGTTGCACGAATTCCGTAATTCGACACCACCTCGTCGACCGCCGTCCGGCTCAGCGTCGTCTCGAGAGCCTGATGGTCGAGACCCTTGGCGTGCGCCTCTTCCGCGGTCACATCGTGTCCAAGCTGGGCGGAGGCGTTCTTTATGAAATTGCGGTAATCGCGCTGGAACAGATCCGCGTCGATTTTCTCGTTGCCGACGGTCGCGACGCTTGTATCGACGTTGCCGCGAAAGATGTCGGCGATACCCCACACGCCGAAGCTGAGCGCAAGCAATCCCAGAAATATCGAGGCGATGCGGGACTTGGCGACTTTGCGCATCTGTTGAAGCATGAAGAACGATCCCTTGGCGGCAAAAAGCGGCGGATGATAGGGATGCATATCTGCAACAGCAAGCCAGACAAGGATGGGGCATGCGGCCGCTGATCGCCGGCAACTGGAAAATGAACGGTACCGGGCAATCGCTGCCCGGAATTGCGGCACTTGCCGAGAATCTGGCCAGCGAGCCGCCGCGGGCCGATGTGCTTATCTGCCCGCCGTTCACGCTGTTGTCCCGTGCGGTTGCCACCGTCGAAGGCCGCATCCCGGTCGGGGCGCAGGACTGCCACGAACGCATATCCGGCGCATTTACCGGCGACATCAGCGCGGAGATGCTGCGCGACGCGGGCGCCGTGTCGGTGATCGTCGGCCACTCCGAGCGGCGCCGCTATCACCACGAAACCGACGCCATGGTCGCCGCAAAGGCCGAAGCGGCCTGGCGCGCCGGCCTTATGGCCATCATTTGCATAGGCGAAACCGAAGCGGAGCGGGAAGCCGGACATGCCGAAAAGGTAGTCCACGGTCAAATCATGGCCAGCGTACCGAGAGGCGCCCAGCCCGCGACGACAGCAATCGCCTATGAGCCGGTTTGGGCCATTGGGACGGGCCGCATCCCCGAAAGTGACGAGATCGTCGCCATGCACACTCTTATTCGCGACTCGCTGGAAAGCCGCTGTGGCGCCGAAGGCGGCAGTATCCGCATCCTTTACGGCGGCTCGGTCAATCCCGCCAACGCCCTGGAAATTCTCGCCCTGCCGAATGTAAGTGGCGCACTGGTCGGCGGCGCGAGTCTCAGGGCCGAGGATTTTCTCGCGATCATCCGATCCGCGCCAAAAGGCTGACGTCACGGCCCTTTTCACCGGCGCTGCTTTGCCCTATGAGCGGCGGCGAAAACAGGAAACCCGGCCTCCATGCAATCCGTGCTCATTGTCATCCAGCTCTTCGTGTCCGTCGCGATGATTGCGGTCGTGCTTCTCCAGCGCTCGGAGGGCGGCGCGCTCGGCATGGGTGGCGGCGGTTCAGGCCTGGGCGGGCTGTTTTCGCCGCGCGGCGCGGCCGATACGCTGACGCGCACGACGGCGATCCTGGCGATCATGTTCTTCGTCGCGAGCCTTTCGCTCACCCTCCTGTCGCTGCACGGACGCCCGCAATCCTTCCTCGACACGACTCCTGGCGCTCCCGGCCAGACCCTGCCGATCCCGAAGGGTCCCGCGGGGGCTCCGCAGGCGCCGGCGGTCCCCACACCGCACGGCTGAAGCGGTTCCGCGTTTCCAACTGTTAGCAATGACAATTTGCGCTTGAGCGGCACCCATGCTCTTGCCTATGGTGCGATTCCATGGCGCGGTTGATATTCATAACCGGCGGCGTGGTTTCGTCACTGGGAAAGGGCCTCGCATCCGCGGCTTTGGGCGCGCTTCTTCAGGCGCGCGGCTACCGCGTGCGCCTTCGCAAGCTCGATCCCTATCTCAATGTCGATCCGGGCACGATGAGCCCGTTTCAGCACGGCGAGGTCTACGTCACCGATGACGGCGCCGAAACCGACCTCGATCTCGGCCACTACGAACGATTCACCTCCGTGTCTTCCAGAAAATCGGACAATGTCACTGCCGGCCGGATCTATCAGGAGGTGATTTCCACGGAGCGCCGTGGCGGCTATCTGGGCCGCACGGTGCAGGTGATTCCACATGTCACCGACGCCATCAAAGATTTCGTCATGGCGGGCGAGTCAGAGGTCGATTTCCTTCTGGTGGAGATCGGCGGCACGGTGGGCGATATCGAGGGGTTGCCGTTCTTCGAAGCCATTCGCCAGCTCGGCAACGAACTCGGGCGCGAGCGCGCCGCTTTCGTACACCTGACGCTTGTTCCATATATCGAGACGGCGGGCGAGCTGAAAACCAAGCCCACGCAGCATTCGGTGAAGGAACTGCGGTCGATCGGCATTCAGCCTGACGTCCTTCTGTGCCGGGCGCGCCATGCAATTCCGGACGACGAGCGAAAGAAAATCGGGCTGTTCTGTAACGTCACTCCCGAGCGGGTGATCTCGGCGCCCGATCTGTCGTCGATCTACGAAGCGCCCCTAAGCCTGCACGCTGCGGGGCTCGACGTGCAGGTGCTGCGCGTTTTCGGCATTGCGGACGCTTCGCAACCGGATCTCTCGCGCTGGCGCGCCGTGGTGGAGCGGGTGAAGAATCCAGAAGGCGAAGTCCGCATCGCCGTTGTCGGCAAATACATGCAGGTGAAGGATTCCTACAAATCGCTGTCGGAAGCGCTGACGCATGGCGGGCTTGCCAACAATGTCCGTGTGCAGATGGAGTGGATCGACAGCGAGATTTTCGAGCGCAACGACGCGGTCGCCCGCCTCGAAGATGTCGATGGGATTCTGGTTCCCGGCGGATTTGGCGAACGCGGGACCGAAGGGAAAATACATGCCGTGCGTTTCGCGCGCGAGCGACGGGTCCCCTTCTTTGGAATTTGTTTCGGGCTCCATATGGCAGTTATCGAGGCGGCGCGCGACCTCGCAGGCCTCGAAGGTGCCGGTTCGACGGAGATTTCGCGTCCCAGATATCCCGTCATCGCTTTGATGACCGAATGGACCAAGGGAAATACGCTTGAAACGCGTGAGGAGGGCGGCAACCTGGGCGGAACCATGCGGCTCGGCGCCTATCCCGCCATTCTCACGCCCGGAAGCCGCGTGGCCCGGATTTATGGGACAACGGAAATCAGCGAGCGGCATCGCCACCGTTTTGAAGTCAATGTGGAATACACGCCAAAACTCGGCGAAAAGGGTTTCGTGGTATCAGGCTGGTCGCCGGACGGTCGCCTGCCGGAGATCATGGAAATCCCGGATCATCCCTGGTTCATCGGCGTCCAGTTCCACCCCGAACTCAAATCGCGCCCGCTCGCGCCGCATCCGCTATTTGCGTCTTTCATCGCTGCGGGAGTTCATCAGAGCCGGCTAGTGTAACAGGTGAGCGGACCTTGAAACCAAGAAAACAAATGAAAAAGGGCGATAACGTTTTGTCCGTTTGAATGTATGCTCATGGTGAAATCCGGAGCGCTCGCAACCGCGTTCGACGGGACCCGACCCTCTTTAGGCATGAGCAAGAAATTGCCCCCGTGCATAAGAGAACGATTCGTGCTGCCAAATCGACGCCTCTTGTTCGCCGGCGAGCACTGTGAAACCCGATGCGAATATTGCTACTGTCAGGGCCAAGCCTGCATCATACATGCCGCGTCGCGACATTTGCCCCTCCTGGGCCATTTGATATCATTGGCTTATCCGTATGCTGCTTACAAGAGGCGGGAGTTCTCGCCATATTCAAGCCGGGTTTGGGTCATGTCGCAGCGTGCGCTATATTCAATCCATGACTACAGCTAATACCGTCGTCCGTGTCGGTCCCGTCGAAATCGGAAACGCCCTGCCGCTTGTCCTGATCGCGGGACCATGCCAGCTTGAAAGCCGTGCCCATGCGTTCGAAATGGCTAAGGCGCTGAAGACATTTGCAGATCAGGCTGGTGTTGGATTTATCTACAAGACCAGCTTCGACAAAGCGAACCGCACGAGCGGGAGCAGCGCGCGCGGGCTGGGGCTCGAAGGATCGCTTCCGATTTTCGCAGAACTTCGCGAACGCCTGGATATCCCGGTGCTGACGGACGTTCACGAGCGGGACCAATGTGCGGTTGTGGCAGAGGCCGTGGACGTTTTGCAAATACCGGCTTTCCTTTGCCGTCAGACCGACCTTCTTGTCGCCGCAGCCGAAACGGGACGGACGATCAACGTAAAAAAGGGTCAGTTCCTGGCACCCTGGGATATGAAGAATGTCATCGCCAAGGTCGTGGGCGCGGGCAATCCCAACGTCCTGGTCACCGAGCGCGGCGCGAGCTTCGGTTACAACACGCTCGTATCGGATTTTCGTGCGCTTCCGATCATGACCCGGTTCGGAGCCCCCGTGGTCTTCGACGCGACGCATTCCGTGCAGCAGCCCGGCGGGCAGGGCGACAGCAGCGGCGGAGAGCGCGAGATGGTGCCTTATCTGGCACGTGCAGCTGTCGCGGTTGGATGTGCAGCGGTGTTCCTCGAAACGCACCAGGATCCGGATCATGCCCCGTCGGACGGTCCGAACATGCTGCGGTTGGCGGATATCCCAGCGCTTCTTGACGAACTGGTCGCAATCGACCGTATCGCCAAGAAGCGGATATCGCTTTTTCAAAGTTGAGCAGAACGGACGCTCCCGGCTCCGGAGCCAAAGCTCGACGGCAGGCTAATTTCCGCTACTCGTCGTCCGCGCCGCCCTTGCCTTTCTTGGCCTTGCGCTTGGCTCTCAGGGCTCTCTTTTTTTCTTTTCCCTTCTTCGCCTTGCGGCCGGCTTTATCCTCGTTAGCCCGGCTGAGCTTCTCGGTTATTTTCTGCTGCTCCTCGGCGGGAAGGGCGTCCCACTTGGCCTGCATTTCTTTACGCAGTGCTTCTCTTTCTGGCTCGCTAAGCGCCTCGAGCTTCTCGCGCTGTTGCTTGCGGTGAGCCAGTTTTTCTTCGCGGGTCTTTCCTTGCACGTCCCCGCGGTTCTCCCGCCGCCACATGGCGTTCTGCTGCGGGGTAAGGACGCGGTCCTCGTGACCGCCAGCTTCATGTACTTCCGACATAATTCAGGCCTCGTACTCGATGGTTTTGCGCCAGGACAATTCCGGCCGCCAGCGGGCGCTCAAATACGCTAGGACCGGGGCGGCTGACAACACTGCCGGGCGCAATTTATTGTCGGCCGGCAATTTACGACCGGGCAGTCGCCAAACGTTGCCGATATCAGGTGTTTCACCTAGAAGCCTGCCCGGAACCGGGGCATCGGAATGCATCATGACAGCGATTATTGATATTACGGCGCGCGAAATTCTGGACAGTCGCGGCAATCCGACCGTCGAAGTGGACGTCCGGCTCGAGGATGGCTCGCTCGGGCGCGCCGCGGTGCCATCCGGCGCCTCGACCGGCATCCATGAGGCGGTCGAATTGAGGGATGGCGACATGCGCTACTCCGGCAAAGGTGTCGCCAGGGCCGTCGAACACATAAACCGTGACATTTTCGATACCCTGGGCGGGCTCGACGCCGAAGATCAGCCGCGGCTTGACCGGGCGATGCTGACGCTTGATGGAACGCCCAACAAGGGCCGATTGGGCGCCAACGCGATCCTGGGCGTGTCGCTGGCCGTAGCCAAGGCCGCCGCGATTTCGTGTGATCTGCCGTTTTACCGTTATCTCGGCGGACCGTCCGCGCGGGTCCTTCCCGTTCCGATGATGAACATCCTGAATGGCGGCGTGCATGCGGACAATGCCATCGATTTCCAGGAATTTATGATCGTGCCGCTCGGCGCAGCCAGCTTTCGCGAGGCGCTGCGCATGGGAGCGGAGGTCTTTCACGCGCTAAGAGCCGCGTTAAAGGATGCCGGCTACAACACCAATGTCGGCGACGAAGGTGGATTCGCGCCCGCGCTGAAAAGCGCCGACGAGGCGCTTGGTTTCGTCATGCGGGCCATCGAGCGGGCAGGATATCGTCCCGGAGAAGATGTTGCGCTCGCGCTCGACGCCGCTTCGACCGAATTCTTCAAGAACAGCCGCTACGTCCTGGAAGGAGAAGGCCGCACGCTGGACCGTGACGGAATGGTTCGGCTGTACGAGGATTTGTGCGACCGCTATCCGATCATCTCCATTGAGGATGGCATGGCCGAAGACGACTGGGACGGGTGGTCGGCGCTTACCACGGCTCTCGGCAAGCGTGTGCAGCTGGTCGGCGACGATATCTTCGTGACCAACGTGACGCGGCTGAAGCGCGGCATCGCCGGGCATATCGCAAACGCCATTCTCGTGAAATTGAATCAGATCGGCAGCCTCACCGAAACGCTCGATGCCGTCGACACGGCGCATCGCGCGGGTTATCGCGCAGTGATGTCACATCGTTCCGGAGAAACCGAAGACACAACGATCGCAGATCTGGCGGTCGCCACGAATTGCGGTCAGATAAAGACCGGTTCGCCCGCCCGCTCCGATAGAACGGCGAAATACAATCAGCTCCTCCGTATCGAGGAACATCTCGCCGACCAGGCAATATATGCCGGATGCACTATTCTTCTCACCTGATCGCGGATTTTGCTTGCGGACGAGGACCGCGTGTGATTCGTTCACAAAATGCGAATCAGACGTAGCGTGACACGGTTTTTTGGCAATCTTGTGATACCCGCGCTGTCCGCTGCGGCCATTTCCTATTTTGGCTATTACGCGATCTGGGGCACGCGTGGCCTGATTGCGCTCACCGACGTGAAGGCTCGCCTGTCCGTGGAACAGGCAAGGCTTGACACGCTGTCCGATCAGCGCGCGCGACTGGAGAAACGCATCCAGCTCCTGCGCAGCGGCGATCCAGACGTCATCGAAGAGGTCGCGCGACAGCAGATGCTGGGAAGCAAACCCGGCCAGGTCGAGGTCGAGCGTAACCGGAATTAAGTTCCGCCTCCGGCGTTTCTCCCATGGTGGCGCCATCGCTTGCCAAAACGCGATGCCCTTGCCACAACCACCTTGGTCTTCGGGAGGTTCGGTAGTGGCGATCGCTGCGGTCAATGTCGCGGAGGGAGCGGGCGCTGGCGCCGAAATGCCTGAGCCTGCGCTCGCCCGAAAGCTTTACTCGGACATGCTGCTAATCCGCCGCTTCGAGGAGAAGGCGGGCCAGCTTTACGGCATGGGGCTGATCGGCGGCTTCTGCCATCTCTATATCGGCCAGGAAGCCGTCGTGGTTGGCATGCAGGCAGCCCTCAAATCAGGCGATCAGGTCATCACCGCCTATCGCGATCACGGCCACATGCTGGCCGCCGGCATGGATCCCAAGGGCGTGATGGCGGAGCTAACGGGACGCGCATCCGGCTATTCGAAGGGCAAGGGCGGCTCGATGCATATGTTCAGCCGCGAAGTAAATTTCTTCGGCGGCCACGGCATCGTGGGCGCGCAGGTGCCGATCGGAACGGGGCTTGCGTTCGCGAACAAATACAAAGGCAACCACGCTGTGACGCTGACCTATTTCGGCGACGGCGCGGCCAATCAGGGGCAGGTCTATGAGGCCTTCAACATGGCCGAGCTGTGGAAGCTGCCTGTCGTCTACGTGATCGAGAACAATCAATACGCGATGGGAACCAGCGTCGAGCGCTCAAGCGCGCAGGCGCAGCTCTTCAAGCGCGGCGAGTCTTTCAATATTCCGGGCGAGGAAGTCGACGGCATGGATGTCGAAGCCGTTCTCGCAGCAGGCCGGAAGGCGGCCGATTGGGTGCGCTCCGGAAACGGGCCGCTTATCCTCGAAATGAAGACCTATCGCTACCGCGGTCATTCCATGTCCGACCCGGCAAAATACCGGTCGCGTGAGGAAGTCCAGAATATCCGCGAGAAACGCGATCCGATCGATCACTACGCGCAGAAGCTGATCGGGCGCGGCTATGCGACCGACGATGAGCTCAAGGCGATCGACAAGCAGACGCGGCAAATCGTGAATATGGCGGCAGAATTCGCGACCGAGAGTCCCGAACCGGCGACAACCGAACTCTATACCGACGTGCTCGCATAAAAGATGTCCATCCAGATCCTCATGCCCGCCCTGTCGCCCACCATGGAAGAGGGCAAGCTCGCCAAATGGCTCGTCAAAGAGGGCGACGAAGTACATTCCGGGGACGTGCTGGCAGAGATCGAAACCGACAAGGCGACGATGGAGTTCGAAGCCGTCGACGAGGGCCGCATCGGCAAAATTCTCGTGCCGGAAGGCACGGAAGGGGTAAAGGTCAATCAGCCCATCGCCGAGTTGTTGCAAGATGGCGAGGCCGCGCCGCAGAAGACCGCAAAAGCGCCTGAAGCCAGGGATGGAGGCGGCGGTGGCGGAGTTCCGTCGCCTATTGCCAAACAGGCCGGCAAATCAGAAAAGCCTGCGAAGGCTGCCAAGGTCGAAGAACCTGCAAACAAAACCGCCGCGCAAATTGCAGAGCCCGCTGTTCCGGAAGGTACCGAACTCGTCAATTTGACCGTGCGCGAAGCCTTGCGCGACGCGATGGCCGAAGAGATGCGGCGCGATCCCACCGTCTTCCTGATGGGTGAGGAAGTCGCCCAGTATCAGGGCGCGTACAAGGTCAGTCAGGGGTTGCTCGAGGAATTCGGGCCGAAACGGGTTGTCGATACGCCGATCACCGAGCACGGATTTGCCGGGCTTGGCGTTGGTGCCGCGTTTGGCGGCCTGCGTCCAATCGTGGAGTTCATGACGATGAACTTCGCCATGCAGGCCATCGATCAAATTATCAATTCCGCGGCGAAGACGCGCTACATGTCTGGCGGCCAGATGAGCTGCCCCATTGTGTTTCGCGGACCCAACGGTGCTGCGGCGCGCGTCGCCGCGCAGCATAGCCAGGATTACAGTTCCTGGTATGCGCAGGTTCCGGGGCTAAAAGTCATCGCGCCCTATTTTGCGGCCGACGCGAAAGGGCTGCTGAAATCGGCGATCCGAGATCCCAATCCGGTAATCGTTCTCGAAAACGAAATCGTCTATGGGCGCACGTTTCCGGTGCCTCGCCTCGATGAATATCTGGTCCCCATCGGCAAAGCGCGCGTCGTCAGGCAGGGGGGCCATGTGACACTGGTTGCTCATTCGATCAGCGTGGGAACCATCATCGAAGCGGCGGAGCGACTCGCGGCGGAGGGCATCGACGCCGAGATCATCGATCTGCGCAGCCTGCGGCCGCTGGATGTGGAAACAATTATCGAATCCGTGAAAAAGACCAATCGCCTTGTGACGGTCGAGCAGGGTTGGCCCATTTGCTCCATTGGCTCGGAGATTTCATCGCAGGTCGTCGAGCATGCCTTCGATTATCTCGATGCGCCGCCCACGAAGATAACGGGTCGAGATGTCCCGATGCCCTATGCGGCGAATCTGGAGAAGCTCGCGCTTCCTCACGTGGACGACGTCGTTGCCGCGGCGAAGGCCGTGCTCTATCGCGAATAGCGGCGATGAAACAACCCGCCAAGGGACTGAGCTGGAAACAGGGTGGATGTCACTGCGGCGCCGTGCGCTTCGAGGTTCTGACGCCGGACGAAATCGAAGTGCAGGCCTGCAATTGCACCATCTGCCATATGACCGGTTATTTTCACCTGATCGTTCCGAAGTCCCGCTTCCGCCTGCTTCGCGGCGAGGACGTGCTGACGAGCTACACATTCAACACCGAGACGGCGAAACATACATTCTGCTCGGTGTGCGGAATCAAATCCTTTTACACGCCGCGCTCCCATCCCGATGGCTTCAGCGTGAATTTCCGCTGTCTCAATGCCGAAGACTTCCATTCGGTGCTGACGACGGAATTCGACGGCCGCAACTGGGAGAGGCATATCGACGAACTCGCACCGTTCGAACCGGAGAGCTGACATGCCGACACAAATCCTGATGCCGGCGCTTTCGCCCACGATGGAAGAGGGCAAGCTCGCCAAATGGCTCGTCAAGGAGGGCGATGAAGTCCATTCGGGCGACGTGCTCGCCGAGATCGAGACAGACAAGGCGACGATGGAGTTCGAGGCGGTCGATGAAGGCCGAATCGGGAAAATACTCGTTCCCGACGGAACGGAAGGCGTGAAGGTCAACCAGCCAATCGCCGTGCTTCTTGGAGAAGATGAGGATGCCTCGGCGGCAGCAGCATCTGCGCCCGCGAAGACCGAAGCTGCAAAGTCCGTGCCTCCCGCCAAACAGGAGGCACCGGCGGGCGCCATTGATTCTGCGATGCAATCCATTCGCCAGGCGCTCGCGGAGCATGTGACGACCGAAGTTTCGAAGCCCGGTCATAGTCGCGTCTTTGCGACGCCACTCGCCCGTCGGCTCGCGGCGAATGCCGGTATTGATATCGGCAGCCTGCGTGGCACGGGACCGCGCGGGCGCGTCGTCAAGGCGGATGTCGAAGCCGCGCAAGCGAAAGGACCGGCTCCTCGCACAACGGAGAGGCCGACGGCGCGGCCGGTCGCGACCGAACCGGCGGCACAGACGACACCGTCAGGCATCGCGCCGCTGCCCGACGCCCGCCTGTTCTACAAATCTGAAGATTACGAAGAGCTGCCGCATGATTCGATGCGGAAATCGATCGCCAAGCGGTTGCTCTCGGCCAAGACGCTGATTCCGCATTATTACCTGACGATCGACTGCAGGATCGACACGTTGCTTGGTGCGCGTGCGCGGCTCAATGAGATGGCCACGAAAGCAAATAATTACAAACTTTCGGTCAACGACTTCGTGGTCAAGGCTGCGGCGATGGCACTCATGCGTATGCCGGCAGTGAATGCGAGCTGGACAGATAATGCGATACTCCGCCATCGTCACGCGGATGTCGGCGTGGCCGTGGCGCTCGATTTCGGATTGATCACGCCGATCGTATTTCGCGCCGAGGAAAAGGGCCTTGTCGCAATTTCCGCCGAGGTGAAATCGCTCGCGGAGCGCGCGCGCGCGAAGAAGCTCAAGCCGCAGGAATATGAAGGCGGCAGCTTCGCGATCTCGAATCTTGGCATGTTCGGCATCAAGAATTTCACCGCCATCATCAATCCGCCGCAGGCCGCCATCTTGGCCGTTGGGGCAGGCGAAGAGCGGGCCATTGTCCGCGACGGCAAGATCGAAGCGGCAAATCTGATGACCGTCACCATGTCCTGCGATCATCGCGTCATCGACGGCGCCACCGGCGCGCGGTTTCTCCAGCATTTCCGGCAGTTCATCGAAGATCCCGCCGCCATGCTCTTGTGACAGGGCGAGGTGCGCTGCAATGCCGGACGATATTGGCGCGGTTTCGGAACTTGGCACGGCGGCGGCGATCGAGCTCGCTGCATCCACCCTGGCGCAACGCGGCGCCGCTCCGATGCGGTGCCGCAATTGCGGCGCGCCGATGCTGGGCGCATTCTGCGCGGCCTGCGGCCAGGAACGTGAATCGCATCGGCATTCGGTCTGGGGCCTTCTGCACAATTTCTTCGAAGAAATCGCAAGTTTCGACAGCCGCATCCTGCGCACGGCCTGGGCGCTCGTAGCGCGGCCCGGCGAATTGTCGGTCGCCTTCCACGAAGGCCGCACGCGGCGCTACGTGCCGGCCCTGCGGCTTTATCTGTTCATGTCGCTGATCTTCTTTGTGGTGCTTTCGACGGCGGGGATCGCGCTTCTGCAGCTGGAGCTCAGTATCAAATACCAGGAGAGGTTCGTAGCAGACAGTCATCACAACGTGTTCGCCGTCAAGGACGGGAAGCGTTCGCCCATGAAGGGCTTTACGGCCGATGCGAAAGGCAACGTGTATTTTTCCGCGCCGCATGTTTCGCGACGGCTCGTCTCCGGCCTGAAGGCAGATGGATCGGTCCATTACCAACTTCAGACGATACCTCACTTCTTCTCTCGCATCGGTTCGATAAAGACCGATCGAAAGGTCCAGTCGCAAATACTCCGGGAGGTCGAAGTGGACATGAAGATCGGCAACAATATAAATTCGCTGATCGGACTCTGGATCATGCGGCACATACAGGCGATTCTGAAAGCGCTGGCAATGGACCCCGCGGCCGTCAACGGCCCGCTCACGGAGTGGATTCCGCGAATTCTTTTTGTCCTGTTGCCGCTATTCGCCCTGATCCTTGCAGGCTTCTACTGGCGGCAGCATAAACAGTTTTATTTTGTGGATCACCTCGTGTTTTCGCTGAACTATCACACCTTCGGTTTTGCGCTGTTTCTCGTCGCGGCGATATTGGCGCAGGTGCTGCCCGAAAGCACCAT
>Ga0335074_10008473_pt1 | contig 14298 bp, 11 predicted proteins | sample Lox_Sample_23_FD_206715 | JGI IMG/M metagenome (GOLD analysis project Ga0335074, IMG submission 206715) | Soil microbial communities from Loxahatchee National Wildlife Refuge, Florida, United States - Lox_Sample_2.3 | ecosystem: Environmental > Terrestrial > Soil > Wetlands | place: USA...
CTTCCAGCACGGAGCCGCCGCCGGACTCGAGCAACTCGGCCCGGATTTCTATCGCCAGCTTGCTCTCGATCACCAGTCCCGGCGCGACCGCCTCGTCGCCGCGCTCGCCGATGCGGGCCTTACGCCCCACATTCCCGCCGGAGCCTACTATATCCTGGCCGAAGTGAGCCGCCTGGAAGGCGAGAACGCCGCGAAAAAAGCCCGTAACCTGCTCGCGCTTACCGGAGTCGCCGCCGTTGCCGGCTCCGCATTCTTCCGCCCCGGCAGCGGGGAAAACCTGCTCCGCTTCTGCTTCGCCAAAAAAGACGCCGACCTCGACGATGCCTGCCGGCGGTTCGGGAATTTAGACTGATCTCTGAATGTTCGCCAGCATCGTCGCATCTGTAACGACCATCGTTACATTCTTCTCGCTCTTCTACTTCATGGCTGCGCTCCTGAGCGCGCGCGGCTTTCTTCGCCGCCACATGCCTGAGCCTGCCGACTTCGCCCCCGGCGTCAGCATTCTGAAACCCATCAAGGGCTTTGACCAGGGCATGTATGAGGCCTTCGCCAGTCACTGCCGCCAAAAGTATCCAGGCGAGTACGAGCTGCTCTTCGGCGTCTCATCCCTCGACGACCCCGCCGTCGCCGCCGTCCATCGCCTCCAAGCCGAGTTCCCCGACGAGCCCGGACGTCGCTCCATCCGCCTCATCCTCTGCCCGGAAAAACTTGGCCTCAACGGCAAGATCAGCAACGTCGTCCAGATGGCCGCGCAGGCCCGGTTCGACTACCTCATCCTCAACGACAGCGACATCCACGTCTCGCCGCGCTACCTCAGCCGCATCCTCGCACCCTTCGCCGCGGTGCAACCCTCGCGGTCCGGCGTCAACAAGCCCGTCGGCCTCGTTACCGCTCCCTATCGCGGCATCGCCCACGGCACCATCGGTTCCAAAATGGAGGCCCTCGGTATCTCCACCGACTTCTTTCCCGGCGTCCTCACCGCCCTCATGCTCGACCGTGAGATCCGCTTCGGCCTCGGCTCCACGCTGGCCGTCTCCCGCGCGGCGCTCGACGCCTCGGGAGGCTTTGAGGCCCTGGTGAACTCGCTCGCCGATGACTATCAACTCGGCCTCAACATCGCCAATGCCGGATACGCCATCGTCCTCAGCCGCGAGATCGTTGACACGTCCGTCCCAGCATACTCGCTCGCCGGTTTCTTCTCGCACCAGCTCCGCTGGGCCCGCGGAGTGCGCGACTCCCGTAGGCTCGGCTACCTCGGTCTCATTTTCACTTATGGAGTGCCGCTGGCCGTCTTCAATTGCATCGCCTCTGCATTCGGTTTGCCCAGTCTTGCACTGCTCAGCCTCACGCTGGCTGCACGGCTCACCGTCGCGCTCACCATCGGCGTAGGAGTCCTGCGCGACCGTCAGGTCATCCGCGACCTGTGGCTGCTGCCTCTGCGCGACTTCTGCGCTCTCTGGGTCTGGGTATGGAGCTTCGCTTCTAACACTGTCACCTGGCGCGGCGAGGAGTTCCTGCTCAGGGACGGCAAGCTGACGGCCCTGTGAGCGTCAGAAGCTCGCTCCGCCGTTGTTCGGCTCGTTGCTCAGGATCTCGCGTCCGCCGTCACGCCCAATCAGATACACCTGCCCCGGCAGCCCGGGAGCCGTATCCGGGGTGGTCCACAGAAATACCCGGCCGTCGCCGCTCCACTGCGCGGCCAGCGCTGCAGGAGTCTCAAAGACTGACGGCGCGTCTGATGAGAATCGCCCCAGGTCATTTCCCGGGGCGTTGACCAAGTAGACCTTGCGCTCCAGATAGAAGGCCAGCGCGGACGCGTGCCGGTAGTGCCCGTCCACCACGATCACATCGTCCTGATTGATCTCCGGCTTGATCGCCTCGGCCAGCACCGCTGACGAAACCACAGGCGAAAAGGTGTTGAGGGAGATGTGCGCGGCAATCAGCACGCAGACCATCATCCCGGCGAGGAAGCAGTTGGCCATGCGCGTCTGCCCCTTCAGCCGGAAGTAGAGGTTCGTCGCGACTCCCGCCATCAGCGAGGCTGCTGTAATGTACAGCGGGATGCGGAACGCGCCCATCGAGGCAAAGGTCAGGTCGGCCAGATGCCCCAGGAACAGGCGATGCTGCCCCGGATGCAGATGCAGGAGCGTGGCAATGTCCACTCCGGACGAGGTGTAAGGCGCACGCACCGCGACATAGAGCGCCACTGCCGCACCCACCACCCCCGCCCCGAAAAACACCCATGCGAAGGCCCGGCCCGTGCGCGAAGGCGCGGCCTCATCCGCCGCCAGCCACCCTCCACCGAGCAGCGCGAGGGCGGGCAGCGCAGGCAGGACCGAGAATTCGTATCTGCGGGTGAAGGTCACCATCGCCGCGACCACAACCAGCCACAGCACCAGAAGCAACCGCACCTGATGCGAGGGATCCATGTGCTTGCTGTGCGGAGCCACACGCGTCGGCAGTCTCACCAGCGCCGCTACAGAGAAGAAGCACCACGGCATGATCCACAGCAGCAGGAAAGCCCAAACCACCAGTACCGGCGCGCTTTCCGGTCCCGGCGCAGCCAGCAGATGCGAAGTGACGGCATTGGCATGATGCTCCGCGATATGCCACGGTACCGTGATCAGCAGGAAGGCCAGCACCTGGATCACAGGATGCCAGCGCAGCAGATGGGGCAGGTTGCGGGTGATGCCGAGGAACAGCAAGACGATCACCACCGGCACAATCACTCCGGACAGCCCCTGCGACAGCGTTCCCAGCCCGCAGGCCACGGCAAAGCCAACAGCGGTACCCAAAGACGCATGCTCATGGTGCAGCGATCGCCAGAAGTAGTAGACGGCCAGCGTGAGCCACAGCGTCATGAGCACCTGCGGATAAAGCAGGTGCGCAAACAAAAAGATTCCCGCAGAGGTCAGCAGGACCAGCGCCGCATAAAACCCCGCCACCGGAGTCAGAAACAGCCGCGCCCCCAGCGCCAGGGTTGCGATGAAGAGCCCCAGCGCAAACAGGGCCAGCGGCAGGCGTGCCGCCCAGTCTGACACGCCAAAGAGCTTGAAACTGGCCGCTGTGGTCCACGTCAGCAGCGGCGACACTTGCAGATACCGCACACCGTTCACATGCGGGGTAATCCAGTCGCCGTGCAACGCCATCTCGCGCGCGGCCTCAGCCTGGATCGAGTCCAGGCCATCCAGCAGTGGCGGCTTGAATAAGGAGAAGGACGCGTAAAGCAGCACCCACAAACCCAGCAGCGGGAACCAGAAGCGCTTTGCGGTGCGGAGACTGTTCATTCAGTGCGGCCTCTCAGGGGATTATAGTGCTCTACACTTGAGCCGCGGCTGTCCGTGATCTCTTGCACTACTCACCTGTGTCCAGTCCCTTATACTGAAGCCGCGATCTGCTATGTCCACCGTTCTCCAGGCACCCCCGACCACACTGCTCTTTAACGACTGGTATCCGGCCATGCGCAGTGAAGGCCTGCGCGGAAAGAAGCTGCAGACCGCCATGCTCATGGGCATCCCGCTGGTGCTGGGACGCAAGGATGACGGCAGGCTCTTTGCCATGCGCGATAATTGCCCGCACCGCGGTATTCCGCTCTCCTGTGGATGGTTCGACGGACGCGAGGTCACCTGCAAATACCACGGATGGGCCTTCGAGCCGACAAGCGGCCAATGTACCCGCATCCCCTCGCTGACCTCGCGCGACGTGCTTGATCCTGCGAAGATCTTCGCTACCGCATTCCGCTGCGAGGAACGCGATGGCTATGCATGGGTCTATGTGCCCGAGCCGGGGCTCGGACGCACTCGCGCCGGAGAGCTTCCCATGGTTCCTGAGGTTCTGAAGTTCGGACCGAAGTTCCGCAGCGCGCACCTCACCGCCGACCTGCCCTGCAATGTGGACCACGGCATCATCGGCCTCATGGACCCAGCGCACGGGCCTTTTGTGCATCAGGCATGGTGGTGGCGCAAGCAGGCTTCGATCCACGAAAAGGAGAAGCACTTCGAACCCATCCCGGAAGGCTTCCGCATGTCGGCCCACGCGCCTTCCGGCAACAGCGCGCCGTACAAGCTGTTGGGCGTTTACGGCGAACCCATTACGACGACCATCGACTTCGTGTTGCCCAATCGACGTTATGAGACCATCCGCTGCGGCAACAAATGGTTCTCTTCGTTGACCACAGTCACGCCCATAACATTCAACTCCTGCCGCATTGATGTCTATGCTGCGTGGAACGTCTTCTACGCCGTCCCGTTCGTGACCGCGATCGCAAAATTCTTCGGCAAGCGTTTTGTGCGCCAGGACCAGGTCACCATGATTCAGCAGGCCGAGGGACTCAAATTTGAGCCGGCACTGATGCTCATCGACGATGCCGACCGTCCCGCGAAGTGGTACTTCGCCCTCAAGCAGGCACGGCTCGACGCGGCGCGCACCGGCGAGCCAGCCCGGCATCCGATGAGCGGCCCGGTGACTTTGCGCTGGCGCAGCTGAGGCCTCTACTCATCCATAACCAGTTCCTGAACGGAAATGCGCAGCAACTCCCCGAGATCGTGGAACCCCTTGATCCATGCCTCCGGGTCAGGAACCGCAGGTTGCGGTTTGTGCTTCCATACGTCGTACCAGATGTTCTGCGCCTGCCACAGGTTCAGCTCAAACGGCAGCTCGTTCAAAGTCCGCGCCACCAGCAGCGCGTTTTCAATGGTTGCCACTTGCTCCGTCTGGTCAGTCACTTCGGTCTGCAGATCAACCATCGCCCGCTTCATCTTCTGGTCAGCCAGGTAGCCAAGTCTTGAGGTATTCAGCGGAACCTGATCTGACTGTGCCAGCTCCAGATACGCCCGCATCTGAAGCGCGTCTATCGGCTCGCTCTCGAGCGCCTTGCGCAGGCCTGCTTCAATGGCGAACGAAGCGGCAATCGTCAGCGCTTCAGGACGCGGCAGCCCGGCCTGGCTGAGGAAGTGCAGCAGAGACGCCTGGTTCTCATAGATTGACGCCAGCGTCGCTTCCACTTCAGAAAGTGTGGACTTCAGAATCAGGTCCACGATCCTGCGCTGCTCATCGCGGAACAGCGAGCGAATGGAGTAGGAGGGCTCCGGAAAATACTGGTCGAAGGCGCGAATGACCGCGGGAAAATCCGCACGGACAATGGCCGCTTTGGCCTCCTTCACGAATGCTTCATGCGCGGCGACGACTTCGGGCGCGGGGTCGTCACCGTAGGGCTTCACGGCAGCGGTAATGTTCTGGTCGCCGAAGTGGAGCACCGCGAAGACAATCGTCTCGCGCTCCTCGGTAAGGTTCGAGCGGATGGACGCGCGCCCGCTCAACAGCCTTGCGCGGCCCGACGTGACGACACGATGCTGAAGACGCCGCACTGTATAGCAGAACAGCCGCGTGCGCGTTCCATAGGTGCTGAAGACTGAGCTGATGGCGTAGTGCGCCGCCACTTGCTCCAGATTGACACGCTGGCCCAGCACCAGCCGCTGGTAAATCTGCGCGCCATTGCCCCGCGCCGGAATGTTGCTCTTCGCCTGCTCCAGAGTCGCGATGAATGCCTTCTCCAGCCCGTCGGCTGGATCGCCGAACAGCTTTACTGCCAGATGCAGAGCACGCCCCGCATAGGCGATGACCTGCACCGTTTCAATGCCCGAGATCTCGTCAAAGAACCAGCCGCAGCTCGTGTACATCAGCATCGCATTACGCTCGAGCTCCATCAGTTGCAAGGCAGTGACTCGCTCCGCGGGCGAGGGCTCATGCGCAGCCTGCTCTGCCAGAAAGGCGTTCGTCTCGTCACGGTCCAGAATGACCTTGATATATGCATCGCGCGCTGTATCCAGATTATGGAACAGCTCGGACGCCCGCTTCTGGACCAGCGGCGCCAGACCGTCGCGCAGATTGTCGAGCGCAGCCCGCAGCGGAGCGCGCCACTCCTGGTTCCATCCCGGATGGCCGCTGCTGCAGCCGCAGTTGGCGCGCCACCGCTCGACGCCGTGGGCGCAGCTCCACGACGTGCTCTCGACGATCTGGGCCTCGAATTGTGGTGGAAACATCTCCAGGAACTGGCCGTAGTTAGTTAGCTTCGCCTGACCCTCGCCTTCAATGCGCTTAAGCGCCCACGCCAGGGCCATCTCGCCCAGCGGATGATGATGGCCGTAGGTCTCTCCATCTGTCGCCACATGCACGAGTTGCGGGCGCTGTTCGTCCCGGAACCCCTCCATCAGCCGCTGTACGAGGTTGTTGCCGTCGTTGAGAAGGCCCTCAAAGGCGATGGCACGTGAGCGCGGCCCGTCATAGAAGAAGACAGCAATGGTCCGGTGGTCCTTCAGCCGCACCAGATAGGGCCGGGTCGTGTCAACGGAAGCATTCGCCGTCTCAACCCAGGCATTCTTCTCCGGCCATCCGTTTCCTTCATGGCCGCCGCCGTCAAAACTCATCTGTGGATGTGCAGCGTCTCCGACTGGCCGCACCCGTGCGCACTGGTGCGGGGCGAGCACAACAAACTTGATGCCCTCAGCTGCCAGGAGTTCGAGGGTTTCCGTATCGACGGCGGTCTCCGGCAGCCACATGCCCTCCGGCTTACGGCGGTAGCGGCTCTCAAAGTCGGCGATGCCCCAGCGAATCTGGGTGATGCGGTCGCGCCGGTTCGCCAGCGGCATGATGATGTGGTTGTAGACCTGGGCCATAGCCGAGCCGTGCCCGCCGAAGCGTTTCTGACTGTTGGCGTCTGCGTCGAGGATCATGCGGTAGACCCGGCCGGCGTTGACCTCAAGCCATGAAAGCAGCGTAGGGCCAAAATTGAAGCTGATCCGCCCATAGTTGTTCAGGATGCGGATGATGCGGTTTTCTGCATTGACGATGCGGGCAGCTCCGTTGGGCGCATAGCATTCGGCTGTAATGCGCTCATTCCAGTCGTGATATGGGGCGGCGGAGTCCTGCGTCTCCACTGTCTCCAGCCATGGGTTCTCGCGCGGGGGCTGATAAAAATGCCCGTGGATGCAGATATAGCGTTCGGAGGGCTGGACTTGATTCTCCATCCCTCCATTATCCATGCTCATCCGCAGGCGGGTTGTGCGCCGGCTTACCGCATGCCGTTGAGCAGCGAGCCGACGATACCGCCAACCACCCCGGCCTCAGTGGTTTGCGTAGTTTGAGCGGGGATGTATTCGGCGATCTGACGGGCCAACCGGGAGATGGGCAGAGTTTGCAGCCAGACGCGCCCAGGTCCGGTCAGAGCGGCCAGAAAGATGCCGTCGCCACCGAAGAACATGTTGCGGATGCCCGGCACGGTGACGATCTGGAACGAAACGCTGGACTGGAACGCGCCCACATGACCAGGGTGGACACGCAGGATTTCACCGGGAGCCAGATCCTTGACCACCACTTCGCCCGAAAGCTCCAGCCAGGCCAACCCCTGCCCGCTAACGCGCTGGAGGACGAAGCCGTCACCGCCGAAGAAGCCCGCGCCGAGCGACTGCTGGAAGCCGATGCCCAGTGTGATCTGCGAGGTGCCGCACAGGAACCCGTGGCGATGGATGAAATACTCCTGCCCGTTGCCGACCTCGACCGGAACAATATGTCCCGGCACGCGCGTGGCAAAGGCCAGCTCGCCGGGCCCGCCGATGGCGCGGTATTCGGTCATGAACAGGCTTCCGCCTCCGACTACGCGCTTGAAGGCTCCGAAGATGCCGCCTCCGCCCCCAAACTGCGTATGCGTGGTCAATTGGATGGATGCTCCCATCCACGAGAGCTCGCCCGCCTCGGAGATGACGCATTCGTTGTGATCAAGGATGAACTCAAGGACCGGCATGGTGGTGCCGACAATACGGTTTTGCATGAAAATCTCCTGCCAGAAGTGTACGAGGAATCAGGAGCGGCCGTTCCAACACGAGCGCGCCTTAGGTTTAGACGCAGCAGCAAAAAGGCCATCCCGAAGGATGGCCTTAGCTCTTTGCATAGAAGCGAACTTACTCTCGCGGCCAGGTCCACGACCAACGGGAGTGACCACGCGAGGCGTGTGCCCGGATGGCTAATCCCCCATAACCGGCTCTTCAGCCTTGGGTGCCGCTGGCTTGATGGAGTCGATCGAGACCAGACCCTCGACCGGCTTCTCGCCCAGCACATGCTCGCGATACAGCTTGGCCATCTGGGCGTTCTCGGCATCCTGCTTCAGCTTGGCGTCGCGTGCACGAATCTTCTCCTCGCGCGCATTCTTCGCGATACCCAGCTTCTCGAAGGTATCGTTGGCGGCGGCGTCCACGTGCTCCTTGTGCAGGACCAGCGTGTGCTGTGCATCGTTCATCCCGACCTTCTTGCCGCCGGCGAAGATCTCATGGCGTCCATGCTCCTCATACCACTTGGTGAGGGTGGCTGTCATGTGCATCTTTTCGATGATGTTGCGCCAGCCGATGCCGGTGTTGTACGCGCAGAAGCTGATTTCACCTTCCTGCGTTGCGTAGGGAATAATGCACTGTTCGGTGCGGCGGAAGTCATAGTTGAACAGGTCCTGGAACCACATACCGGCGATGAACAGGAAGTTCCAGCGATCGGCGCGGCGCTTCTCGATGTCGGCCATGGTGCGGTCGGCGGTCACCTTGCCGTAGTTGCGGCCGGTGGCTCCGAAGCATTTGTCGAACTTCGCCAGCAAGTCAACAATCTTGAAGTGCGTGGGCGATTTGCGCGGATCGTAGTTGCGCAGCAGCGCCAGTGTCACGCCCAGGATTGAAAGGAATTTGCCGCGGGCAGCGTCGTTGATCTTGGCAACGTCCTTGGCCAGCCGGTCAGCGTTGAGGAACGCGGTGACGGGAACCGCTTCCTTCGTTTCCTTGTCGATCATCAGCGCCATGCCGATGCCGCAGTTCGGGTGGCATCCGCAGGAGAGCTGACCCCAGTCACGGTTCGGCCCATGCACCAGGTCGGCCCAGTCAGAGAACGTGCTCATGAAGCTGATCGGGAACCAGTCGCGAGTAGGCTCGCCAAGCCCGCACTGGTCCTTGATCTCGTGCGCCATGTGGCTCAGCGTGTAGCGCTGTGCAGTGCGGCGCTCGTCGCTCACCGCCTCGTCGCGTCCGGTAAAGGAGACGGGCTGGAAGCTGATGAAATTGATCTTCTTGGGATTGTCGAGGGCGAACTGAACGATGCGGCCCACCTGCTCATTATTGATTCCGTTGATGATGGTGGTCACCGGAACGATGTCCACACCGGCCTCATGGAGGTTGTGGATGGCCTGGAGCTTCACATCGAACAGGTTGCCGACCTTGCGGTGCGAGTTGGCGGCGTTGCCGATACCGTCGAACTGCAGATAGGCGTAGCGCAGACCCGCTTCCGCAGCTGCGCGGCAGAGCTCCTTGGACTTCGCGAACTCAATGCCGTTGGTCGCTGCCTGCACCGAGTTGTAACCAACCTTGCGGGCATAGGCGACCGCGTCCAGGAAGTAGGGCGACAAAGTCGGCTCGCCGCCGGAGAACTGCACCGACATCTGGCGGCGCGGCTTGATGGTGATGGCGTTGTCGAGCATCTGCTTGATCTCTTCCCACGTCAGCTCATGGACGAAGCCAACCTGGTTGGCGTCCATAAAGCAGGGGTCGCACATCATGTTGCAGCGGTTGGTGAGGTCAATAGTAAGCACCGAGCCACGGCCATGGGTCACGGTCGAGGTTCCGTGATTGTGCAGCTTCTCGTCGTTGTGGGCGCGGATGTCGCGGCCGGGGAAGACTTCCTCGAGGTGCTTGAAGAAGGCGGTGTCGATGGACATCACATCTTCAAATCGCCCGTGCTTGGGGCAGTCCTTGACCATCAGGATTTTGCCGTCGCGCTCGATGATCTGCGCCTTGATCTCGCCGACCTTTTCGTTCAGGAGAATCTCGTGGGGCAGCTTGCCATCCAGGATCTGCTGGCGGATCTCAGGGACGCACTTGGGACAAAGCGAGTCCGTGGTGCGGGGCCAGCCGAGCGGCGGCTTTTCCTTTTCATACGACTTAAGCAGAGGCTTGTCTGACCACTTGGGCGTGAAGGATGGGTTAGGCCGAATGCTGTTCAGCTTCTCGAAGACTGACCACGTGCCAGCGGCTGCAATGGTCACTGCCCGTTCAGCATATTTGACGGCTTTAGACATTGTTTACTCTCCTGTTGCTCGTCGTCTGCCAGTAAATGGCAGCTAATAATTGTGATGCCTAAACCTTTGCAGGTGGCATGTTTACCGATCGGCAAACTGCCTCGATCAGGGGTACTTGCCCGATTATGAGAATAGACCCGGAGTGATAAGAAATGAATGACTTAGGGCCGAATGGTGAAAATACGCATCCGGACGGCAAATGCTGCTCCCCAAATGGGGAGATGCACTGGCCGGATGGTGAAGTCTCGCGGACTGCTTGCGACGCGAGCGCGGCCACGCGAACCACAGAAACAAACCACGTGGCGGCCTGCGACACACTCGGGAGCGTTTCTTTATTTACTATGGCTAAGGAGGTTTTCTCAGCCCGGATGCGCTTCTCCTATTGTTGTATCTTTTATGCCGCTCTTGCCATTCTCCTTACCGGGTCTACCGTGCCCGCTGTGGCACAGAGCAGTTTCCTCAAGAACAGTGAAGGTTCCGTTGGCGCGTTTGCCGAGTTCACATCGAACGTGAGCGGCAACGGAGTCACGCTCGACACTACCAAGGCAGCTGGTGGACAGGCGGCGTTCCGCCACAGCTACCACTGGTGGCTGGGCTTTGAAGGCAGCTACAACTACACCCGGTTCAACGAGTATTACTCGACCAAGCCGTACTCGATCCAGCACAACATGCATGAGTTTGCCGGATCGTATCTCGTGACCACGCCCACCAGCCTGTTCGGGTTTAAGCCCTTTGCGATGGCGGGCGTGAGCGCCATCGTGTTCTCGCCATCGCTCAACGGCGGACAGAATGTGCCCTGGCAAGGCAGGACAGGGATAAACTTCGGCGCAGGTGTCGAACATCCGCTGTTGTCTCCGTACTTTGGGGTCAGGATTGAATATCGCGGCGTGTACTATAAGGCCCCGGATTTCAACCAGCCGGCGCTGAACACAGGGGCATCGCGGCTGACGTCGGAACCCCTGGCCGGATTTTATTTCCACTTCTAACCGTTTTGTCCGATACCCTTTTCCGTGCCGAACTGCATCCCATGCAGAGGTAACTGGCTAGGCACGGGGCGGGATCTTTTGTTGATTCCGCGGCAACCGCTGCCGATACTGACCATATGGCGAATCAGGTAGGCGACGACCTGAAGGACTTTGGTCGCAGAGTCGAAGCAAAGTTCAACCAGGCCGCGCCCCATATCGAAGAGGAAGTCAGGAAGGTCATCACCTATTTGAACGATGAGGTGGTGCCCGAGGTGCAGCGAAACTCTTCAAAGGCCCTGCGCATCGCCGCGGAGCAGTTGGCGAAATTGGCTGAGCGGCTGGATCGTAACGCGGGAGGCCGCCAGTAATGCGCCGAGTGGGTTGGGTCCTCGCGGCGTTGGCGCCGGTGTTGCTCGCGATTACCGGCTGCGGACACCGGGCGCAGGTAGCCTATGCTCCGCCACCTCCGGTTGCGAAGCCGAATAGCTACCCGCCGTCGGCTGGCTATCCTGAGCCAGGCGCCGAAGAAGCGCCGATGGGACGGCCTATCTTTTCGCAGATCGGCATCGCCAGCTGGTATGGGCCTCCATACAACAATCATCTTGGCGCCAACGGGAGAATTTATGACGAGAACGCGATTACCGCGGCCAACCGCACTTTACCCATGGGCTCGCTGATCCGCGTGACCAACCTTGAGACCGGGCAATCGGCCATGATGCGCATTACTGACCGGGGACCGTTTGTGCCGGGACGGATCCTAGATCTCTCTGTAGGTGCGGCAAAGGTAATTGGCGTGTATCGGCCGGGCACAGCGCGCGTGCGGATGGACGTATACGAAACGCCAGAGCCCCTCGACGGGGGACGCTGGTGCGTGCAGATCGGAGCTTTCCGGCACTCGGGCGCAGCGAAGAAGCTCGAACAGCATCTCGCGCGCGAGTACCAGTCTGCCAGCGTGATTGAATTTACCGGGCCGACCGGGTACTGGGTAAGAATCCGACCCGAAGACGGCAACAGACGCCGGGCAATTGAAATTGCGGACGGCATCCGGCCCCAAGAAGGTGAAGCCTATCTAGTAAGGCTGAACTAAGGACCGAACGCGCACCGATAAAATCACCCGAACCGATGGGCTATCGCCTTTGACCCATCGTGGTCTGGTGCGCGCCTATTCTGCCGGCTCAGCTGTTCGCGAGCGCGTGATGCTTGCCGCGCCCGCTCCTCTTCAACTGAATAGCAAAGAGAAGGCTTCCGTACATTCTGTGGGAACAGGTGGCACAGCGAATCGGATACCGGAAGATCAGGAGCCGAGGCAGGTCCTGACGACGAAAGTGCGACAGGTGAAACTTCGAGTTAATACAAGAGGGGCAGACCATGGCCAGTTACTCCAACGAGCGAAACAAGCCGATCAGGCGAAAACAAACGAGCTCTGGTTGCACTCAGGATGCTCGTTGCAACCGATACATCATCATGCAATCGTTCATGAGGTATCTGGTTCCAGATTATACGCCTTAACGATGCGCAGGAGCATCTTCCTGGATGGCTCACACTTCAGTTGATCCAAACATTTGGCGAGCCGTGAGATACATTTTGAGCTAATGTATTTGCAGACAACCCCCGGCCAAATGTGCTGGCATGGGCTATTGGAGCGTGACAAATGACCTGGGATGTTTCCTTTACGTGCGATGTCTGCGGCAAGAAAAAAGGCGAGTCAAACCACTGGTGGATGGTGATGCTCGGCGACGTTCCCTGTTTTGATGAGGGGCAGCCGGGCCAGCGATTCACGCTGCTGCCCTGGAACGCGGCGGAGAGCCGCAGCCAGGACATGTACCACCTGTGCGGCCAAGGCTGCGCCATGCAAGCGATGGAACGCTTTATGACCACGGGCGCGATCATGGAAGAGGAACAAGGCGTTCCGGTCGCACGCCGCTGAGGTCTCTAGATATCAAACAAACCGGGCCCGCCCGGTCGCCGGCTTCGTCTTGTCGGTAGCTGTTTCTCGAATTCCGGCTTCTCAGCCTGGTGCCCCGGATTCACGGGCTGCGATAGCAAGCCCAGAATCTCCCTGAGTTCTGCCCGAAGCTTAAGTAATTGCTTCTCAGCTGATGCCTGACCGTCACTGCGTTTCAGCGGTGGCGGGGGTGGCGGCGGAGCTTTCTTCGCTTCACGGCTTTCCGCAGTGAACACCTGGCGCGCGCCGGCGATGGTGTAACCGTCAGCGTACAGCAGATGCTTGATACGCAGCGCCAGCTCGACATCGCGCCGTCGATAGAGCCGCTGTCCGGTGCCGCTTTTGTTTGGCTTGAGCTGTGGGAACTCCGTCTCCCAGAAGCGCAGGACGTAGGCCTCGACTCCACATATCCTGGCAACGTCGCCGATGCGGAAGTAGAGCTTGTCCGGAATGGGAGTGTCTGCAACGGACACGTGGGAGATCGGGGAAGACGTCTTGCTCTTTTTTTGCGAAGTATGTTTTATCATCCGCACCTGATGCAGGCACAGCCGTGGCCCCTCATCCACCAAATCTGCGCCTGATACCGGCAAGTATAGGCCACTCCGGCAGGGGATGGAACCAAAAGAGCAGCGCAGGATGGGAACGAGACGGGGGACATTCGCGTATTCTCATGTTGCAACGATTCGCAGCGGGGGAATTGCACATGAAAAAGACAGTGACGCTGCTTGCCGCAACCGCGCTGCTACTGGCGGCCGGCTGCCGCGTGCAGGTCAACAAAAACGCCAACGGAACGGAGAAGAACGTAAAGATCGAGACGCCGTTCGGGGGGCTGCATGTCCGATCTGGACAGACTACCGCAGCCGATGTTGGTCTGCCTGTGTACCCCGGAGCAACGATTGCGCCGGACCGCGAAGGAGACAAGTCCGCCGATGTGCACATGGGTTTTGGAAGTTTCCAAATGGCGGTGAAGGTGGTCAACTACCAGACACCAGACCCGGCGGATAAGGTGCTCGCCTTTTATCAGAAGGCGCTGGGCCGATACGGCGATGTGATCCGCTGCAATGGTGATCAGCCGGTGGGCACGCCGACGGTAACGCAGGAGGGCCTGACCTGCTCGGAAGATAACCACGGCGCACATGTTCAGGTTTCCGGCAATCTGAGCGTGAAGGCGGGATCAAAGCACCACCAGCACATCGTGGCGATTGAAGATAAGAGCGGCTCAAACACTCGATTCGCGCTGATTGAGCTTCAATTGCCTGAGTCGTTTGATAACGACTCATCGAAAA
>Ga0335074_10008474_pt1 | contig 14298 bp, 11 predicted proteins | sample Lox_Sample_23_FD_206715 | JGI IMG/M metagenome (GOLD analysis project Ga0335074, IMG submission 206715) | Soil microbial communities from Loxahatchee National Wildlife Refuge, Florida, United States - Lox_Sample_2.3 | ecosystem: Environmental > Terrestrial > Soil > Wetlands | place: USA...
GTTGGACTGCCAGTTGACCATATACGCGTCGGCATAACGCTGCGCTGCAATAAGCCGAATGTATTCGGGTACTGGCGTATGTGCCGGGCACGCCCATTGGCAATCCACGACCTTGTGGAAATACTCGGGGTTCCTGATATCGGTCGGCTGCAAACTTGTGGTCTCCCATCCCCGACGAGGGGCCGTTTCTTCTGGGGCCAGGGCCGCGCGCCGTCAATCCAAACTAGGAAGTCCCCTCCGGGCCAGCAAGCGCAACAGACGCATGGCCGGCCCCGTTCCAAGCCCACCTCTCCGGAGCACGGGAGGCCGATCAGGATCTTCGTGGCCTCCGTGTGAACCCTTTTCAACGTGATTCACTTGCATCGCGAACGGCCGGCTGACAGCTTGCGCGTCGTCTGCGACCCTCGGAGCCCCGCGTGCCGTCCTACCCTGATCTGCCTAATGCCGATCTTCTGGATCGTATTCCACTCGACGCCCAGACGGTGCTCGATGTCGGCTGCGGTACCGGAGCGCTCAGTGCCGCCTACCGTCAATTCAACCCGCGCGCCCTGTTGCTCGGCATCGACAACGACCCGGAGGCCGCCGCGGTCGCCGCCCAGCGCCTCGACCAAGTGGCGGTCATCGATGTCGAGACGAATCCGCTGCCGTTCCAACTCGACAAAGGAATCGATTGCATCATCTATGGCGACGTCCTGGAGCACCTCGAAAACCCCTGGGGCACGCTGCGCCGCCACGTCGATGCGCTGAGCGAGGACGGCACCGTTCTGATCTGCGTGCCGAACGTTGAGCACTGGAGCTTCGCCGCCCGACTGCTGCACGGCAACTGGCAGTACGAGCCGAGCGGATTGCTGGACGCGACGCACCTCCGTTGGTTCAGCCTGGACAGTATGCGCCGCATGTTGCTGGAAGCGGGCCTCGCCCTGTGCGACGTACACCCGCGTGTGTTCGACGCCGAAAAGGGGCACGCCTTTGCCACCGCGATCGCCCCTTCGTTGCGCCCGATGGGCGTCGATCCGCAGGAATATCTGACCCGCGCTCTGGCGGTCCAGTACGTCTGGCGGGCGCGCAAGAGCGCCCGCCCGCGCCTCACCGTCGCCGCAACGATGCTGGAGCCGATCGGCGGCGTCTCGCATGTGCGGGTGGTCTATCCGCTGCGGGCGATGGCAAGCGACCCGTCCGTCACCACGCACATCGTCACTCCACCACAGATGCCGCCGGCGGAACCGGGGGCGCCGCGCATCTGCATACTGCATCGCCCGGTGTTGGCGGGAGCCCACGGGGCCGACAGGGTGCGGCGGCTACTGGCCGAAGACTGGCTGGTGATCACCGAGTTCGACGACCATCCCGATTTCTTCGCCGTCTTGCGGAGGGACGACCAGCTCAGCTTCCGTGGCGTCCATGCCGTACAGACCAGCACGCCGGCGCTTGCCGAGACGCTGCGCAGCCGCAACCCAGAGGTGATGATCTTTCCGAACGCGATCCGCGTCTTGCCGGAGCCGCGCAATTTCAGCGATCCGGGGGCGATGACGCTGTTCTTCGGGGCGCTCAACCGCGAGCGCGACTGGGAGCCGCTGATGCCGACGCTCAATGCCGTTGCCGCCGCGGCCGGCGACCGCCTGCGCTTCCAGGTCGTCCACGACCGCGCCTTCTTTCAGGCACTCGAGACACCGCACAAGCAGTTCACGCCCACCTGCGACCATGACACGTACATGGAGCTGCTGGCCGGCTGCGAGATTGCGTTCATGCCGCTGTCCGACAACGCGTTCAACCGCGCCAAGTCGGACCTCAAATTCATCGAGGCGGGCGCTTGCCGGGCGGTCGCGCTGGCCAGCCCCATCGTTTATCGAGCCAGCATCGAAGATGGCCGTACCGGCGTGCTGTTCGAGGACGCCGCCGAGCTGCACGACCGCCTGCTGCGCCTGCTGTATATGCCGGATGTTTCGCTGGCGATCGCAGAGGCCGCGCGGCAGTATGTCGCGCAGCATCGGATGCTGGCTTATCAGGTTGCCGATCGCATTGCTTGGTACCGGTCACTGTGGGACCGGCGCGATGAGCTGAACGCCGCGTTGCGTGCGCGCCTTCCAGGTACGCCTGTCCCGCCCGTTTAGATCGTGATGCCCAGGAGATCAATGGCACGACCCGGGGCCGGAGCGGCGGCCCGTGCCGCGCTCGCCGCTGCGACTGCCATGCCGATCGACAAGGTGCCGGAGCGCGCGGTGTTGGTGCAAGTCATCCGGTATGAAGGTTCCGAGCCGGAGGTTCGCATTCAGATGGAGGCGGACGACCTGGAGAAATGGGATACCATCCGCCACGGCAAAAATATCGCGGAGGAGCTATGGCCGGTCGTCACATGACACCGGCGAGAGGGGGCCAATGTGGCCATCACGCAGTCGGACGCCAGCTGTAGGCCCCGTGACCACGAAGCTGCGCATTCTGGCCATTTGGACGGTACGCCCTGATTCCACCCGACCAGACAGGCTCCAATCCTTTCGACTTTTGACGGAATGAGCCTTTGTCAAAAGTCGAGGCCGGGCGCTGCTGGCTCTGGTCCGACCGGCGAACTGTCAAAGGTGGCCACCACCTCGACGATAAATCTCGCAGTGCAAAGGCGACTTATATTAGCTTCCGGACCAGAGCACGCGTCTGCTCCAGGGTTCGAACGTAGAGCGGAAACATGCACAAACTGTCGCAGGTGGGTACGGCTGCCGGCGCCGTGATTGTCGCAGTGGAAGCCGCGCCGATCCAATTGGCGCACGCGACCGATGGTCCGGCGTTTCCGCTCAGCCTGAACTTGCTCTGTGGCCCCGTACATCGGGAAAGACGCATCTACCCGCTTTTGCCGAGCATGCAGGCGTGGTGCTTTCCGGCTTCCTGCCTCTCAGGCCTTCTCCACCTGGCTGTACTCCAGCTCGACGGGCGTCGATCGGCCGAAGATGGAGACGCTGACCTTCACGCGGCCCTTCTCTTCGTCCACCTCCTCGACGGTACCATTGAAGCTGGTGAACGGGCCGTCGGCGACGCGCACCTGCTCGCCCACCTCGAACAGCACCGAGGGGCGGGGATGCTCCACTCCCTCCTGGGTCTGCTTCATGATCCGCTCGGCCTCGGCGTCCGAGATCGGCGAGGGTCGCGTGCGGCTGCCCAGGAAGCCGGTCACCTTGGGGGTGTTCTTTACCAAGTGCCAAGCGTCATCGCTCAGGTCCATCTTCACCAGAACATAGCCGGGGAAGAACTTGCGCTCGGCGTTGACCTTCTGGCCGCGGCGCAGCTCCACCACCTCCTCGGACGGCACCAGCACCTCGTCGAACTGGTCGGCCAGCCCCTTCTGCGCCGCCTGCTCCTTGATCTGCTGGGCGATCTTTTTCTCAAAACCGGAATAAACGTGCACCACGTACCAACGCTTAGTCATTACCTTCGCCCTTGTTAGCCGGGAACGCCGAACAGCATGCGCACGAGGAGCCCGATCACCTGATCGACGCAGAAGAAGAACACCGCCGCAAGCGCCACCATCCCCAGGACCAGCCCGGTGGTCACCATCGTCTCCTTCCGGGTGGGCCAAGTGACGCGCGCCACCTCGGCTCTCACCTCTCGCACGAATCTTGCCGGATCTACCGCCACGCCAGTCACCATTCCTCGGCTTTCACTGTTCGTCTCGCTCGAACTGGCAGGGGTGGAGGGTCTCGAACCCCCAGCCTCCGGTTTTGGAGACCGGCGCTCTAGCCAATTGAGCTACACCCCTGCACGCCATCCAGTCGGGCCCGCGGCCCCAATAAGGGGCGCAGGCCGGGGGCCTAGAAAGGCTGCGGGTGCGCCGGTGTCAAGTATATGTCGGAGCGGGTGACGGGAATCGAACCCGCACAACCAGCTTGGAAGGCTGGGGCTCTACCATTGAGCTACACCCGCAGGCGCCGTGGACAGTATAGGCCGGTGCTGGGCAACGTCCACCTCTCCCGCTCTGCGGTAGTGGGTCAGTTTGAGTCGTCCTAGATTATATTCCTGGCCGCCTCGGTTGAAGCCGACGCGGCCAGCCGCCATACTCCCGGCATGGTAGATCCAAACGCGCCGCCCCATGGGTACGTGATCGTCATTGAGACGCCCCCCCTCTCTGGGGGCACCCCGATGCGAGTCGGATATCTTGTGGCGCTAGAAGAGGCCGAGGAGGCGCTTGCCTCTGCGCCGCAAGCTCAAGTGGGCGAAACAAAATATGTCCTAGGGCGCATCCCAGGACCGGCGCTCGCCGCTTTGGGGCTCAGTCGCGGAATGAACATGGCGATACGCTTCGATGGCCACTAAGCGTCTCCCCCGCCCCCGCGATCCGCTCGCGCTCGCGAAGCTGATTGGCGACATTGCGACCGGCCAAAGAGCGGATGTGGCAGAGAGCGGGAAGGATCAGGCAAGGGTAGAATCAGGGCGCCGGGGGGGAGAGATTGGGGGTAAATCGCGCGCGCAGCGGCTAACTGCCGAACAGCGGAGGGCCGCCGCAAAGAAGGCGGCGGCCGCCCGGTGGCATTCACGAAAGGCAGAAACCTAGCAACCTAATTTCTTTTCTAACATCTCATCCTTGATGCCTCTGATGATTACGTAGCATTGCATGACTGCATCCCGGAACCGGTAACGGTAATTCTTTGGGGAGCCGGTACGCTCCAGAATGGCTCCCCTCAGCTTAGAGCAAAAAGCATTTAGATGCCTGTTGAAGTCTGGTATATCCCGAGGAGATTTCATGATTCTCGTATATGGTTCACGAACAGACGCGGCTGTGAATGATCCGAACTCATCCTGTTCGGCCATGGCGCACGCGAGAAGCGCCTGCTTCAACAGGTTACCTGGTTGCGAGCTTTGTATAGCTGTAGCATAGTCCTGTCGTATAATTTCGCCCGCCTCCTCCAGGCAAGCACCGAGCGACCCTGTCAAGTGGGAGTCCTTTATAATTAGGGAGCGTTCATCTATTGCCGCTCTCCCGGAGTGCATCCCAAGCAGATGTGCGTACCCCGGCATCCCCTTGCAGAGACTAACCATCTCATTCAGAGTGTCGTCGCTGATCGCCATGCCTACCTTACCAAGCCGGACGTGGACGATTTCCTTAATCTCGGCCTCAGTCATCCTAGGCATTTCTATGGGCCTAATAGCTCGCCTTACTGACTGATGGTCTTCGAGCAAGTCACGGATGGTGCGCCCAATGCCGACGATTATGATTGTTATCTCCGGGCATTCATCCGAGAACAGCTTTAGGGTCTCTGCCATCCTAAGTTTTGCGTCCGCGTCAATGATCCGGTCGAACTCATCGAAGATGAAGACAGGTCGCACTGATGCGTTGAACTTCTTCATGATTTGCCCAAGGTCATGAGGAGCGACCGCGTCGTCTATATCGTCAAATGCGTATTCTCCACCATCCCAGACATGCTTACCGAATACGCGGGTCCAAATATCGGCATAGTCGTCGTTCTGATAACATTGGGTAGAGAACAGGCGCACCCTTGAGCTAGTTGGAAAGATTTTCTGCTTGAAGGTGTTGGCGAGCGACGTTTTCCCCACACCGCGTTCTCCGAAGATCACGGCATGTTGGCCGCCCTGAAATACCGAGTCTATCAACCGTCGGACAGTGCCAAGATTAGCGGCGCTATTCCTTCATCGACGGGCGCGTTGACGCGAACCATGACCTGCTTATGCATAGCAGGTCGGAACGCGCTCAGATTGGCCTCGGTTCAACCACGACATCGCGATGGGATATCAGTCCTGTACGATTTTTGAAACTGACCCACTACCCGCTCTGCGGCCTCATTGTGAGGAGCGCGAGCGGAGCGCGGCGGGACGAAGCAATCCCCCGCGACCCTACGCACCGACCGGAAGATTGCTTCGCCTTCGGCTCGCAATGACGATCGCAGAGCGGGAAAGGTGGAGTCGGCTACGCCGCCGCACGCGTTGGCGCGACCGCGCGGCGCACGCGGACGCGGCGGATGCGACGCGGGTCAGCCTCCAGAATCCGAAACTCGATCCCCGAGGGATGCCCGATCACCTCGCCGCGGGCCGGCACCCGCCCGGCCAGGGTGAACACCAGCCCACCGACCGTGTCGATGTCCGCCTCACGCTCTGCCGGGCTCAGCACTTGCCCCAGCCGTTGCTCGAATTCCTCCACCGGCAGCCGCGCATCGATATCCAGCGTGCCGTCGGGCCGCTCCACCAGCATCGGCGCCTCGATTTCGTCGTGCTCGTCGGCAATGTCGCCGGTGATCGTTTCCACCAGGTCCTCGATCGTCACCAGCCCGTCGATTCCGCCATACTCATCGACGACCAGCGCGAGATGCACCCGCGCCTGGCGCATCTGCAGCAGCAGGTCGAGCACCGGGATCTGCGCCGGCACCATCAGCGGCCGGCGCAGGATCTTCTCCAGCGAGAACTCTTCCGGCCGGCCCACGAAAGCATAAACATCCTTGATGTGGACCATCCCCAGCACGTCATCGAGCTGCTCGCGATAGACCGGCAGGCGAGAATGACCGTCGTCGCGGATCTGCTCGACTGCCTGCTGGAAGGTCAGGTCCGCGCGCATGGCCACGATGTCGGCACGCGGCACCATCACGTCGCCGGCTGTGGTCCCGCGCAGCCGCAGGACGTTCGCAATCAGCGCCCGTTCATGGCGGTCGAGCTCCGGCGCGACACCCGGCGTCTGTGGGGCGGCCGCCGCTTCCTGGACCAGTTCGGCGATCGACTCGCGCACGCTGGGCTCGGTCGCACGGCCGTTCAGCAACGCGCGCACGCGGCCTAGCAGGCCCAGGCGAGATAAGGCGCTGCTCATACGCGAGGCTTCCAGGGATTCGGCACACCGATGCGGTGCAGTATGCGGGCCTCGGCCAATTCCATGCGGCGCGCCATGCCCGCCCGCAGATGATCGTGGCCGGCCAGATGCAGCGCCCCATGCACCACCAGGTGCGCCAGGTGATGCGCTGCCGGGCGGGCGCCGGCAGCAGCCTCGCGGCGCACCACCCCCGCCGCGAGGACGAGTTGGCCCGGTAGGCCGGGCGCCGGCCGGTCATAGGACAGCACATTTGTCGGCTTATTGCGACCGCGGTCGCGCGCGTTCAGCCGGCGCACGGTCCGATCGTTCGTCAGCAGGATCGCCCCCGATAGCCGAGCCGCCCGAGCCGCCCGAGCCGTCACCCGCCGGACGCCGGGCACAAGTCGGTGCCACGCCGGATCGGCGACGATAATGTCCAGTTCTTCGTGGATCCCCGCTCGCGCGGGGGATGTACTTGCAGGGTCCATCGCTACTTGCCGGCGCCTAACTCCACCGGCTGTTGTGTGACAGGGGCCGCATCGCGAGCCCGTCGTGTCTCGCGGCGCTTGTCGCCGGCCGCCGCCTCACGTTGCTCATACGCTTCAACGATCCGGGCCACCAGAGGGTGCCGCACTACGTCGCGCTTGTCGAACCGAATCACCGCAATGCCGGCCACGCCTTCCAGCGTTTCCAACGCGTCCTTCAACCCCGACCGGACGCCGGCAGGCAGATCGATCTGGCTCAGATCGCCGGTCACCACGGTGCGGGTGCCTTCGCCCATGCGCGTGAGGAACATCTTCATCTGCACCGGGGTGGTGTTCTGCGCTTCGTCGAGGATGACATAAGCATGCGCCAGCGTGCGGCCCCGCATGAAGGCAAGTGGCGCCACCTCGATCTCGCCGTTGTTCAGCCGGCGCATCACCTGATCCGCCGGCATCATGTCGTGCAGCGCGTCGTAGAGCGGGCGCAGATAGGGATCGACCTTCTCCTTCATATCGCCCGGTAGGAATCCGAGTCGCTCGCCGGCCTCCACGGCGGGCCGCGACAGAACGATGCGATCGACCTGCCCAGCCTGCAGCATGGCCACCGCCTGCGCCACGGCAAGGTAGGTCTTGCCGGTGCCGGCGGGTCCCACGCCGAACACCATCTCATGCCGGCTGAGCGCGTCCATGTAGGCCGCCTGCCCGCCGCTGCGGGCGGCCACCGCGCCGCGCCGCGTGCGGATCGCCGGCATATCCGGCAACGGCAGCCGTGGATCGCTCTCGGTGTCGGCAAAGCGGATTGCCGCCTCTACGTCCGACCGGCCCACGCTTTCGCCCCGCTCCAGCCGGCGCCACAGGCCTTCCAGCGCGGTCTGAGCCGCATCGACACGCGACGCCTCGCCGGCGATCGCTACCCGGTTGCCGCGACAGGACAGCCGGACGCCGAGAGCCTGCTCCAGGCGCACAAGATGTCGGTCGTGATCTCCGAGGAGGAGCGGGAGCAGCGTGTTATCGCTGAACTGGAGGGTGACGGCCTTGCCGTCTGGCCGGGACTGGGCGGTGGGTACGATGGCGATGTGGCTCAAGCGCAGGCTCGCTCCGTGCTGAGGGTTCCAGACAAGGAATTGGGGAGAGCGGCGGCGATTCGCACCATGGCCTCGGTGCCGATCAGCGTCGTCGGACCGGTGGCATGCACCGGCTGGAGATAGGGTGAGCGTCCGGCGATCTGGCCGGGGTGCCGCCCGGCGCCGGTGAACAGCACCGGCAGGTCCAGCCCGACGCAGCCGGCATTGAACCGCGCCTGCTGCGCTCGCAGCAGTTCCTGCAGCTCGGCCAGCCGCCGCTCCTTTTCGGGCTCGGAGACTTGGCTGGGGGCGGCGGCCGCCGGGGTGCCTGGCCGCGGCGAGTATTTGAAGCTGAACGCCTGCGCGAACACCACCCGCCGAACCAGGGCGAGCGTCGCGGCGAAATCGGCCTCCGTCTCGCCGGGGTGGCCGACGATGAAGTCCGAGGACAGCCCCAGGTCGGGCCGGGCGGTGCGCAGCCGATCGACGGTGCGCAAATAGTCGTCCACCCGGTGTCCGCGGTTCATTGCCGCCAGGACGCGATCGGAGCCGGACTGTACCGGAAGATGCAGGAACGGCATCAGGCTTGGCACGTCGCGATGGGCTGAGACCAGCTCTGCGTCCATGTCCCGCGGATGCGACGTGGTGTAGCGCAGCCGGCCGAGGCCGGGCAGCTCGGCCAAAGCGCGGATCAGTCGGCCCAGCGACCATGCGCCGCCATCGAGTCCCTCGCCATGCCAGGCGTTCACGTTCTGCCCGAGCAACGTGATCTCGCGCGCGCCTTGGGCGACCAGCCGCCTTGCCTCCGCGATCACCGCGGCGGCCGGCCGACTCTGCTCGGCGCCGCGGGTGTAGGGCACCACGCAGAAGCTGCAGAACTTGTCGCATCCTTCCTGCACCGTCAGGAACGCGGTGATTCCCTGGGGCGCCGAGGCATCCGGCAGGTAGTCGAACTTGTCCTCGGCGGGGAACTCGGTGTCGATCACGGTGCCGGCGGCCCGCGCGGCGCGGGCGACCATCTCCGGCAGCCGGTGGTAGGTCTGCGGGCCCAGCACGATATCGACGTAGGGCGCACGGGCGAGGATCTCGACACCTTCCGCCTGGGCGACGCAGCCGGCTACCGCCAGGATCATGCGGCCGCCCGCCTGCTCCCTGGCCTGTTGCAGCCGGTGCAGGCGACCAAGCTCCGAGAACACCTTCTCCGCCGCCTTCTCGCGGATATGGCAGGTGTTCAGGATCACCATGTCAGCGTCCCGGGGCGCCGATGTCGGTGCGTAGCCGAGCGGTGCCAGTACGTCTTGCATCCGCGCGCTGTCGTACACGTTCATCTGGCAGCCCCAGGTGATCACGTGCAGCCGCTTGCGGTCAGAAGATTCGGGGATCGCTGCTGCCCTCACCTGCATCCCGTCCACCTCTCCCGCTTTGCGGGAGAGGTCGGTTCGCGAAGTGAACCGGGTGGGGGTCCGACAAGCCCCGGTACCTTCACACGCACAGCGGGAGGGACGGGGATCACCGGCAGTCTTTGTTTGATCAAGCGCAGGGTCGTGAGCTGGCCTCCATTCGCACAGTGCACTGTGACAGGATCGGCCGATAGCATGTCAACACCTTACGTCATGGCCTGGTGGGGTAGAGCCCTACGCATACGCGCTCTCCCCGGCCGGCTCGACACCGGGCGGCGGCACCGCGGCGGCGATCGGCTGCGCCGGCCGGTTCTGCCGCAGCGTCGCCGCGCCATCCGCCACGACGCGCCAGACCGCCTGCGACAACGCCTTGCGATTGGGGAACGTCGCCGGATCGAGCGGGGCATGCAGTAGCACGGTTGCACGCAGCCCCTTGTGCCGCCCCAGTCGCCAGTAGTGCGAGGCGATATCCATGTCCCCGTACCAAGCGAACAGCGGCCGCGTCGCCCGCCCGATCGGCAACCCGGCCAACCGGTCGTAAACCACCGACACCGGCTGGATCAACGGCGGTTCGGCACCTTCCGCCACAGCGAAGAAGGCCGAGCGGAACGGCATCACTCGCGATCCGTCCGAGGTGGTGCCCTCCGGGAACAGGATCAGGTTGTCGCCGTCGGCGAGGCGGGCGCGCATATGGTCCCGCTCCTGCCGGATCAGGCCGCGCTGGCGGCTGACAAACACGGTGCGCCCAAGCCGGGCGATCGCGCTGACCAACGGCCACTCGGCGACTTCGCCCTTAGAGACGAAACAGCCGTCGAGACGGCCGCCGAGGACCGGGACATCGATCCAGGATGAATGATTGGAGACAAAGACCACACGACGTCTGTCAGTACGAGCCGGCTCGCCGATCACGCGCACGCGCATCCCCAACAGACAACAAAACCACGCCCAATAGATGCGCGCGAACACGACCTTCGGCCGGCCGGGTAGCAACAGGCAGACGCCCTGGATCGGCATCGACACGAATGTCCAGAGCAGCAGCAGGATAAGCCGGCGAGCGGCCCGGACCGAGCCCATGACCAACGGCCATCTGCGACGCCGCAACAGCGGGCTGATGCCAAGATCGGCAGCCGATCCCCACCGAGGCAACGGCGAACGATGGCCAGCGCGGCCGAGTCGGCGTGGCGCGTAACGCATGGGGTTGCGATACCGCGCGGGGCATGTCGGAACAATGGCGCAAGAGTGACCGTCACTTGACATCCACTCTGCGCGCTTTTCCCCTAGCCTTCGCGCATGGCGCGCGTCCCTTTTTCATGTCGGGCGGTTACCGTGCTGGTCATTGCGGGGATCGTCATGCCCTCGCCGGCACCGCGCGCCGCCGACCCACAGCCCTACACCGTCACCCTCGCCAAGACCGGCAACAGTGCGCTGGATGCCGCACTGAGCGGATCGTCCAACCTGATGTCGTTGCGCCAGTCGGCGCCGGTCGGCCCGTTTGCCCTGGTGGCCCGGGCGCGCGACGACCAGGACCGGTTCATGACCGCACTTCAGAGCTTCGGCTATTTCCAGGGCCGAGTGGAGATCCGGATTCAGGGCCACCCGATCGACGACCCTGCCCTGGTGAACTTGCTGGAGCAGGCTCCCGCCAGTCCGCCGGCGCAAGTGGCCGTGAACTTTTCCCTTGGTCCGGAGTTCCATCTCAGGCGTGTCACATTGGAGGGGCAGGTGCCGCCGGAGGCCGCCGCCAAGCTCGATCTGCCAACCGGGGCGCCGGCGCTTTCCGCCTCGGTGCTCGCCGCCCAGCAGAGGCTGCTGAGCGCGCTCCACGACGAAGGCTACGCCTTGGCGACGGTGGATCTGGTACCGGCGACGGTGGATCTCGGTACCCAATCGATGGATGTGGCGTTCAAGGTGAACACCGGCCCGCGCGTCGATATCGGACCGATTACCTTCCAGGGCCTGCACGGCGTGAACCCATCCTTCGTCCGCGGACGGCTCCTGCTGCACTCGGGTGAGCAGTTCAGCCCGCCCTCGATCGAGGCTGCGCGCTCCGATCTCGCGTCGATCCCGGCATTCTCTTACGTCCGCGCACAGCCGGCGACGCAGCTTGATCCCCAGGGGACGCTGCCGATTACCTTCGTGTTCGGCGAGCGCCCGGTGCACGCCGTCGATTTCGGCGCAAACTATTCGACCGATCTCGGCATCGGGCTCACCGCCGGCTGGCACGACCGCAACCTGTTCGGCAATGCCGAGCAACTGAACCTGACCGCTGCCTTTCAGGGCGGCGGCAACTCCGAGCTTCACCCCGGCTACAAGCTCAATGCGCAATTCATCAAGCCGGATTTCCTCACCCGCGACCAGTCGCTGGAGGTCAATGTCGGCGCTGTGGACCAGAGCCTGCTGGCATACACGCAGAAGGCGCTGCTGCAGTCGGTCGTGCTCACCCGCAAGCTGTCGCAGCATTGGAGTGTCAGCTATGGACTCAGCGGCGAAGAAGAGGAGATCACGCAGGAAGACGTCAGCACTCGCTACAATCTGATCGGCGTGCCGCTGACCGCGAAATTCGATGACACCGACAACCTGCTGAACCCGACTCACGGCATCCGTGCAGCTTTGACGCTGACGCCGACGCAATCGCTCACCGGCACGCACCACGCTTTCCTGATCGCGCAGCTTGCCGGCTCGACCTATTTCGATCTCGTCGGCAACGGACGAACCGTGCTGGCGCTGCGCGGACTGGCGGGTGATGCGCTGGTCTCTAATGTGTTCGACCTGCCCCCTGACATGCGCTTCTACGCCGGCGGGAGCGGCACCGTGCGGGGCTATAAATTCCAGTCGGTCGGGCCACAATTCCCCGACGGCACGCCGATCGGGGGGACCCAGATCACCGCCGGGAGCATCGAGCTGCGCCAACGCTTCTTGCAGAACTGGGGCTTCACTGTGTTCACCGACGCGGGACAAGTGGCCGCCCGCGGGACCAATTACTCCAGCAAAGATGGCATCGGCGTCGGCACGGGGCTGCTGTATTTCACCTCGTTCGGGCCGATCCGCGCGCAGGTGGCGTTCCCGGCTGTGCGCCTGCCGAACAGCGGCAGCTTCGAGCTTTATATCGGCATCGGGCAGTCGTTCTGATGCGCCGCCTCGCACGCGCCATCGTGTTGGTGATCGCCGTGCTGGCGCTGCTGGTCGTGGTGGTCGCGCATTCGCCGTTTGTCCTCGATCGGGTCGTGTCGGAGGCGACCGCAACGGTCCGAACGAAAGGACTAGAAATCCACTGGGGCGGCCGGGTGACCGCCACTGAGGTCGATCTTCTCGATCCCAAGGGCGTCTACGCGAGGTTCCAGGACGTGGACGTTGTCTGGTCGCCGCTCCGATTGATCCACAACAACATCGACGTCGCCCTGTTGCATGTTGACTCCGGCGACTTCCTGCGGTTGCCGCAAAGTTCGTCCTCGGGCGGGGGCGCAAGCACCACCAAGACGCAGGTCCACGACCTTGAGGTCGGGCGTCTGGCGATCGCCCAGGCGGTGGCGGGAACCGCGGCGACGCTAAAGCTCGATGGTAGCTTGACCTGGGTGTCCCTCAACAACGCCGACATCGACCTTACGGCTGCCCGGATCGGTGGCGGTGGTACTTATGATCTATCCGCCGACCTCACGCCCGCGGCGATCCATGCAAAGCTCGCCGTCAAGGAGAGGCCGGGCGGTCTCATCGCGACCGCGGCGAAAATGCCCGATATCGAACCGATCGACCTCGCGGCTTCGGTCGCCGGACCGCGCAGCGATCTGGCGACGCAACTTGCACTCACCGCGGGAAAGCTGCGGGCGAATCTGCAAGGCCACGTCAACCTCGAAGGCAAGACGCTTACGGCGAAGGTCGATGCGAGCGCCCCTGCCATGACGCCCCGGCCAGGTCTGTCGTTCCAGTCGGCCGTATTGAGCGCAACCATCAGCGGTGGCTTCACCAATCCCGATCTGACGGGCTCGCTCCGGATCGATGCTCTCGCCGCTTCGGGTGCCACGGTGCGGCGAATCGACGTCGACGCCACCGGAAACAAGGGCCGGGTGCAGGTACGCGCCCAGCTTGACGGCGCGACGGTGCCCGGCCGTCAGCCGGACTTGTTCGCCGCCGCCCCAATCCTGCTGACCGCGGATGCCCGGCTGGACGCCCCGGACCGACCGGTAGCCTTCACCCTGCATCATCCGCTGGTCGAGGTATCCGGCACCGCGCACGCGGCAGGCGTGGAGCAGGTGGAACTGCAACTGAATGTGCCGCAGCTCGGCCCGCTGGCAGCCGCCGAGGGGCTCGCCCTTCAAGGCAGCACATCGTTGCACCTGACAGGATCGCGGCAGGCGGGCGCGACGCAGCTTGCACTCGACGGCACGGTGAGTCTGACCGGCGGGCCCAACCCTGGCCCGGCGCTGGTCGGTACCTCGGCGCGGCTGGTGCTCGTCGTCAGCCTTGCCGGCGACAGCCTGGACGTTAGTCGGCTGAGCGTTGATGGACAGGACGTGGCCGTGGCCGCGAATGGCGCCGTCTCGCCGCAGAAGGTCGATGTTGCCTGGTCGGTGGCGCTCCCTCGCCTA
>Ga0335074_10008475_pt1 | contig 14297 bp, 21 predicted proteins | sample Lox_Sample_23_FD_206715 | JGI IMG/M metagenome (GOLD analysis project Ga0335074, IMG submission 206715) | Soil microbial communities from Loxahatchee National Wildlife Refuge, Florida, United States - Lox_Sample_2.3 | ecosystem: Environmental > Terrestrial > Soil > Wetlands | place: USA...
CCGCGGTCAGTCCGGCCCAGCCGGCGGCGATCGCGACGCGGCCGATCGCCACTGTCCTGCCGTCAAGTACGACCGACCCGAAGGCCTGCCAGGGCGCGGACTTCAGCAGTCGCCGCGACACCGGCGGCGGCCGTTCACCGCGATAGCGGTACAACCCGAGCCAGCCCTCGTCCGGGTCAGCCGTTACGTCAACGCCATCGACAGGACCGGTCAAGGCAGCGACCCCGGCCGTCATGACAATCGCACCGCGCAGCACCGGCCAGCCGCGCTCACGCAGGAACCTGTCAAGGTCACTGCCCTCCGCCTGCCCGACGGGGAAGGCGACAGACACCAGCGCCGGCAGCCCGCGCGCGGCGTACCAGTCACGAGCGCGGGCGACCGCGGACTCGACGGGGAGGCCAGGGTCGCCCACGGCGAGTACGCTATTCGCCCGGCCGGTAAAGCCGCCAGCGGCCCTGAGAACCCAGTCGCCTAGCTGCGACTCTTCCGTAGCCCGCCAGCCAAGTGACGCCGCCCGCTCAAGATCCGCGATCGCGATATCCATAGCGAACAAATACGTCGAACACCGGCGAGCCCGCAAGCGGATCTTGTTTTCTGGCGCCGCCACGCCGCGCGGACGAGCAGGTCGGCTACCGCGAAGGTCCGGCCTAGGTACTCGGCCGTCACCTCGGAGGACAGCGGAGTGGTGAGGTCACGCCACCAGTCTGTGGACGGGCGGAGCGGCATGCCGCAGCCGAAACCGACGAGATACTCACCGTGCCTGGCCTCCGCGAGCACGAACCCGGGCTGACGGCACAGCACCGCGAACCGCCGGGCGAACCGCTCATGCTGGTTGTCAACCCACCTGTAGGGCGGTTCTTCGTATACCTCGGCATGCATCGCGAGGAACCCCGTCGCCAACTCCGCGGCCCGGCGACCGTCAAGAACCTCAAAGGCGATATCGGGTTCAGTCACTCCCAGATAGTGCCAGTTACTTAAGTCTGTCCCGCGCGATACTGGCGCCATGACTCAACCATCGGCAGAAAGCGGCTGGTCGCTCTCAGACACCGACGTGTTCGTCAAGTACGGAGATGCCTGCGTACCGCGCCGGGCGGAGCAGATCGGCGTCGTCTGCGATCTGCTCGCCGATCTCCCCTCAGAAGCCGTGCTTGACCTGTGCTGCGGCGAGGGAAGGCTGTCCGAGGAGTACGTGCGACGGCATCCGGGGGCGCGCGTGACCCTGCTCGACGGCTCGGCAGAGATGCTCGCGCTGGCGGCCGAACGGCTCGACCTGGCCGGCGCCAGCTTCACATCGGTCCAGGCTGACATCGCTGACCGTGACTGGCGGGAAGGCGCGCGGTATGGCGGGGTGATGACGTCGCTGGCCGTGCATCACCTGGACGCCAAGGGCAAGCGGGAGCTTTACCGTGACCTCTGGGAGATGCTGCTGCCTGGCGGTGTGTTCGTGATGGCCGACTTGGTCGAGCCGACCGGGCCATCAGCGCGAAAGCTGGCGGCCGAAGCCTGGGAGCAGTCGGTGGCGCGGGTTTCTGATGAAGCGCTGGCCGCGTTCATCGAGACCGAGTGGAATTACTACCGGCTGCCAGGCCCCGACGATTTTGACCAGCCATCATCGGTCGCCGAGCACGTGACGTGGCTCAGTGAGGCCGGTTTCGAACAGGTCGACCTGACCTGGATGTATGCGGGGCACGCGATCTTCACGGCCCGGCGGCCGGCAGCCTGACGCGCGCGAACACGGCCCGGTGGTCGGTACCTGGCAACCGGTGCACCGAGCTGGCAGCGACCGCGCATCGGGCATCGACGAGCACGTGATCGAGCGTGAGAAGCGCACCCCTTCCTGGCAGCGGCCCCCAGGTGGGAACGAGGCCTTTTCCGGTTTCCGCGGCGGCGTCCTTGAGCCCCAGTCTTAGCAGGCGGCGGAAGCCGATGTGATCGATCGTGGCGTTGAAATCGCCAGCGAGGATCACTGGAACGTCACCTGGCCACCCGAGCACGGGGAACTCGGCCGCCGACGCCAGGTCCGCCCGCCAGCGGGACACGCCTTCCTGCTGCCAGGGCCGCCTCGGGGTGTGCAGGTGAACGCAGCCAAGCCTGACCTCGCCTCCGGGCAGGCCGAGCAGGGCAACCGGCTGAATGGACGACGTAGGCAGCGGGTTCGGCTCCGCCTTGAGCGGGTAGCGCGCGTAAATCGCGTTTCCGCGCGGCTCGGGCGCAGCGAGGTCGGTGATGACGTGCGGTAGCTCGTCTTCGAGTCCTTCACTGGCGAGCCTGGCCATGGTTCCGCTGCCGAGTTCTTGCAGAAAGAACACGTCGGCCCTGGTGCGGCGGACCAGTTCGGCAACCGAGCTCGCGCCTGCCCTGCCGACCAGGAGGTTGGCTGTCAAGATCCGCAGTTCCGCTCCTGCCGCCGACGGCTGGCTGTGCGGGATCGCCCTTGGCAAGGTCGCGGCGCTGAGGGCCAGCGCGCCTAGCGCGATTCGCCGGTCTTGCAGCAGGAAGGCCGCCAGCCAGGCCCCGGCCGCGGCCACCGGCGTGAACGGCAGGAACGCGGCCGCAGGCGCGCCGATCACGGGCAGCCCGTCGGCGCCCGCGAACCTGGCCAATGCCCAGGCGGAGCAGCCGGCCGCGAGCGCGGTGCTCAGTTCTCTTCCTGGTCCAGCGCAGATCCTGGCAGCCACGAGTGGTAACGCTAGCAATCGCGCGCGATAAGGGAACCCTTAATCGACGGTCACGTTGCCCGGCTGCGGGAACTAGTCTGGGCTGATGGACAGGAAGAGCGAGCGAGATCCGGTCGAAGTGCTACGTGACGTGTGGTCAGCGCGCGGGCAGGGTGAAGCCGATCTCACTGAGGCGCTCGGGCCGCAGAAGTCCTGCAAGCGAATGGCCGACGTGGGTTTTGATGACTTCGCCGATTATGGCGATGATCTGCGCTCGGCGTGGCGGCAGACGCTGGAGCGCGACGGGAAGCTCAAGCCTGATAGCGGTACGGTGGCCGATCTGGTACTCGGGCGAGCCCGCACTGAGTGAACTCGCCGGCATGAACTCGCCTGGGAACGTCGCTGAGCTCACCGTCACCTTGCGCGAGGGCGGGTACGTCGCCGACAGGGGACTTGCTACGTCCTTGTTCGTAGCCATGTCGCTTGGCCGGCCGATCCTGCTCGAAGGCGAGGTCGGCGTCGGCAAGACCGAGGTCGCCAAGGTACTCGCCGCCCAGTTCGGCCGGCGCCTGATCAGACTGCAGTGCTACGAGGGCATCGACACCAATCAAGCGCTTTACGAGTGGGATTACGCCAGGCAGATGCTCTACATCAGGGCACTATCCGAGCGTCAGCTCGCCGATCCCGAGGCAGTCGACAAACTCTTCGGAGTCAAGTTCCTGCTTGAGCGCCCGCTGCTCGATGCGGTGAGGACCGGCGATCAGGCAGTACTCCTCATCGACGAGATCGACAGGGCCGACGACGAATTCGAGGCATTTCTGCTTGAGATCCTCTCCGACTTCCAGATAAGCATCCCTGAAATCGGGACGATCAAGGCAGAAAACCCGCCGCTCGTCATCTTGACCTCGAACCGCACTAGGGAACTGCACGACGCACTCAAGCGCCGGTGCCTGTACCACTGGATCGGCTATCCCTCCGCGGACCGCGAGGTCGAGATCGTGATGATCCGTGCTCCGGGAGTCTCCGAGCAGCTAACCCGCAAGGTCGTCACGGCCGTGCACCGGCTGCGCGAGCTTGACCTGGCCAAACCGCCGGGAGTAGCCGAGACCATCGACTGGGTGAGCACCTTGCACTTCCTCGGCGAAACCGACCTGTCAGCGGCCAGCGACACCCTTGGTGCGGTCGTCAAGGAGAGGGACGACCTCGAACTGGTCAAGGACAACCTCGACGTAATAGTGTCCGGTGCCTGATCCAAGTACGGCTTTTACCGCCATGCTGGTCTCCTTCGGCAGGGAACTGCGGAGTGCCGGTATCGGGATCGGCTCTGGCGATGTGCTGACGTACTGCACGGCGGCGGCTCAGCTCGATCCTTCCGACCTTGTCGACTTGTACTGGGCCGGACGAACCACGCTGGTCACCAGATATGACCAGATCGCCATCTACGACCGGGTATTCCGCGCGTTCTTTCTCGGGGCAAGTAACCCGGTCGCCGAGTTTCTGCAGCTCACGCCCCAAAGCCCGGCTCAGACTCAAGGAGTGCTCCAGATTCCGGCAACCGAGCAGGCTGAATCTGAGCCCGGCGAGGAAGCGCAACTCGGGCTGATGGCCTCTGAGGCAGAGGCGCTCAGGCACAAGTCGTTCACTACGTGCACGCCAGAGGAACTGGCCGCCGTGCGCAGGATCATGGCCAGGATCAAGCTCACGCCGCCGAGGCGCCGCACCAGGCGCACCGTGCGGGGCAGCAGTCACGGCCGGACGCCCGACATGCGCCGCACGGCCAGGGAGGCGATGCGCACGCACGGCGAGCCAGCCGAACTGTACTGGCGGCGTCGCAAGGTCAGGCTGCGCCCGCTGATCCTGATACTCGACGTGTCAGGCTCGATGGCCGACTATTCGCGTAACCTCCTGCAGTTCGCCTACTCAGCTAAGCGCGCGGCGAGCCGGGTCGAGGTCTTCTGTTTCGGCACCAGGCTGACTCGGGTGACGAAGGCACTCGACCACCGCAAGCCGGACGAGGCGCTGCGGCGAGCCGCCCTGACCGTCTTCGACTGGGAGGGCGGCACCAGGATAGGCACCAGCCTTGACTCCTTCGTGAGGAACTGGGGCCGCCGGGGTCTTTGCCGTGGCGGGATCGTCGTGATCTGCTCAGACGGTCTTGACCGGGGCGACCCGGCAGTGCTGTCGGCCGCGATGGAACGGCTTTCACGGCTGTGTTACCGGGTCGTCTGGATGAACCCGCATAAGGGAGACAGCACGGACTTCCGGCCGAGCACGCTCGGGATGATGGTCGCCGCTCCGCACGTTGACGTGCTGCTCTCCGGCCACGACTTGCACAGCCTGGAAGAGCTAGCCGCCATGCTGCCAGTACTCGCCTAACCCAGTACCACGTTAGCGTGGTACATTCGCCGCATGACCGCATTGGCAGTTATCGACCGGATCAGCGCGCTCCTGGATGACAGCATGCAGGAGACATCGAACACCTCAATGAGAATCCCGACTGCCTTGAGGGACGCCGCGGCGCTCGCGGTCAAGGAACTCGGCGTGGCATCGTCAACTACCTCGCTGACCACTAGTGCGCTTCGCTCGGTACTTGAGGCGGCCGTGATCCAGGCCGTGCTCGACGAGCATTACCAGCATCACCCGGAGGCCAGGCCCGACCTCGGCGACCTGGCTGTGGCCGCCGCGGAGATAGACGGGCACCCGCTGTCAGCCGAACCCGATCGCTTGCGCTCGGCAGCCGCGGAGATCCTTGTGCGGCATCCCGGAGCCACCGCGGAAGACGTGGTTCTGTGGGCCGAGGCCAGGGCTTTCGCCGCATGAGCCGGCTCGTGCTGCTGGACAACGAGGCTGTACTGGCCCTGCGCGATGCCTCGCATCCCAAGCACCGCAAGGTAATCAGTCACGTTCAGGTCATCACCAGCCGCCAGCGCCGGGCTGAGGCGATTGACGCGGCGGTTCCGACCGCGGTGCGCGTCGAGGCCGGATGGGATCGAAGGTCGCCAGCCTGGGCTTTCCCGAACCGACTGCGGATCGCTGACGTGCCGCTCGACGTGGCACACGCGAGCCGAGCGGCAGCCTTCCGCTCAGCGACTGGCGTCCCGGTGGCCGACGCTCACCTCGGCGCCGTCATGGACCTGACATCAGCGACGCGGATCACCGTCATCACGAGCGATCCGCGAGACATGAGGCGGATCGCCGGAGATACGGACCTGACCATCGTCTCCCTCTGATGGCTTACGCTCGGTTCTGTGAGATGGAGTGTGGGCATCCAGGCCGAGGCAGAGCGGATCTTGTCCCGCGAAGAAGTCGTCGAGCTAGCTGACGCCGTCGCCGAGTACGAGGGCATCGCGACCGGGATCGGGTCCAACGTGTACGGGGCGCAACTCGTCGTCCAGGCAGACAGCCGTGATGAGGCTCTTGAGGCGGCCAAAGAGCGGTTCGCTCTGGCGGTAAGCGCGGCACGTCTGCCTGAAGGGCCGATCGTCAGGGCCGAGGCGATCAGCGAGGAAGAAGACTCCGAAGGCCTGGCCGAATGATCAGGCTCGGCACGGCCGCCGGGTACCCGTTCGAAGGCCCGAGGCTGCTCGGCGGCTGGACTCCTCCTTCACTGCCGGCGGTGTACGTGATCATGTACAAGCCGGAGCCAGACAAGCGGCCCGACCGGTACACCGTGATCTACGTCGGGCACAGCGACGACCTGACCGGTGAAAGGTTTCCGTTCCGGCATCCGCGCTCCTCCTGCTGGACAAAACGGGCAGGCGACAAGTGGAAGGTCCACGTCGCCTATTACGAGGTGCCGGGCGGCAGCCGTGCACACCGCGAGCAGATCGCACGCGAACTTACCGCCGTCTACAAGCCGGGCTGCAACGACCAGCAGTACGACCACGCATGGAAAGACGAATGGATCGGCGACTACGTCGCCCCGACCACCAACTCGGTCACCCGGCGCGGTCCCGACAAGGCCTGAGCGGGCACCCGCCCGGAATACGCCGCCTGCAGGGCGATACCGTAAGCGCCTCTAGCCCTCGGAGGTGAAGCCGACCGCTTCGAGCAGGCGGGAGCGACGGCGGCCCGAGGCCGGCCTGGCCGGCTCCGGCTCAGCAGGAGCCTCCGGGCGGGGGGTCACGTCGGTGACGATCTCCTCCGCCATGCCGTACAGCAGTGGCAGCGCGCCGGCGACCACGCCGCCCGTGCGGTTGATGTGCTCCACCCCAGGCCCGATCAGCTTGGCGTGACCGACGATCTCCCCGGCGGTGGCCAGGCCTTCTTCCAGGTTGCCAGCGATCCGGTTCAGCAGCGTCCCTGCCCAGTACAGGTAGAAGGCCAGGCCCGCGATGAGGACCACGATCACCACAACGGTCAAGACGACCAAAAGCGTCACGACTTCACCTTTCCGAGCACCCGGCCAAGGAACAGGTGGTGCTCGAGCCCTTCGGCGAGCACCAGGTCGACGCCGCCCGCGACCTGCGGGATCAGCGCGGTGTCAGCTGTGTTGGCGGCCGCTGCCTTGAGCGTGTCCCTGACATCGACGACACGGCTGTCGATGCGCTTGATCAGCAAGATCAGCAGGCTGAGCAGTGCCGCGACGGCGATCACGACGACGAAACCGAGTACGATCGCCCAGACCCAGAGAGTGTGTTCTGTCGCTGGCATAACTAACCTCCCAGCCGGTGACGGCCGCGCTTCAGGCCTTCGATGATGGTGACGGCATAATCGATCGTCGTGCGCAGTCCGGCTAGCGCCGCCGTGTTCTGCACTGCCTTGGCCAACTGGCCGTTTATCTTGGGCGCCTCGTTGCCGATGTCGTTCGCGAGCACGAGGATCGGCACGACGAGCGCGACGACAACGAGCACGAGCACGCCGCCGATCGTGAACCCGAGGATCCAGCCGAAAGTACTGACCATGAGTTGTCCCCTCAGACCGTTTCGCAGAAGTCCCTGACCGGCTTCAGGCTGGCGTTGACCGAGGTCAGCCGTTCCGGCACGGTGCTGGTCAGGTCGGCCACGGCGGTGACGCCGCCGGTGACCTGGCTCAGCGTGGCCTTGATGGCCCTCAGGTGAAAGATGATCCGCAGCAGGCCAACGGCGGTGATGCCGATGATCAGCGCGGAGATGATCAAGGTGCCCCAAGCGGCTCCAGGCATGGCTAACGCTCCTCCCTACGACTTCGCGGGCAGCAATTTGGCGACGGAACCCGCGTACCTGACCGCGCCGACTGAGACGGCGCTGATCGTGGCGTCGGTCGTGGCGAGAGCCTCTGGCAGGCCGTCGAGCTCGCCGACCAGCGCCCCGCCACCGACGAGGATGTTGTCCGACGCCGCGCGGATCCGCTCCAGGGCCGCCAGCACCCGGTTGAGCAGGTAAATCACTACCGGCAGTACCGCGACCAGCAAGATCACGTTGCCGATCCACCAAAGAACCATCGTCGGCTCCTTCTAGCTCGCTGGTGCCTGATATGGAAGGAAGAACCGGCGGAACACCCGGCTCAGCGCCATCATCGCGGCGCGGAACCCGATGGCCAGGCCGCCGGCCGCAGCGGACGCCTGGACCGTCTCACCTCGCTCGGCCGCAGTGATCTGACTGGCCATGTTCGTCGCGAAATCACGCATTAGGACGGCGGTGACGTCCGAGATCATGCCCCTGCCGTACTGCGCGGCGGCGCCGGCGAGCTGCAGGTCCTGCGTCACAGATACCTTGGTTCCCCGCCCGGCCTGGGTGAGGACGGCAGTGACGTCCATCGCGGCCTGACCGCGACCGCGCTGCTCGGCGCCTGTCGCGTGCACGACGATGCGCTTGGCCGCCTCGTCGCGGTCGGTGATCTCAGCGGTACCGGCGAACTGCAGCTTGACCGGCCCCATACGGACCGCGACCTGGCCGCCGTACTTGTCGTCACCCAGATCCTCGGTCAGCTTCGCCCCCGGCAGGCAAGATGCCACACGGGGGATGTCACCGAAGAACTCCCAGACCTTGGCGACCGGCTCGGGGACCTCGAAGTCCTGGTTGATCAGCATCGGGTCTCATTCCTCGCATAGGAAGCTGGATCAGATTCGAACGCACTCCGGCAGCCGGCGCCGCAGAAGTAATAGGTCAATCCGTCATGCTCTGCGCGCAAGGTCGCAGGCACCGCGTCGACCGTCATGCCGCACACAGGATCAACGGCCGAGGCCGCAGCCGCGACGACTGGCCCGCCGTAGCCGATCTCGCCCGATGCCCGGAGCCGCACCAGCTCAGCAAGCACCGCGACCGCGATCTCCACGTGCGAGGTCTTGCCCAGGTCAAGCCCGGCCGGCACCCGTACCCGGTCGAGCTGCTCAGCAGGAAGTCCGCGCTCGGCGAGATACCCGAGCAACGCCTCCCCCCGCTTGCGCGAAGCGACCAGGCCCAGGTAGCTCGGCCGTGCGGCGACCGCCCGCTCGATGGCCTCTTCGTCACCGTGGCCCTGGGTCGCGACCACGACGATCGAGCGCGAGTCGACTTCGGCATCGGCGAACTCGGTCCAGTCCTTCAGCACCGTGCGCCAGCCGATCACCTGAGCGAGATCGACGAGCGCGTGAGCCATCGGCGACCGTCCGACGACGATGAGGTGCGGTACGGGAAGCACCGGCTCCACGTAAACCTCAAGCGCGCCTTCGCTCTGGCAAGAGATCGGCACGACGGTCATTCCTTCAGGCAACTGCCCGCCGAACGTGGCGCCCGAGGGCAGCTCGTCCGGGCTGCCAAGCAGGAGCAGCCGTGGCCGGCCATCTGCGATGACCTCGCGGGCGTGCCTGATCACCGATGGCTCGGCGCACGCGCCGCCGATCCACCCCACGAGCTCGCCAGAGGTGGTGATGATCGCCCGCGAGCCGAGCTGGCTCGACGAAGGCCCTTGCCTCCACACGACGGTCGCGAGAGCGAACGGCTCGCCGCGCCGCTCAAGCTCCGCCGCCCGCTCCATCACCTGCCAGCCATACATGAGAACTCCTGGCTACTCGTCGCCTCGAACCGGCGGGGCACCGGAGACGTCACGCTGGTATGTCACTGCTTCCCACACCCGGTCGGGCAGCAGCGGCATGTCGATGTTCCGCACCCCCAGGCCGTCGAGCGCGTCGATCACCGCGTTCACGAACGCGGCGGGACCGCCGACCGCAGCGCACTCGCCGATGCCCTTCGCGCCGATGGGGTGATGCGGGCAAGGAGTGACAACCTCGCTGTGCAACTCGAATCCTGGTGTCTCCCACGCGGTCGGCAGCAGGTAGTCCATGTAGTTCGAGCCAACGCAGTTGCCTTCGGCGTCGAAGGTGATGAACTGCATGTTCGCCATCGCGTAGGCCTCGGTGAGCCCGCCCATGATCTGTCCCTCGACGATCATCGGGTTGATCCGCACTCCGCAGTCGTCGACCGCCACCATGTTGAGCACGTCCCAGACCCCGGTCTCAGGGTCGACCTCGACTGTGACGATGTAAACCGCGAACGGCCAGGTCAGGTTCGGCGGGTCATAGTACGCGGTGTTCTCGAGGCCGGGCTCCATGCCATCGGGCATGTTGCTGTAGGCGGCCATCGCGCATTCCTGTATCGTCACGCCACGGTCGGGCGCGCTGCGCACGTAGAACCGGCCGAGTTCCCACTCAACGTCCTCTTCAGAGACCTCGAGCAGGTGCGCGGCCAGCTTGCGCGCCTTGGCCCTGATCTTGCGTGACACCATCGCGATCGCCGCACCGGCGACCGGAGTTGACCGGGACGCGTAGGTGCCCATGCCGAACGGCGCGGTGTCGGTATCGCCTTCCTCGACGATCACGTCCTCGGCAGGAATCCCCAGTTCGTGCGCGACGATCTGCGCCCAGGTGGTCTCGTGGCCCTGACCCTGGCCGCGGGCCCCGGTCCGCAAGAGAGCCTTGCCTGTCATGTGAACCTTGAGGTCGGCCGAGTCGAACATCTTGATGCCGAGGATGTCGTACTCGCGGCTGTTGCCAGCCCCGAGCGGCTCGGTCATCGTCGAGATGCCAAGGCCGAGCAGCTTGCCCCGCTTGCGTGCCTCAGCCTGCCGTGCGCGGAAGTTGTCGTAGTCGATCGCTTTGAGCCCGACGTCTAGGCACTTGGCGTACTGACCTGAGTCGGTCAGGAACCCGAACGGTGTCCTGTGCGGGAAGTCGTCGTCCTTGACGAAATTCATCCGCCGGAAGGCAGCCTGATCCATCCCCAGGTCAGAAGCCGCTGCCTGGACCATTCGTTCCTGGAAGAACATGGCCTCGGTGACTCGGAACGAGCACCGGTAGGCGACACCTCCTGGTGCCTTATTGGTGTATGTGCCCCTGGCCGTCAGGTGCGCGAACGGGATGTCGTAAGTGGCGAACGCCGAGTGCATGAGGCCGATCTTGAACTTGCTAGGCTGCGCGTCGGAGAAGAACGCGCCGTGATCGGACTCGGTGTGCATGCGGACGGCGAGGATCTTTCCGTCCTTGCGCAGCGCCATCTCTCCGTCCAGGTAGATGTCGCGCGCGAACCCCGTAGAAATCAGGTTGCCCGACTTGTCCTCGATCCACTTCACCGGGCGCTCGAGCAGGATCGAAGCCAGGATCGAGCAGACGTAACCAGGGTAGACGGGCACCTTGTTGCCGAAACCGCCGCCGATGTCTGGCGAGATGATCCTGATCATCTGCTCGGGGAGTTCGGCGACGAGCGCGACAGCGGCCCTGATGATGTGCGGGGCCTGGGTGGTCATGTAAACGGTCAGCTTGGACGTAGCCCTGTTGAAGTCGGCGATCGACCCGCAGCACTCGATCGGGCTCGGGTGCGAACGCGGGTAGTGAAGCTGAAGCTTGCTGACGACGTCGGCCCGCTCGAACGCCGCGTCAGTGCCCGCCTTGTCGCCGACTTCCCAGTCGAAGATGACGTTGTCTGGCTGGTTCTCCTTGTCATCGCGGATCACCGGGGCACCAGGCGCCTGAGCCTGCGTCGGGTTCACGATGGCAGGGAGCGGCTCGTACTCGACGTCGATGGCCTCGCAGGCGTCCTTGGCGATGTAGGGATCGTCCGCGATCACGCAGGCGACCTCCTGGCCCTGGAAGCGCACCTTGTCTGTGGCGAGCACGGCCTGAGTGTCGTAGGACAAGGTCGGCATCCAGGCGAGGTTGCGGGTCGCCATCATGTCGCCGGTCAGCACCAGGTGGACGCCAGGGATCTCCCAGGCCCTTGACGCGTCGATGGACTTGATCCTCGCGTGCGCCAGAGGACTACGCAGGATCTCCATGTGCAGCATGCCGGGCAGCGTGATGTCGTCGGTGTAGTTGCCCTTGCCCCTGATGAACCGGTCGTCCTCGACACGCTTACGGCTGGCGCCGATACCGCCGATCTTGATCTCGTCTACTGCCTGAGTGGTCACGCTTCTGACCCCCTGAGCTTCTCAGCCGCCCACAGCACGGATTTCACGATGTTCTGGTAACCGGTGCACCGGCATAGGTTGCCCGAGAGCGCCCAGCGGATCTCGTCTTCTGTCGGGTTCGGGTTCTCATCGAGCAGGGCCTTGGCGGCCATCATCATTCCTGGCGTGCAGAACCCGCACTGGAGCCCGTGCTCTTCCTTGAAGCCTTCCTGCAAGGGGTGCAACTCGCTCGGCCCTGATAGCCCTTCGACGGTGCTGATCTCGTGCCCGTCCACCTGGACGGCCAGCATCGTGCAGGACTTCACCGGCTTGCCGTCCACGAGAACGGTGCACGCACCGCAGTTCGTCGTGTCGCATCCCATGTGCGTGCCGGTCAACGCCAGGCCCCGCCTGATCAGGTGGGAAAGCAGGAGCCTGGGTTCCACCTCGGCGATCTTCTTCTTGCCGTTGATCGTGAACTTGATACGCCTTACCGGCACCGAGCCGGTGTCCTCGCTTGTGTCGTCGTAGACGATCGTCATCTCAGGCTGCCCTTTCCGCCATGGCTGGCTGCCCGTCAACCCGGCTCAGGATCCTGACCACGAAGGTCTTCACCATATGCCGCTTGTACTCGGCGCTGCCTCGATGGTCTGTTCTGGGATGAGCGGCGCCCGCGGCCAGGTCGGCCGCCCGTGCGATGTTCTCGGCGGTCAGCGGTCCACCGGTCAGCGCCTGCGCCGCCTCGCCCGCGCTGATGGTGGACCCGCCCACTCCGGTCAAGGCGATGCCCGCCCTGGTAACTGTCCCCCCAGAAATCTCGATGGCCACCGCGACCCCGACGGTCGCGAAATCGCCGACCCTGCGCTCAAGCTTCAGGTACCCGCCGGCGGGCGTGCCCTTCGGCGCCGGTATCACGGCCTCGACCGCGATCTCGTCCAGCGCCAGCGCGTTCTGGAACGGGCCGCTGACGAAGTCTTCGATCGGGATCGACCGGCGGCCGCCGGGACCCGCCGCCACGACAGAACCGCCGAGCGCGGTCACTACGGAGGCCCAGTCGCCTTGCGGGTCCGCGTGGCAGAGCGATCCGACCAGCGTGCCCCTGTTGCGCACGATCGGGTCGGCGATCAGCGGCGCGGCGGCCGCCATCACGGGCTGCTTGTCTTTCAGCAGGGCCGAACGCTCAAGCTGGGCGTGACGGCAAAGCGCGCCGATCCTGATCGTGCCGTCGGCGTCCTGCTTGTGGTAATCGAGGCCAGGCAGGTTGTTGATGTCAACGATCAGCTCGGGCGAGGCGAAGCGCAGCTTCATCAGCGGCACCAGGCTCTGGCCGCCGGCGAGCACCTTCGCGTCATCACCGCCCTCGCGCAGCAGCGAGATCGCTTCGGCAAGCGAGCCCGGCGCCTCGTAGCGGAACCGAGACGGATACATAAGTCCTCCCTTGGCGGGCTAGGCGGGCGGTGACGCCGGCTTGTTCTGCTCGCCCGTGCTGGCCGTGTCAGCAACCGCCACCGGCAAGGTGTCCTCTTCCGGGTCGGGTCGCGGCTCCTGGTGCGGCGGCCAAGGGCCGGGTACCGGCTGGCCGGCGATCTTCAGGTAATCGATCAGCTCAGGCCACGCCCAGACCGTCGGACTCTTGCCGGTCTTCGGCGCGTGCTCGATCAGCTCGTACAGCCGGGGATTGCCCTGGCTGTGCCCGTCTGACTCAATTCGCATCTGGCACGCTCCCTCGGCCGCGAGGCAAACACCGGCACGGCGAACAACACACCGCACGCGCCGTGCGGCAGAACCGATAATTCCCCCGGCTGCCTGTGCCTGGCAACTTGGTAATAAGTTGTTGCTTAAGTACCCACTCGCAGCCTTCAAAACGAACTACCCATCGTCGGGGCACGTGACACCAGCGACTTCTGGTACAAGAGATCGATAATGTGACAAGGGCCATGAAAGCCGGATCAGCTCCAGATCGTGACGTAAACCGGGGGCCGGAACTTGGACGGCGGCACTCCGGCCGACGGGGACCTGATGAGCTGCATCGCCTCAGGAGTACTGAGGAAGCGGCGCAGCGAACTGGCGACCGCGCTTCGCTGCTGCCTCTCGAGCAAGGTCGCGTACCAGCAGCCCTGACCAGGCGATCCTGGCACGTCGACCAGCGAGAGTTCGCCCCTGCGCAGTTGCTGCGCGACCAGGTGCTCGACCGCGACAGAGACGCCGCCGCCATCGGCGGCGGCGGCCCAGGCTGCGGTCTGGCTCGGGAACACGCTCATCCGCTCCTCTGGCACGCGCAGCCTGGCGACGAACTGCCCG
>Ga0335074_10008476_pt1 | contig 14296 bp, 8 predicted proteins | sample Lox_Sample_23_FD_206715 | JGI IMG/M metagenome (GOLD analysis project Ga0335074, IMG submission 206715) | Soil microbial communities from Loxahatchee National Wildlife Refuge, Florida, United States - Lox_Sample_2.3 | ecosystem: Environmental > Terrestrial > Soil > Wetlands | place: USA: Florida...
CCAGGCTCTCGAGGTCCACGTCGGTCTCGATCCATGGCCCCATCGGCTTGAACGTGTCGGTGTTCTTCGAGCGCCACATGGTGCGGTCACCCTTTTGCCAGGTGCGCTCCGAGACGTCGTTGCCGATGGTCCAGCCCATCACCGCGGACAGCGCATTCTCCCGCGTCAGCCCGGTGCATTTGCGGCCGATCACCGCCACCAACTCGCCCTCGTACTGCACCTGATCCGTGGCATCCTTCGGGATGACGATCGCCTCGCCATGCGCGACCAGTGCGTTGTTGGCGCGATAGCCGATGTCGGGCTGGGTCGGCAGGTTGGGCTTCTGCCCCACCTTCTCCGCCACTTCGCGGACATGCTCCGGATAGTTCATGCCGCAGGCATAGAAGGTGGGCGGCACCACCGGCACCAGCAGCTTCACCTCGTCGAGTTTCAGCCGCGCCGGTGTGCGTTCCCAGCCATCGAACGGCGAGCCGCGCACCGGAATGACGGTGTCGCCTTCGACCACGCCATAGGTCGGCGTGCCGTTCACTGCGAAGCGTGCCCAGCGCATATGCTGTATCCTCCCATTGCCGCTGACCGGCGATCGCGGCGGATTGCCTGACGGCGCCGACAGTACCGCGTTCCGGGGCGGCGTGCCATCGGGGCGCATGGGCAGGCGTAGCCACCGCTGCCTCGTCTGGCGCCTGGCCCTTTCCCCCACCCTGGTCCGCTGCGCGGCCCAAGCCGGTAAGGGGAGAGGGATTCCGCCTATGCTACGCCCGGCTTGATCCAGCGCAATGCGGCCTCCCGCGGTCCGGCGCAGGCTGCGACAGTGCCCGCAGAAGAGCGATCCGCCATGTCCACCACTGTTGCCTCGCCGCCGAAGCCACAACAGGGCCGGCTCGCAAAGCTGCCCCATGGCTGGTGGCGAGCAATGGTGCCGGTCGCGCTGGCGGTGCTGGTCGCCCTGCTGCCGCCCCCGCCCGGCCTCGCCCCGCACGCCTGGTACTATTTCGCCTTGTTCACCGGCGTGATTGCCGCCCTGGTCACCGAGCCGCTGCCCAACCCCGCCGTCGGCCTGATCGGCCTGACGCTGGCCGCGGTGCTGTCGCGCTGGACGCTGTACGCCCCGGCCGATCTCGCCAGGCCCGGCTTCAACGTCGTTTCCGCCAGCATCAACTGGGCACTCTCCGGTTTCGCCAGCACCACGGTGTGGCTGGTCGGCGGCGCGTTCATGTTCGCGCTCGGCTACGAAAAGACCGGGCTCGGCCGCCGCATCGCCCTGCTGCTGGTGCGCGCGCTGGGCAAGCGCACGCTGACCCTCGGCTATGCCACGACGTTCGCCGATATGATCCTGGCGCCGTTCACGCCGTCCAATACCGCGCGCGGCGCCGGCATCATCTTCCCGGTGGTGAACAATCTGCCGGCACTCTATGACTCGAAGCCGCATGACCGGTCGGCGCGGCGGATCGGCGGCTACATCATGTGGACCACCTTCGCCGCCGACTGCGTCACCTCAACCTTGTTCATGACCGCCTGCGCCCCGAATTTTCTGGCGCGCGACTTCATCGGCCGCATCGCGCATGTCTCGATCAGCTACGGCGATTGGATGGCGGCATCGCTGCCCTTCGCCTTGCCGCTGCTGCTTATGCTGCCGTTGCTGGCCTACGTACTGTTCCCGCCGGAGATCAAGCGCAGCCCGGAGGCCTCCGCCTGGGCCGGCACCGAGTTGAGCAAGATGGGGCGGATGACCTGGCGCGAGAGCACGCTCGCCGTGCTGGTGGTCTGCGCGATCCTGCTGTGGATTCTGGGCGGCAGCTTCATCGACCCGACCCTCGCGGCGTTTCTGGTGCTGTCGGCGATGCTGGTCCTGGGCGTCGTCACCTGGAAGGACATGGCGCGCAACGACGCCGCCTGGACCACCATCGTATTGCTCGCAACGCTGGTGACGTTGGCCGACGGGCTGTCGCGCTGCGGCTTCGTCAAATGGTTCGCCGATTTCACCGCGACGCATGTCGGCGGGCTGCCGCCGATGCTGATCCTGATCAGCCTGGTCGCGATCTATTTCGTCTCGCACTACATGTTCGCGAGCCTGACCGCGCACACCACGGCGATGATGCCGATGATGCTGGCGGCAGGGCTGGCGATCCCGGGGCTGTCGCCGATGGCGCTGGCGATCGGCCTGGCGATGACCACGGGCCTCATGGGCGTCCTGACCCCCTACGCCACCGGCGCGGCGCTGCCGTACTACAACAGCGGCTACCTGACCCCGGCGCAGTTCTGGCGGCTGGGCGCCATCTTCGGCGTGATCTTCCTGGCCGCACTGTTGGGCGTTGGCGTACCGCTGTTGGCGGGATGAGCCCCACACCGGTAACGCGTTCTACTGCTCCAGCGGTGCGTTGGCGTGCCGCCGTTGGCGGGATGAGCCCCACCGTGCCGCTGATGTTGGGACGACACGCGTACGATGACACGCGTACGATGACACGCGTACGATGACACGCGTACGATGACACGCGTACAATGACACGCGTACAATGACACGCGTACAATGACACGCGTACAGGGCAGTGCGGTCGCAGCCGCTTTGCCGCCGGGGCGCGGCGACACCGCCAGCGCCCGCGCCCTCAGCCGCACCCGGTCGCAGCCGGTGGTCTTTCGCGCGCGGCTCATCGGCAGAGGCGCCGGGCGGGCCGGCGGCGCCCCGCATCGCGTCCGGCGCAGGCCGGTCAGTTCCGCTCCTCGCCGTCGGCATGCGAGACGGTCGACTGAACCCGCCTGGCTTTCGGCGGGTGGGTCGCCGGGGGCCGCGCATTTCCGCGCTGCCGCTGCATCACCTCCTGCACCGCGGGTTGCGTGCGGTCGGCCTGCTGCGGCGTCGATGGCGCGGGCAGCGCATCTGCGGCCGGCGAGGCCGCGAGCCAGAAGCTGAGTTCCGGCGAAATCGGATTGCTCCCGGCATCGAAATACGTGTCCTGCCAGGACTCGTCGGTCTTCAGCGACGTCCAGGCCGACGCAGGATCCTTCGCCAGCCACCAGCGCCATGCATAGTGGTCGTAGATGTCGAGCGCATTCGCCGCGTACGACTCGGCGAGGCTGCGGTTGCCCCTGATGATCGCCAGGTTCTCGTCATTGTTGTAGGACGCCTGGAAGCCGAGATTGTGGCTGCCCGTCACAACGACACAGCCGTCGGTGAATGGGTCGATCACGACATACTTGCTGTGGGTGACCGCGAAGCCGGCCTTGTTGAGTTCCTTCTCCCAGACGCCGACCGGATCATTCACGCCTTCGGCCGGGATGACACGATAGTCGATCGGGATTTTCTGGCCCGAGTCGAAGGCGGTGCCGTCGTGGTCGCCCTGGGCATTGTTGCGGATGCCGACTGCGAAGTCCTCGGCCGCCCGGGCAACGGTGACGGTGCCGCGTACGAACAAGGCCGGATTGGCTTTCTGCGCCGCGGCAATCGCATCGATGATGCTTGGCTCGCCCGGCTCGAACACTACGAACAGGATTGCCTGCTTGGCAGCGGCGATCAGGTCGAAGACCGCCTGCATGTCGGGCGGCGTCGCTTCGCCAGCATGATTCTTCGGCCGCGCATGCGCCGTGGTGGGCGAGAACCACAGGTCTACCGTGCCGCTGCCGTCTTCCAATGCCACATGCACCGGGCCGCTGGCGTCGGCATCCCGCAGCGCCGCAAGCTGCTTGCCCTCACCGTCGCCGGCCTGGGTATCGGTCGCCAGGTTGGTCCAATACCGGGTGTAGGCGGCGGCGACGCGCGGCGATCGGGCGATGATCGAATTGTTCGACTGCGCGCACAGTGCCCGGTCGGTCCAGTTGGTGGATCCGAACTGCACCGCCCGCGGCCCGCCAATGTCGAGAACCGTGAACTTGTTGTGGCCGATATGACCGCCCGGCATCATGCGGTCGGTGACATAGACGCCGGCCTGTTTGGCGGCCTCGCGCTCGGCTTCATAAGTGTCCTTGGTCGCCTCGCCGTTCACCTTTCCAGGCATGTTCGACAGGATCACATTGGCGTTGCCAGCCAGTGCCTCGAGCGTCGTGATGAGCTGCTTGTCCTCGAATTCGTAGAGCGCGCACCAGACCTTGCCGTTCCCGGCGGCGGCTTCCTTCGGCAGTGTGGTCATTGCCTCGATCATCTGCCCGGCGAGGTCGAGCCGTAGCTGGTCGGTCTCGTTGCCGATGCGATCGAGCAATTCGGTCTTCATGCTTTCCAGGTCGCCATCGCCGTGCAGGGCACGCGCGGTAGCCTGAGTCGCCAGAATGCCACGGTTGAAATAGGCAGACAGTACGCCGCAGTCGGGTGTCAGTTGTACCACGTTGGTGGTCAGTGCACCGACCGGCATCGGCACCAGGGTGCCCGGCGTCCCGGTCATTGGCACGATGCGATAGCGGTAGGAACCGCCGCGCTTCGCATACACGTCTTTCCAGAAGAATTTCTGCACCGGGTCCTGTGCCGTGGTCCGGTTCGCGGCGGTGGCATCCTGGTTCGGGAACGTGGCAAGCGCCGGCAGGCAGATCTCGGTGCCGGCGTTGACGTCGATGCGGTAGATCGCGAACCCAAGGCAGCCGGGCAGGCGGCCGCCGAATGTCCAGGCGGCGACGGCGATGTCGTTATTTGCGAAGGCGACCGCTTTCATGTGACGTTTCCCCCGTTGCCGTGTGTTGTGGCCGCCATGCGGCGGCTACGCTGTTTCGTCCGAGCGCGATCGGAACCGAGCCTGAACGAGCCTCCGTGAGGCGAGCGTGAGTCGCGGCGGCCCTTGGGGTCGGCCTCGCGCGGTCGGGTGGCGTGCGCGGCCTGTCGCAGTGGACGCCCGGCTGCCCTACGCCGCTGCCCACAGGTTTGGCGTGACGGCACCGGAATAGCCGGAGACGAACTCGCTGGCCACTCCGGTTGTCGGATCGAAACCGTGGCGCCGCACTGTGCCGATATTGCCGCCGTACAGATGGATGGAGATCGACGCCCGGTCCGCAAGCGCATTGGCGACAGTGTGGATGTCGCCGATGTGTGGCGACACGGCGGCGATCTCGCGTGGCCGCAACCGGCACGGGTCGCCGGCGCACAAGGCGGTGCCATCCGGGGTCAGGGTATAGGGCACGGCTTGCTCGGCGCCACGCAGCATGCCGACCAGGCCCCACATCAGGTGGTCGTGCACCGGCGTCCGCTGACCGGGGCCCCAGACGAAGCTGACCAGACTGAACCTGTCGAGCGGATCGCAATACAGCAGGTATTGCCGGTAGCGCGCCGGGTCGGGGGCCGCGAAGGCATCCGGCAGCCAGTCGTCGTGCGCGATCAGGCCGCAGAGCAAGTCGCGGGCGGGGGCGAGGACGACGTCCTCGGCATTGCCTTCATGCTCCACCAGCCGGGTGACGGCGGCAACGAAGTCGCGCAGGCGGGCGACCGGCATCGGTGAAGACTCCCCATGGCGAAGGTCGTCGGAAGATTATCGCCTGTGTGGCTTTGTGGGAAGTATTTTGTTCTGCGGATTGGCGCGCACGGAGAGCGTTTTCCCCACCGTCCTGCCTCTCGACGCCGCGACCGGACGGGGCCATGTGTAGTGGGCCGAGGAGTCCCCATGTCCGAAACATTGCTGCGCCCGTCCGCACCCATGTTGTTCATGCCGGAGAAGCAGCCGGCCAAGCCGCTGACGCGGCGGCTGCGGGTGGTGTCCGAATACGCGCCCAGCGGCGACCAGCCGACCGCGATCGCGGAGCTGGTGCGCGGCGTGGCAGGCGGCGAGCGCGACCAGGTCCTGCTGGGCGTTACCGGCTCGGGCAAGACCTTCACCATGGCGAAGGTGATCGAGGCGGTGCAGAAGCCCACCCTGATCCTGGCGCCAAACACAACGCTGGCGGCACAGCTCTACGGCGAGATGAAGCAGTTCTTCCCCGACAACGCCGTGGAGTACTTCGTTTCGTACTACGACTACTACCAGCCGGAGGCGTACGTTCCGCGCACCGACACCTACATAGAAAAAGACGCCCAGATCAACGAGCAAATCGACCGCATGCGCCACGCCGCGACGCAGTCTCTGCTGGAACGGAACGATGTCGTCGTGGTCGCGTCGGTGTCGTGCATCTACGGTATCGGCTCGGTCGAGACCTATTCGCGCATGGTGGTGCGGCTGGAGGTCGGCGGGCGCATCGACCGCGACGCCATGGCCAAGGCACTGGTGGATCTGCAATACCGTCGCAACGACACGGCGTTCCAGCGCGGCACGTTCCGCCTGCGCGGGGAGATCGTCGATATCTTCCCGTCGCACTACGAAGACCGGGCCTGGCGCGTCTCGCTGTTCGGCGACGAGATCGAAGCGATCCATGAATTCGACCCGCTGACCGGGGAGAAAACTGCCGCGCTCAACGAGATCGTGGTGTACGCGAACAGCCACTACGTGACGCCGCGGCCAACCCTGACCGAGGCGATTCGCGACATCAAGGTGGAGTTGAAGGAGCGGCTGGCGGAGCTGACCGCGGAGGGCAAACCGCTGGAAGTGGAACGGCTGCAGCAGCGCACGACGTTCGACATCGAGATGATGGAGACCACCGGTTCCTGCAAGGGGATCGAGAACTACTCGCGCTATCTGACCGGCCGCAACCCGGGCGAGCCGCCGCCGACCTTGTTCGAATACCTGCCGGAGAACGCGCTGCTGATCGTGGACGAAAGCCACGTGACGGTGCCGCAATTGGGCGGCATGTATCGTGGCGACTTCAACCGCAAGTCGGTGCTGTCGGAGTTCGGCTTTCGCCTGCCGTCCTGCGTCGATAACCGGCCGCTGAAATTCGAGGAATGGGAGCGCTTCCGCCCGCAGACCATGTTCGTATCGGCGACGCCGGGGCCGTGGGAGATGGAGCGCACCGCCGGCGTGTTCGCCGAGCAAGTGATCCGGCCGACCGGGTTGATCGATCCGGAAACCGAAGTGCGGCCGGTGGAGCATCAGGTCGACGATCTGCTGGCGGAATGCCGCACCGTGGCGGGCCGTGGCGGACGCGTGCTGGTGACGACCCTGACCAAGCGCATGGCCGAGGATCTGACCGACTATCTGACCGAGCATGGCGTGAAGGTGCGCTACCTGCACTCCGACATCGACACGCTGGAACGGATAGAAATCATCCGCGACCTGCGGCTGGGCGTGTTCGACGTGCTGGTGGGCATCAACCTGCTGCGCGAGGGGCTGGATATTCCGGAATGCTCTCTGGTGGCGATCCTGGATGCCGACAAGGAGGGGTTCCTGCGGTCGCAGACCTCGCTGATCCAGACCATCGGACGTGCGGCGCGCAACGTCGAGGGGCGGGTGGTGCTGTATGCCGACACGATGACCAACTCGCTGCGCACCGCGATCGAGGAGACCGAGCGGCGGCGCAACAAGCAGCGCGCGTGGAACGAGGCGCATGGCATCACGCCCGTGTCGATCAAGCGCACGATCGGCAAGGTGCTGGAGAGCGTGTTCGAGCAAGATTATGTCACCGTCGCACCGGTGAAGGACGCGGGGACGGCGGAGTTCGTCGGCAAGGATTTGAAGGCGACGATTGCCGAGCTGGAAAAGCGGATGCGGGCCGCGGCGGCCGATCTGGAATTCGAGGAGGCGGCGCGGCTGCGCGACGAGCTGCGGCGGCTGGAGGCGGTGGATCTGGGGCTGGAACCGCCGCCGGCACCGAGTGCCTCGCTGCGGCCGGCGGGAAGCGGTGCGCGCGGGCGAAAGGACCGCGCGCCGGAGCCGATGGGGCCCGGGGGAGGCGGCTACGATCCGTCGAAACGGCGCGGGCGCGGGATGCGGCGGCGGGGCCCGTAACGAGTCCGTGCATGTTGCCGGTGCGACCAGGCGTGTGCCGCGGTCGTCAAGCCGTCATGCGTCGGATGGCAACGTTTTCTGCGGGCGCCAGTACAATCGCCAACTGGTTGCCTGCCCGATACGCCCGGTCCGACGGCACCGTCACTCCCCCGCGCCCTGATGCTCCGGCAGCCGCTCCTTCAGAACGTCGCGTATCTCCGCCAGCAAAGCCTCCGGCTTCGGGCCCGCCACGGCGTCCTCCCGGACGTGCAGCCGCGTCAGCACCTTCACCACCCAGAACACGGCGAATGCCACAATGATGAACTGGATGATCGCGTTGATGAACAACCCCAGGTTCAACGTCGGCGCGCCGGCATGCTGCGCGTCGGCCAGAGATTCATAATGCTTGCCGTTCAGCGCAAAGAACACGTTGGAAAAATCCACCCCGCCGGTCAACAGCCCCAACACCGGATTGAACACATCCTTCACCAGACTGGTCACCACGCCGGTGAAGGCGGCACCGATGATGATGCCAACCGCAAGGTCCACGACATTGCCGCGCATGATGAAGCTGCGGAACTCGTTCACCCATCCTGGTGTCTTCAGGTCCATCGCTGTTTCCCCCTTGGTTCTCGCGTGTGCTGCCGGTGACTGCCTTATGGCGCCTGCCACCGTTCACGCGGCAGAGGCGGTCCCTCAGGCCAATCCCGCAAGCTCTCGCCACTCCTGCTCGCTGATCGTGCGCACACCCAGCTCCGTCGCCTTGCGTGCCTTGGAGCCGGCGTCGGCGCCCACCACCACCAGGTCGGTCTTCTTCGACACGCTGTCGGTCACCTTGGCACCCAGTGCCTCGGCACGCGCCTTCGCCTCGGGCCGCGTCATCGTTTCCATCGAGCCGGTGAACACCAGAGTCTTGCCGGCAATCGCGCTGTCCGCCGTCGCGGCCTGGGCGGCATCCTCGATCGTCAGCTCCGCCGCCAGCGCGTCCAGGGTTTGCACATTGCGTGGCTCGGCGAAGAAATCCGCCAGTTCCGTCGCGATCGAAGGGCCGATGCCGACGATGCTGCCGAGTTCCTCGCGCGCTTCCGACCCGACTTCGGTCGCGGCCAGCATCTGCGCGCGCCAATGCGTGAAGCTGCCGTAATGCCGCGCCAGCAAGCGGGCATTCGCCTCACCAATGCGGCGGATCCCGAGCGCGTAGATAAAGCGTTCCAAAGCAATGCGCCGCCTTGCCGCGATCGCGCGTGACAGATTGCGCGCGGATACCGTGCCCCAGCCTTCGCGTTCCGCTATCTGCGCCTCGCGTGCCGGCAGATGGAAGATGTCGGCCGGCGTCTTGATCCAGCCTTCATCGTAGAATTCCAAAATCGTCTTTTCGCCAAGACCGTCGATATCGAAGGCGGGGCGCGAGACGAAATGGACCAGCCGCTCCACCTGCTGTGCGCCGCAGATCAGGCCGCCGGTGCAGCGCCGCACCGCCTCGCCCGGCGGGCGCACCGCGTGGCTGCCGCAGATCGGGCAGCGCTCGGGAAACACGAAGCGCTTCGCGCCATTTGGCCGACGTTCCAACACCACGCCGACGATCTGCGGAATGACGTCGCCGGCGCGTTGCAGAATCACCGTGTCGCCGATGTGGATGTCCTTGCGCGCGATCTCGTCCTCGTTGTGCAGCGTGGCATTCTGCACCAGCACGCCGCCGACATTCACCGGCTCGAGCCGTGCCACCGGGGTCAAAGCGCCGGTGCGGCCGACCTGGATGCGGATGTCCTGCAACACCGTCATCGCCTGCTGGGCGGGGAATTTCCAGGCGATCGCCCAGCGCGGCGCGCGGCCGACGAAGCCCAGGCGGCGTTGCAACGCCAGATCGTTGATCTTGTAGACCACGCCGTCGATGTCGTAGGCGAGACCCGACCGTTCTGCCGCGATGTTTGCCTGGAATTCCGTGGCCGCGGCTTCGTCGTGCACGTGCTTCGACAAGGGGTTCACGTCGAACCCCCAGTGCCGCAGCCGTTCCAGATATTCCCAATGCGTCGCCGCGACAGGTTCGCTCGCCTCCCCCATGGCATAGGCAAACAACGAGAGCGGACGGCCGGCGGTGATTTTGGCATCGAGCTGACGGAGACTGCCGGCAGCGGCATTGCGCGGATTGGCGAACACCTTGTGGCCGGCGTTCGCCTGCGCCTCGTTCATGCTCAGGAAGTCGGCCTTGGTCATGAAGACTTCACCGCGGATCTCGATCAGATCCGGCGCATGGCCGTGCAGTTTGGCCGGGATGCTGTCCATGGTGCGCAGGTTGGCGGTCACGTCCTCGCCGACCATGCCGTCGCCGCGCGTCGCGCCGTGGACGAAACGGCCATGATCATAGGTGAGGTTGATCGAAAGGCCATCGATCTTCGGCTCGGCCACGAAGTCGAGGCGCGCGTCGGCGGGCAGTCCGAGGAATCGACGGGCCCGGGCGCAGAAGTCGCCGAATTCCTCGGCATCCATCGCATTGTCGAGCGACAGCATCGGTACGCGGTGGCGCAGCTTGGCGAAGCCGCCTTCCGGCACCTCGCCGACACGCTTCGAAGGCGAATCCTGGCGGATGAGATGGGGGAAGCGCGCCTCGATCGCAGCATTGCGGCGGCGCAACGCGTCGTACTCGGCGTCGGTGATCTCCGGCGCGTCCTGCTGGTAGTAGAGGCGATCGTGATGCACGATCTCCTTGGCCAGCGACGCCAGCTCGGCGGCGGCTGCTTGCTCAGTCAGGGCGGCGACGTCGGTCTGGCTCATGCCGCCAGCCTAGAGCATTTTCAGCCTGGCCGGAATCAGCCTGGCCGGAATCAGCCTGGCCGGAATCAGCCTGGCCGGAAAACGCGGGGCGCCGGTGTCATTGCGAGGACCGCGCGCCGCGCGCAGCGGCCCGAGGCAATCCTGGTCCAATGGCGCAGCGGTCGTCCAGGCGCGCTCTTGAACGCGGTTGCTTGGTTCCGCCGCGCCCCGCGCGCTCGTCGCAACGACAGATGCTCACTCAAGGATAATGCGATAAGGCAACCGAGGTCGCATCGTACTGGTACAACCAGTCGTAGCGCTGCCTGATCTTGTCTGCCGCGAACTCGCGATCGATATAGTCCGCCGCGCCGGCGGCGTCCGCCAAGGCCGGATTATGAAATCGCTGGGTATTGTCCGCCGATCCGCGGACGATCGCGGCGGTCCGTTCCAGTCGCATCGCCTCGAAGCACTGCAATGCCGCCGGCACGGCACAGGCATCGAGGCAGCGTGCGACGATCAAGGCGTCCTCCAATGCCATGTTGGCGCCCTGTGCCAGGAACGGCAGCGTCGGGTGCGCGGCGTCGCCAAGCAGGCACACGCGGCCCTGCGCGAAGCGCGACAGCGGATCGCGGCCGAGCAAGGCCCATTTGAACGGCGTATCGATGTTGCGGATGATGGTCTGCACGTCGTCATGCCAGCGGCCGAGGTCGCGGGCACATTCCTCGCGCGTGCCGGCTTGGGTCCAGGATTCCACCAGCCAGTCGTCGCGCTCCACCGCGCCGACGAAATTCAGCAGCTCGCCGCGTCGCAGCGGATAGGTGACGACATGGCCGCCATGGCCCACCCAATTCGTGCCGACCAGCCGGCGCATATGCCGCGGCAGACGTTCCATCGGCACCAGGCCGCGCCACCCCATGATGCCGGTGAAGCGCGCGCAGCCCTCGCCGAACATCTGCCGGCGGATCGCCGAATGCACGCCGTCGGCCGCCAGCAATACGTCGCCGGCATCATGCTCGCCGTTGGCGAGATGCAGCGTGACCGCAGCGTCCGATTGGTCGAAGCCGGTGCAGGCCACGCCGGCGGACACGGCGTCAGGCGCGACGGCGCGCACCGCCTGCAACAGCACGGCATGGAAGTCGCCACGATGCGCCATCCAGTACGGCGCGCCATAGCGCTGCACTGAACCGACGCCGAGATCGAACACGGGCCAGGTCTGCCCGGTGGTCCACAGCCGGATCTCCTTGCCGGTGGGTTCGCACACGATCCGGCGCATCGCCGCTTCCAGACCCAGCGCTATCAGCACGCGCGTGCCGTTGGAGCCAAGCTGGACGCCGGCACCGACCTCGCGCAGCTCGCTCGCTTGTTCGAAGACGCGGACGTCGTAGCCTCGTTGCAGCAGCGCCAGGGCCGTGGTGAGGCCGCACAGGCCTGCCCCGGCGATCAGGACTCGCGGCTTCATAGGCCTGTCGTATCATGACGACGCGGGCTGGTTCCGTCATTGCGAAGCGCGACGCGCCGAGGCGATCCGATGCGGGCGCTGCCATGGCAAATCAATTCGACCCGGATTGCTTCGGCGCTGTCCGCCTCGCAATGGCACGTGAAGGCGAGGCAACGCACCGCCACCGGGCGGTGCCGCATCACCCCCGCTCCTCCCGCCACAGCCCCAGCGCATCCTGCACGGGCCGGTCGGAGAAGCAGAACACTACGGCGTCGGACGCTGCGCGATGATGGTGCCGCGCCCAGCTTGGCACGACGAATATGTCGCGCGGCTGCCAGTGCAGCACGGTATCGCCGACCACCGTCTCGCCTTCGCCTTCGACCACCGAGAACACCGTGCCATCGGTGCTGCGGTACGGGGCGGTGGCGAAGCCGGCGGGCAGCCACTGCATGCAGGCGCCGATCGTCGGCATCGGTGACCCGCCCGACGCCGGGTTCACATAGCGCAATTTGTACCCGTGGCAGGGGTCGGGGTCGCCGTTGCGTGCCAGCGTCGCCAGCGCCTCGCGCGTGCGTTCATAGGGGTAGTTGAACACCGGCGACGCCTTGCCCGGTCTGTAGTCCACCGGCAGCATGTTGGCGCCGTAGCGGGCGGAGCTATCGCCGGCCGGGCGCGACACCGACTGGCTGTCGGCATTTCCCGGTTCCATGAAGCTGGCGTCGAGCAAGCGCACGATCGGAATGTCCAATCCGTCCAGCCACACCATCGGCTGGTCGGTGTCGTTGCCGTGGTCGTGCCAGGTCCAGCTTGGGGTCAGCACGAAATCCCCAGGCTGCATCAGCGTGCGTTCGCCTTCGACGGCGGTATAGGCGCCGCGGCCTTCGATGATGAAGCGCAGCGCCGCCTGGGCGTGGCGATGCGCCGGGGCGACCTCGCCGGGCAGGATGAGCTGCAATCCGGCAAACAGTGAATGCGTGATGCAGGCCTGGCCCTGCATGCCGGGGTTTTCCAGGATCAGCACGCGGCGTTCCGCTTCCTTGGCGGTGATCAGGCGGCCGGCCTGCATCAGATGGGGACGCACGTCCGCATCATAATGCCAGATCGCCGCCTCGATCGGGGTCGTCGGCGTGCGCGTGACCAGCGTGTGCAGCCGCTCCCAGAGCGGTGCCAGGCTTTGCGGAGCGATGCGGTCATAGAACGCCTGCCGCTCCGACGGCGCGGCGCTCGCTGGTGCGATATCGTTCATGCGACGTTGCCTCGTTTTGACGGCAACGAATCGTCTAGGCAGCGCTGCCCGGCGAGTCAATCGCGACAGGACCGACGAACGCCGCATCCCGACACGGCGGCGGCGCAGCCCGTGCCGGTGTGGATTCGGCGCATTGCTCTGCCGCTTCGACCGCAAGGCTGCAACGTTGGCGCAGGAACGTGGCGATGAGACGGAGCAATGCTTCGCGTGCCCAACGCGCACTCAGCGTATGGTCCGCGCCTTCCAGCATGCGGAACATCACGTTCGACTGGCGGCGGAACTGGCGGCCCTGGGCGCCGAAATACTCGGCGATTTCGTCGAGGCCAGGATCGTTGCCGCTGAGCACGAACAAGATCGGCATGTGGCGCTGGCGCAGCGCGCGGATTTCGCGGCGCACGCATCCGACGCGGGTCTCCTCGCGGCCGAACAATGCCAGCAGCGGATCGGCCGCGGCCGCCGCGCGCCGCAGGACGCGAGTCGCCAGTGTACGGCTGATGCCGCCGAGATTGACCTCGCCGTGGATGATGCGATGCCAGACCGATGGGCTGGCAAGATGGTGCAGATAGAAGCGCGTCGTGCGGAATGTCGTGCGCTGCACGACCGACAGCGATTCGCCCTCGTCCCATACAAACTTTTGCAGGTTCACCAGCATGAGGCCGCTGATGCGACGGTCGCGGTAGGCGGCGCGCAGGGCATGGAATGCGCCGGAGCACATGCCGAGCAATAGCATGGGGGATTGGCAACGGCGGCTGAGTTCGTCGATGCCGGCGATAACGTCGCGGTCGCCTTGCTCGGAATACGGCTGGCCGCGCTCGCCGGTGTCGAGGGCGGAATCGCCGCTGCCGGCACCATCCATGCGCAGCGAGGCGATGCCGTTCGCCGCGAGCCATCGCGCAATGGCAACCGCGCTGCGGCAATTGCCGGAGCGCGGATTGGCGCCGGTGTTGGCGATCAGCACCGGGGGTGCGTTGTCGCGCGGCAGCGCGGGGGTGGAGAGGATGCCGAACAGACTGTTGTCGGAGCCGAAGAAAATCGGGGTTTCGACGCCGGTGGCGGTCCGCAGTACTTCAGTTGCGGTCCTCGGTACCAGTGTTT
>Ga0335074_10008478_pt1 | contig 14293 bp, 8 predicted proteins | sample Lox_Sample_23_FD_206715 | JGI IMG/M metagenome (GOLD analysis project Ga0335074, IMG submission 206715) | Soil microbial communities from Loxahatchee National Wildlife Refuge, Florida, United States - Lox_Sample_2.3 | ecosystem: Environmental > Terrestrial > Soil > Wetlands | place: USA: Florida...
CGGAACTGGAGAGAGCCGCCGACGAGGCTCCGGTCGTCAAGCTGGTCAACATTGTCCTTAGCGATGCCGTCAAACGCGGTGCCAGCGACATCCACATTGAGCCCTACGAGAAAGAATTCCGCGTCCGCTTCCGTATTGACGGTGTCCTGCAGTCGATCATGACGCCCCCGCTCAAATTGAAGGACGCGATCACCTCCCGGTTGAAGATCATGTCGAAGCTCGACATCAGCGAAAAGCGGCTGCCGCAAGACGGTCGCATCATGCTGAAGATGAACATCGGAGGCCGTAAGAAGCAGCTCGATTTCCGCGTTAGCACTCTTCCCACCCTCTGGGGCGAAAAGATTGTGCTCCGGTTGCTCGACAAGGAAAACCTCCGGCTCGACATGACCAAGCTCGGCTTCGAGCCCGAGTCGTTGGTGAAGTTCGAGAAAGCCATTTTGAAGCCATACGGCATGGTGCTGGTCACAGGGCCGACGGGATCCGGCAAAACAAACACGCTGTACTCATCCATCGCGCGCCTCAATCAGCCTGATACCAACATCATGACTGCCGAAGATCCGGTCGAGTTTCAGTTGCAAGGCGTTAACCAAGTCCAGATGAAGGAGCAGATCGGGTTGAACTTCGCAGCTGCCCTGCGATCATTCCTGCGGCAAGATCCGAACATCATCCTGGTCGGCGAGATTCGAGACTTCGAAACGGCGGAGATCGCGATCAAAGCTGCTCTGACCGGGCACCTCGTGCTTTCGACACTGCATACGAACGGCGCCCCGGAAACGATTACCCGACTGATGAACATGGGTATTGAACCATTCCTGGTTGCGACGTCGGTACACCTGATCTGCGCGCAGCGACTCGTCCGCCGCATCTGCAAAGACTGCATCGAGCCCATTGACGTTCCGCCGCAAACCCTCATTGACGCGGGTTTCACCCCTGAAGAATCGAAGACGATCAAGATCCAGAAGGGCAAGGGATGCAGCGTCTGCAACAACAGCGGCTACAAGGGGCGCTGCGGTCTCTACGAAGTTATGGAGGTCGACGACGAGATCAGGGAACTCGTACTCGTTGGAGCCTCGGCTGTCGAATTGAAAAAGAAGGCCATCGAGCGCGGCATGATCACGCTGCGGCGCAGCGGATTGATCAAAGTCGCCGCCGGAATGACCACGCTCGAAGAAGTGGCGCGCGAAACGATTCATTAAGAACCGACGGAGATTTCGAGAAAAAACGGAAGGGAACACATCATGGGTCTGTCGTTAAGCGATCTGTTGAAACGAATGCTGGAAATGAATGGCAGCGATTTGCACATCACCACCAATTCGCCACCCCAGATTCGTGTACACGGCCATCTTGTTCCGCTCGACCTGCCGCAGATGACTCCGGCCGAGACCAAGCAGTTGGCCTACAGCGTCATGACCGACTCGCAGAAGCATCGCTTCGAAGAAAGTCTCGAGCTCGACTTCTCCTTCGGCTTAAAAGGACTGGCCCGGTTCCGAGCCAACGTCTTCAACCAGCGCGGCGCGACAGCCGCAGTCTTCCGTCTCATTCCGTTTGAGATCAAGTCATTCAATCAACTTGGATTGCCGGCCGTCGTCAGCAAGTTGTGCGACAAACCGCGAGGACTGGTTCTGGTCACAGGTCCGACCGGCTCCGGTAAATCGACGACGCTCGCCGCCATGATCGACAAGATCAACAGCGAACGGCACGATCACATCCTGACGATCGAAGACCCCATCGAGTTCGTGCACATGAACAAGAATTGCGTCGTCAACCAGCGCGAACTCCACGCTGATACGAAGAGCTTCACTGACGCGCTGCGAGCCGCGCTCCGTGAAGATCCTGATGTCGTGCTGATCGGCGAAATGCGCGACCTTGAGACGATCGAATCAGCGCTCCGCATCGCAGAAACGGGCCACTTGACCTTCGGGACGTTGCACACGAACTCGGCCACTTCGACCATCAACCGCATCATCGACGTCTTCCCGGCGCACCAGCAGCCTCAGATTCGAGCGCAGCTGTCGTTGGTGCTGGAAGGCATCATGTGCCAAAGCCTGATACCAAAGACCGACGGCAAGGGGCGCGCGATGATCATGGAAGTTCTGGTTCCGAACGCGGCCGTCCGCAACCTGATCCGCGAAGACAAGATTCACCAGATTTATTCCTCGATGCAGTCCGGTCAGGAAAAGTTCGGCATGCAGACGTTCAACCAGTCGCTGGCGACGGCCTATTTCCAGAAGCAGGTCTCTCTGGAGACTGCAATGGCGCGCTCCAGCAACGTGGATGAGCTGCAGGAAATGATTAATCGAGGCGCCAGCCTGTTGACCCGTCCCACAGCGGGCGGATCCGCGATGGCGCGAGGAGCTGCTTCCAAGCACTAGCTCGGGAGTGGGAACAAAGTAGCATTCAGGCAGCAATGACAGTGAGGAGAGGCTAAACCATGCCAGTCTTTACATTTTCAGGCAAAGACGCGTCGGGACAGAAAGTATCCGGGGAGCGGATGGCGTCAAACAAACAGTCGCTGGCGCAAGCTCTGCGGCGCGAACGCATCACTCCGGGAGCCATCCGCGAAAAAGGCAAAGAGTTCTCGTTGCCGACGTTCGGCTCGGGCAAGGTCGGGACCAAAGACATTGCGATCTTCTTCCGTCAGTTCTCGGTGATGATTGATGCCGGCCTCCCGTTGGTGCAGTGTCTGGAAATTCTTGCTGCCAACCAGGAGAACCAGGCGTTTCAGAAGACGCTGACCGGAGTCCGGACAACCGTCGAAGGCGGCGCCACGCTCGCCAACGCGATGCGTCAGTATCCGGTCGTGTTCGACGATCTCACGACGAACATGATCGAAGCCGGCGAGACGGGCGGTATTCTCGACGTCATCCTGCAGCGTCTCGCGACCTACGTGGAAAAGGCAGTGCGCCTGAAGGCGGCGGTGAAATCAGCCTTGATCTACCCCGTCGCGGTCGTCAGCATGGCGGTCCTGATTGTCGGCGCCCTGCTCAAGTGGGTCGTACCCATCTTCGCGAACCTGTTCGCAGGTCTCGGAGTAAATCTACCGCTTCCCACTCGCATCGTCATGGGCCTCAGCGCTTTCGTGCAGACTTTTTGGTGGATGGTTCTGGTGGGAGTCGGCGCTTTGTTTTTCGGACTTCGGCAGATCCGGAAGCATCCCAAAGGCAAATACTATTTCGACAAGGTGTTGCTGAACCTTCCAATCATCGGGACCTTGCTGCGCAAGATCGCTGTTGGCCGCTTTACCCGTACGCTCGGCACCCTGATCACTTCTGGCGTGCCGATTCTTGAAGGCTTGGGAATCACGGCCAAAACATCAGGCAACGCAGTCTTGGAAGAGGCGCTGATGAAGGTACGCAAAGCGATCGAAGAGGGCCGCACCATTGTCGACCCCCTGCGCGAATGCGGTGTCTTCCCCAACATGGTGACGCAGATGATCGGCGTCGGAGAAGCCACGGGCGCCATGGATTCTATGTTGCAGAAGATCGCCGACTTCTACGAAGAAGAAGTCGACGCTGCCACCAAGGACATGCTGGCCATGCTCGAACCCGTGATTATCGGAATCCTCGGCATGACCATCGGTGGAATCGTCATTTCGCTGTACATGCCGCTGTTCGCCATGATCGCGAAACTGTCCGGCTAAACATCGACAGCGGAGAAGACGCAGAGCGGCTTCTCCGCGTCACATCAAGAGGCCGCCCAATCGCGGCGCAATGGCCGGTTCGGTCCGGCACGCGTTTACTGATCAAGATCACTGGGATCGCAATGCAACCCACGTTTGACGAACGGAATTGGCTGGTCTGGCTGGTTCGCGTCCGCATTTTCATCCTGACCCTGCTGCTTGCGATTGAACTGGCGGTGGCTCACTTCACTCCCACGCCGCTGCCGACCCGGCTGTTCATCAGCACTATGCTGTTCTGGTACAGCCTTTCGCTATTCCACGTACTTTTACTCTCGGTTTGGCCTGAGCATCGGTTGCAGGCGCTGCTCCAGGTCGTCAGCGACCTCTTTGTGGTTAGCCTCGTCGTGCATGAAACCGGCGGATGGGACAGCTCGCTGAACTTCCTTTATCCCCTGGTCATCATCGTCGCCAGCGTTTTGTTGCCTAGAATCTGGGCGCAACTGGTGGCTGCTTTCGCCTTCATTCTTTACGGTACCGTTCTCGAACTGAACTACTACGAAATCATTCCCTCCTATTGCACCACGCATCCGGGATTGAAAGCGCTACAGGCGATCATCTTTGTGAACCTGTTCGCATTTCTCGCGGTAGCCTATCTGGCTGGGCTCCTCACTTCAAAATTGCGTCAGGTCGGAGTTCAGCTCAAGGACACGAGCGGCGCTCTCCAGGATCTGCAGGCGCTGCACGAGAACATCATCCACTGCATGAGCAACGGACTCATCACCACCGGGCTCGACGGCCGGATCACTCTGATGAATGTCTCTGCGCAAAAACTGCTCGACCGCGGCCCTGCAGAGTTACTGGGAACGCCGGTCAGCCAATTATTTCTCGATCCCTTGCCGTCAGTAGAACCGCAAAGCGCCCACGCAGAAGTACGAGTCGAAGCGCCGAAAAACTTCCGCAAAACATTGCGCGTGAGGGTGGCGGCCCTCACCGTTCCGGATCGCGAGAAACTCGGGTACGTCTACGTCTTCGACGATCTCACCGAGATTCGCCGGCTCGAGCGCGAAATCCGCATGCAGGATCGTCTGGCTGCTGTGGGACGCCTGGCCGCCGCAATTGCCCATGAAATCCGAAATCCCCTCACCTCGATCGCAGGTTCAGTAAGCATGCTTTCGGGTTTGCCGGAAATGAACGACGATCACCGGCGGCTGCTCGACATCGTTACCCGCGAATCGCAGCGGCTCAACGGCATCATCACCGACTTCCTCGCATATTCCCGGACCAAGCAGTATCACTTCGGCAAAGTGGACCTGATTCAACTGGTCGAGGATACGCTCACCCTGATGGATCATCGCATGACGGCAGAAAAGACAGGCATCACAATCGAGCGCCGGTTCGCCGCTCAACCCGCTTTGGCGATCGCCGACGGCGACAAGCTCAAACAGGTGTTCTGGAATCTTTGCGAGAACGCAGTTCGGGCCATGAAAAATGGCGGCACGCTGACGGCGGCCGTCGAATCCCTTGGCGACGATTGGCAGATCTCTTTTAGCGATACCGGTTCTGGAATGACTCCACAACAGATCGAAAAAATCTTCGAGCCCTTCCAGTCAAACTTCGAAGGTGGCACCGGCCTCGGCCTGGCGATCGTCTACCAGATCATCCAGGCGCACGAAGGCAAGGTGTGGGCGCGTTCCAAGCCCGGCAAGGGAACTACCTTGGTTCTGAGACTCCGCCGGCTTGACGCCGAGACGTCAGCCGCGAACCGGCCCACTGTCGAAAGACCACGCGCTATTGCGCACCCTGCGCTTGCCGCCGCGACAGGAGGTTCCCGTGGCTAACATCCTGGTTTGCGACGACGAACGCTCGATCTGCGAAATGCTCGATATTTCCCTGCGACGTGAGGGACACCGCGTGGAGACTGTGCAGGCCGGGCAGGCGGCGAAAAACAAAATCGATGGCGCGCTCTATGACGTCATTATCACCGACATCAAGATGCCGAACATCGATGGAATCGAAGTATTGCGGCATGCGCATCGCGTCTCTCCGGATTCTGCGGTCATCCTGATCACCGCGGTCGATGACTACGAAGCAGCGGTCGAGGCGGTAAAAGCCGGCGGTGCCAGCGACTATATTCGCAAGAGTCCTGGACTGGTCGACGAAATCAAGCTGGCCATCAATCGCACACTCGAAAAGCTGGTGCTGAGCAAGCAAAATTTTGCCTTTCGCCGCGATGCTGCCGCGCGCAATTCTCTGGAGAACATCATCGGATCTAGTTCGGCCATGGAGAAGCTGAAGCAGACTGTGCGCACGGTTGCGTCCACCACGAGCACAGTGCTGATTCACGGCGAAAGCGGCACCGGCAAAGAGCTCGTGGCCCGCGCGGTCCATGTCTGCTCGCCGCGCGCGACCGATGCATTTGTTTCCGTCAACTGCGGTGCCTTCCCCGAAACGCTGCTGGAGAGCGAGCTTTTTGGGTATGTGAAAGGTGCGTTTACTGGAGCAAACCAGAATAAACGTGGTCTATTCGAAGTCGCAGATAGCGGCACGATTTTTCTCGACGAAATCAGCGAGATGACTTTGGCCATGCAGGTGAAACTCCTTCGCGTTCTGCAGGAACGGACTGTGCGGCCTGTCGGCGGCACAAGTGAGATCGCGATCGATGTGCGCGTCATCGCGGCTACCAATCGCGAACTCGACAAAGCGGTGGCTGAAAATATTTTTCGCGAGGATCTCTACTATCGTCTGAATGTCATTCCCATTCGCGTTCCTCCTCTCCGCGAACGGCGGGAAGACGTTCCTCTTCTCGCGAATCACTTTCTGAAAAAATATGCGGGTGCTGCCGGACGCAGCATTCTGCGCATGCATGCGCCGTCGCTCGAGGCGTTGTGCGGATACGATTGGCCGGGAAATGTCCGGCAGCTGGAAAATACCGTGGAACGTGCCGTGGCGCTGGAAACCACCGACGAGCTTCACGTCGAAATTCCAGCCGAGCGCCCCAAGGTGCGCGCGGCTGCCGCGTCCGCCGGAGGGTCGAGCTTGCCCGAAGCCGGATCCGATCTGTCTCTTCCCCAGGGCATCGGCATGGAAAGCTATGTCGCTAGCATCGAGCGTTCTCTTCTGCAAAACGCGCTCAACCAAAGCGCGGGCGTGCAGACGAGAGCAGCCGACGTCCTGGGAATCTCCTACCGTTCCTTCCGCCACCTAATGAAGAAATACGCCCTCTGACGTTCTCGTCTTGCAAGCGCCGCTGGAGCAAAAGCGTTCAAGTACACGTTGAAATTTCCCTGTGGAAATCAGTTTTTCGAGAAGCAAAATCAGGATTCTGTCTCTGAAAAAGCTAGGGGGAATCGTGTAATTTGTTCACGGGCTTTCCCGTATCCGAGAACTTTCGTCTAAGGTATTCACCTCAGTCGTTCCCGATTTTCTTCTTCGCCATTCCGAATCAGAACCGCCCAATTTCTGGTGCTTCGAGCTCACCCCGGGCGCTGTGAGCCGTTACTTCGCCCTCTGAAGGCTCACTCTACCCGTACTTAGCGCGATCTGCCGCACTGCAAGCGCGATATCGCGATCTATTATTTCCCAGCAGAGCTTCTGCAGTTTCGTGGAGGACCCAGAATTGCCCGCAAGTGCCTGTGGAAAATGATGTTCCTCCGTCACAGACTTCCTCTGTCTCAAAGTGGCAATGTGGATGCTATGGAATCAGAAAGGTTGGCCAATACGCCGCCTTATCGGGCAAGGCGAATATCCAGCAGAGGGAGGTTGGAATGAAGGAGCAGACCGTTCGGCTCGGTCCACGGGAGCAGCAAATTGTTGAGTTGCTCTTGCAGGGCTGTGATAACGCCGAGATCGCCACCCAGTTGAAAATGGCACGGAGAACCGTGAAGGCTCATTTCAACCGGTTATTTCTCCGATTCGGAATTACCGGCGGTATTAAGCGAGTCAAACTCGCGACCCTGTTGTACCGGAGGCAATCATGTCAGGAAGTGAACGCTATGGCAACCGTGTCCCAAATGAGCGTGAGCACCGAGTCATCCAGCTCGTTGCCGAAGGCTTAAAGAACAAAGAAGTGGCAGAAGCCATTGGAACCACCGAGCATGTCGTTAAAAATTACCTTCGCGTAATCTACGACAAGCTTGGTCTTTGGAACCGCGTGGAACTTGCGCTTTGGTATGAGTCCCGCCGCAGCGCCCCGATGTTGTTGAATTAATCTTTCTTCGCGCGGAATCGTAGTGCAATCATAATTTCCCGCCTCCGGGGTCCAATCGCCCGGAGCGGGAGTTGTTTGCGATGTCTTCGGGTGTGATTATTGGCAGCCAAAGGCCTGCAGGTTACGCAGTCTCGTGCCCGCTCCAGGAACGCCCTTCATCGCAGCCGAGTCGAGAAGCACGCGCGCCTGATCGCAGTTCTTCGAGACGCCATCTCCCTTGAGATAGAGGTCCGCAAGAAGCACGCTCGCAGGACCGTTGTGTTTCGCGATTGACTTCCAGAGCCACTGTGCTGCCAGAGCGCTGTTTCGCGTTTGCCCGCCCGCGCCGTTCAAATAACTCTCGGCAGTCGCCAATTCCTGATTGCCGTGATCCGCAACCGCAGGAGATTGCGCAGGCTTGGGAGCCGCGCTGGTTTTCGCCGGAGCTTTCTCTGCAACAGTCGTCTTGGGTTTTACTGGCGCGGGTAAGGGAGCTTCCGCCTTATTAGCGGACGGCGCCGTTTCCTTCTTCGCAGGTGCCGCCGTTTCGGGTGCGCTGGTTTTGGTTGACGCTGTCTCCGGCGGAGCAGCCGGATTGGTCGTGTTTGATGTAGGCGGAAGTGCTTCCTGCGAGCTTTGCGTCGTGAACAAACCGTTTTTCCAGCCCATGTACGCAAGACCGAGAATTACGACAACCAGCACGATTCCAACATAAAGCCGGACGTGTGATTGTGGCTCAGAATCGTCGTAAGAACTCGAGTCCGCCTCGCGGAAGCTTCGAAACAGCGACAACTCGTGCGGATTGGTGATCGAGTTCTCGAAAGGTTCCGGCTCACCTCTGGAGTCGCCAGCGGCATCGGGCTCCTGCGTATCGGAACCCGACGTATATCCTTCATTTTCTCTCTCGCCTATTGACTCCGGGACCGAGGCCAGTGCGGAATTGCTTTCCTCGTGCGTCACTCCCGCTCCGCACATTCCACAAAATTTATGCCACCGTGGATTCTCATGCCCACATCCCGCACAGCGCACGAGATCTGAATCAGACGTCGCAGCGCTTGGTCTCCCGGAAGCGGATTCGGTCTTCGACTCGCGTTTCTCCTCCGACGTCGACTCTGGTCCGGAAGTTTTCTCTTTTTCGCGATGACTCTTCTCCGCCCGCAACTCGTGCACGAGCGAAAGCACCGCCTGTTCGCGCTGTTCCGGCGGATGATTGAAATACACATCCGCCCATCGGCCCATGTTCTCCGACAGCAAAGGGTTCATCAGCGGATTCAATTCGTCGGAATAGGGAACGTCGGGTGCCTGGTCGCTCTGGTTGGACAAGAGAGTCCTCTCATTCGAGTTCATAGTCACCGGAAAAAGCAGCCGTGTGAATATGATTGCACTCTGCGGGCGAGAGGTTGTCAATTGAAACTGGCCAACCGATAAGCTAGGGCTAACTCGATCTAATCGCAGGGCTTTCGATAAGCGGGCTCATACTGGTCGAGCTGTGCGTCACGCTGTGTGGCGTACTTTCCTTTTTGAGTCTTGCCATAGAGATCGGTGCCGGGGCAGTAATAGAGCGCAGTCTGTAAATCAACCCAGACTCGAACCGAAGGATTGCCATTGTCTACTGGAGCTTCCGGCGCCTCAGCCAAACCGAGAGAAATTAGCATGCGGTCAATAATCGAGAGATCAGCATCCGGTAATTTACGTGCCGCGGTAGTGTTCCCGGGTGCGCCAGTTGCACTCACAGGATGATTCGACCAGATTCCCCACCGGATCACGCAAGCTACCAGGATGACTGCGATCGCAAGGTAGACGTCTCCTCGGCGCGCGTCCCAGAACCGCGCCAACGCGCCGCGTGGTTTTCCACCCAAAGCCAACTGTTCCAAATATTCACGAGCCGCCGCTGCCGAAGTCCACTCCGCCGCGGGGTTGGCTTCCACCAGCGCAACTTCTTCCGGCGATTCCGGGATCCCCTGACCCTCTTCTACTTGCGTTTCTTCTTCGTCTGCCAACTGCTCCTGCGTGACTTTTACTTCATAGCTTGCGGGAGCGATTTCTAAATCCGATGGTAAAGCCTCAGCGAGACTCTGATTCAGCGGCTGAGTGGCCTCTTTTCGTTCATCTCGTTCGTCGGCCCGTTTCTCGATAATGGCTTCGCTCGCTTCCGGCGGATAGAGATTCGCTAACTGCTCTTCTAGCGTGTCAGCCAGAAATTCGTGGGGTGGTTGCTCTTGCGGGTTGCTTGGCGACTGCGGGATGTCTACCGTCGCCATTGGAACTGGGACTGGAGCGGGACTCGCCTTAGCCGTTTCACGCGCGGTTCGTGAAGCTATTTCTGGCCGGACTGCGCCATTCCTGGGTGATCCGCATTGCCCGCAGAACTGTTCTCCCAGCACAAGCTGATGTCCGCATTTCAAACAGGAATAGCTTGGCGGCCCGGAAATCGTCGCGGGGGCAGATGTAGCTGCCTTTGGGGCAACTGGAGAATCAACGAGGGCCGAGAGCTTTGGCTTGAGTTTCTCCAACGCTTCCAGCATCATCGCTCGCTCATTCTCGAGCGATTTCTTCCATGTGTGTTCATCTTGCCGGGCCAGCGCTTCAGTTACTAGGCCGGCCATCAGTTGACAGGTATGCACATCCTGGTCGGTAAAGGTATGCCGATGTGAGTAGTAAACCTCAAGCCCCCCGGCCACTGTTCCCTCGTGAAAAATTGGAATCGCGACCAGCGACTGGATGCCGCGGCGTCGGCACTCCTGCGTATCGATCAGAAACTCGGGGTCGACATCGACGCAACGAAAGACCTGTCCGTTTCGAATGCACGGCAGGCAAAGCGCCTTTTCGCCCGCCACTTCGGTCCCTTTGGCAGGAGCTTTAGCTCCCGAAACGGCGCGGTAGCGCACCTTCTTCCCATCCACGATGCCGATAGCCGCTCCGTCCGCCCGGGCAATTTCACTGACCCGCTCCGTCACCAGTGCCATCGTTTTTTCGAAGTCGAGATTGCGCAGCTGAATCTGGTGCTGCGTAGAAACAATTTGTGCCAACGTGAACGTGTAATCGCCTTGGGCGGCGGGTTGCGATGCTTCTGTAGCGGGAACTTCGGCCGACGGAGCGCTTCTGGCTTTTTCTTCGGACTCGATCTGATCGCGCTTCAGGTCAAGGCCTAGTTCCAGCGCCTGCACTTCGCGATTATGTTCCTGCAGAACGTAGGCCGCTTCCAGTAACTTGGCGAGCGTTTGCTCGTCGAGAGCTGGTTTGTGCTTTTCCTCCGACACGATTTCGTTTCCCACCTGTAGAGGCCGTCCCTGCGGCGCGCAGTCCTTCTCTCTGGATTGCGCTTATTCTATTGCAAGTGCCAAACCATTACCGAGCGCCCAGAATTCGTATTAGGGGATGACGGCATTGAGGGGAGACTTCGGCGCGTTCGAAAGCTCTCTCTGCAAAATACGCAGATTTTCCAATAGTTTACAGCCAGAATCGGTTTCTCGTCGAAAATTCGTGAGATGCCGAACTGGAAGCTTGGTCCGCCAACAGCCAGCAGGGTAACCAGCGTTTTCGTTACCCTACATTGCAGACATCTGCAACTTTCTCGGGAATTTTCTACTCCGCTGTAGGAGTAAGAGTTTCCGCACTTCCTTCGTCCTTCGGACTGAGATAGAAGTGAACCGCCGGAGTGATGATCAGCGAGAGGATCATCGAAATCATAACCCCGCCGATAACAGCGATCGCCAGAGGCTGCAGCATCTGCGATCCTGCGCCGATCGCGAACGCAAGCGGCAACATCCCGGCAACGGTTGCGAGAGCAGTCATCACAATCGGCCGCAACCTGCGACGCGCAGCCTGCAGCATCGAACCCTCGGCCGACATGCCGAACCCGCGGAACTTCTGATCCGCATCCAGCAGAAGAATGCCATTCTTCGCTACGATTCCGATCACCATGATCATTCCCATGAACGACGAGATGTTGAATGTCGTCTGCGTGATCAGCAGGGCAATAAACACTCCAGAAGTCGAGAGCAGAGCCGAGGAGAGGATCGCCACCGGAGCGGCGAAGGTTCCGAATTCAAAGAGCAACACGATAAACAAAAGAAGGATCGCCAGTACCAGCACGATCGCCAGATCATGGAACGATTGTTGCTGCTCCGCGTACAAGCCGCCGTACTCAATTCGAATATTCGACGGAATGTGCAATCCGGCAACCGTCTTTTGAACGTCGGCCATGCCGCTTCCTAGGCTCCTGCCTTCAAGACGCGCGGTCACCGCGACGTCGCGCTGCAGGTTCTCGCGGAGAATCTCGGTCTGGCCGGGGTTTTCGACCAGCGTCGCCAGCGCCCCCAAAGTTGCCGTGTGTCCCGTGCTGCTGACCAGAAGCGTATCGCGCATCGCCTGGAGCGTTGCGCGATTCGTATTTGGAAATCGAACTCGTATCGTGTATGCCCGGTCATTCGTTATGACTGGCGTAGGCGCGGGCTCGCCTTCGAGAATAGCCGAGGCATCCAGCGCGACTTCTTCCGCCGTGAATCCCGCTCGAGCCGCAACGCTCGGATCTACCTGAAACGTAACCGCTGGCCCGCTGATCGTGTTGTCGATTCCGTTCAGGATATCGACGACGCCGTTAATTTTTCCGATCGCATCCGCAACCTTGGGGGCCCATTCTTCCAGTTGCTTCGGATCTGGCGAAAACAGCTTGATCTGGATCGGCTCCGGCGAGGAAGTCAGATCCCCGATCATATCCTGCAAAACCTGCGTGAATTCGATATCGAGCGCGGGTTCCTGCTGCTTCACCTCGCTCCGCACCTGTTCGATGATTTCTTCGATGCCGCGGTCACGATCCGATTTGAGCTTCACGAGGATGTCGCCAGTGTTTGCCTCGGTAACAGCCGCAAGGCCGAGTTGCAGCCCAGTGCGCCGCGACGTGCTTTCCACTTCCGGAATCTTCTGCAGGATTTGTTCCACGTGTCCGATGACGCGATTTGTCTCCGCCAGCGAACTCCCCGCGGGCATGATGTAGTCGAGAACGAACCCGCCTTCGTCCATTTCCGGAAGCAGGTCCGAGCCGGAAAAGTTGTAGCACACATACGAAACCGCGATCAGAGCCAAGCTGAATATCACCAGCAGTCGCGGCCGCTCCAGCGCGCGCCGCAAAACGCGCTCATGAAAGTTAACGATCCGCAGGAAGAAGCCGCTCAGGTGCCTTTCTTCCGCCGCGATCAGTCTGCGCGCTTCCTCACTCTCCGAAGCCTCATTGGCGGGAGCGTCCTCCGCTTCGCTCCCCGCGGCGCCGTCGTTCCCCCCTCGGTTTCGTCCCTTTCTCTTGATCAGATACTGGCTCAGGGTTGGCGTCCATGTAAGCGCCAGCGCAAGCGACGTCACCAGCGAAACTGTCATCGTGACGGCGAGCGCCCGGAAGAAAACACCCGTTACGCCTGTAATCGCAATCAGCGGAACGAAGACCACAATCGGCGTGATCGTGGATCCGACCAGCGGTACCGTAATTTCTTTCAGCGCGCTCTGGATCGCCTCCACCCGCGACTGCCCCATGTCCCGGTGCAGCACAATGTTTTCCACCACAACAATCGCGTCATCGATGACCAACCCCACAGCCGCGGCCAGTCCGCCGAGCGTCATCAAGTTAAACGTTTGCCCCATCGCCTTCAGCGCCATGAAAGCGATCATGATCGTCACAGGAATGACGAGTCCTGCGACCAGCGAAGTTCCCCAGTCGCGCAGAAAAACCACCAGAATGATGGAAGCCAGCACCAGCCCCAGCAGAATCGCGTCCCGCACGCTCTTGATCGACTCGGTAACGATGATCGACTGGTCGTAGAACGGCTCGATTTCGATGCCCGGCGGCAGCGTCTTCTTGATCCTCGCGATCTCGTTATGTACTTCGTTCGCGACCTCGACGGTGTTTCCGTCCGGCTGGCGGTTTACGTTCAGCAGCACAGCCGGCTTGCCGTTCGCGGTCACCACGGTATAGACGGGCTTCACGCTGGGAACGACCGCGCCGATATCCCCGATGCGTACCGGATATCCCGCAGGTGTGTTCTTGATGACCGCGTGGGCAATCTCTTCGGGCGTGTGTACCTGCCCGTTTACCAACCCGAGATAGAGCTGGTGATTCTGCTCCAGTAGCCCCGGAGAATCGATCAGATTCGTGCGTCGAACCGTGTCAAGAATGTCCGATACCGTAACACCCGTCGTCAGCAGCTTCGCCGGATCGGGCGTGATCTCAAACTCCGGCTCCTGCCCTCCTTGTACGATTACCGTCGCAACGCCCTCCAGCCGATTCAGCCGGGGCTTCATCTCGTACGTCGCCATCTCCCAAAGCTGGCTCTGCGGTACTGTATCGGAGGTCATGCTGTACGCAATGACTGGAAACGCGGCGAAGGTCAGACGATGAGCCTCAACCGTCGCCGTCGGAGGAAGTTCGGGCTGCACTCGTGACAGCGCAGCATTTACGTACTGCAATGTCTGGAACATGTCCACGTTCCAGGTGAAGT
>Ga0335074_10008482_pt1 | contig 14288 bp, 15 predicted proteins | sample Lox_Sample_23_FD_206715 | JGI IMG/M metagenome (GOLD analysis project Ga0335074, IMG submission 206715) | Soil microbial communities from Loxahatchee National Wildlife Refuge, Florida, United States - Lox_Sample_2.3 | ecosystem: Environmental > Terrestrial > Soil > Wetlands | place: USA...
TTGACGGCAACTCTCATGTCTGTGGATGGAATGTCGTCTGCTTTAACTTTCATCTGTGCATCTTGGTATTTGGGTTCAGGCAGGATGGCCGCCAAGGGTTTTAAAGCAGCTGCCATTGTGAATGAGGTTGTAGACGAAGTTTGACGCCGACGAAAATATTAACCGGATTTAAATGTCCCCACGTATTGCAGCGGTTCGAATCCCAATGAGGGCCCATTTAGGAAGGAGTATTAAGTCAGCCACACCATCACCATTTCGCAGTCCCAGTAAAACAAGACCAAGCGCAGCGATTTCTTCCCAAAAAGCAAAAGGAACTGGAATTACACTTGAACAAATGGTTTTGTGGCTATATATCACGGCGCACACTACCACTTGGTCAAGGAATCCCAGTCCTGATTGAAGTATCTTAAATTGACATCTATTCCTTGATCGCTATCTACCCAGACGGAGCGGTGATTAACACATTTCCAATCCTAGACTGATTTGAGCTAGATTAACCCAACCTTTAACAACCCAGTCTGGCACTCTATCTATCATTGATAAATACACTCAATCTAGCCATCTCTGCACAGACTGATTTTACTCTGGGGCACGCAACATCAATGATACCCATCGCTGTATCCTTATCTCCGATCCCCACAACTGCTCGAATTAACATCATGCCTTGGGAATTGTGGGCTAGTACTCTGATCTGCAAAAACATAAAGTCCTCCCTTCCCGCTTGCCCAGTATGGACATTCTTCAGAACTGTTTCAAATTGAAGACCCTCTGAAAGTCCATCCATATCTAGCTTCCAAACATATTCCCAGTTCTTTCTCTCGCAAACGTCGGCCGCAAGATCCTCGCGCTTCTAACAGCATCTCGGCGATTTGCATGACGATGCCATGCCAAGACGTTGTTGATTTCCATGCGTGGCAATTCGGAGAGATAACGGTGACTGGATGGATATGTCTTCACTTCGTTAAGTTCTTTGACAATACGAAGAAGTTGGCGTGCCATTAAATCCGCTTCCTCCTTGATCTCATCTCCACGTAACTCCCGCTCCATACGCTCAACGGCAGTTTCTTCATCCTCAAAATCATCATCATCGAAGCTATTAATATCCTCCAAATCCAATCCGTTTCCCTCACTGCCACTATCATTCATAACTTTCTGTACATCTTCATCGTCATCATCATCATCGTTCTCATCATCTGTATCGTATATCACTGACTCAGTTTCAAGGCCACCGTCATCAATTTCATCAGATATATCAGTACAAATATGCTCTTGCGCAAGAATCGGAAGATCTTCTTTTGGTACAGGTTGTAAATCACGAACAGTGAGCTTGCTGATATTGTGAAGACCAGATATCCAAAGAGGCGGAGACACTGTTTGTCGCCATACCTCGCCATAGAATGGCATTGGAGGTTTATTCGATTCAAGTCCTTCTTGGCCAATGTACATAGCAATGAGATGTTTGCACAGATGGTTTGCGCTTGTTTGATATGAAGGACACCCGCACCACCAATTCTCAATCGTTGTCCTATAGTTATCCCACTCTGCTTTATAGAAATGAACTTTATCTTCGCAGTTCTGAAAATTCTCCTTGGCCATCGTACACTTCTTTTTCCATTCTTTAACAAATAAGTTATACCTACAATAAGTAGAAAACACCGAAGCACATACCAAACTGGCCTTTTCTCGCCTCGACGGCAAGCGGTAATCAGCATTGTCAAGTTGGGGAGATGTTGATTCATAATGATGTCGACAAGAAATTCAAGTTTCGCTCGACTGTGTTTTCGCAAGTACCTCCTCTTGAGAGTAGACCAAAGACTTTCGACAATGGAGTTTGAATTGATGATTGGAACACAACTGCACACTGCCCGTGCCCAGATTTTCCAGCGCTCAGGACGATACCAATGGTTCCATAAATATTCCCAAGCCCACGACTCACCCAACTTCTTACATGCTTCATGCATCTCTGCCGCCTGTTCCCTCCATATCTCACGAGTATCGATTCTTGATACGTCGGGTTCTGTGAAGATTGGAAGGTGAGTGAAGGGATGCCATCGTAGATGTGTAAGAAAAAGAGTAGAAAGGTCTTTGCAAAACTCTTTGTCGGAAATACAATGTTTTTTCCGTTTCCCAGCTTCTAGAAGCTTTTCTTGAAGCGCTTCGTCATTTATATCTTTGTAACGTTGACCGGTTTCCATCCGAAATAGATTTTCTCTTTCCAAGTTCCTCTCCTGTACCCAAGCGGAGTCGAATTCACATGCATAGTCCCATTTTCTCTCACGATCCGTGTCACGATAGTCAACAATTGTATGGCCAGCTGCCCATGGAGACTGGTTGTTCGTCTGCAAATACTTCAACACAGCACGTTCAGCATGCCATGAACAAAGACTAATAACTGCTTCTGGCCAAGCATTGGGACTCTTGCAAAATTAACTTTATTCTCTGACCAAAGTCAAACGGTGAAGTTACCTGGGAGGCAGATATCTCACAAAAATCTTTGTCGGTATGGACAAATTGAGGTATGACCCCCAGCTCCCTCAAAATAGAATAGAAATGGATATTGCATTCCAAAGCCTCGTTCTCATGCTTTTTCGTCTTTGTATCCTCCTTCGGGTGAATTTCCATCAACATAAATGCAAGAGGTACTCCGTATCCGAGCTCTTGACTAACAACTGCGTATAGATGATTCGGCATTTTTGAGGTATTGTATGTCGCATCAATAAATATCTCTTTAACCTGTGCTGGCTCAACGGAGAAGTGTTCATGAACAGACCAGATAAGATGAGTGCGTGGTTCATGAGAAAGGATGACATTATTTGTCTAATCGAATCAGTTCAAATAATGATAAAGAGCCTGTACAAAGGGGTGTTCTCTGAGTAGATGCGCAGCATTTTCCCATGGATCATCAGAAATATATGCTGTCTTTCCGTATATCTTCCTCCACCAGTAATGAATCAACGACGGACAGAGAAAACGAGAATTCAACTGAATTCCAGGGATTTCTCCTCTCTTGATTGCAAGAAGCAATTCCTCCCGTTGAGCAAATGGCGTTGATCGAGGATTCTTCTGAATCCATTGCCGAACCTTTAAGGGAACTCCAAATTGCGTACGACCAGGGTGGACAGTATGATAAAACTCCACTAAGCTCGATGGTGTGGGGACAAGAGGGCTGAGCAGTGATTGCTTGTAATGCCGAAATTTCCGACGGGATAGACCGATCAGATCGAGAATTCGTGAGTATTTTAAAGGCATAGACCTATTAATGTTTCAGAACAAGGTGGATGTAGAGATTTCTTACCCGTTGTGTGCCTGGCTCAAGCTCTCCTCAGTTTGCCTTTCACTGTACTATAGAATTAGGAAAAGATTCGAGGGCCACTTGCCTCACAAACTTCGGCGTAAGTGCCAGAGCCTAATCGATTGCCCTGTTTATAACGGTGAACGACAACATCCCACGAGGTAAGAGTCAGGTGAGTCCACGTCCGGCGAGTAAGAGCATCGTAGTCCGTATCCGTAAACTTAGAGCTACACGGCTCCTTTCTCTGCAAGCAAAAATGGCAAGACATCCCATGCTTCTCGAACTTGCACTTGAGAGTCAGTTAAGAACGTCAAATACGAAGGAATGCCTCGATCTTATTGTCATGGCAAAGTTGGCATCGTGCTGGTTCTTCAGTGTACGGGATTTCATTCATGGCTCTGCGATTTGTGATTCAAGCGCCGGGTATTAAGGATAAAAACCGTGAGAATTACCGAACGCAGAATATATAGTTGGTGTTGCTTCCATCGCCCAGCCTTCTGTAGCAATGGTGTTTGTGATTCGCTCGCATAAGTTCGCGGTAGAGATGAACCTAATATCGCGGTCTTGATTGCGAGCATTCTAAATGCTGAGCCGTGATCTTGGTCTACGACTTGACGGATGCTATCCTCTAATACGCTGACGATATCTTTGGCGTCGGCAGACGATCAAAGAGAATCTGCACAATCGAGCGGTAGAACACGGCATAAAGAACCATTCCACGGCTACGGAAATAAGAAGACTTATGGTCTGCTAGAGATTGCGGTATTGGCACGGGTCGGTGCAGATGACGGCAAAAGTCCTTGGATTAAACGGCAGGTGATCTTCGAAGCGGGAGTTTAGGGCTCGGAGCAAAAGGTTCCCGCGCAGGACGCGTCAGATTGTGTCAGTCGTGGACTTATTCAAAGCAGGGGCCTCAGTTGCAATCGGATTTGATTTTAGATTAGGATTGTAATCGGAAATCAATCCATCCCCTGATCTCTAATCAATCTAGTTCGTCAAACTCATCCACTAGTGACTAATCCATCAACCAATCCACTGATCCATTATTAGAGATTTTTTTACTCACAAAGAGAGGCGAAATTGAATCAAATATGATCTTTAATTTTGTATGAACGTAAATCGTTGCGAAGTCTTTATTGTTTTGCCCTTTCCGTTGCAAATATCGTCTATGGCGTCTTTCTAGAAATGGGAGAACCTCAGTGCTCTTACGCGTCATCACGGATCGATTATTCCCCTATTTCTTGTCCCCTGTAAGTAATCAGTCTCATGACCAATACAATATTTTCCGGTGCGAGGGAGATTGGGTCTTATCACTCGAAGAGACCTCCCACTATAATATCGATGCCAGACGGCAAGATCTGAACCTTGAACATGAAAAGGCGGCAAAACCGCACCAGCTTGCGGAGAACGCAAGAAGCCGAGTTTTCTACTCTGCAAAGGTTGCCTCCAAGGCGAGATAACCGAACCGGACAAAGGCGAATTTCCCTAACATGCGGGTTACGTTGAAGTATGTGCGACCGTATCCCGGTGCCTCGTTTACTTGAAAACTCGAAGCATGTTCAATTCGCTCCATGAACAAGAAATCCAACCTAATCCCCAGTTTTCCTCCCAAAGTTCGGCGCAGGAGCAAACCCAGTTCAAAAGCCGTTAAGAAAAGTATTAATGTTGTAATCATAGGCCGTACTTCGGCCGCCCAATTCCACAGCGGATGAGAAAATAAAGTTTGGGTATTTCTGTGCCGGTGCAGATGTAATCTTGATGAGGCTTCCACACAATTGGAACCGCAGGAACCACCAAACTTGTCAGCAATTTTTTTAGCACGCACAAGGGCGTGCCGAGGGAAAAATATATGATAGGATCGGACCACCGATTTGTATGGTCGATCGAGGCTCCAATCCTTGTCGCAGTGATCCCAATTCGTGAGATGAGAATCGATCGCAATGAAGGTTGCTGATCGGCCGATTGCTGCCGATTGCCGGGCCGTATTGCGGGCGAAGCCGGGGTAAGGCACCTTTGTTCCGACGAAATCCAACAGAACTACCGAAATGGAGGCGCCGGCACCTCCACACAATTTTGAATCGGCGCCTCCAGCACCCCCAAAATCAAGTAAAATTTTTGTAGCGCAGGGTGTATTACAAGAATTACATAGACTAGTAGGCAGTAGCTTTGTGGCCTCAAGTTAGTCGTTAACACTTCACAAACTCTGTCTTGTCATTGAAACATCGAGTGTGAGCCTTCGAGGATATAAGACCGAATGTCGTGACTCGTTGATTCAATCCTTCTAGCTAACGGACTATCGATTTTTCGTGGTGCAAGCCCAATTCACAGCTAGTCGGGAAAATAGAGTTTTGGTCATGGGACTGTATTTCCGCTCCGGTTCAGGCCCAATTCTCGTGACAAGCTGGATCACGGACCACTGTCCACAGCTGGGGCTGGGCAAGACGTATTATTTGCGCAGTCATTCACTATCGAAACTGAAACCAATTGAATTCATGTCAACGCACGGCAAGTATCCAGAACTAAATGCGGATCGCCTTACTCTGTCTCTCATGGCAATGTCTGCTCCAATTCAGATCCTAGGTCGACCCGAGTTTCAAAAGATTCCGCCTGAGCAATTTCATCCGTTCGAAATCGAAGTAGACGAACTTCCCACCGCTGTTGAAATCAAAGAAGACACAGACATTGAGCCAGAGATCTTACGATTTTACAAAAGATGTGCGGCCTATGAAGACGCCGTGTGTACGATCTGTTGCACCACCCCAGGGGCGGCTGGTGTAACGGCTGTCGTGGTGGAGTACCTTGAAAGAACCAGCTCATCCGCTGGTGATAAGTTGCTTGAAAGGATCCGTACGGAGGTTGAGCAGGGATTGACAAAGTTTCAACGTATCGTTGTTGCGACGAACGGGCGGGTTTCGGAAGAAAAAAAAGCCTACATTATCAAGGCTCTTGACACCATTCAGAAGATCGATTTTGCGATGAATTTGGTGGAATTGGAATCAAGAGACGATCGTGAAAAAGCGGAGGGACAAAAGGTGAATGCCCCCTTCAGCTACCAACTAATTAAGTACAGACCATTTCCAATTTGTTCAATTTCATGCTTGATTTAGTCCTAGAAAACTGCCGGGAAAAGATCGAAGCTCGTTTCTATGGGCGTCAATCACCGAAGAGAAAACTTCTAAAGATGCTTTGCACCTATTTATACGAACAGCGGCTCAAACCTCCATTCGATCCAAATTTGAAGTATACGCCACCGTCATATCTAAACTTGCCACTGTACTCTCAATCGAGTCACGAGAGATGGATGTCAATTGTCGCAACGAATCTAAAATCCCTCTTGTCTGACATATTGGAATACCGGTCCCAAACGCTCCAACATCTTCGTCAAATGTTACTTTCGGCTCACACCTTGCGGCACTTGCCTCCTTCCACCATATTCCTCAATCATCTCGACAACGAATTCACAAGATGCTTGCCGCAGACTGCCAACTTTTCAATTAAATCTTATCTATCGAAGGTTTCAAGTCATATCGAAGCTGTACGCCGCTTGTGTTTCTATCCTTGGGCTGGCTATATCTTTGATTATTGCCGAATGGATGTTCAATTTCTAATTCCCAATATTCAAAGTTATCAACTTCCCTGGACGGAATTGAAGACAGAAATAGCTCTTCGCGGACAATTACAGAAGGTTTACGGAGGCGTTTACCCTCAAAGACGTCCAATTACTTTCTCTAAGGGTGAGTGCAAGACTCTCGAGCGTCGATGGACGGAGAAACATGTTCAAGAAGTCCCACTTCATGCCGAAATGCAACTATTCAAGCATGTGGTCGAGTCCAGGTGTGAAACGCGTTCAGGATACATCGCAAGTTCCAAAAGCTGTTGCTATCTTTGTATGGAGTTTTTGCGAAATTGGAACTATTTTGTTTGTGAAATGTGGGAGGAGTCTCACGGAGGAGATGAACTGTTGCGATGGTTGCCATATTTCAATATTAGCGGAACGCATGGCAAATGCTATCACCGGTGGCAATTCCCGGCCATCAAGACCTCTCAGAATCGATATGGAGAACTAATTCGACCTTTATTAGCTAAGATATATATCTGCCTCAAGGGAACCCTTCTTTACCATCCTACCTGTCCTCAGGAACTCGCGGGGCTGAAGCTTTATAATTTGGCGCTTGCGATGGATTCTATTCCGTTATTGAGTCTCGATCAACAACGTCGCCTTAACGAGGATCTCACAAAGAATCTGGAACAATTCGAAGAAGAAGGTGGCGCAATCTTCAGCTGCTTGGATATGTAATGGTAGTTGACAATATCCAAGGAGATATCGTTGATTATTATATTATCGATTTAGGATATTAGGAAGCGGCGCTGAAGTAGTGAATATCATTCGAGTGGCAGCTACATAGACCTAGGAAGGTTTGCGGCGGTGAAGCGATGGAATCATACGAGGGTGAAGAGGAGGATATGCAGATAAGTTTCTGACGCGTCGGAGACTCCAGAATTCGATGATGCAGAGGAAATCAATGAGACTCCGATCGATTGCTTTGGTGTTCTGTTTTCTCATGAAATGGGCTAATTATAGAGGACGAGCAACTTCAGTATAAGAAACGAGGTAGGAAGGACTAGTGAGAGCGTATGCGTAGGAAAAGGAAGCAGAGCGCGGTATTATGATTTAGATATTGTGCGTTCCTAAGCTAGAGATATTCTACAAGCAATCTTCAATATATCAGCTCTTCATGAGATAACCATTATGCAGACCCTGGTTGCATTATTGTAGAAGACAAGAATGGTGGGAAGGGGAAAAGTCAAGGGTAGAGTTGACCCAACTCCGGACCAAACTTTTCAAGCTGAGTCCACTGAATTACTTTTTCTTTCGATTGCGTTGAAAGTCGAGCTTAATTTCATGGACTCTCTATATGCATGATCCGATCATTTTGCTTGAATGCTGAATCCTGATCCTCCAGAAAACTCAAAGTAGGGCGGAAACCAGTGAATGGAATTTTGACTCGGGCGAATCTGAATATTCGAAATATATTCGATTGACAAGTCATCCATCGTTCTCAGTTTGTCGAGTCAAATCCAACATTTGGGAGTCAAATATTCAAAGATTTGACCAACTTGTGATGAATGTTCGGCTGAAAAACCGGAATCAGGATTTTTGGATATTTGTCAAAGTCGAATCTTGGCTCTTGGGGGTTGAATATTCGAAATTCTGTTCACTGGCGGAAACTCAAATTACTCGAGGCGACCTCTCGCCCTACACAATTTTGAATTGCACCTCCGACACCTCCAAAATCACGTACAAATTTTGTAGCACAGGGTGTTATATTATATGTATAATATAGAGGGTGCATTAACACGTAGGATATAAAGTAGGAATCGCGTGGTCAAACGAAAGTAAAAATGAAAAGTATGTACATCGAAGAATGAATTGCATGAATCTCTACAAGATGCTAAGATCTGCCCAATCTAGTACTCGAGTTAGGTTCCACCACAGGCGCTGTAGCTGGTCAAATATATGAGTGCAGTATTTAATGTGTGTGCACGTGTTTTCGTGTTTATTGTGTGTATGGATTAGTGTGCGGTCGCCATATTGGATTACTAGGTAATTTTGATACCTAACAATAATTTTACAGCTTATAATTTTATAAGGTGCGGATTACTCGGTAATCCACCAGCGCATATAGACAGGGTCCAGATGAGGTGGTGTTGGGATCTCTGCCTAGGATTTCGGTCCGGACCCCGGACGAGATGGTATTTTTCGTCGTGGTTGAATAGCCGAAAGTTCAAGAATAAAGTCATGAATTCAGAGTTCTCATTGGCTGATGTAACTAAATATTCGCTACACTTGGCGCTCCGGCCAACGGTAACAGGTTGACCGCTCCCGGCCCCTTGGCGTTCTCATTCGCTGAAGTAGCTATTCGCTACAGGAATCATATTTCGTCACCATCGAGTGCAGACGATAGATGAATATATATTGCACTAGGCGGAACCAAACAAGACTTCTCGCTCGATGTCGCAGATCACTGATAGCGATGAATTACAGGGTAGCGTCCCCGCGATACAACCTATTCGGCCAGCCGATGAGCCAAAGAAAAGGTCCAAGCAACCTACTGGCGAAGCTCACGGGGTAGAAGAACCAGGAAAGACCTGAAAAAGCGGGAGAAGGGGAATAATATGTTTGGAAAGAAGGGCAACCTACGTTGCGCTCCGTGTCGACAACGTCACGCAAAGGCAAGGAGAGTCTTTTCAAATAGACTGACAATATGCAGTGTTTATACACTTCCATTGATGCACCTTGCGACTTCTGCCAGATGCATGGTTTGCATCCTTGTGTGAAAATAGGAAGTGGTGCAAGCTCTGCTTCTTTATCACCACCGTCGCATCGACGAAAAATTCAATCCAGACCACCGTCGAATGCTATGATGGACAAATCCGAGACAACAACTGCGCCGCCCTATTCTATAACAGTTCCTAACACTGGAGGAATGGCTGTTCCTGAGGTTATAGGTGCATTCGATGCTGGAAATCCAGGTGCCGATGTCCAATCGCTCCAGGTCTCATCTGCCACTCATCGAGGTCGAACTTCCAATGGCCGGTCTATCGACGGTCAGGAGGGAATTGTACGCGATACTCACATCGACGAAATGTCACCCACTCCGCTACTAAACAACGTGACGGGGGTTGCTTGTCCTTGGGACTCGAGTGAAGTTGTCGATACATACTACAACGACTTCCAATCCCAACCGGAGCCAACGATTTTCACCTACGGTAAAATCAGGTAAGACTCCTTCCAAAATCGTTTCTCAGCTTAGGTCTAACCCCGGAAGTGGTCAGTCCTATCCCTCACCCGGTGATGGTCGTCCCTTTGGCAAGGTTATCGACTGGAGTGACAGCTCGTTACTTCAAAAGATCTACTCCTATGACTTCCCCTCAAAGATCATGACATCTTTTCTTCAGATGTCAATATCACTGCCGATGAACGACCACCAGGGACTCCGGCACGCTGCTCTCGCCATTGCTAGTTACCTCTTGCCAGGTTCATTACTTTCGATGCATAGATGTGAATCTCACAAAGACAAGGCATTGAAGGCATTACAGCGCACAGTCACAAATCCAAGCAATAGCGACATATTTGCTACATTGCTACTAGCCAAACTTGCCAATCTGGAGAAGGATGGTGTCTCGGAGGCATTAGTTCATCTGGAGGGGTGTATTTCAATAGTACATCATATATCCACCCACTCGAAGGAATCCTTCACGACAGATATGCTTCAGGCCTTTAATTGGCTGCTCCTCGACGTAGCAGATTATTTGGAGCCTCTGGCTTCATGGCAGTTAATTTCGAAGGCAAATCAAGTTTTACCCCAGATGACTTTTAGCCGACTGTCCAAATTCTTTGAGATATACGCAGGTCCACTCCTCGGCGGGCCACGGGCAATGCTCTGCACCCTGGGCTTTCTGCTGCGGACTTGCGTCGCAGTCACTCAGCGGCGCTTGAGTGAAGAACGACTGGACGAGGATGTCGAGCAAAAAATTATTCGTGACATTGAGGCGCAGCTCGATGACGCTGAATTTCTTCAAGCTCTGCATAAATTGGACGTGGGACCTATGATTGATCCTCAATTTCCTGTACAATGTCGTAGATGCGTCTGGCTCCTAGTTGCTATTTTGAAACATCCAACAATTTGGGAGGGGTTCAATGATCCTAGCGTTACGCAAATGGCCAAAATCGTTATTTCACACTACCGTTCTCTTGCAACACAACGACAGAGATTTCCGATAGTCGACTCAATGAACATTTCGTACATTGATTTACTTCTCTGTGGAGGTTTGGCACTAAAATCTCATGAAACACCCGAACGTAAGTCATCCTTTTTGCTGTTGGTTGACAATTCAAAGTTTGCCAATGGTTGACTGAAGAGCTGGAATTGGCAGGGGCTTCTGACTTGGTTTATTATTTAGTATCTTTCTGGGCTAGCGGGTGGATGCTGCGCTTCTTAGTTGGATCAATTTGTAGAAGGCGTAAATCGGCCACGACACCAAACCGGCCCTTTCCTACAGCGCCTGACCTACCCTTCCCCAGGCACTCATAAAGACAGATTGAGAAAGACAGCATATCTTTGTAAATATTTCATTAAACAATATGAATTGGGCTGGGCTGCCATCCCCACGAAAATTCAGTCTCGCCAAAAAGATGTCGGTCCCATGACCAAAATTTTATTCTTCCAATTTGCAGTTGAATTGGGCCTTCGCCACGGAAACCTGACAGTCCAGTGCCCCACTCACACAACACCTTTGGTGCACATGTCATCGTGGTTCCGTGATGGATGAACTTTCAAACTATTACTCCTGAACTCGCAGGGGGTGTGACTGGACACTGGCGGCCGCCGCCGCTGATGCACGAAGTGGTGCTTTTGTCAACAATAAAGTAGAAAGATATTTTAGCTGCGAGGAAGGGTTGGGGGATTCAACGATGTGTGCCTCAAGCGATTGGTGAGGTCAACCCTTTAATACTTCTGACGCAGCGACTTCTATATGTCGCAGTTTCGAGTTCCCGGCTGACCCAGCTTCACCGCCTTAGCCAATAGTGGATGCGGAGGCAGGCACATGTCGCCAGATCCGAGCGCCGATGTACTACTGTATATAGCGTTTTGCCTTTGTCTTGATCCAACCACTGCGCAAAAATAGCACACCTTGCGCGAACAAAATTGCAGAAAGCTAAATTCGGGACTTGGGCTGCGAATGCCGCTGTTGTTGTAGTGAAAAGTCACGGTTTTCGAAGTATTCGCAGTACAAAGAACAAGGCTAGAATATGTGCATTACATTTATACAGTTGTGCTGAAGGCCACGAATATATCCTACATCGCGAATAGTAGCTTTAGACATGAAAATAGTACGATATGGTATTTTGCACCCCAACTGGCATAGTTCAGAGCTATCGTCATGACTTCGCCTGGACGGTCAACCAGACCCTGCAATCTCTTCGCCATCCTAATTTTGCATCTTCCGAATTTCAGATCCTTCCTTTGAGCGTTCTCCTCCAGCTGTGCGTGCGACCTCCCCCAATTTCTCCTGAGCTTCGTGCATGTTGGCCGTGGTCTGGAGAGTAAGAGGATGAGTTTCACCTAAGATCCTCTTCTCCTTTTCCACTGCCTCCTCATACAGAGATACAGCTTCCACCAATCGTCCTTGCTGTGTATACGTCCAAGCAAGGTTGTTGATACCCAGCAGTGTATCAGGATGTTCCTCCCCTGAGATCCGCTGCCTTTTTTCTAGTACTTCTTCTTGCAACTTTGCAGCCTCCATCAGACGTCCTTGCCGTGTGTACATCGAAGCAAGGTTGTTGATACTCATCAGTGTATTAGGATGTTCCTCCCCTAAGATCCGCTGCCTTTTCTCTAGTACTTCTTCTTGCAACTTTGCAGCCTCCATCAAATGTCCTTGCTGTGAGTACATCGAAGCAAGGTTGTTGATACTCATCAGTGTACCAGGATGTTCCTCCCCTAAGATCTGTTTCCGCTTCTCCACCATCTCCTCCTGCAACTTTGCAGCCTCCATCAGACGTCCTTGCTGTGTGTACGTCCAAGCAAGGTTGCTCATGTATTTGGGTGTTTCTGGGTCATCTTCTCCCGAGATTTGCTTCTGCTTCTCAATCAACTCCTCCAGCAACTTTGCGGCCTCCATCAAGTGTCCTTGATGCAAATACGTCGTAGCGAGGTCGTTGATCCGTGTGAGCGTGGAAATATGATCCTTTCCGAAAATGTCGACGCAAATTTCGGTTGCTTGTGACAAAAGCTTCTCGCTGTCGTTGTATTTACCATCATGGAAGAGGAATTTCCAAACTCGCACCTTTATTACAGCGGCTTCCTCTGTTCGGATACTGTTAATCCTCAGCAGTGGATCAACCACTTGACTCTGGTACGTTCTGCAGAGAGGACGTGTTTCGTTCGTAACTTCATTTGGAAATACTTGACTGCATAGACTGATGATTGTCGTGGCAATGGACTTTCTTTCTGCGTCCGGCATTTCGTCGTTGACAACCATCTGCACGAGACGATGGATCTGAATTGTTTTTTGCTGTCGATTCCATTTGATTAACGAGAATTTCTCCAATTCGAGTAAGGCTTTTGTCATCTCAATTCGGCTTGAAACAAGCTGTCGTAGATCATCCTCGAAAACGCTGGCAAAAATTCGATGAGGATGCCGTCTGGATTTAAAAAGGATAAGAGTCAAAGCAACTTGGCGAATAGCGGATTGTCGTTTTGTATCACTTTGAAAGATATAGACCAAGTTGTCGCAACAGTATAGGGTTAGTACGGTCCATTTGGCACCCAGCGATGGAGCTCTCGCCGATTTTTCTTGTATTCTTCCGAGTAAGTGTTGAAATCCCCCACTGCCTTGACAAAGGCGCCAGCTTGCTCAATTGCCAACGGCAAATATCCCAACTCTTTGACGATCTCATCGGCTTGTTTTCTTTCCTCTAATCCCGGTGCAACATCGATTTCCGAAAGAGTGGAAAGGAGATCAATCGCATCCTCGGAATCCAATAGAGGGACCTCTAATGGCTCGGCTAGAATCGAGTTTGCATTCGGATCTCGTGTTGTTATCAAGGTGTGCTTTTCAGGCCCATTTTCGGGAAGAAATCGGCCGGCGACTTTGATGTCATCGAGATTGTCCAGCACAACCAGCCATTTCTGTTCCACTTTTAGCCAGGATAGCACAGCGTCGGCAATCTCCGCAGGAGTCGCAGATTGTAAGCCAGGAAGTCTTGCGTGTTTGGCAATGTTCTGATAACCTGACAGCAAAGATGTCTGATCAACTGCACTAATCCAATAGATTCTGTCGTATTCTGTTTTGTTCGCATACGCGTATCCTAGAGCGCACTGTGTTTTTCCGATGCCGCCCATGCCATGCAACGCGACGCGATAATTAAATCGTCTCGAAACCTTGGCAGACAATTTCTCCTTCAATGTTTGTAGGAATTGCATGCGAC
>Ga0335074_10008483_pt1 | contig 14287 bp, 12 predicted proteins | sample Lox_Sample_23_FD_206715 | JGI IMG/M metagenome (GOLD analysis project Ga0335074, IMG submission 206715) | Soil microbial communities from Loxahatchee National Wildlife Refuge, Florida, United States - Lox_Sample_2.3 | ecosystem: Environmental > Terrestrial > Soil > Wetlands | place: USA...
CCTGCCCGAAGTCGAGCGGCACCGCGTTCTGGCCCGTCCCCGCCTGACATCCGGGCACGGTCAGCACCTGGACCACGTACCGCTGGTAGGCCTTGTAAGCCGCGTAGGCGCCCACGGCGAGCAGCAGTGCGATCACAATCGCCGCGATTAGCGGACGCCGCCATCGGGGTCGGCTATACCTGAAGGCCGCAGTGGATCCCGGTGAGGTCGTCCGCACCTGTTTAAATTACCCGGCTGTCGCCGGGCGGGGGGCCGACCCCCACAACCCTCCGCGATAGGCTCGCTGGTCATGAGTGAGCTGAAGTCTCCGCTGCCTGCCGTCATCGACGAGCTGTGGGAGCGGCGTGCCGAACTGAGCCAGGAAGACTCCGCCGCCAGGGCCGAGATCGTGGCCGCCGTGGACCAGATCGACGCCGGGACCGCGCGGGTCGCCTTCGTGGACGCTGAGACCGACGAGGTCGTGGTGGACGAGCGGGCCAAGCGGGCGATCATGCTCGCCTTCAAGGTCCTGCCGATGGAGCAGTCGCAGGTCGGTGACTTCCGTTACCACGACCGGGTGCCGCTGAAGACGCGGCTTGACGGGGTGCGCGTGGTGCCGGGCGCGATCGCCCGCTGGGGCGCGTACATCGCTCCGGGCACCGTGCTGATGCCCTCGTTCACCAACGTCGGCGCGTACGTGGACTCAGGGACGATGGTGGACACCTGGGCGACAGTGGGCTCGTGCGCCCAGATCGGCAAGAACGTGCACCTGTCCGGCGGTGTCGGCATCGGCGGCGTGCTCGAGCCGCCGAACGCGGTCCCCGTCGTCGTCGAGGACGAGTGCATGATCGGCTCCCGCTCGATGATCGTGGAAGGCGCCCGCGTGCGCACCGGCGCGGTGCTCGGCCCGGCCACCAGCCTGAGCCGCTCGACGCATGTCATCGACGTGGAAACCGGCGAGGAACTGCCCCGCGGCGAGGCCCCGGCCTGGTCCGTCTGCCTGAACGGAACGCGCTGGCGGAAGTTCCCCGGCGGCGAGTACGGCATGCCCTGCGTCCTGGTGCTCAAGCGCCTCCCCGCGGGAGAGCGGCACAGCAAGGCCGAACTGAACGCGATTCTCCGCGAGCACGGCGCCGAGGGCTAGGCATTTCCGGTTCGTCCGGGGTAACGGGCGGGCGGCGTAAAACACGAAACGTTCCGCTTAATGCTAAAGATCAGCCGGCGCGGACCCTGCGGCCGTGCTGTTCGCCCAGCACCTGACCCGGTTCGGGCCGGACATCTCATCCGGCCGCGCTCGTTAATTCGCCCGGCGTACTCCTTGGTGCCGCGTGTTTCTGCCGTAGCACTATCTATGGATCGCTACCTTGGATAGGACTATGGGTGGAAGTAACGCGCGCAGGGTCCGTCGCCAGGGACCCGTGACGTTGCGCGATAAGCAAGTTCCGGCGACCACGACCGACCAGCGGCTGCTCGACCGCCGCGGTCCGTCCGACTGGGTGCACACCGACCCGTGGCGGGTCATGCGCATCCAGGCCGAGTTCGTGGAGGGGTTCGGCCTGCTCGCCGAACTCGGCAGAGCGGTCTCGATCTTCGGCTCGGCCCGGGCCAGGCCGGGCACGGCCGACTACGAGATGGCCGACAGCATCGCCTCCGGGCTCGTCAGGGCCGGCTACGCCATCATCACCGGGGGCGGGCCGGGGATCATGGAGGCGGCGAACAAGGGTGCCGCCGGGGCGGGCGGCGTCTCGGTCGGTCTCGGCATCGAGCTGCCGCTTGAGTCGGGGCTCAACGAGTACGTAAACGTGGGTGTGGAGTTCCGCTACTTCTTCGTCAGGAAGACGGTCTTCATCAAGTACTCGCAGGCGTTCGTGGTGCTGCCGGGCGGCTTCGGCACGATGGACGAGCTGTTCGAGGCGCTGACCCTGGTCGCGACCGGCAAGATCACCAAGTTCCCGATCGTCCTGGTGGGCAGCGCCTACTGGTCGGGCCTGCTTGACTGGCTGAAGACGACAATGCTCGCCGAGGGCAAGATCGGGCCGGAGGAACTGGCCCTGCTGCACGTCGCGGATGAGCCCGCCGAGGTCGTCCGGATCATTAAGGATGCCCACACGGACCTCTCCTTCCGGTAGGAGTCCGCTGTATTACCGTGGCTGGGAACGCCGTCCCCCGGGCGTAATTCAGCGGGCTCCCGGCCGCGGGGCCCGCCGACGCGCGGTTCATGGCACCATTGCTCTGTGCTTGTTGTCATCGTGATCGCCTTCGTCGTCATCCTCGCGGCGGTGGCCTTCGTGGCCATGGGGCGCGGAGGCGAGCTGTCCGCCGAGCGCGGCGACTACCAGCCGCTCGACCTCGGACCGGTATCCGCCACGGATGTCGCGCTGCTGCGCCCGCCGTCAGGGGTGTGGGGATACAACATGCAAGCGACCGACGAGGCGCTTGAGCAGATCGCGGAGTCGATCAGGGAGCGTGACGTGCGGATCGTCGCGCTTGAGCAACTTGTCACGGACCTGAGCAGGGACCACTCCCCGATGGCGCCGGCCGGCAGCCCTTACGCGGGGGCGCGGCACCGGCGGTCGCCCGGCGAGGCCGACGAGCGGCCGCTGCTGCCGCGCAGGCCGGCCTCCCAAGCCGGGACAGACCCGATCAGCCTGGCGGGCTTGCGGACAACGGGCGGCTTCGAGGCCGGCGGCGCGGACCCGTTCCGGACCGCGCCCGGCGAAGCCGTCGGGGGAGACCCGCCCCGGGCAGCTACCGCCGAGGGCGCCGAGCCGGAACCGCCCAGGGCGACTCCAGGCCAGGCCGGCGGGACGGAACCGCCCGGGGCGACTCCCGGCGAGGCCGGCGGGACGGACCCGTTCGGGACGGCGGCCTTTGACATTGTCGCGACGGAGTCGGTCCGGTTGCCTGCCGATCCCGGCCGGCCCGGCGGAGCCGTTTCCGGCCCGCCGCCAGAGCAGTCGCATGACTGACCAGGGAGACGACCCGGCCGCGCCTGCCGGGGCGGCCGCCCCGTTCGACACGGCCGGGTCCGCGCAGACGGCGGAAGAAGCCGGGCCGCCGCCCCCCAGAGGACCGGTCGCCGGGCCGGACGGCAGGCTGCGCTGCCCGTGGGGGCTCAGCACGCCCGAGTACGTCGCGTACCACGACGACGAGTGGGGCCGTCCGGTGCACGGCGACCAGGCGATCTACGAGCGGCTGTGCCTTGAGGCCTTCCAGTCGGGCCTGTCCTGGCTGACCATCCTGCGCAAGCGGGAGAACTTCAGGAGCGCGTTCGCCGGCTTCGGCATCGAGGCCGTCGCCGCGTTCACCGACGCGGACGTGACCCGGCTGCTCGCCGACACGGGCATCGTGCGCAACCGAGCCAAGATCAACGCCGCGATCAAGAACGCCCGCGCCGCCCTCGAGCTGGCCGACGGGCTCAGCGACCTGTTCTGGGGTTACGCCGACAGCGCGCCGCGTCCGGCGCCGCGCACGGTCGCGGATATCCCGCCGCAGACGCCCGCCTCGGCGGCGCTGGCCAAGGACCTGCGCAAGCGCGGCTTCGTCTTCACCGGCCCGGTCACGGTCTACGCCTCGATGCAGGCCTGCGGCCTGGTCAACGATCACCTGGAAGGTTGCTTCGCCCGGGAGACCAGCCAGTCGGCTCCATGAAACCGGCCGCACTGCCGGCCCCCTCTCTCGCACCTGGGAAATGGCCACCAATTGTCTCCAGGTGCACACAATTCCGGGCAGCCAAGTGGCGGGCGTGTCAAAATACCCCGCATGGCTGATTCCGAACCTGACATCGCCGAGCTCTTCGCGCCGCTGCGGCCTGCCCAGGCGTCCGATGTAGTGCTGAGTGAGGCACGGCAGGTGCTGGCCCATATCCGCCAGCCGATCGATGCGGAGCTGTGGGGATCGGACATGATCGGTGCGCTGAGCGGTCACGCGGCCGGTGACGCCAGGGCGGGGGAGCAGAGCGAGGACGTGATGGCGGAGATCGCCACGTCCCTGGTGCCCGCGGCGGAGAAGGAGGCGACGCCCGAGGCGCTCGCGCTGCTGCGGATCCTCGGGGCGATCGGCACGCCGGCGGTCAAGTCGGCGGCGACCGAGGCGGCTGAGCGGGTGACCGGTCACGGCGTGCCCGATCCGGACTGGGCGGCGGCGATCGGCTCACCCAGGATCGGCCGGTGCTGGCACTACAGCGACGTCGGGGGACGCCAGGAGTCGGTCACGGTGAGCTTCGGCTACGGCACCGCGGAGCACGCGCTGTCGGTCCTGATCGATCACGGCAGGGGCGGCGGGATCAAGGACGCCTGGGTCGACGACGCCGAGGGCCTGCTTGACAAGACCTGGCTGGCCGCGGAGAACGACCCGCTGGTCGTCTTCGAGCCGATCCCGCCCAGGGACGCCGGCGAGCGCCTGATGAAGGCCGTCGCCGCCGGCGAGTGCCCGACCAAGCCCGACGAGGTCGACGACCTGACCGCCCACCGCGCGCTGCTGCGCGCGCGCGTCCGCTACCTCGCGACAAACGAGGGGTTACGGGGTCCGAGGGGTTACGGGGTCAGGGCCACGGTCGCGGCCGACGGGGTGAGCAGCCGGTGGTACCCGGGGGCGCCGGGCAGGCGCACCAGGTCGCCGGCTACCCGGCAGCGTGGCCCCTCGGGCCCGGCCAGCACCAGGCCGTCCGCCCCCACCGCGATAAGCGAGTCGGAATCCCGGAGCAGCACCGCTCCGTCGCGCGAGGCAGAGATCGCCACCCGCCCTGCCCGCAGGCCCGCGAGCACGCCGTTAACGCTCGCGTCCGGGCACAGGACCCACGTCGTCGGCGTGCCCAGGGGAGCGTCGGATCCCGGCCGGTGCCAGTCGCTGCCCCCGACCGGGATTGCCCCGGGGTCCCACGCCTGCCACCAGGACAGCGGTGTCGTCCATGAGAGGTCGAGCCACGACCAGTGCCAGACCTCGAGCAGCGGCGGCCGCCTCGGCATCGGGTGCACCCACGAGACCGCGCCGCCGAACGGATGGTTGACCGACATCAGACCGCCCGCCGCTTCGGTTGCCGTCAGCCAGGCCAGGGCCGGCTCCCGGAAGTCGATCCACCCGGTGTCGCCGAGCACCCCGGCGTGCCCGAGCGTGGTGGTCACCTCCTGACCGGGCAGCAGTGTCACGCCGTACCTGGCCGACAAGCGGTCAAGGCAGGCGTGGTGGCTGACCGTGTTGTGATCGGTCACCGCCGTGAAGTCCAGTCCGCGCTCCACCGCGTGCACGGCGAGTTCCGCCACGCTCATCACCCCGTCCGAGTGCACGGTGTGCGCGTGCAAGTCGCCGGCCAGCCAGGCAAGTCCGTCCGGGGCGGGCAGCGGCCGCCGCGCGGGCCGGCCGGCCGGTGCCGGAGGCAGCGGTGCGGTCGCCGGCTCGGCCGCGGCGCCGAAGAGCACCCCGTTGCCGCCCGTCTCGTCCGCCACCAGCGCCCCGCCCGCGGTCATCGTCACGGCACCCGCCGCGGTCAGCGCCCTGACCAGCGCCCCGCCCGACGCGTCGATCGCCTCCGCGGCGACAGTGAACGGCACGCCCTCCGCCGGAACCAGGTGCAGCCCGATCACCACCTGCCACAGGCCGGCCGTCACCGGCCCGGGCAGGTACCCGGGCGTGGCCCCGAGCTCCGACACCACGAAGGAGTCCCGCGCGCCCCCCGACCAGCCCCGGAACCCGGAAGGCCCGAAGCAGCCAAGGTCAAGCACCCACCCGCCGTCCCGCGGATAAGACCGCGGATAAGACAGCCTCACCCGCAGCGCGGCCGTGCCCGGCGGGACCTCCACGGGCAGGTAGTGCCACGGCGCGGCGATCCGGTCATCGAGCGAGAACGTCCCCGTGTGCGTGATGAGTGACCCCATGGTCACATCTGATCACGACTCCGCGGCGGAAACACCACACGGTGCCGGCACCGGGAAGAAAATCAGGTGACGCCCGGCTAACCCACGGCTAACCCCGCGAACCCTATTCTCTTGACGCTCCCGGATTGTCGGGCCTTTTAAAGGATGGCAAGAGAACAGGGTTCGCTGCTAGGGTCTTGTGCTTCGCGCCCATCGCGCGCCGATACCGCCACCAGAGGTCAAGGGGGTTAGCCATGCCCGCCGACGCCGGGTCAGCGGCCGCAGAGACGGCCACCGCGGACAGAGCAGCGGACTTGCCAGACGCAAGCGAGAAAAACGGCGACGAGGACAGCGTCATCGCGGCCGAGCGGGCCCACCTCATCCGCTCCCGCGAGTTCCTTCACCTGATGCGCGAGAACGTGCTGATGCTCGCGCAGAACCCGATGGCCGGGGACCGGGTCAGCCTCGAGTACCTGAAGGCCGACCTCTACCGCCGCGCCGAGGCGCTGAAAGACCTGCCGGATGCTCCCTTGTTCTTCGGCCGCCTCGACTACTCAGAACTCGCCAGGGCAGACGAAGACTTCGCGGGTGCCGACTTCCATATCGGCAGGCGGCACGTGCACGACAAGGACGGGACTCCGGTCGTCCTCGACTGGCGCGCTCCGGTGTCCCGGCCCTTCTACCGGGCCAGCCAGTCCGACCCGATGGGCCTCACGCTCAGGCGGCGGTTCGGCTTCGCCGGGGGAGCGCTCACCGCCTACGAAGACGAGCGGTTCTCGCTGCGCGGTGAAACACGGAACCGTTCCTCGGCGGGGGATAGCCTTGCCAGCCCCAGCAAGCTGCTGATCACGGAAATCGAGCGGCCGAGATCCGGCCCGATGCGGGACATCGTGGCCACGATCCAGCCGGAGCAGGACGACATCGTCCGCGCCGACGTCGCCGCCACCGTGTGCGTGCAGGGTGCGCCCGGCACCGGGAAGACCGCGGTCGGCCTGCACCGGGTCGCGTACCTGCTGTATGCGCACAAGGAGCAGGTCACCCGGCGCGGCGTCATCGTCGTCGGCCCGAACCTGGCATTTCTCTCCTACATCAGGAACGTCCTCCCCGCGCTCGGCGAACTGGACGTCACCCAGACCACGGTGGCCGACCTGGTCGCCTCGACTCCCGTCAAAGGCACGGACACCGACGAGGCCGCGACCGTCAAGGGCGACGCCCGGATGGCGGAGGTGCTGCGCGGCGCGTTGTGGGCCCGCATCAGGGCGCCCAGGGAAGCGCTCGTCGTCAGCCGCGGCTCGCGCCGGCTGCGCCTGCCCGCGTACGAGGTCGAGGCCCTGGCGACCGAACTCCGCGGCCGCGGCGTCCGCTACGGTACGGGCCGCGAACTGCTGGCGCACCGGATCGCGCACGTGCTGCTCACCCAGCTCGAGGCGGCCGGCGAGACGTGCGACGACCGCACCCACGACGCGGTCCGCCGTTCCGTGCCGGTGCGCAAGTGCGTGGACGAGGTCTGGCCGAAGGTCGACCAGAAGAAGCTGGTTTTCACGCTTCTTTCAGATGCGAACCAGCTGACGAAGAACGGTTCCGGATTGCTGTCCGAAGCCGAAATGGCGGCCATCACCTGGCCGAAGCCACCGCGCGGCATCGGCTCCGCCCCGTGGACCCGCGCCGACCAGGTGCTGATCGACGAGGCGGCCGATCTCATCGAGCGCACGCCGTCGATCGCGCACATCGTGGTGGACGAGGCCCAGGACCTGTCCCCGATGGAGGTGCGGGCGATCGGGCGGCGCTGCGCCACCGGGGCCGCGACCGTGCTCGGCGACATCGCGCAGGGGACCACCCCGTGGGCCGCGACCTCATGGCCGGCCCTCCTCGCCCACCTCGGCAAGCCGGACGCGGCGGTCAGCGAGCTTGACGTCGGCTACCGGGTGCCCAGGCAGATCCTTGACTTCGCCTCCCGCCTGCTGCCGTCAATCGCGCCCGGGCTGTCGCCTGCGAAGTCGCTGCGCGCCGACCCGAACGCACTGCACGTGCGACCGGTCTCGCCGGACGTGCTCGGGCAGCGGGTGGCCGCGGAGTGCGTGGCCGCCCTTGAGCGGCCCGGCTCCGTCGCGGTGATCTGCGCGGACGCCGAGATAGCGAAGGCGGGGGCGGCGCTGCGGGCCGCGGGTCTCGCGTTCGGCGTGCTCGGCGCGGAGAGCGGGACCGTTTCCGTCAGCGCACCCGCGGGCGACGGGCGATCCTCGGGTGACAGCGGATCCGGAATACCGGACACGAACGGGTCGGAAACCGACATTCCGGATATATCGACTATGGCTAACGATGCCGCCCGGCTGACGCTCGTTCCGGTCACGCTGGCCAAGGGCCTGGAGTTCGACCACGTCGTCCTCGTCGAGCCGGGCAAGATCGCGACGGGTGAGGCATATGGGCTCAGGCGGCTTTATGTAGCGCTCACCCGAGCGGTTTCCCGACTTACCGTATTTCACACTGAACCGCTCCCAGTCGAGCTTTCGTTACATACCATGAGAGACAGGCCACACTTTTTGGCCTGTCCCGGCATTGTCGCCGTGGCGCATTGCGCGGGTCCCACGATGGGGGCATCCTGGGACGATCCCGGACGCTTGGTCCCGGCAAAACTACGATCAGTAACGATGGTGATGTTCTGATGGAAGCCAAGGGAAATCATGCAGCGGCACTTGTCTACCTCGACAAGCTGGCGGAAGAGCTGACCAACCGGGGCCTTGAGGCCTGGCTTATGGCTCCGCCAGGGCGTGTACCCAGCGTTTACATCACGAATCCAGGTGCCCGCGCCCTTGAGGAGAACGTCTACGTTGACAGGGGCAGGGACGGCCTTTGGTGGTTCTGGTGGTCATGGGCGGAGCGCATCTCCATGGCGGATGACCTGAACGCGTCCGCGTCAGCGATCAGCCGCGTCCTTGCGCTGCCCCGCGGCCGGGACTAGCCCGGTACGGTCAGGCGGGCATTCCGGGGAAGGCCACCGTGGCGCCGCTCCATGCCGTAGCACGGTTGGCTGAGGTCTGCATGGACAGGGCGCCGAACGAGCGCAGCGCCGGGTCGCTGACCGCGACGAGGCCGAGATACGCCCGGGTGACGCCGTTCTCGAGGGCGGCGGCTAGCTGCCCCGCGGATTTCGCGCTGGTGACGGGGAACGGGAGCCGGTAGGCGGGGCTCGCGGCCACGGGCGTCGCGCCCAGCCTGGTCAGCATCGCCTCGAGGCTGTCCCTGGCTACCTGGTGCGCGGTCCAGTCGGCGCGGGCGTCGGCCTCCGCGGTGCCCGCGAGCACGGCACCGACGACGCCGTAGCCGTAGACCGCCGCGTGCTCGGCGGCGAGGGCGCCCTGCAGCGCGGCGATCGCGGCGCGGGAGGCGGCCATCAGCCGCCGATCCTGGCGTTGAGCACGCTCACGTGCGTCGACTCGGAGGCGGCGATCGACGCGTAAAGCTGCGCCAGCGACGGTGACGCACCGGCCAGGCGGCTCATCTGGGTCTTGACCGCGGCCTGCTCGGCGGCGCGGAGCTGGACCAGGGCGGCGGCCTGGGTGGCGCCGACCTCGGGCCTGGCGGTCACCGTACCGGGAAGCCGCTGACCTGGCGGCTCGGTGACCCGGGCGCGCAGTTGTCCCAGGTGCGCCTCGTGCTCCGCGCGCAGCGGCGCCAGCACGGGCGTGAGCCCGGAATAAGCGGCGATGACTTTGCTGTATACCCAGATCAGGTTCAGCTCGGCGGTCACCGCGTGCAGCAGAGTCTGTGTCTGGGGGGACACGGCAGGCGGTGCGCTCAGCACGGCCGGACCCCTGCAGGCGCTCAGCGCGAGAAACAGAGGCAACGTCGTGGGCGACGCGGCAAGCAACTGGCGCCTTGACAGCATAGGCTCTAAGCATGCCACGCGTGATTAGGCACCGGGACAACACCCGTATCACCGTCACCGCTGGTCACGCCTGACGAGGTAAACCGGCTCGCCATCGCCTCGCGGCGGTGGCGGCGCTTTGCCTGGACACCCTATACGCTGGGACCTGGGAAAATAAATATTAGCCTTGGAGGCAGCAGACTCTGCGGACGCAGAGGAGGAGGTCGAGATGCCCGGTGGCCTTCGCTCCACCGCCGGCCCGGTGGACGACAGGAAGCTGGCTGGCCTGATCGAGCCTGCGGTCACCGCCGCCGGGATGGACCTGGAGTCGGTGCGGATGACCGTCGCCGGGCGGCGGCGGCTGCTTCGCATCGTGGTAGACAGCGACCACGGGGTTAGCCTCGACGACGCGGCCGACGTCAGCCGCGATATCTCCGCCCTGCTCGATGCCGGCAACGTCCTCGGCGACGTCCCGTATACGCTGGAAGTTTCCTCGCCAGGGGTGGACCGGCCGCTGACCGAGCCGCGGCACTGGCGGCGGGCCCGGGGCAGGCTCGTCCGGGTGAAGGTCACGGGGGAGGGTTCCGTCGAGGGACGGGTACTGGCGGCGGACGCCGACGGCGTCACGCTCGGCCTTGCAGGCGGTGAGCGCAGGTTCGCGTACGCCGACATGGGCGCCGGCAGCGTCCAAGTGGAGTTCGGCCGGATTCCGGACGCCGAACTCGACGACTTTAGTGATCCGGAGCTTGACGACGCGGTGCCCACCGAAGACACCGAGGACCTTGGAGCTGGCGGCCATGGACATTGACCTGAGCGTGCTGCGCAGTCTCGAGAACGAGAAGGACATCTCGTCCGAAACGGCGATCAAGGCGATCGAGGACGCGCTGCTGATGGCGTACCACAAGACGGAGGGCGCCAACCCGACGGCGCGCGTCGAAGTGGACAGGAAGACGGGACACGTCACGGTCTGGGCCAAGGAAACGGGCCCGGACGGCAGCGCCGGCCGGGAGTACGACGACACCCCGGCCGGGTTCGGGCGTATCGCCGCGACCACCGCACGTCAGGTGATCCTCCAGCGGCTGCGGGACGTCGAGGACGAGATGACGTTCGGCGAGTACGCCGGGCACGAGGGCGACATCGTCGCTGGCGTCATACAGCAGGGCAAGGACCCGCGCACTGTGCTCGTCGACCTCGGCAAGATCGAGGCGGTGCTGCCGCTGGCCGAGCAGGTGCCCGGCGAGCGCTACGTGCACGGCGAGCGGATCCGCTGCTACGTGTGGCGCGTCCGCAAGGGGCACCGCGGCCCGTCGGTGACGCTCTCGCGGACCCACCCGGACCTGGTACGCAAGCTTTTCGCGCTTGAGGTTCCCGAGATCGCGAGCGGGGCGGTGGAGATCGTCAAGATCGCCCGCGAGGCCGGGCACCGGACGAAGATCGCGGTGCAGTCCCACCAGCAGGGCGTGAACGCCAAGGGCGCGTGCATCGGGCCGGTCGGTGCCCGGGTACGGAACGTGATGGCCGAGCTGCACGGCGAGAAGATCGACATCGTCGACTACTCCGACGATCCAGCCGAGTTCGTGGCGAACGCGCTGTCGCCTGCCAGGGTCACGCGCGTCGACGTGATTGACCGCGAGGCGATGGAGGCGCGGGTCACCGTGCCGGACTACCAGCTCTCGCTGGCCATCGGCAAAGAGGGGCAGAACGCCCGGCTGGCCGCCCGGCTCACGGGCTGGCGGATCGACATCCGCTCCGACGGAGCGGTCGGCGCCACGGCACCCGCGCCGCGGGCATCCGCGTCCGCTTCCGAGCCGGCCCCGCAGTTATCGCCCGGGGGGACGACCCCCCGTACCCCCCGGTGTGCGCGCGGCCAGGCCTGATCGCGGAAACCGCGATCGTATCAGGCCCGCTCGCGCGCACCACAGCTCCGGCTGACTCCGGGCCGTCCCGGGAGGGGACCCCGTGCCCCGGTGGGTGCGATGCGGTGGGTCCGGCGGGTGCCCGGATCACCGTGACGGGGTAGACTTGATGTGCAATGACCGCGCAAGCCGAGCAGCCTGAGCCGGGGAAGAAACCCCTGCGCTCCTGTGTTGGTTGCAAAGCGCGCGCGGCGAAGTCCAGCTTGCTTCGCCTGGTGGCGGCCGGGGACCATATCGTGCCCGACCCCCAAGCGCGGCAGCCGGGCCGGGGCGCATACGTGCACCCCTGTCTGGCATGCTTCGAACTGGCACAGCGGCGGAGGGCGTTCTCGCGCGCACTGCGCGTTCCGGGTTCGCTCGACGTCGCCCCGCTAGCTTCTTACCTTTCCGGGGCTCGCGCCGGGCCATTAGCATGGCTGACGGCAACGGCGAGGAACGGTCTGTGGCGACGGGAAAGCACGCTGGATAAGACGGAGAACCTGTACGGAAAGCAGGTCGAGAAGCTATGAGCGCTCGATGAGCACAAGGCGATGAACGGCATGAACTGACGCCGACCCGGAGCACTATGCACCGGATCGGCTGATGATCCGGTTTTAAGGCCCGTGGCAGGGCCGAGCAGAGGAGCATAGTGGCGAAGGTCCGGGTTTACGAACTCGCGAAGGAGTTCGGGGTAGAGAGCAAGGCCGTCATGGCCAAGCTCGAAGAAATGGGCGAGTTCGTGCGGTCCGCGTCCTCGACAATCGAGGCGCCTGTAGTCCGCAGGCTCAAGGAAGCATTCAACGGCGGCGCCGGCAAGGCTGGCGGCGGCGACCGGGCAGCATCCGGTCCCGGCGTTCGTGACCAGCGCCGCGAGCAGGGCGGCCCTGGCGAGCGCCCGCGTGGTGATCGCCCGGCGCGGCTGCCCGAGGGCGGTCAGCCTGCCCCCAGCGTCGGCCAGGCTGGCGGAACGGCCCTGCCGAGCGCGCCCGCGTCGGCTGGCGGCCAGGGAAGCAGGCCGGTTCCGCGGCCTGTTCCGCGTCCAGTGCCGCAAGTTCCCGGGGTTGGCGCTCCCGCGGCCAGCGCTCCGGCTGCTCCGGCCGCGCCCGCGGCATCAGCCGCGCCGGCCGCGCCCGCGGCATCAGCCGCGCCGGCCGCGCCCGCGGCGCGTCCCGCACCGGGGCCGCGCCCCGCCGCGCCCGCCCAGGGCGGTCAGGCTGGAGCCGCCCCGGCGCCAGGCCCGCGTCCCGCGACGCCGCGCCCCGGCGCCCCGCGCCCCGCTGGTCCGCAGGGCGGTGCACCGGGTACGCAGAGCCCGCAGGGTGGCAGCGGCTCGCAGGGCGCGCCGCGCCCCGGCGCGCCGCGTCCCGCAGGCCCGCGGCCAGCCGCTCCCGGGCAGCGCGGGCCGCGTCCCGGCAACAACCCGTTCAGCTCGACGGCGACCGGCATGGGCTCCGCGCCCGCTGCCCGTCCCGGCTACACCGACCGGCCCGAGCGCGGCGACCGTCCAGAGCGTGGCGACCGTCCAGAGCGTGGCGATCGCGACCGCGGTCCGCGTCCCGGTGGCTTCGCCGGCGACCGCGGCCCGCGTCCCGGCGGCTTCGCCGGCGACCGCGGCCCGCGTCCTGGCGGCGACCGCGGGCCGCGTCCCGGCGGCGACCGCGGCCCGCGTCCTGGCGGCTACGGCGACCGTCCCGGCGGTTACGCGGACCGTTCCGGCGCAGGTACCGCCGACGGCGGTCCGCGTCCCGGCGGTCCCCGTCCGGCCGGTCCGCGTCCTGGTGGCCCGCGTCCGAGCCCGATGAACATGCCGTCGCGCCCGATGGGCGGCGGCGCGGGCGGCCCCGGTGGCCCGCGTCCCGGCGGCGACCGTGGTCCGCGTCCAGGTGGCGGCGGCCCGCGTCCCGGCGGCGGGGGCGGCTTCAGCGGCCCGCGTCCCGGCGGCGGCGGCGGCCGTCCGGCCGGCGTCGGCGGCGGCGCGCGTCCCGGTGGCGGCGGCGGCTTCAGCGGCCCGCGCCCCGGTGGCGGCGGCCCGGGCACCGGCGGTCCTGGTGCCGGCGGTGCGGCCCGTCCTGGTGGCGGTGGCGGCGGCGGCCGTGGCCGCCCCGGCGGCGGTACCGCGGGCGCGTTCGGCCGCCCGGGCGGCAAGCCCCCGCGTAGCCGCAGGTCGAGGAAGCAGCGCAGGCAAGAGTTCGACAACATGCAGGCCCCGACGATCGGCGGCGTGCAGGTTCCGCGCGGCCAGGGCCAGGTCATCCGGCTGAGCCGGGGCGCAAGCCTCAGCGACTTCGCTGACAAGATCGGCGCCAACCCGGCGAGCCTGGTGCAGGTGCTGTTCCACCTCGGCGAAATGGTCACCGCGACCCAGTCGGTGAACGACGAGACGCTGCAGTTGCTCGGTGCCGAGCTGAACTACAACGTCCAGGTCGTGTCCCCCGAGGAAGAGGACCGCGAGCTGCTCGAGTCGTTCGACATCGACTTCGGCGACGACGAGGGCGGCGAGGAAGACCTCGTGCCGCGACCCCCGGTGGTCACCGTCATGGGCCACGTCGACCACGGTAAGACCAAGCTTCTCGACGCGATCAGGCACACCAACGTCGTCTCGAAAGAGGCAGGCGGCATCACCCAGCACATCGGTGCGTACCAGGTGCAGACCGAGGTCGACGGCGAAGAGCGCAAGATCACCTTCATCGACACCC
>Ga0335074_10008484_pt1 | contig 14287 bp, 11 predicted proteins | sample Lox_Sample_23_FD_206715 | JGI IMG/M metagenome (GOLD analysis project Ga0335074, IMG submission 206715) | Soil microbial communities from Loxahatchee National Wildlife Refuge, Florida, United States - Lox_Sample_2.3 | ecosystem: Environmental > Terrestrial > Soil > Wetlands | place: USA...
TTCATCTTGGCGAGCAGCTTGTCCATGATGGCGTTGGCCTGCGGCTTTTCGACCAGCCCGTAGTGAATGGCGATGCCATTGACGAAAAGGAAATAGTAATCGTGCAACTCGCCATCCTCGCTGCGCCAGCCTCCCAGAACTCCGGTAGCCGGATCGAAGAAGCGGTCGTAGTATACCGAGCGCAGCTTATCCGCAGCAGCCTGGTACCGGCCGGCGTCGGCGCCATTATTCACTTTGCCCGCCATCATGGCCATGTCGCGGTAAGCGCGATAGGCGAGCGCGTTGGCGTACGCATCTTCATAGCCGAATCCGATGGTGTCCCACCAGTTCGACGGCCTGATCTTGGGAAACCCGTTCGACCAGATTCCGGAGTTGCCGCTCTCGCTGTACTTGATCAGGCCGTCGCCGTTCGAGTCGCTTGCCAGCATCGATTCGACCCAGCCGCGAATGCCCGCATAATTCTCTGCCAGCCAATCGTCACTGTGGCCGGCGCGAACGCAGTTCGCCGCGGCAATCACCATCGCAGGATATGTGTCGGAAGTGGCAGTGGGATGGTCCGGAACAATGGGCATGCCGTAGGCGAATCCGCCTGCCAGCATGCGGTCCAGGGTCTGGCGAACGATATCGAGAGCCGTCAGCCCTTCGGCCAAAGGTGGCGTGAGCGCGGCGATGTCGGCAAACTCGTAGTAGCAAAACGCGCAGGTATCGCTGGCCGTATTGTTGGCGAGGGCTTGCAGTTCCGGATTCAGTTGCAGCGCGTCGAGCCAGTTGCGGCGAAACGCGTCAAATCGCGCGTCGCCGGCAATCCCCGGCACAACGGGATAAATCGCCATCACATCGAGCGTGTAGTCAACGCGCTGATGCGCGAAATCCGCGCCGGGAAGCGAGAGCATCGCAGCCTGATGGGGACGATCGGAGGTGTAGGTCATCTCAAGATCGGGCACGCTCGAAGTCAGCCGCATGGATCCCTGGCAGGGAAAATGCAGCAGCGCCGGTGGCAACAAGAGGCCCGTCTTCCCAAACAGGCCAAGCACTGTACTGTGCACCTGGTTCAAATCGAAATGAAAGATGAAGGGAGGAGGATTGAACTCACCCGACCACTGCGAGGTCAGCAGGATCCTGCTTTCAGCGATGACAAAGGTCCACATCGCCGGCGAATCGGCTGCGGCGCCTTCGGCACGGTATTCCACGCGCTGAACCCCGCCGGAATTGGATGCCACGACGCTGTACCCGCCGACGCCGTTGCGTGCGCTGACGATGTTCGCACCGCGCCTGCTTTGGCCCAGGCCGTCGATGTTCAGGCTGAGGAACTCCGGAGCGGTGGCAGATAGCCCAAACTCCATGCTGCCCGAAGAAAAAGAAAGATTGCCGTTCGCATCCGCGGCTGCCTGCGCGGGCATCCGGCGAGAAAGCAACACGGCTGCCGTCGCCCCGCCGGCGGTCTTCAAAAACTCTCTGCGTCTCAACATTCCCGGTCCTTTTTGAGTCTTCCTTATCCGCTGGTACGCACCGGCAAGGCGCGCGGCAAGATGTTCCGCCGCCTTGGCTGACAAAACGGTGCAGCTGCGGGAATCGCAATGATTTTATCAGCTTGTGCGGTATGGAGACCGCTCACCGTGCGCGCGGCGAAGGCAGCTCATTCGCGGCCGAGTTCGATGTTGTGGCGTTTGATTTTCTCGTTCATGATGGAAAGCGGATGCGGAATTACCCGGCAGCCTCGGTCTGGTTCCAATTGCAGCGAGCGAGTCTCTCGATGATGATGCGGCGCTCGATGACCTCGAGAATGCCGAAGGGAGACGAGCGAGGATTGTGTTCGCTGTTCTCTGGCTATTCTCGGCCCCTTTTCCGGATCTCGATGTTGAGGCGCTTGATCTTCTGGTTCAGCGTGGAAAGCGGAATGCGGAATTGCTCGGCAGCCTCGGTTTGGTTCCAGTTGCAACGCTCGAGTTTCTCGATGATGATGCGCCGCTCGATCACCTCGAGAATATCGAAGAGCGACGAATTCGGGTTGTGCTCGAGCAGGGCATCCTGGAAGCTGCGCCCGGTGATGTGGCCCGGCAGAAGCTCGGCGCCGATGACGGGCCCGGACGAGAGTACAACGCCGCGTTCGATGGCATTTTCAAGTTCGCGCACGTTGCCTGGCCAGTCGTAATCCATCAGTGCGCGCATGGCGTCGGCCGACAGCTTGCGCGGAGCCAGGCCGTTCTCGCCGGCATAGAGATCGAGGAAGTGCTGGGCCAGAAGCGGAATGTCTTCGCGGCGGGCGCGCAACGGCGGCAGATCGACCGTGATGACGTTCAAGCGGTAGAAAAGGTCTTCGCGGAAGCGGTTATCGCGCACGGCCTGGCGCAGATCAACATTGGTGGCGGCCAGAATGCGGACATCCACTTGAATTTCCTGAATGCCACCCAGGTGCATGAAGCGCTTGTCCTGCAGCACGCGCAGAATCTTGGCCTGCGTGTCCAGGCCCATGGTGGCAATCTCGTCCAGGAAGAGCGTGCCGCCGTTGGCGACCTCGAAGAGGCCTTTCTTTGAGGCGACAGCCGAAGTGAAGGCGCCCTTAACGTGCCCAAAGAGAGTGGATTCGAGCAGCTCCGACGGCATGGCGCCGGTATTGATGGGAACGAATGGCTTGTCCTTGCGCGGCGAGTTGGCATGGATGGCCTTGGCGATGATTTCCTTGCCGGTCCCGCTCTCGCCCTGAATCAGCACCGTGGAGCGGCTGGGCGCGACCTGTGTCACCAGGTCGAAAACCCGCAGCATCGCATCGCTTTTGCCCACGATATTGGTGAAGTTGTATCTCTGCTTGAGTGTGCGCTTGAGCTGAAGATTCTCTTCTTCAGCCCGGCGGCGCGCCACTGCCGAGCGGATATCGGCCAGAAGCTTCTCGTTATCCCAGGGTTTCTGAACGAAGTTTTCCGCGCCCGCCCGGATGGCCTCGACCACGTTGTCGACCGTACCGTACGCCGTGATCATGATCACGGGCAATTCTGGATGGCGCTCCTTGAATTGCGGCAACAACTCAAGGCCGCTCTGGCCGGGCAGCGCAAGATCGAGCAAAATGAGATCGAAGCTTTCACGATCCAGCAGTCCCAATCCTTCCTCGCCGTCGGCCGCAGTCCGTACGGAATAATTCTCCAGCGAGAGCAGCACCTCCAGCGATTCGCGGATGCCGGCCTCATCGTCGACCACCAGGATCGAAGCCGGAGAGCCATTGCCATTGCCTGAAGGATTGGATATCGACGCGTTCACTGGCGCTTCTTCCTGGGTTGTGGGCTCAGGCATGGACGGAATTCCTTAATAGGGGAAACTCGAGGTGGAATGTGGTGCCGGATCCCACCGCGCTTTCAACGTGGATCTTGCCGGCATGCTCCTGAATAATGCCGTAACTGACTGAGAGGCCCAGTCCCGTGCCGCGCTTATCCCCGGGACGATTCTTGGTGGTGAAGAAGGGATCGTATATGCGCTTGAGGTGTTCGGGTGCGATTCCCGAGCCGGAGTCCGCCACCAGCGCCTCCACGTGGCTGTTGGCGAGAGTTGCCACGCGCAGGCTTCCGCCCGCGGGCATGGCATCCTTCGCGTTCAGCAGCAAGTTGAGAAACACCTGTTGCAGCTTGCCCGGATTTCCTTGAATCGGTGGCAACTCGTCGGCCAGATCGAGATCGATGAGAATCTGCGCCGTCTTGAACTGGTGCTCGAGCAGTGAAAGCGTATCGCGAATCACCTGGTTCAGGTTGGTCGAACGGAACTCGGTCGTCGAGGTGCGCGAGAAATTGAGCAGGCCGTTGGCGATTTCCGCTGCGCGAAAGCTCTGCTGCGTGATCTTGTCGAGCACCGGGCTAAGGCGCGCGTCGCCGCGCAACTGCTTGGCCAGCATCTGCGCGTAAGAGGAGATGACCGCCAGCGGCGTATTGATCTCGTGCGCGACTCCGGCGGCCAGCAGCCCGATGGAGCTGAGCTTGTCGGCCTGCGCAAGCTGGCTTTCCAGAGTCACGCGCTCGGTGATGTCATCCACCAGCACAATGCGGCCCACGGGAACAAAGTCGCGTGAGAGCAGCGGCGCAATGGCGATGTTGGCCGTGCGCTGCTCGCCGGCGCGCGTCGTGATGCGGAATTTGTACAGGTGATGTACGCCCGGATCGTTGCGGAAGCCCTCAATCGCTTCGATGAACTCCGCGGGAAACACCGAGCTGACCGCCTGGCCAAGCGCTTCGCCCCGGCTGAGTGCGTACATCGCCTCCATTTGTGCATTCCAGCTCTCGATGCGATCATCGAGGTCGATCGCGAAGATGCCCACGTTGATGGATTCGACGATGTTCTCGTTGAATTCCTTCAGGCGCTCGAATTCGGCGATCTTTTCTTCCAGGCGCGCGTAAAGGCTGGCGTTTTGCAGCGCGATTCCGATGTAGCTGGCCAGCGATTCGAGCAACTCAACATCTTCGCTCGACAGAAAGTCGCCGCCCAGCGTGCGCCCCAATCCAATCACCGCGATCGTGCGGCTTGCAGACTGTCCATCCCCTAGCCGTACCGGAGCCACCCGGCACGGCAGATAGTAGTTCAGGTCGAGCAATGCAGAACTGCGCTGCTCATCCTCGGGCAGGTGCAGCACCTGTTGCGCGTTCTCAAAGAAGATATGCGAATGGTTGCCGGGGCGGTCGAAGTTGAGAAAGCCCAGGGCCAGTTTGTCCTGTGCTGCGCTCACGTCCTCGGGCAGGCCGTGCGATGCAGCCAGGCGCAGGCGGCCTGATTCCTCACTGAGGAACACGGCCACGCGCGCCACAAGAAGCGTGCGCGGCAACTGCTCCACGATGGCCTGCAGCAAAGCCTTGACATTGGTTTCAGAGCTCAGGCCGCGGCCAAACTCGACCAGGGCTTTGCGGTAGTCGTAGCGGTGTCGGTCGAAGGCGCGATCGACCCAGCCCTGAATGCGGCGCTTAAGAGGATCAAACAGAAGGGCGGTGATGACAATGGCAAGAACCAGGCCCCATTCGCGCACTGCCGGCGCCATGGCATTGTGCACCCAAACCGAGATAAGAGCGATCGTGCCGACGTACCCGCCAACAATCAGCGCCGTTGCCAGCATGTACGCCACGCCTCGCTTGAAGATCAGATCCGTATCCATCAGCCGGTAGCGGACAATCGCCCAACTGAAGGTCAGCGGCAAAAAGATCAGCGAAAGCACCGCCAGGTCGGTCAGCAGGCGCGGAGGATTCAGGTCGAGCAGAAACGGAATCGCGTAGAAGAACGTGAATGGCAGAACCGCGCCGAACGCGCCCCGGTAGAGCCACTTCAGTTGCTGGCGCTGCAAAGGCGTTGAGGCGCGGGTATAGCTGCGCAGGAACAGCAGGGCCGCCAGCACGTAGAAAATGGCGTCATACGCCGTTCCGGTTTGATCCAGGCGGTGCTTCAGCAACTCCGTTGCCGCGCGCGTCTCGATGGCCCAGACCCATAGCCCCAGCAGCGCGGCTCCCGGCGCATAAACCAGCGGCAGCAGCCAGTGGCGGCTGAGCTTCTTGAACCGCTCCTCAGGAAAACTGAGTGCGAAGTGGAGAAAGAGCGCAGGTTGCAGCGCCTCGGCGGCGATATTCGTCCAGAAGACGGTCCAGTCCAGCGTGTCCAGCTTGGTCGTGTATTTCAGTGCATATAAGGCGAACGAGACCAGGCAAAACAGGTAAAAATGCGTGGCGCGCGGCGCGCCCCATCGGCGGAACAGGACGTAAAAGCCAATGCAGAGATAAATCAGACCTATGATGCGCAGGCCCAGGAAGAAGGTGTGGTCCGGCGGCTCGGGAATGACCTTGACCGGCGCCTCCAGGGGAACCCCATCGCGGGTGATCGAGTAGAAGACCTGGCCCCACGGCCCGGCAGCGAACAGAGCGCGTTCCTTATCGGCGATCCGGGTAACCGGCGTCACCTGCTGGTTCGGCGTTTCGCTCACTCCCGTCAGCAGGTCTCCGGGCTGGATGCCGGCATGCTGGCCGGCCAGGCCCGGCAGAACCCGGTCGGCAACCAGGCCACCCGTGGTTTCGCGCCACCACACCCCGTCATCGGCCTGCTGCCGGAAGTCGCGCTCCTGCATGAAATTGAGGACGGCCAACAGGAACAGTGCCGCGGTGGCCACTGCCAGCAGCGTAGCTTGCACGCGGTTCAGGAGGCTCGTCTCCATGGGCGGGAACTTCTCTACACTTGATCTGTCAGCACGTCAGTTGCCACGTGAGGGATATGCACAATGGACTGTGACCGCCTTTGCCAATCTTCTGAGAATACGTACGATATCGACCCGGCGTTCATCCGAAACGTCAACCGATTGTGAAATAAATCACCATTCAAATGTAGAAAACTGGAATCGGCCTCCCGAGAAGAGAATGATTCTATGAAAAATTGTAGCATGATGAACTGATATGGGTTATCAGGCAAATCGAGGGGTCGCTTCGACATCGTTTGACTGGCCGGCCTCTCTCCGCTGGCGCGTCAGCGCTGGCCGTAGGTCGCCTTAGCTCCGTGCTTGCGTTGGTAGTGATGTTCTGAGACATGCGCCGGGATGCCGGCCTCCGGCGCGCCCAGGAGCACACTGCGGAAGGCCAGCCGAGCGATGTATTCGAGCACGTCGGCGTGTTCCACGGCCTCGGCGGGCGTCCTGCCCCACGCAAACGGAGCATGCCCCGCGACCAGAACACCCGGGACAGCTGCCGGATCGAGTCCTCCGAGACGAAAGCGGCGAACGATGACTACACCGGTATTGCGGACATAGGCCTCGTTGACCTCTTCGGCCGTAAGGGGTTCGGTCACGGGGACGGGGCCGTGAAAGTAGTCTGCATGGGTGGTGCCGAGGCAAGGAATCGGGCGGCCAGCTTGCGCCCAGGAGGTGGCGAATTCAGAGTGCGTGTGAACGATCCCGCCAATCTGAGGGAATTCCCGGTAAAGGATGGTATGCGTGTCAAGATCGCTCGACGGGCGCAGCGAGCCTTCGACGATCGTGCCCTCAAGATCGGTAATGACCAGGTCAGCCGGGGTCATGGCCGCGTAGTCCACGCCGCTGGGCTTGATGACGACGAGCGGCTTCAATCCTGTCCGGTCAATGCCGCTGGCGTTGCCGAAGGTATGCGGCGCCAGGCCGCGACGCGCGATCTCCTGGTTAGCGCGGAGGACTTCATTGCGGAGCGATTCGAGCAGCATGACGGGTCTCAAAGATAGAGTAAACCGTTCGCAGGGGAAACGAGTAAAGTGAGATCGAAGATCAAGATCGGCGCACGGCCGCGCGTGAACCGGCTCCGTACATGGTCCCTGTTCGATAAAAGCCGCGCCCGCCATTTGACGATGCGCGCGGGTCCGATTAACCTTCGACTAGTCTTCCCCTCGGAGGTTCTGATGCGTCGCCTTTTCTTGCCTGGTCCGATCGCCCTCGCGATCTGTATCCTCTTTTCTTTGCCGGCATCGGCCGGAAGATTTAGCGCCAGCGATTTTCCGTTGCGCGTTCTCATCCTCTTTCGCAACGGAGCTCGCCACTACCATGGGATGGGTGGAGGAATGTCGACCCTGGATGAAGTGGACGGCCTTGGCGAGGCCGACTTGTTTGAAAACGGCGAGCCAACCGGATTCGATTTCAACTACAACTGTTCGCAGCCCATTACCCCGATGCCGGCGTTCGAAACCTTCATGGCGCGCTGGAAGAAGCAGGGCAGGGTCCTGCAGATCGTGATGCCCGTGATGGGCGGCAAGCCTGGCGAAATGAATTCCTGCGATTTGAACGTGAACCTGAAACCGGGGGTCGCCTATTTCCGGCACAACAACGGTGTTGTTGAGGAGCCAACGGCTCAGTTCAAGGAGTGGATGGTGAAGCATCAGTACGATCCCGAACACGGAAAAGTTATCCCCGTCAGCAGCGCCGAGCGACCATTCGGGCAGCGCACCTGCGGGAAGTCCGCAAGCACCGGCGGGAAGCGGGACCACGGCCCAGTGAGAGTGCGCGAGCAGTCAGCGTAGACTCTCAGCATGGCGTTCGCCAAGCGGCTGCGGGATGGCGTCCGGCGCGGAGAGATTACGTGCAGCGTGCGCATCTGGCAGCGGCCGCACGTGAAGGTCGGCGGGCGCCACCGCATGGAAGAAGGCGCGATCGAGGTGGATTCGATTGAGCCGATCGGCTTTCCTGACATCACACCGGAGCTGGCGCGCAAGTCAGGATTCCTGGGCCTTCTGGATCTGCTGAAAGTGGCCAAGCATGGGCGCGGCGACAGAATTGATCTCGTTCGCTTCCACTTTGTCCCCTCGACAAAACGCCGGGCTCGGCGTGTGTAGAGCCGCGCACGCGGATATGCCCACGGCTCGGTGCGAGGGCCCAAGCGCCAAGAAAGTCCTTGCCAAGCAAATCCATGCCTGCAAAACACGGGGCCTTGTTTGCGAAGGCATCTCCAACGTTGAAGCCGGAACCGGGGTGTGTACTTCTGCCTTCGCGACGCACACTGCTTGCGGACTTCGGTTTTTGCCGCTTGGTTTGGCGGCCCTTGTCAGTTCGTACACGTTCGGTGCAACCCAAGCCGCGCCCCCTTCCGTCTCGAACATGCTCACTGTCCACATCGAGGTCACCTCGGGGCTCAACTCCTCTCTGGCGGTAAAGAACTTTGATGTGTTGCAGGGAGCAGCGCGTTTTGCGCCCGTTCTAACGCACCCCTCCGACCTCACCGCGCCTGCCAGGCCCGGCGTCCCGACGCACGTCCTCCTCATGCTCTCCACTTCCGTTGCTCAGATGCCAGCATCCACTCGCGAAAAACTATTGGAAATGGCTGCCCGCGGCTGGTGGGTCAGCGTTACCGAGCCGGGCGGAAACATTACACCGTACGTGAATGCCAGATCATCGCTCGAATCCGCGCTCGATGCCCTTCCCGATCAAGCCGGTCTGCAACAACAATCCAAAGCTCCGGTCCCGTCGCGATCCGCAACCCCGCATGTCGACGCGGTCAATCAGCTATCTGCGTTCACCGGCCGAAGAGTGCTGATCGTGATGGCGGGAGGCGTTGGGCAGCCGTTCCTAACGTACTCGCGCGGGCTCATTCCGGAGGTCTATTTTGCCGTCGGATCCGCTCATTTGCGCAACGAACAAAAAGCCGCTCAGAATGAGACCGCCCGAAAAGAAATGCTGGGGCTCGATGAGAACGGCCAGCCGATCGTCGGCGATCTGTGCCAGGGCTTTGGTTGCAACGAAAGCGATCCGAACATGCGAGACTTCTTCCCGATGCCCGCGCCGGGGCAAAAAGTTGGCCCAAAGAGTGTCTATTACGGATTAACAATCCCGGAACGCGCGCACCCTGTCCAACTCGCCACGGTGGGCGATGCTCTTGAGAGAACAGTTGTGGCAGCGCGGTGGTATTACGATCTCAGCTTCACCGTTCCGGCAGCGGATCTGGACAAGCCATTCACACTTCGATTTCGCCACATGCCAAGTCGCAGGATCCAGGGGGCGGCGTCGATCTACACCGTTGGAGTGGGGGCCACAACGCCCTCCATTCGCAAGCCTGTCAGCGGAGGGCTTGATCTTAAATTCTGATCCTCAGCCATGCGGGTCCAGGTTCACACCCGCAGCCAATAAGGCTTCGGCACCACTGCGGCAAGCTCGGCGAATTCGGCGTCCGTGAGCCGGAAGGCCGCGGCGCTGACGTTTTCTTCAAGATGCTTCTCGTTGCTTGTGCCGGGAATCGGCAGCATCAGCGGCGAGCGGCGCAGCAGCCACGCCAGCGAGACAACTGCTGTGGAAACGTCGCGCGCAGCGGCGATTTTTTCCACCACCTCATTGGCTTTGCGGCCTTGCGCCATCGGACCCCACGGCAGGAACGCGATGCCATTCGCTTCACAGTAATCCACCACGAAATCCCACTCGCGATCGGAGAAGCTGTAGCGGTTTTGCACGCAGACGATGGGCACAATCTTCTGCGCGCGCCTGATGTGCTCGAGCGTGACGTTGGAGAGACCGACGTGGCGGATCTTGCCCTGCTCCTTGAGCCGCGCCAGGGCTTCCATCGAAGCGTCGAAGGATGTAGCAGGATCGGGAACATGAAGTTGATAGACATCGATGCGCTCGAGGCGCAGGCGCTTGAGGCTGCCCTCGATGGCTTCCTGAATGTGTCCGGGAGCGGCATTGTGCTGCCAGACGCCGGCGGCGAAGCGCACCCATCCCGCCTTGGAAGCGATGACAAGGCCGGTTGGGTAAGGCCAGAGAGCCCGCGCGATGAGTTCTTCTGAGACGTTGGGCCCGTAGGAGTCGGCTGTATCGATGAAATTCACGCCGAGCTCAACAGCGCGGCGCAGGGTGGCGAGCGCGCCGGGAATATCGTCAGGAGGGCCCCAGATGCCTTTGCCGGTGAGGCGCATGGCGCCGAAGCCAAGACGGTTGACGGCAAGATCGCCGCCAATGGCGATGCTGCCAGACTGGGCGGCGGGAAGAGTTGTAGATGATGGATTCAATGATCTGCTCCAAAGCTTTGAGCTATCAGCTTTTCAGCTCGTTCTTCGCCGGTTCAGCGCATCCAGGCTACGAACCGTCGCCGGATGCTTTGCTGGGAATGTCCCGCCGGCACAAGACAGTCTTGGTCGCTCATTCGGGAGAGAAGCTGAAAGCTGACAGCTAAAAGCTGGTCGCTGCTTTTTTACACCGTCACTTCCCAGCCGGGCTCGTAGGTGCGGCCCCAGTATTTCATCGCTTCGGGATCGTCGAGGATATGCGCGGTCTCGGTATCGAGCCGCAGCATGCGATTGACGAACCAGGCGATGTTCGAAAGCAGGAGCATGGTAACCGTAACGTTGGCGACAGGAATGGGAGAGTTGAGCTTTTCATCGCCGTGAATCGCGGCGATGAAGTTGGCGAAGTGCGCATCGGTCATGTTGTCGGCGCCAATCAGGTCAGCGGTTGGAGCGGCATGGCCGACGCGGAATGTGTCGGTCTGTTTGCCCTTCCAGTCGTAGACGTCGTAGCCGCCGCGGTCGATGACCACCGAGCCCTTGGTGCCCATGATGACCGAGCCGCGGTCGCGATCGTAGAGGCGCATGCCCTGGCGGCTGCGGCCTTCCCACGAAAGAAGCTTGTCAGGGTACTCGAAGTTGGTGATCAGCGTGTCGTAGAACTGCCAGTCATCTTTGTCCTGAAACGTGCCGCCGGAGGCAGTGACGGCATGCGGAAATTCGACGCCGAGCGCCCAGCGGCAAACGTCCACCTCGTGCGTGCCGTTGTTCAGGGTTTCGCCGGTGCCGTAGCGGCGCAGCCAGTGCCAGTTATAGGGATGGATATTGGGCCTGTATTCACTGCGCGGCGCGGGACCCTGCCAAAGATCCCAATTGAGTTCGGGCGGCGGGGAGCTGGGCTCGCCGTAATGCGTGGCGCCGCGGGTGTTGGCATACCACGCTTTGGCCATGTAGGTGTCGCCGATGAAGCCGTCGTGAATCTTTTGGATCATATCCCTTGTGTACTGAGAGGAGCGTTGCTGATCGCCGACCTGGACGAGTTTGCCGTATTTCTTTTGCGCGGCAACAATGAGTTCGCCTTCGCGCGGATTCTGGCTCGAGGGTTTTTCGACGTAAACATGCTTGCCCGCCTTGAGGCCGAGAACCGCCATGGGCGTGTGCCAGTGGTCCGGGCAGGCGACGGTGATGGCATCCACCTCCTTCGACTCGAGCATGCGACGGAAATCGCCCTCGGCTTTGGGCGCGTAGCCAAGCACCTGTTCCGCCTTGGCGGAGAATTTCGCCAGGATTCGGGAATCGACGTCGCATACATAGGCCACGCGGGCGGTTTTGCTGTTGGCGTGCAACGAAGACAGGTGTGCATAGCCACGGCCGTTCAAACCGTTGATGGCAAAATTGAGACGGTCGTTGGCGCCCAGAATCTGCGCATAGCTCTTTGCTGTGGATGCGAAAGCCGAAGTCGCCACTCCTGCGGCCAGGCCGTTGACAAAATTACGCCGGGAAATCATTGCATTCTCCAATCGTCTTGCTCTCAGCTTCAGCTCTCAGCGCAATACATTCCGCAGAAGCGGCTGGAAGCAGCACCCTCTGGTTGCCGCATGAATTATATCGTTGCCCGGCGCGGGCATGGCGCCGCAGGGCGGACTGCCTTCTTTGCAAAAGGCCGGAACACAGGACGACTCATTCCGGGAATGTGGGGTCTATAAGAGTGCCCGCCGGGCGCACGAAAATGGCATTCAGGGGTGTAAACTTGCGCCGGATGAGCACGTCTACAAAAACGATGGCAGCCGGCACAGCCGTAAAGCCGATAACCGTGGACGATGCGGAAGAGATTCCTGCGCAGGAGTTTGCGAGCATTGTCGAGAGCCATCGTCCGCAGATTTTCCGGTTCCTGCTGGCCTCGCTGAGGGACGTTGATCTGGCAGAAACGCTGACGCAGGAATGCTTTCTGAAGGCGCACCGGAACTGGAAGAGCTTTCGCGGCGAGTCGAGCGCGATGACCTGGTTGATGCGGATCGCCATCAATCTGCAAAAGGACCACTGGCGCAATCGCCGGTTGCAGTTTTGGCGCCACACGCGAGCCAACGCCGTGGACCTTGAGGACGCGAGTGACTGGCTGCCGAGCGGCGAACGAACTGCGGAGCAGCAGTTGCTGGCGCGGGAAAAGGTGACCCAGGTCTGGGAGGCAGTAAAAGGCCTGAGCGAACGCCAGCGAACCGTGTTTTTGCTCCGATACGTCGAGGAGCGGGAATTGAGCGAGATCGCTGAGGTCACCGGCCTGAGCGAAGGGACGGTGAAGGCGCACCTGTCGCGGGCTCTTGGTCGAGTGCGCGCTGAGTTGAGAGGATCACAATGAATTTCCGGGATCAATTAACGGGAGAGGCCGACGATCCGGTCCTGAATGAGGCAGTAAAGCACTTCAAGTCGAGCATGGACGCCTGGAGCGAAGCGGCATACCGCCGGCCTCGGGCTGTGGTAAAGATGGCGGGGCCTCGCTGGCGGCTCGCCACGGGGTGGGCGCTCGGGTGCCTGCTTGCAGTGGGCGGCCTGGCGGGTGGCGTCGTCGAGCATCAGCGCCGGCAGGAACTGGCGAAGTTGGCGGCCGTTAAGGCGGCGCAAAGGGCGGCACATGAGCGGTTGGTGGCCGCCCGATCTGCGGCAGCCGCGCAGGAAGCGCTGGATGAGCAGCCTGCGGCGGAACACATCAATGCCGTAACGAGCAGGACAACCTCGGACCAAAACCTGCTGGCGACGGTTGACAAAGATGTATCACAGGAAGTGCCGGCGGCGATGGAGCCGCTTGCACAGTTGATGGACGACAGCGGATCACAATGAGTGGCAGGACCGGGGTCACGGCTCCGGGATTCCGAAGGACGGGGGAAATCGATGAAAGCAATGAAGACGGTACGACTGGTTTTGGCGGTAGCGGGAGTTCTGATGGCAGGCGGATTCGCCGGCGCGCAGGCGCCGGGCGGCGACCGAGGAATGGCCCCTCGTTTTGCAATGCATCGGCCACCTATGGAGCGTGCTCTTGGGCTGGCAGGCGGGCAGTTCTGGAACAATCCAAACATCGTGAAGCAGTTGAACCTGACGGATGATCAGCGCAAGGCAATGGACGGTATTCTGCAGGACCATCGGATGAAATTGATTGATCTGCAGGCCAATCTTGAACGGGCGGAAGTCGCCATGGGTCCGCTTCTGAAAGCCGATACGCCTGATCGCACAGCGATTGAAGGGCAGATCGACAAGGTCGTTCAGTCGCGCGCCGCGCTGGAGAAAGCCAATTCGCTTTTTCTACTGGATCTGCGGATGCAATTGAAGCCAGACCAGTGGAAGCAACTGCAGACCATGCGCCAGAACCGCATGGCCGGTGACCGGATGCGCGACCACATGCGCCAACGGGGGCCGGGTGCATGGGGCCAGGGTCGCCAGGGCGGGCAATTCCGCGGGCGGCAAATGCCTCCGCCTGCAGGTCAATCTCCGCAAGCGCCGCCGGCCGGGGGACCGCCCGCGTCAGGCGGATCGTCGGGTGCCGGGCCGGGCATCGATCAGTAGGCGCGGCAAGCGCCACTGTCGCAGCGCCTCATGGTTATGGGATGATCAATCGCTCAATTCGAGCGGCCGTGATTTGAAGCTTCACAGAGAGCAATTGCAGTTGACAGGCAAACTGGCGGCGGCAGAGGGAAGCCCCTCTTGCCGCCGATTTTTTTGCTCCAGCCCGCCCAGGCATGCAGGCGGGCCAGTTGCGGCAACTCGATCGTCATCCTTGCCGTGCACCGGGCATTCACTCGGTTCTGTAACATCGGGAAGGAAGGGAAACCGATTGTGCCGAGTCTCG